>JAESFZ010000172.1_pt1 | contig 100166 bp, 107 predicted proteins | sample 9269561 | NCBI WGS metagenome assembly JAESFZ01 (sample SAMN14515552, study PRJNA621657) | algae metagenome | isolation source: Tildeniella nuda ZEHNDER 1965/U140 and co-occurring heterotrophs from wet... | place: Switzerland: Stansstaad, Zurih | collected 1965-01-01 | reverse complement strand
GCAGAAGCTCCGGAGTGCGCTCCGCGCCCAGCATCACCCACAGGTTGGTCAGCGCCTGTCCGCCGGAATCGGCGTATTCGAGCACGATGGCGCTGAATTTGAGTCCCAGCCCGGTGAGTGTGACCACGCCGACGATGATGCCGGCCGAGGCGCAGGTCATTGCGACGTTGAGCACACCGACCGATCCGCCCTCCAGCGACCTGATGAAGCCCGATTCCCAGAATCCCTTCAGCCGCGGAATGCGGCCGCGAAACCAGTCATAGGGAATGAGCGAAGTGTCGCTGCGGAAAAACGACAGCACGATCGTGGTGACGGTGGCGTAGAACACCGACAGCACAGGCGAATAGCCCATCATCATGAACACCACGATCGCGATCAGCGATACGAAATGGAACCAGTAGCGCGTGGCCAGCGCAAGCGCGCGGTGGTGCTGCTCGAGCGCGATCACCTTCATGCCGAACTTGCGCGCATCGATTTCGACCATGATGAAAATCGCGAGGTAGAACAATATCGTCGGGATGGTTGCCATCAGGATCACGTCGAGATACGAGATCTTGAGGAACTCCGCGATCAGGAACGCGGCCGCGCCCAGCACCGGCGGCGAGATGATCGCGCCCAGGCCGCCTGCGGCCAGCAGCCCGCCGGCGGCCTCCTTGTTGTATCCGGATTTGGCAAGCAGGGGGTAGGCAACCGAACCCAGCGTCACCGTGGTGGCGACGCCGGAGCCCGACGGACCGCCCAGCAGGAAGGAGCCCATCACCACCGCGCGACCGGCGCTTGACGGCTTGCCGCCCATCGCGGCAAAGGAAAAATCGATGAAAAATTTCCCGGCGCCCGAGTACTGCAGGAAAGCACCGAAAATCGTGAAAAGGATGATAAGCGTGGAGGAAACGTCCACTGCCACGCCGAAAATGCCCTCTAGCGTCATGTACAGCGCGCCTGTGAGCCGCGCGATTTCGTAACCCTTGTGTGTCCATGGCGCCGGCAGGTGCGGCCCCAGCAGCGCGTAGGCGAGAAACAGGATGACGACGAACGGCAGTATCCACGTGGAACTTCTCCTGTTTCCCTCCAGAATCAGCACGATCAGCGCAACGCCGACAACCTGGTCCGTCAATGTGGGCACTGTGGCGCGGTCGCCCAGCAGGTCTCCCCAGTAGAGGATGTAGCCGATGATGGCGATGGCAACGACGGCGAGTATCACGTCAAACCACATCAGGCGGTGGCGAAAACGCTTCGCCGCCGGGAACATCAGAAACACCAGCGTCAGCGCGAAAGCGACGTGGATGGGACGCAGCATGTAGGCCGGCACGATCTCCACCGCCGCATAGAGGTGGAACAGCGACATGATCACCGCCGCCGCGGTCAGCATGACGGCAAGCGCGCCGCCATAACGGTTATGCGCGCCCTCCTCCTCCTCGATCAGCTCCTCGACGCGCTTGCGCGCCTCTTCGCTGAGCGCGCCTTCCTCCCGCAAAGAATCAGCAGCGGAATTTTCGGCCATCTTCCCCTCCGGCTATGTTTTTGAGTTCCCGCTCGTCACGGACACCGGCCCGAACTCCCGGCCATCCAGAAACGAAAAACCCCGTCCGGCACCGGACGGGGTTCGTTGGCGCAACACAAATCAGAACTTCAGGCCTTTTTCCTTGTAATACCTGACCGCGCCCGGATGCCACGGCACCGGAGAGGCTTCGGGTATCTGCTTGTCAAGCTTGATGTCTGCCGCCGCCTTGTGCACCGCGATGAGCTCCGGCTGCCGCTCGAAAATGGTCTTGACGATGTTGTAAACCGCCTGCTCGCTCATGTTGGCATTGGTCACCAGCAGGTTTGCCACGGCGGTCGCCTGATTGTCCGCGGTCATGCCCGGATAGGTCGCTTTCGGAATGACGTCGGCAATGTAGATTTTGCCGTGCTTCTTGGTCATGGCCGGCAGCAGATTGGCATGATCGAGGAACTTGATCTTGACTCCCGGGGTGGCGGCAAGATCGGTCACCGCCGAAGTCGGCAGGCCCACCACGAAGAAAAACGCGTCAATCTTCTTGTCCTTCATCGCGCCTGCGGATTCCGCGGCGCCCAGGCGCTCGCGCTTGATGTCCTTCAGCGGATCGATGCCAGCCGCCTCCAGCACGCGAAACGCAAAAACTTCCGTGGCGCTGCCCGGCGAACCCGTGGATACGCGCTTGCCCTTGAGGTCGTTGATGTTGTTGATGCCCGTACCTTCAATCGTCACCGCGTGCATGATGTTGGTGTACAGCATCATCATTGCACGAACCGGGATCTTGGTGCCCTTGAACTTGCCTTCCCCGTTCGCGGCGTCCACGATCGCGTCGGCCTGGCTCAGGGCAATATAGGACTTGCCGGTGCCGATCAGGTGCATGTTATCGACCGAACCGCCGGTGACTTCCGCGGTAGCCGTCATGCCGGGAATATTCTTGGAAAACACGTTGGCCATGCCGCCGCCCAGCGGGTAATACACTCCGCCGGTGCCGCCTGTGGCGATCGAGAGATTGATTTTTTCCTGGGCGATGCCCGGGGTGGCGAACGCCGCGCCCAAAGCGAGTACAAGCCCGAAAATGGATTTACGCATGATGCTCCTCCTGCAAGGGTAGTTTTAAATTGTGGAGTCTGAAGTGTAGTGACATTCGCAAGCCCCGGTCAACCCGAGCACGGCGGGGCAATGACGCCCCCCAAGCGGTGCCGGGGTGATTACCTGGCGAAAACCTGCGACAGGTCGCCGAATGCCTTGAATTCCAGTGCGTTGCCGCAGGGATCGAGAAAAAACATCGTTGCCTGTTCACCGACCTGACCCTTGAACCGCACATGCGGCTCGATCACGAATTTGGTGCCCGCCTCAATGAGCTTGTCGGCAAGGGCCTGCCATTCCTGCATCGACAGGATGGCACCAAAATGGCGCACCGGCACGTTGTCGCCATCGACTGCGCTGGTGTTGCGGTGGCCTGCTTCGTCCGGCGACAGGTGGGCGACGATCTGATGCCCGTAAAAATTGAAATCGACCCAGTGTTCCGACGAGCGCCCCTCGGGACAGCCCAGCAAGCCGCCGTAGAAGGCACGCGCCTTGGCGAGATCGGTGACGGGAAACGCAAGATGAAACAACGGCTGCGGCATGACGGTCTCTCGGCAGTAGGTGGTGGCTGATGGCTTGAAAACGGTGGTATTTTACGGGTTTTCCGTCCGCGGAGCCCATCCTTGGCCAAAATACAGTCCGTCGCGGTGTGCGTTGCGCGCATTCCGCTCGACAGCGTCACCTCGTTCGCCACGCGCACGGTGTCCGCCCGCGATTACTGCCTGGTCAAGGTACGCTCAAGCGACGGTGTCGAGGGCGTGGGTTTCTGCTACGTCGGCAGCGCCGGCGGCAACATTGCCAAAATCGCGGTCGAGGAACTGCTGGCGCCCAGACTCATCGGCCAGGACTCGCTGCGCGTCGAGGGCCTGTGGCAGGAGATGTACCAGGAATCGCTGCTGCAGGGACGCTCGGGCAGCGTGATGCGCGGCATTTCCATTCTCGACACCGCGCTGTGGGATCTCAACGCGCGCAGCGCCGGTCTGCCGCTGCATCTTTATCTGGGAGCGAACGTCACCGATGCCGTGCCGGCGTATGCCAGCGGCGGCTATTACCTGCCCGGCAAGACGCCGAAGATGCTGGGACAGGAACTGGCCGGCTACGTCAAGGCCGGTTTCAAGGCGGTCAAGATGAAAGTCGGCAGGCTGTCACCGAAGGAAGAAGAGGCGCGCATCCGTGCCGCGCGCGAGGCGGTCGGCCCCGACGTGCACCTCATGCTCGACGCCAACAACGCATGGAGCGACGTGCCCACCGCGCTTACCTACATGAAACGCTACGAACCCTATGATCCGTACTGGATGGAAGAGCCGTTCGGGCCCGACGACATCGACAGTCACGCCAAGCTCGCGCAACTGACGCCGGTGGTGATCGCCACCGGCGAAATCGCCTACGGCCGCTGGTATCACAAGGAACTGCTCGACAAGCGCGGCGCCGAGATCCTGCAGACCGACGCCTGCGTGTGCGGCGGCATCACCGAATGGAAACGCATTGCGGCCATGGCCGCGGGCTACGGTGTCACGCTGTGCCCGCACTGGTTCCATGACGTGCACGCGCCGCTGGTGGCGGCCACGCCCAACGCGCGCTACGTCGAATTTTTCATCGACGACCAAGTGCTCAATTTCCGCCGCCTCATCGACCGGCAGCTCAAGTTCAAGGATGGCAATCTGCTGCTGCACAAGACCCCGGGCCTGGGCTTCAACTTCGACGACAAAGCAGTGAAGAAATACGCGCTTGACCGTGGTCGCGCATGGACTGTGGTCAAATGATGCAGCAGTCAGCAGGCCGCAGTGCGCGTCCGCAGCACGAAAAATCATAACTTACTGTTTTTAAAATAAATTTATGCCTTCCTCCGTTCCAGCCATGTCACGCCCCGCCGTCCCCATGCTGTCCGCTCACGGCTGCACCATGCCGGCCATCGGTTTTGGCACTTCGCAACTGGGCAACTGCGGCGAGCTGGTCGCCACCGCGCTGAAACTCGGCTACCGCCACATCGACACCGCATGGAAGTACGGCTCGGAGAAAGGCGTGGGCGAGGGCATACGCATGTCCGGCGTGCCGCGCAGCGAAATCTTCCTGGTCACCAAGGTGTCGCACGAATATCTGCGCGCCGCCGATTTTGCAAAGTCGGTCGACGAAAGCCTGAAAAACCTGCAGGTCGATTACGTCGACATGCTGCACGTGCACTGGCCAAGCACCGACAATATTCCGCTTGCCGAAACCATGGGTGCCCTGGCCAAGGCCAGGCGCGACGGCCTGGCGCGCCACATCGGGGTGGCAAATTTCAACATCGCACTGCTCGAGCAGGCGATCCGCCTGTGCCCGGAGCCGCTGGCCACTTTGCAGGCCGAGTACCATCCCTATCTTGACCAGTCGAAGGTGCTCGCATACTGCCGCAAAATGGGATTCATCTTCACCGCCTATTGCCCGCTGGCGCGCGGCCGCATGTTCAGCGACCCGGTGCTCACCGAGATTGCGCGCGCCCACGGCAAAACCATCGCCCAGATCGCACTGCGCTGGCTGGTGCAGCAGGGCGACATCGCGCCCATCCCACGCTCATCCAATCCCGAGCGCATCGCACAGAATCTCGACATATTCGGTTTTTCGCTTTCCGCCGAGGAAATGAAAAAAATCGGCGCCCTCAAGCGGCCCGACGGCCGCATTGCGAATCCCGCGGGCCGCGCCCCGGCGTGGGACTGAGATTGATGACGTGTTGGCTTACCAGGATGTTTTTTAACCAGCCGCAATAAAGCGACACATAAACAAAGGAGGAAGCATGATGCAAAAAATTCCATCACGAACAGCAGCATTTGCAGCAGCACTGCTGGCTGTGGCATGGGGCATCACCCCGAACGCGGCAGCACAGACCTATCCGTCCAAGAACGTGCTGATGATCGTGCCCTACACCCCGGGCGGCTCGGCCGATCTGATGAGCCGCGCCATTGCGCAGCGCCTGGGCGAAGCTTGGGGCCGCAACTTCATCGTCGACAACCGCCCGGGCGCGAGCGGCATGATAGGCACCGAAATGGTCACCAAGGCCGAGCCCGACGGCCACACGCTGCTTGGCCACACCTCTTCCTATCCCGCCACCGCCGCGGTGCGCGCCAAGCTGCCGTTCGACCCGGCGCGCGCTATCATTCCCGTTGGCATGATCGCGCGAGCGCCCATGCTGGTCGCGGTTCACCCGTCGGTGCCCGCCAAGTCGATAAAAGAGCTCATCGCGCTCGCCAAGAAGAATCCCGGCGTTCTCAACTACGGCTCTTCCGGCACCGGCGGCAACAACCACTTTTCCGGCGCGCTGTTCGGTTCTGCCGCGGGCGTGAAAATGACGCACGTGCCCTACAAGGGAATTTCACTGGCCGTCACGGCAGTCGCCTCCGGCGAAATCGAGGTGCTGATTTCAAGTTCCGCCGCGCTGCTGCCGCAGATCAACGCCGGCAGGGTGCGCATACTCGCCGTGACCAGCCTCGAGCCTTCGCCGATGTTTCCCAAGCTGCCGTCGGTCGCGCAGTCCGGCGCGCCAGGTTACGAGTATCAGCTGTGGTGGGGTATCTTCGCGCCCGCCGGCCTGTCGGCCGAGCGCGTCGGCTTCATCAATGCCGCGATCAACAAGATCGTGACCAGCGCCGAGATGAAGAAATATCTCGACACCCAGGGTGCCGAACCGTGGTCGCTCACCACGGCGCAACTCGCGGATCTCCTGCCCAGGGAAATCGCGCGCTACAAGAAGGCAGCCGAGGTGGCCGGCATACAGCCTCAGTAAGAACCCCGGCAGGCGTTTTCGAGGCTCAGGCGGGGCGTGTGAGCGCCCCGCTCTGATAATCGCGGATCGCCTGTTCGATTTCCTCGCGCGTGTTCATCACGAACGGACCGTATTGCACCACGGGTTCGCGCAGCGGGCGCGCGGCAAGCAGGATGAAGCGCGCGCCGTCAGTGCCAGCCGTCACCTCCACCCTGTCACCCGCCGACAGCACCCCCGCGCTGTGCGTTCCGAGTTCGCGCGCGGCGCCTGCCGCGCCGACCTCGACGCCGCCTTCGTACACGTAGAGAAATGCGTTGTGCCCCGGATCGAGCGCGTGCGAGAACCCCGCGCGGGCCGGCAATTCGACATCGAAATACAGCGGCTGCGTGGTCAGACCCTGCATCGGACCGGGCGTGGCCCGCCCTGCGCTGTGCAGCGTCCCGGCGATCACCTTGACGCTGCCGCCGCCGGCCAGCGCCGCCAGCGGAATTTCAGCGGCGGGAATGTCGCGGTAACCGGGCGGTTTCATTTTTTCGCTCGCAGGCAGATTGATCCACAACTGGAAGCCGCGCATGCGCCCCTGCTCCTGCTGCGGCATTTCGGAATGGATGATGCCGCGCCCCGCGGTCATCCACTGCACATCCCCGCTGCGCAGATCGCCGCGGTTGCCGAGATGGTCCTCATGCAGCATGTGTCCATCGAGCATATAAGTCACGGTCTCGAAGCCGCGATGCGGATGATTCGGGAAACCGGCAAGATAGTCTTCAGCGTTCTCCGAGGAGAATTCGTCGAGCATCAGGAAGGGATCGAGCCGTGCCGCCTGCGATTGCCCCAGGCTGCGGCGCAGCTTCACTCCGGCGCCGTCGGAAGTGGGCATGGCGGGAATGACCTGCTGCAACGTGCGTACGCTCATTTTGAATGCCGATAAAAAACAACGTGTTATATGTTGACGCCGCTGACGGGATGCAAAGTCTGCCGAAACATGTCAGGCAAAACCTGCGCGACAAGCTTCGCTGCTCACCGGTCGCGTTGCATCAGGACATCATTCTCTGTATACCTCTTGATCACCATTTCTGGCAACGGTTTATGGCGATTGCACCTGCATTCGCGGCGAAGCGTGTCGATTGCCCGGCGCACCTGCACCCGCACAGGGCGCCGCTGCAGCATATCCTCGTGCCAATAGTGGATATTGCCGATGGTTTTTGGCTAAAATCGCCGTTCGCGCAAAAAACCAACAAATGCTTCACCGAGGAAACGATACGTGATCAATTGGTTCGGTCGCAGCAAGCCTGAGCATCCCCTGGCCGACACCCGCAAGGTGAACGAGTTGATCGCGCGCCTGCCGACGCACGACGGCGTGCAGGCGCTGGAAGAAATGGCCAACTGGCTTGGCACGATGAGCCAGGCCACCGACCTGCAGATGGATCCGCGCTTCAGGAACCTGGATCTGCTAGATGCTGCCTCCAGCAAGCACGAGAACGCGGTGATGCAGGAATACCTCGGCAAGCAGCGCCAGAAGAAATCCTACGAGCAGCGGCTGTGGATGTGTGCCCACGGCTTCTGGCAAAAGCTCGGCGAAGGCTATCTGCAGTGCCTGCAGCAGCACGACGACGGCGAAGGCGTGTCGGGCCAGTCTGCCAGCAGCCTGCCAGTCATCGTCGGACGCGCCATGCGCGCGCTACGCCAGCAGCTCAAATGGGTACTGCTGCGCTATGGCGCGGCGGAACCGCGGATCTGGGAAGGCATGGCGCGCCTGTATCAGTACGCCGACTCCGGGAAATTCGCGGACGAGGCCATCGCGATTTTTCCCGGTTCCAGCGGCAGCGGCAGCATCAAGCAGGAATACCTCAAGGCGCTGATGCTGCACGCCTCGTCGACCGAGAGCCTGCAGCCCGCATGCCAGGATCTGGCCGTGCGCCTGGTGGCGCACTTCAGCAAGAATTTCGTGCTTGAGGACGGGCCTTACGTGGGCTGCACGCACTGGATAGACCTGGCTGCGCCCAAGGCGCCGGTGCGCATGGTGCAAACCATCCCGGATCTGCCGACGGTGTGTTTCATCGGCGCCGGCGACGGTCTGCAGGGGCTGGAGCAGCTGCGCGCGCATATCGCCTACACCCGCAGCCTGCCGGATGGGCTGCACCTCGGCGACCAGTATGACCTGGACACGCTGCTCGGCCTGGTCAAGCACCTGGAAATGGACTGGGCGGGAAAAACGCAGTCGCGCCGTCACGAGCGCCGCAAAGTGGCCTCGCGCATCACCGTAGTACCGGGCCTGCACGAAGTGCTGCGCATGCTGGAGTTCGCCAACAACGATTCGCTTGACTTCACGGTGTTGCAGGCGGCCGAAAGCTGGATCGTCGAGGACATGAGTAACGGCGGCTATGGCGCGATCATTCCCTCGGTGGCGGGCGACTGGGTGGAAGTGGGCAGCCTGATCGGCGTCGAGGGCGAGACCTTCCGCGACTGGCGCATCGGCGTCATTCGCCGCGTTACCCGACATGCCCAGCAGCAGCGGGTGGGCATACAGATGCTGGGCAACGCCGCAGAAGTGCTCGGCCTGCAGTCGCAGGACGCGGATGCGTCTCTGGACATCAAGGCGCTGCGCACAAAATTCGGCACGCTTGAGCTGGAAAAAGAATTTCTCGACAGCATGCTTGCCAGGCTCGGGGTATCCGCCACCAAACCCTGATGCCGCGGCATCCCGCTGCCGGCTGCGCGTCAGGGCTTTATCACACCGTTGCCACCGGCGTAACCGGCGAGCCCGCCGCCCCGGGCATGCGCAACGGCGGCGCCGTCAGCATGAAACGACTGCGGCGGTTTTTGCGCAGCCACGCCGCAAGCTCGGTCAGGTACCACAATTCACCCAGATTGATGCCCAGCTTCACCAGGCAATGCTCGTGCAGCGGCAGCTGCGGGCCGTGATGGCCCAGGCGCGGATCGGCGCCCAGCGTGCTGGAGCGCTCCACCGCCAGATTGTCCGCGGCGATTGCCGCCACCCCGCTGTCGGCTATCCATTCCAGCAGGCGCTTGTCGTAACCATCGAGCACCGCGCACCTGGTCTTGATCGAATTGTCGAGCCTGCCGTCGGCCTCGCGAATCAGCTGCCCCAGCCCGGTGTGTATGCACAGGATGTCGCCCTTTTCCACCGTCACTGCATCGTCTTTCATCACGCGCTCGAGCATCTCCCAGGTCACGTCGGTGCGCGCGTCGCCGAAGTGATGCCTGAGATCGAGCATCACGGCGCGGCCCTGCACCCCGGTCGCTGCCATCTCCGCGACTGAAAGCGCGACCGCGCCGAGTTCGCCGTACAGGCCGCGCCCGGCACCGTCGACCAGCTGAAAACCGTTGTAGGACACTTTTTCGGCAACGCCGTCGCCATCGGCGTCGAACAGCGTGCCCTTGTGCGCCAGGCCGTCCCAGTGCGTCGAGTACTGCGAATAAAGCATGATCGCTTCATCCGAGCCGACATCGGTGTAGCGCGGGTCGGTTTCGCCCATGGCGAGATTGAAATACAGCTTGCCGTCGCGCGTGACCGGATGAAATACCGGCGGCTTGCGGAAGGTGTTGAGTACGCTGCCGCCCGGCCGGTCGAGCGGATGCGACAGGCAGAACACCTCGCCGGTCTTCACTTCCTGCAGCGCGCGCAGGCGGCGCTCCGCGGTGAGCAGATTCAGCCGACCGCGTTGATCGTCTTCACCGAATTCGCCCCAGTTCGATCCTGCGGGACGGTTTTGCCAGCGTTTGGCCATGAATAACCTGCTCCTGTGAAATCGTCTGATATTCGATCATTGCCGATCTGATCATCGGCATCGGGCGCAACCCGCAAGCTCAGCTTCCGCCCGGCGCCCGAGTGATGCCGTCGAGATCGAAGGGCTTGCCATTCACCTCGATGGTGCTGTTGAGCGTGACCGGCTGCACGATCAGCGCTTCGGCAAAACAGCCGGCCTTGGCATTGCGTATGAGGTGGGCCAGCTTGTCGGGCGGGGCGTCGCTTTCGATCGACAGATGCGTGTCCACGCCATCCCAGCGGCAGAACACCGTGCCCTTGAGCACCGACCCGCCGAGCAGCTTGCGGAAGCGCACTTTCGCGCTGGCCTTCGTCACCCTGATCTTCATCATGTGCGCGTACCGCGCAACCTGGGTGAGCAGTCAGAAGCCGGTGCCCATCGCCATGTACGACATCGGCGAAGGATATTTGTCGGTCCCGCCCAATCGCGGGGCCTCGTCGCTGAAAATCTCGAACTTGCCGGAGGTGCCGCGCTTCAGGTGCATCTCGCCTTCTATGGTCTCGGTATAGACCTCGTTGTCGGTGGCGATGCCCGCTGTCGGCAATTCAGGCTGGTCGATGACGCGCCGGCCGATTTCGGTGGGAAGCCTGGTTCCGTCCACTGGTTTTTCCATGTCGCGTGCTCCTGGCGCAGAGTTGCCGGGTTGTCGAGCAGATTCCCGGAGGCTGATTTCGTATAAAATATCTTTTAAAAACAAATACTTAAATAATTACGCAGGTGCTACTCCCAGCAACCTTGCGGCGGTCTCGCCCAGCATCGCGCGTTTTTCATCATCGCTGAAGCCCGGCGCATTGAGTATGTGGTCCACCGGGTCCGGATTCCACGGAATCGGGTGATCGGTGCCGATCACGAGCTGGCTGGTCCCGACTTCTGCCGCCAGATGGCGCAGCGCCTCGGCGGTGAACACCAGTGTGTCGTAATACATCTGGCGCAGATATTCGGTCGGCTTCTTCCTGAGCTTGATGCCGGTGTCCATCTCAGGCGCAACACGCAGGCAATTGTCCGAGCGCGGGGCGTACGACGGCAGGAAGCCGCCGCCGTGGGCCGAACAGATCTTGAGCCCGGGGAAACGGTCCAGCGTACCCTCGAAGATCAGGTGAGAAAGTGCGATGGTGGTGTCGAGCGGATTGCCTATGGTGTTGGCGAGCCAGCCGTTGCCCTTGAATCGCTTTGCGAGTTCCGGCGTGCTTTGCGGATGAATGAAGATCAGCACGCCGAGTTCCTCCGCCTTGGCCCAGAACGGATGAAACTTCGGGTCGGAAAACTCGTCCCCGGCAACGCTGGCACCGACGGCTGCTCCGCGCAGGCCGAGTGTTCTGACCCCATGCTCGAGCTGCTGCACCGCGAGGTCCGGATACTGCAGCGCGACCGAAGCGAAGGCGACGAAGCGCTCGGGATATGTCGCGCAAAATCCGGCGAGTTTTTCGTTCTGGATGCGCACGATTTCTGCGGCAGCATCGCGCTCGGTCGCGTACCAGAACGGGTTGATGCTGAGTGCCTCGACGTCTATGCCCTGCTCGTCCATCTCCGCGATGCGCCTTGCCCCCACTTCACCAATTCCCGGGCCGCGCTGGTCCTCGAGCCTGAGTCCCGCCAGCGCCAGGGCTTCAGCGATGAAGCAGTGCGCATGCACGTCTACGGTCTTGACGCGACGGCCGTTGACCACTACCTGGCGCCGGCGCCCGCCGCCCGGTTGCGCGTGCGCGATATTCGTCATGCCGCAACCGGCAAAGATCATTCCGGCAGCGCCTTCACTATCCCGTCCTTGGGTCGACATCTTTCCCCCGCTGCGTGTCTGTTTAGGGAAAACGCTTATGCGCCTTCTGCCGCCTCCGGATTCCACTGCCCCTTGCGCATGCGGGTGATGGTGATGCTGGCGAACACGCCTTTCTGGGTGAAGGGATCGCCGTCGGAGAACGCCTTGGCTTCGGCGCGGCTGTTGACGTTGACGACAAACAGGCTGCCTATGGCCACCGTGCCCTCGTCATTCTGCGTCGCGCCCGCGAGCACCAGTATGCCTTTCCGGCTTTTCAGATAGTCGCGGTGGGGCTGCAGCACCGAGTCGCGGATCGCGGCAGTATCCGGCTTGTCGATGCAAGAAATGGCCCAAAGCATGTCAGGTCTCCCTATTGTCGTGTGGTGATGGATGTATGGTATTTTGCTGTGCCGGGCCATACTTTATCAGCAAGCACACCGGCGCCGCGTTAATAATATTGCATTTTAACCGTGAAGCCGAACCCGCAGGACATTGATACCATCTCCAGCCGCACGCTGCAGCATTACGAACAGCGCGCGGAGGACTTCTGGCAGGGCACGCGCGACCACGATGTGCGCCAGAACATCGAAGCGCTGCTGCAGCACATCGAGGGCAAGCCGCCTTTCAACATACTCGATTTCGGCTGCGGTCCGGGACGCGATCTCAAGACGTTCGCCACATACGGCCACGTCGCAATCGGCGTCGAGGGCGCGGCACGCTTCGTCGAAATGGCGCGCGCCTGGAGCGGCTGCGAAGTCTGGCAGCAGGACTTTCTCAGGCTGGACCTGCCCGCCGGCCGCTTTGACGGCGTGTTCGCCAACGCTTCGCTGTTTCACGTGCCCACGCAGGAACTGCCGCGGGTGCTGCGCGAACTGCATGCAGCGCTGAAACCCCGCGGCGTGCTGTTCAGCTCCAATCCGCGCGGCAGCAACGAGGAAGGCTGGAACGGCGGGCGCTACGGCGCCTACCACGACATCGAATCCTGGCGCCGCTATCTGGGCGCCGCCGGTTTCGCCGAACTTGACCATTACTACCGGCCCGCCGGCCTGCCGCGCGAGCAGCAGCCATGGCTTGCCAGCGTGTGGCGCAAAGCGACCCCGTAAAGCTGCGACTGCCGCAGCGTTTGGCATCGCTCCCGGGCGGCTGCAATTCAGTTGTTGCCTGAAGACAGGCCGGCTCGGTAAGATACTGACGCCGTACAGGTGCCGCAACATTGCGCACGGCCAGGGACGCCGAGGGGGTGACGGGCAATGCCTTGGCGAAACAGTGCGCGGGAGGGGCAAATCATGCAAACGATCCGCACAGACATGCCGCGCTGCCGGCGCGGTCCACTGCTTGCTTCGGCAACCGCGCGCCCGCCCAGTCCGACTCCCAGCAAAGCCATTTGAATTCCGTCGGGCGGTCGCGCAAATGGCGACGGTTCGCATCAACGACGATACGGGGCTGCGTATCGGTGCGCTGTGCATCCATGCCCTGTTCAACGCCTGTCGATTGCTGTCCGCACAACTCGCCGCGCTGCATTGGCTGGCCTTGCGCGCCGGGCTGTGCAGCACATCGACTTGCCTGTATAGGGCACCATCCGGTCTTTATCGCACACTTGAACGCATCTGGTTCACGCTGGCCCTGCGCCGCGCGCTGATACTGGCAGTAAAAACGCCGCTGCGCGGCGCAACCCTGAATCTGGTCAAGGAAACGATTCCCGCGCCGCTGCACGGCGCCTGCATCATCGCCATTCCCCACTCGCCATGGATGCGGTTGCTCGCGGAATGGTGTCGCGAGCGCGAATTCGCGCTTGTGCTCGCCGGTGGCATATGGACAAGCCGCACGATGCAGGTCAACGTGGCGGGCGGAGTGCGGGGACTGCGGCAGGCCATCAGGCACCTTCGCGCCGGCGGCCGGGTGGTCGTGGTTGCCGATGTGTTCTGGGGACCGCGGCATTGCCCCGTCAGGTTTCTCGGTAAAAACCTGCCCGCCTCGCTGACCCCGGCACGCCTCTCTGCGCTAAGCGGCGTTCCGCTGCAAGCCGTGGTTCCGATGCTGCATGATGGGCGCATTCACCTCGACACAGGCCCCGGATTCGTTGTGGCACACCACCCGGCGGCGCAGGCGGCCGTGACGTGCAGCCTGCTGGCCTTTCTTGAGCGGCGCATACGCCAGCAGCCCGAGATCTACAACCATATCCTCAAGATTCGCGGCACGATTTGAAGACCGCGGTCCCGGCGGGCAGAAAACCCGCGCACGGGATGGGCGCGCATCAAGCCGGGCCCACTTCGCAGTCTATGGCTGGTCCCGTCCGCCATGCTTTACCCCAGGCAAGAAAAAACCGCCAGACCCTCGTCAAAAATCACGCCTGGCGCAGTCATTCCATCAGCAGATTCGGCCGCCCGAGTTGCAGCAGCAGCGCGAACTCGTCGGCAAAGGTCCAGCTTTCGGTCATCCTGCCATCGGCGAACTTCATGAGCGCGGCAACATGCACGCCTACGCGCCTGCCGGTGGGTGCAATGCCGCACAGACTGCCAGTATGCGTGCCGCTGGTGGAAAAGCGCATCCACACTTCGTCGCCCTCGGCCATCAGCACCTCGATCCTGTCGTGCCGGTCGGAAAGCGCAGCATCAAGGTCGAAGACACCCAGCCCGCGTGCCTTGCTGTAATCGCGAAGATGCTGGAATCCGTGACGCAGATGGCGGTGCCCGGGGGCGCTGCTGCCGCCGGCGCGCGCCGAGCGCGTCGCCACGGCAGCGATCTTGTTGCGGTCCTGTGGCGAAAGATCGCCGCGCGCCTCGATGCGCCTGATGACTGCATCGACTTCTTCACCCTGATCCGGCAGTGGCGGCGCGATGACGCGCCCGTCGGGTCGCGCGGGCAGCCTGGCGCCCATCTGCCGCAGCAACTCCGCCTCATCCATCATGAACCAGCCCTCGACCAGTTGGCCGTCGACCAGACGCAGGAACGCCACTTCATACACGTCTATTTTCCTGCCGCTTGCAGGCACGCCGAAGAAGCCGCCGCTATGCGTGGCGGTGACGCGAAACAGCAGGCCCACGCGGTCGCCGTCGGCAATGACGCGCTCGATCACGTCAACACGGTCGGGCAGGGCCTTGCGCAGATAGAGGCCGGGGTGCGTGAGGTCGGTGTCGCGGGCATTGTTCGCAAGATGCAGATTGCCGCCGCGTGCACGGTCGTAATTGGCGGCGAGGACTTCCTTTTCGACCTGGGGCATTTCCGGTTTTCCCTGGGTGTGTTTGAAGCGTAATGCCACGGCCACGTTGCGCGCGAGCTCGCCGGTGCGGTCCTGATCAGCGTGATTCATGTTGCCTGTTTTCTCCTGTGGTGTAGTGCCAGTGTCACGCGCCATGCGAAGCGCATGGCGTTTCATCAATCCTCACGTGAGGCGCCGCATCCAAAAGAACCTGGTCAGTTCGCCTGGATGCCGGCATCGCGGATCACCTTGGTCCAGCGCGCCAGCTCGGTGCGGATCAGTTCACCCATTTCCCCGGGCGTGCTGCTCGCCGGTTCCATGCCTATCGATTCGAGGTGTTTGCGAAACTCGGTGTTCTCGACCGCCCTCTTCATCTCGGCGTTGACCTTGTTGATGACGGCTGGAGGCGTGCCCGCCGGCCCCAGCAGCCCGTACCAGGTCGTGTTGTTGAATCCCGGCAGGGTTTCGGCGACCGCGGCCACTTCCGGCATCGAGCGCACGCGGGTGGGGTGTCCGATGCCGACCGCGCGCACCCGACCCGCTGCGAGATGCGGCTGCCACTGGGGAATGCTGCCGAAGATCGCCTGGATGCGGCCAGCCACGAGGTCGACCGTGGCCGCCCCGCCGCCCTTGTAGGGCACGTGCGTGAATTCAGCGCCGGTCATGGCCTTGAGCAGCTCTATGCCGAGGTGATTGGGCGTGCCTGTGCCCGGGGAGCCGAAATTGATTTTCCCCGGCTGCGCCCTGGCGAGATCAATCAGTTCCCTGACGCTTTTCGCCGGTACCGAGCTGTGCACCACGATGAGGAAAGGCACGTACACGCCCACGCCGATGGGCGCGAAGTCCTTGTTGGCATCGTACGGCAGCTTGCTGCCGAAGGCCGGGCTCACCACCAGTCCGCCGGAAGTGCCGAGCAGCTGGGTGTAGCCGTCCGGCGTGGCCTTGGCGCCAAGGCCGTGCCCGATAGTGGAGCCCGCGCCCGGCCGGTTGTCGATCACCACCGGCACGCCGAATTTGTCCGACAACCAGCCACCGAAGGCGCGCGCGGTCGGATCCGTGGAGCCGCCCGGCGGGTAGGGTACGATGAGCCGGATAGGTTTGGTCGGGTATCTGCCGTCGGCGGCATGGCCCACTGCCGCGGCGCCGAACACGTACAGCGCGACGGCGAGCAACCCCCATCTCGTACGAGCCTGCATGATTTCTCCTCCTGGTATTGTGTGCAGCCGCGCCCCCTTGCAGGCAGTCTCCGCTCACCCGCGCTTTTTGTTTGTCCTGCTGCGCGCAGCGCGATAGGCGGCAAGGCCGGCTTTGCCCGCCCTGCCCATTTCTTTCAGCCGATTCTCCCAGCCCTTCCTGTGGTCACGCAGCGCGCCGACGATGGATTCGGCGATCACCAGGTTGCGGTACCACTTCGCGTTCGCCGGCACGATGATCCACGGCGCGTGGCGCGCTGCGGTCCTGGCAATCGCATCCTGATAAGCCTCGGTGTACTCGTCCCAGTGGTCGCGCTCTTTCCAGTCGTTGGGATTGAGCTTCCAGGCCGTTTCGGCCTCCTTTTCGCGCTCGAGCAGGCGCTGCGCCTGCTCATCCTTGGTGATATGCAGAAAATACTTGAGCACGATGGTGCCATGCTCGGCCAGCAGTTCCTCGAAATCGGCGATGTGGCCGTAGCGCTCCTTCCACAGCTTTTTCGGCACCAGGTCATGCACGCGCACAACCAGCACGTCCTCGTAGTGCGAGCGGTTGAAGATCGAGAACTCGCCCAGCCGCGGCGCATGGCGATGCACGCGCCACAGGAAATCGTGCTCGCGCTCCTCAGTGGTGGGAACGCCGAACGAGACGACACTCACGCCACGCGGATTGAGGCAGCCGACCACGTGCTTGATGGTGCCGTCCTTGCCCGCGCCGTCGCGCCCCTGCAGCACCACCATCACGCTGTTCACCTTGGCGCCGAACATCGCGTCCTGCAGATCAAACAGCTCCTTGCCGAGCGCGACGAAACGCTTCTCGGCCTTTTCCCGGGTCATGCCTTTGGGCGGTTCCGCTGAAATGTCATTGAGACGCACCTTCCTGCCGGGTTCGTCGAAAACGTTCCTGGGAGTCCTGGACATGATGTCTTATCCCTTGCGCAAGGAGTTTTGGATCCGGAACCCGGGCGCGGAGTGCCAAGGCGCGCCGGGAGCGATTGAAAACTGCGAAAATTCCAGCCGTGCCCGTGTGCGGCAATTTAACGCCCGGCCGGTTGCGCGTCAACGCAGTCACAGGCGGACTCCGACAAAAACACTGCCTGTGCCGCTTATCCTTTATCATGGCTGTTCGCCGGCACCCGCGCGCTTACATGCCTGCCTACCCAGGAGGCAGCCCGGCCAATCTGTCTATACTCCGCAAAGAGGATCCGCATGCAATGGAACTTCGAATTGCTGTTGAAACCATCCCCCAAGCCCATCACCGAAGGCCCGGCGTGGGACGGTGAGCACCTGTATTTCACCCACATCCACGGCAACTGCATCAAGCGTTACGATCCCGCGACCGGCAAGATTGCCGACTGGCGCACCGGCACTGACCGCACCAACGGCCTGACCTTCGACAGCAAGGGGCGGTTGTTCGGCTGCTGCCAGGGCGGACGCCGGGTGGTGCGCTTCGATCCCGATGGCAGCACCGTCACCATTGCCGAGCGCGTGGACGGCAAGCGGCTCAACACGCCCAACGACCTCGCGATCGACCGCAAGGGGCGCATCTGGTTCACCAACCCCATCAACGAAGGCAACTGGGACAACGCGACCGAGGTGCGCGAACTGGACAACCAGTCCGTGCTGCGCGCCGACCCCCAGCCGGACGGCAGCTACACGGTGGCGCGCGTCACCTTCGATACCACCCAGCCCAACGGCATCCTGGTGTCGCAGGACCAGCGTACGCTGTACGTCGCCGAGAGCGGCTATGCCAGGAACATTCCGCGTGAGCTGCGCGCCTACCCGATACACGATGACGGCAGCCTCGGCCCCTACGCCACGCTGTTTACCTGGGGTGCGGATGCGCGCGGCGTGCATCGCGGCATAGACGGCATGTGCCTCGACCGCGACGGTAATATCGTTGCCACCGCCGGCTGGGAGGTAAGCGGCCCCGGCCCCATGATCTACGTGTTCTCGCCCACCGGCCGCGTGCTGGAAACCCATCCGGTGCCGGCGAACCGCCCCACCAACTGCTGCTTCGGCGGTCCGGACATGACCACGCTGTTCGTCACCAGCACCGAAGCGCATTTCTTCAGAGCGAAAACCCACCGCGTGGGCTGGGCGCTGTACCCCTGATCGCGCGAACCGCCTGTTTAATCCAGCGCCTGCAGCACCAGCGCGTGCAGCAGCTGGCGGTGATAGTAGCGGATCGCGCCCGGCGCGTGGGCCATGAATACCACCACCAGCTGCTCCTTCGGATCGACCCAGAAGTAAGTGCCGGTCGATCCGGCCCAGTGAAATTCGCCGGGAGAACTCGGCATGCCGCCCAGGCCGGCGCCGCGCCGCACCGCCATGCCCAGCCCGAAACCGTAGCCGTTGATGTTCGGATACTCGCGCAGTTTCGCGGCGTCGATATCGGGACCGATGTGGTCCGCGGTCATGTACTCGACAGTCTTGCGCGCGAGCACGCGCACGCCGTCGAGTTCGCCACCGTTGAGCAGCATTTGCGCGAAACGCAGGTAATCGGCCGCAGTCGACACCGCGCAACCGCCGCCGCAGTCGAACTTGTGCGGCGTGGTGCCGTCGCGCAACGTCTGCAGCTGGCGCGTCACCGGATCCACGGGCAACGCTTTGGCGTAGCGGGCAATTTTTTCCGGCGGCACGGTAAATGCGGTATCGCGCATGGCGAGCGGCTCGAACAGGCGCTGTTCGAGATAGTGCGCGAGCGGCATGCCGGCCACCGCCTCGACGGCGAGTCCCAGCACGTCGAAGCCGAAACTGTATTCCCACGCCGAACCGGGCTGGTAATGCAGTGGCAGCGCAGCAAGCTGCTCCAGGAACTCCGCGCCCGTCCATTTTGACGACGCGATATCCGAAGAAAAGGGATAGCGCGCGTGCAATGCAGTGCTGCCGCGACCGTAACTGAGTCCCGCGGTGTGGCGCATCAGGTCTTCTATGGTCATCTTCCGCGTCTGCTCCACGGTGGCGTCGCCCGCCGCACCGTCGCACTGCGGTGCCCGTACCCGCATGCGCGCAAGCTGCGGCAGGTACTTGCATACCGGCTCATTGACCATCATGCGCCCTTCCTCGAGCAGCATCAGCGCGCCCGCGCTCACCATGGGCTTAGTCATGGAGGCAATGCTGAACATCGCGTCCGTGCTCATGGGCACGCGCGCCGCCGGATCGAGGTGGCCGAAAGCTTCACAATAGCTCAGCCTGCCGTGCCGTGCGATGGCCAGCACTGCGCCGGGCAGCGCGCCGGCCGCGATTTCGGCTTCCAGCGCTGCGGCAATGCGCTGCAGGCGCTCGGGCACCAGGCCCAGGGAGCGCGGATCGGCGGGTGGCAGGGGCGTGCTCATCGTCTGCTTGTGAGCATGTTTCAGGCCAGGAAGGATCAGGCGCGCGGCGGATTTACAACTCTATGGGCTTGCCGTGAGGCGTGGCCCTCGCCGCAGCATCCCATGCCTGCACGCGCTGCTCCAGCTCTTCGCCCGCAACGACCCGCTTTTGCGCGACGAGTTTTTCAAGGGCGGCAAGCCAGTGCTCGTAATAGCGGGAGCCGTCATCAGGTTCGCCGCGCACAGCCGCCGCGGCAAGCTCCGCAGCCAGGCAGTCCGCCCACTCGCGCCAGGTGAATATGCCGCGCGCATGCAGCGACAGCGTCATCGCGAAGGCCTGCGCTTCCCACGGCGCGCTGAACACGGGCCCTTTCGCGTCGCGCGGCAGGGCGGGCAGCGCGCCAAGTTCGGCGCGAACCTCAGGCTGGATCAAGGTGGTCATCCCACAGATCCAGGTACACGCTGTCATGCGCCGGCGCGTCGGCTCCCCACAGCTCGCGCGCGGCGAAGCGCACGCTGTAGCAGTGCTGCGGCTTTTTGTCGCGGTTCATGGCGTGGGTGTCGGCGAACACGAACACCCCGTGATCGCGCGCTATCACGCCGTGCCGCCCGCGCGCGTAGCGCGGCAGGCGGGTGTGGCCGGCGGGGTTGAGGTTGCGCGCGACCACGCTGTCGCCCATACGGAATTTCGGCGTGACTTCGGCATCGACCCGTGCATGGCGGCGGTTGCGCAGGCGCGTCGCAACCTCCGCAGCGACAACGGCTTGCGGCTCGGCCGCCCTGACTGCAGCGCGGCCCGTGACAAGCTCCTGCGCGCTGACCAGCCCCTGCTCGACCAGCAGCTTTTCCAGGCCGAAAAACCAGTGCTCGTAATAGCTGGTGGCGAGATATTCGGCCGGCGGCATCTGCTCGCGCGCATAACGCCCCATGTCGATGTTCCATCTGCCGAGAAAGCCGCAGGCCAGCGTCAGCGCGAAAGCGCGCTTTTCCCACTCGTCGTGAAAGACAGGCTCGTTGTTCTCGATTTCCACCGGCCCGAAACCGTGCATGCCGCCGAGATCGTGCACGCCGTTCATGACGCGCCCACCTGCGGCACGCGCACCGCCGCCACGCCTATCATCGCGTCGCGGGTGACGATCTGCGCCAGCTGTTCCTCGCTCCAGCCGGCGGTGCCTGCCGGGCGCTCGGGCAGCACCAGATAGCGCAGTTCGGCGGTCGAATCCCACACCCGCACCTCGACATCCTCGGCAACTTCTTCGCCCAGTTCCTTCAGCACCCCGCGCGGATCGATCACGGCGCGCGCGCGGTACGGTGCCGACTTATACCACACCGGCGGCAGCCCCAGCACTGGCCACGGATAGCACGAACACAGGGTGCACACCACCATGTTGCGCACCTTGGGCGTATTCTCGAGCACCACCATGTCCTCACCCTGGCGGCCGATGAAGCCGAACTCGGCGATGGCGGCAGTAGCATCGGCGAGCAGGCGCTTCTTGTACTCCGCATCGACCCACGCCCGTGCCACGATGCGCGCGCCGTTGCGCGGCCCGACCCGGGTTTCGTAGGTGTCTATCAGTTCGTCGAGCGCCCGCGGTTCAACCAGGCCCTTCTCGGTAAGCAGGGATTCCAGCGCCTTGACGCGCAGCGCCGGGCCGGATAACGGACGATCATGCTCGCGGTCATGGTCGTGGCCATCGCCGTGATGATGGTGTTCATGGCTCATGCTTTATTCGCCTTTGTTTCAGCCTGCGATGCTGGCGGCGAGAAACAGCACGCCGATTGCGCCCGCCGTGGCGCCCAGCGTCGCGGAAACCGGCCGGGCCCGGGCTGCACGCACCGTGATCAGCTGCCGGTGTGCCCACAACGCCGCCATCGCCACGGCAGCCTGCACCAGGGAAAAACCGATGAGATAGGCAATCAGCGGCGTCGGTTCCGCGCCGAATATGGACTCGGCATAGGCGTGCCCATGCAGCAAGCCGGCGAGCGCCAGACCACCGGACAGCCACGACAGCGCAATCTTGCGCCGTGCCATGAGCAACGCGCCGGCGAGCATCACCGACAGTGCCACGCCTGCTTCGCCCCACGGCAGGTTGATTCCGCCGAGGTGCAGTGCGGCACCCAGCAGGCTGCCGGCGATCAGTGCCGGCACGGCCCGTGCGCCGCCATTGACCAGCGCCAGCAGAAATCCCGCGACCACGATGAAAGCCGCATGATCCGCTCCGATCAGCGGGTGCCCCAGGCCCGACAGCAGACCCTGCACGAAGGTCTGCGGCAGGTTGCCGTCCATCACATGATGCGCCCACGCGGCATGCGGAACCGCGGCGAGGGCCGCCACAAGGATCCACGGTCTTGCTTTCAGCATGATCAGGCTCCGCATCGGGTGGGTCGGGTCAACAGGTGCATGCAGCATTCATTCCGAACGCTAGCGCGCCGCCCGCGCCAGCGTCAAGCAAAACGGGAATCCGGAGGATGCCCGGCCAGGAAAGTCTTCACCGCCTTCACGAATCCCGCCGGATTGTCGAGCGTGACATGGTGGTCGCTGTTGGCAACCTCGGCCAGCTCAGCCTGCGGGCAGCGCGCCTTGACTTCGCTGAAAATCTGCGGGGTGATGCGCGGGCTGCGGTCGCCCTTGACCAGCAGCGCCGGAATGCGCACGCGTTCCCAGCACGGCATGCCGTCGAGGTTTTCTCGGGTGGCGTAGACATCGCGGTCAAACTTGTGCCGCCAGCTTCCATCGGCATCCTGGTGGCAGCTGTGGAACGCCATCCGGCGCACCACCTGGGGTGATGCGGTAGTGCCCGCCGGCCGCAACCGGAAACGCGCCGCGAAATCTTCGCGCGTGGCATAGCTACTGCCCTGACGCTGGCCCACGCTGCGTATCGCGGCAACGCGGTCTTCGGTCATGCGCATCATGGAATCGACGACGACCAGTCTGCCCACCCGCCCGGGATGGTTGGCAGCATAAACCAGCGATGCCAGGCCGCCCATCGAGTGGCCGATCAGCACGAAGTCACGCAGGTCCAGTTTTCCGACCACTTCCGCAAGGTCTGACGCATAACGCGCGTAGGTGTAATCCGGCGGGTCTGCCCACGCGCTGTCGCCGTGACCGCGCAGGTCGAGCGCACGCACATGGTAGTCCGCGCTGAAGCCTGGCGCCACGTAGTCGAACCAGTGCGCGTGCGCCGCGCCGCCGTGCACGCACAGCATGGGCGGGCGGCCCGCGCAGCCGTAATCGAGATAATGCAGCCGCAGGCCGGCGGCCTCGACGAATCCGCTGACGGATGGCGCAGGCCGGGGTTCCGGTTGAAGATTCTGCCCGCTTGCACCAGTGTTTGTATCGGTATTCAAATCAGCGCCCGGGCGCGGGGTCATGCTTTATTTCACTTTCAGTCTGCACATGGAACAGAGCGCAATCATCATGGAAAATGATCTGCCTATTTTGCCATCAACCCGCGTGCGGTTGACCGGCTTGCTTCGCTCACAAGCCATCCAGGTTTTTCTGCGTGGCACTGGAACTGCACAATGCCACAGACGGTTTCCGCCCCCGCTCCAGTCATTGGCGGTTTCGTCCAGGTTGATGCAGACGGCCGGCGCCTCGGACGCTGCCGTAGCGTGCGTGGCAGCTCGCGATATGATTTGTACTATTTTATTTTGAAACATTATTTTATTTTCAGCAGCCCTCCCACAGCGCATCAGCAATGTGACATGCGCGCTTATCCATTCTGTCCGGAGGCGGCTTGCAGCCTTTTTTCCAGCTCAATGACGCGAGTCTGAAGCGCATTGTCCGACAGGTGGCGGGCCGTGCAATCCCGGCCTATTGCCAATGCACCGGTCACAACTCCGCTACCGTCGCGCACCAGACTGAAGCTCAAAGCCACGTACAACCTTTCTCCGTTCTTGCGAGCCGATCTCGTGGTCAGCACCCGGCCCGCGTATTTTGTCTGGCCGGTATCCATGGCTTTGCGAAAACCTTCCCAATGCGCATGCCGCAGACGTTCTGGAATGATGATATCAAGACTGTTGCCCAGTATCTCGGCTGCCGAGTATCCAAAAATAACCTCGGCGCTGCAGTTCCAGAGCCGAACCACGCCGCCACTATCGACAAAGATGATGGCATCCGGCGCCTGCTCTACAATACGCTGGAACACATCCGGTTGCACATCCCCGGGCGCACAGACCGGCTGCGCGTCTGGCATGATCTCCGATCGTCTGTCCGGCATCGCGTCAGTGGATTATCGGGAATCCAGCCCCGTCAGATCCGGCACGATGAATTCGTCCCGCAACGACCGTAGTTCGGCACGGTGCAGATTTGCGAGCTGCTCCAGACATCTCTCGCCCTTTCCCGTCAGCTTCACTTCCACGCGGCGCTTGTCATCGCTGCTGATGTCGCGTCTGACCAGCCCCGCGGCCTCGCATCTCGATATCAGGGATACGACCCCGTGATGCTTCGCCTGGAGGCGTTCGGCAAGCTCTCCTACGGTCGCCCACTCCCGGCCCGGATAACCCTTGATCTGCAGCATCAGCAAGTATTGCAGGGAAGTTATGCCCTTTTTGTGCGTGACTTCCTCGCTGAAGCGAAGAAAGCGGCGCAACTGGTAGCGAAAATGGGCCAGCCTCTCAAAATCGGCTTTCGACATGCCGTGGCTGGAAATTTCAGCGTGCTTTTTTTTCATGATCAAATTATATCACGATATGATATATTGTCGGGACTCGAGCGAGGCATGACGCGGGCCGACCTATTTTCGGACACTGACGCGCAGCTGCGCATCGTATAGCGCGGTCCGAATCCGGGGCCGGATTGTTTTGAAATTATGCCGGCATTCCGGCAGCGAAACCCGCAATCATGAAATTAAACATCCTGTCCGACCTGCATCTGGACTTTGGCGCGCTGGAAATACCGCAGAATGACGCCGATGTGGCAATCCTGGCAGGAGACATCGCCCGACCGGAAAAGGCCGTCTCCTGGGCACTGGGCGTAGGCAAACCGGTGCTTTACGTTCTCGGCAACCACGAGTTCTACGGGGACGATATCGCCAATACCGCAGATGTGCTCAAACGGCTGTGCGCCGGGACAAATATCCATGTGCTGGACAGCAACGCGGCCATCATTGATGGCGTGCGTTTCCTGGGAACCACGCTGTGGACAGATTTCATGTTGTGTGGCGGCGGCGAAGAACAGGCAGCGGCGATGCGGGAAGCGCTGCGTTTCATGCGCGATTTCAGCAGGATTCGCGCAGGCAAGGCACGAGCAGCGCTATTTACCCCCGCCCATTCGGCGACGCTGTTCAATCGCCAGGCGAAGTGGCTTGAAACCAAGCTGGCCGAGCCGCATGCAGGGCCGACCGTGGTGATTACGCATCATGCCCCGTCGCGGAAGAGCATCCATCCGAAGTTTTCCGGCTCGCTCCTGAACGCATGCTTTGTCTCCGATGCCGAGCATCTGATCGACGGGCGGCGCGCATGCCTGTGGATACACGGACATACCCACGACAGCTTCGATTACATCGTGAACGGAACGCGGATGGTGTGCAACCCGCGCGGTTACGCAGAAGATGAAATGAGCGAAAATCCCCTGTTCGATGCCAATTTCCTGGTCGAAATCAACTAATGCTCACAGGCGTTTATAGACATGCGGAAACGGCCTGAGCGCGAGTGCGACAAAGCCGGCAATAAATGAAAGGACCTGAACGATGATTGCGACAGCGCTGACCGAGATGTTCGGATTGCAGCATCCAATCGTACTTGGACCCATGGGCAGCGTGTCTGGCGGACATCTGGCGGCTACCGTTTCTAACGCCGGCGGACTGGGCCTGGTCGGCGGCGGCTACGGCGATCCTGCCTGGCTGCAGAAGGAACTGTCGCTGGTAAAGGAAGAAACCCGCCGGCCCTGGGGCGTCGGGCTGATCACCTGGTCCATAGACCGCGGCGTGTTCGAGCTGGCTCTCGGCTACCGCCCTGATGCGTTCATGCTCTCGTTTGGCGACCCGCGGCCCTACGCGCCGGCGATCAAGGCTGCAGGTTGCAGGCTGATCTGCCAGGTTCAGGACGTGGAGCAGGCGCGGGTGGCGCGCGAGGCGGGAGCAGACATCATCGTCGCCGAGGGCGGCGAGGCAGGAGGGCACGGCGGCGCACGCGCCACGCTGCCGCTGGTGCCGGCCGTGGTCGACGCAGTGGCACCCATCCCGGTGATTGCGGCGGGCGGCATTGCCGACGGCCGCGGCCTGGCCGCGGCGCTAATGCTGGGTGCCCATGGCGTGCTGATGGGCACGCGTTTTTATGCGTCCATCGAGGCCCTGGGCCAGGACGCGGCAAAAAAACGTATCGTTGCCGCGCGCGGGGGCGAAACTGCGCAAACACGCGTATTCGACATCCTGCGCGGTTACGCATGGCCACACATTTATCCCGGGCGCGCAATCCGTAACCGCCTCACGGAGCGCTGGCACGGTCGCGAGAACGACTTGCTGCTTGCGCGGGAAGCCGAGCATGCCGCGTATCAGGTGGCAGTCCACAAGGGCGATTACGACACGGCGGCAGTATGGGCCGGCGAAGCCGTCGACTTGATCAAGAGCGTGGAAAGCGCAGCTGTGCTGGTCGCGCGAATCAGCGCTGAGGCTGAGGCGCGATTGTGTGTCGGCGCCAGGCTCGCGCAGTAAATACCGGGGATCATTCGTGGCGCCGCGTGGCCAGGCTGTGCCATGATGAATTCGCCGCCTCTCAGAACATGCGAATTCCCGGGAAGGAATCGGTAGATTCGCGGCGCTGCCCCGCATCGTCGTACCAGTAAAGCTTGCCGGGTTCCTCGCCTTTGGCGAGCTTGTGCGAACCGTCGCAGAACGGCTGGTTCTTCGACAGCCCGCAACGACAGAAGTACTTTTCCTCGCTGCCGACTACCAGCTGGTACGGTCCGGAATGCGTGCGCTTTACGATTCGTGCCATGACACTCTCCTTTCCAAAGTGATCCCGACGCGGCCGCGTCCATGAATTTCATCGCCAGCTTTTTTTACCAGCCTGGTGAAGTGCCGTTCCTCGATAACTTCGCGCAGCACCACCGCGTTGTTGCGAGCTGTGTCGCGCGCACCATACAGCAGGGTGACCCGGCCACGGCGCCGCAACCCATCCAGCAGGCACAGCAGGTCGGTTCGTTGCGCGAGCTCGGCGCGATATTTTGCCGCGAACGACTTCCAGCGACAGGGCGCGTGTCCGTACCAGCGGCGCAGCGCATCGCTGGGGGCCACGTCCTTGAGCCAGAAGTCGGCCGCCGCTTGTTTCTTGCTCAGGCCACGCGGCCACAGCCGATCGACGAGGATGCGCACCCCGTCACCGGGAGACGGTTGTTCGTAGACGCGCTTCAGGCTTACTGCAAAGCGTGTCGCGCGAACCCGGACACGCTGCGCGGTCTTGGCGCCGTCACGCCGTTTGGGATGTGGCTGTCCCAAGGCAACCCCCGGCTACTCCGCAGCCATCGCCATATCAGGGCGGCGGAACGGGTCTTCGAACCGGCTGCGCACCCGGCAGTTTTTCGGATCATGGCTCGTCACGGCAGGATCTCCGCCGATGGTTTGCGCTGGCCACGTTCTTTGCGGGTCTTTTGGATCCCCGGCCTGCCGGCTGGCGGCGATTTCCTGATGCGGGCGTACGCCGAATGATTGTGAATCGACTCGAAATTCTCCGCATCAACCGAGTAAGCCCGTACGCGCGGCTCGCGGTTGAGCGCCACCGCCACATCGCGCACGAGATCTTCGACAAACCTGGGATTGTCGTAGGCCCTTTCCGTCACGTATTTCTCGTCGGGGCGCTTGAGCAGTCCGTATACCTCGCACGACGCGCTACGTTCAGCGATGGCGATCAGCTCCTCGATCGCCATTTCATCCGCGATTTCCGCTTCGATCGTGATACGCGATCGCTGATTGTGCGCGCCGTAGTCCGAAATCCGTTTCGAGCACGGACACAGGCTCGTTGCCGGCACAACGACCAGCATCCGAAACGAGTACATGCCGTCATCGCTTATGCTGCCGCACCAGCGAACATCGTAGTCGAGCTGGCTCTGGACACCAGAAATCGGCGCGGCCTTTTTCACAAAGTAGGGAAACTGCATTTCGATCGTCCCGCTTCGGGCGTCCAGCCGCTCGACCATGTGCATGGCCATGGCGCGGAACCGCGACGGAGTTAGTGGCTCTGCCTGCATTTCGAGAATCTCGATGAAGCGCGACATGTGCGTACCTTTTGCTGCCGCCGGCAAACCTACCGCCATCGAGAGTACCGCGGTCGCCGGCGCCGGCCCGCCATCGGTCAGTATCTGCACCGGATAACGTATGTCCTTGATACCTGCCGCGTCGATACAAATGTCGCGGTTGTCAGGCTGCGACTGAATGTCGGGCAGGTTAAGCACTTCCGGGGAATTCATATTTTATACATTAATCAAATATTTACGATGAATATCGTGCCAAGCCGAATCCCTCCGGATGCCGCCTGGTCAATGCGCCTGAGAAACTATTTCTTGCAACTCGCCGAATCATTCGCCCGTTCGAGATAGGCAATCAGATCGGCGCGTTCCTTGCTGTCGGTCACTCCGGCGTAACCCATGGTCGTTCCCGGAACGGCCTTCAGCGGGTCGGCAAGAAAATGGTCGAGTGTTTGCTCGTTCCAGACGATCCTCGAGCGGGCCATGGCTGCAGAGTAGGCGAAACCCTTCACGCTGCCCGCGCGACGACCGAACAGACCGCAATGTCTGGGACCGGTGCGATCGTAGGCGAGCGCATGGCAGGCGAGGCAACGGGCATAAACCATCTCGCCTGCCTGCGGATCACCTCGCAGCATCGCGCCCGCCGCCGGCGCCATGCCTGCCGCAAGAGCAAGCACGGTGCCGGCGAGGATGCGCGCAAATGCGCGCGCAGGCGCGACCCCGCTCACGACACGAACGCGGAAGGGACAGGCACCTCGCCGAGCGCGTTGCGCAGAATCGCCCAGTGCATCGCTTCGTCGCCAAGAATGCTCGCGGCGGCCTTGGCGAGGTCGCGGTTGCCGAACACGGGTACCGCCCCCAGATAAGCGCTTACCGCCCCTTTCTCGAGCATCGCTGCAAAACGCAGCACGTCGGCCTGGTTTTTGAGCGTCTCGGTCGGGAAAGTGTACTTGGCCTTGGCCGTCACCGGATTGCCGCCCAGCTTTATCACGGTCTTGGAAAGTATCTCGGCATGCTCTTTATGGTGGCCCTGGAACGTCACCGCCAGATCCAGTGCCGGCTTTTGCAGCAAACCGCTTTCCGCCCCCACTTGATAGGCGGCGATCGCTTCGAGTTCCGCGCCCAACGCGGTATTCAGGATGCGCGCATCCGATTCGGTGGATTTGTCGCCCTTCGCCGCCAGCGCGTCCCGCCCTGCAAGCAGCGCGACGGCGGCCCCCGATAGCAGCAGGCCGGATTTGCCGAGGAAAGAGCGCCGCGCCTCAAATGTGTCGGGATCGGCAGCTTGAATCAGAAAAGACATTTCAGTTCTCCTGTAATGGGTACTGCGCACAATCAGGCATCGCGTGCCTGCAAACATTTGGCAAGTGCCAGGACGCCCGCGACGATGCGGTCGCAGCGTGCCCCGTCGAAAGCAAAGGCATCCTCGGTGACGAAATCGATCTCGCGCGCAAGGGCCTCACGCAGCAGGCCCCGTGCCCGGAAAAACCGCGTACGCACCGTGGCTTCCGGTATGCCGAGCGCCGCCGCGGTCTCCTCGACGGTCATCTCTTCCAGCGCGCGCAGCACGAATACGGCGCGGAAAGTTTCGGGCAGCTCGTCTATCTTGTACTCCAGTAGCCGGCGGGTTTCAGCGCGCAACGTATCTTGCTCGGGCTGTTCGGGTGAGGTTTGGTTCAAACTCGCCTCCCTGGCTTCATCGCCGGATTTCAGGTCGCCGTCGAGCCGGATGATCTCGGCGCTGCGGTTGCGTTTGCGCGAACGCGCAATGGCCTCGTTCACTACGATGCGCACCAGCCAGGTGGAGAGCTTCGCTTCGCCACGGAAGCGACTCATCGCGCGATAGGCAAGCAGGTAGGCTTCCTGGACTGCGTCCTCAGCCTCGGCGTCGTCTTTGAGGATGCTGCGCGCAGCACGGTACAGCGTCTGATTGTTGCGCCGCATGAGCAAGCAAAACGCGTCCTCGTCGCCGGCGACGATCCGCCGCGCGATTTCGGCGTCGGATAATTCCTTGCTTGCTGATTCGATGATTACCGCTTGCATGCTTGCTCCCGGACAATTTTCGACGGTTTCGGAACATTGGATGATGCAAAGACACGCTGCGTTCCGAGGCAGGCCTGAAACACGCTTTGCCGTTCGCGACAGGCCGTGGTGCTGCATCAGCCAAAGATATTGCATATATATCATACTGTGATATAATTAGAAAATGGATGACCCCGGGGTGCCGCAGTCGCGCTGCATTAGCCCTCGCTCGCCGCACCGCACACGCGCCATGTCGTGCATCGAGGCATCGCTCATTGCACAAGGGGTATCCCAATGACGGTTCCGCACGACATCAGGCAGTGGAGAAAGACCAGGCGGGCCGAACTTCTGTCACGCCGCATCGCAGTGCCGAAAGACCGGCATCGCCAGTGGAACAAGGCGATCACGCGGCTGCTGGCAGAGGGATTTCCGGTTCTGCAGTGGATGCTGGTGGGCTTTTACTGGCCGTACCAGGGTGAATTCGATCCGCGTTTTGCGATACGCCACTTAAGGAAATGCGGCGCCAGGGCGGCGCTCCCGGCCGTTGTGCAAAAGAGCACACCACTTCAATTCCGCGAGTGGTGGCCCGGAGCGCATATGACAAAAGGCGTATTCGACCTGCCCGTGCCTGACGGAACCGAGGTGGTCAGGCCCGAAGCCCTGCTCATTCCGCCGGTCGGTTTTGATGCGCAGGGTTACCGCTTGGGTTACGGCGGCGGTTACTTCGACCGGACGCTCGCTACCATGGTGCCGCAACCCCTCAAGATCGGCGTGGCATTCGAGTTATCCAGGATACCGACCATTTATCCGCAGCCTCACGACGTGCCCATGGACTTCATCGTGACGGAAGCCGGTGTCCACCACGCAAGCAGCTACGGGCTTGAGCACGTCGGCGACCTGCGCCAGGTTCTGAAACTGGCGAGCGCAATCATCCGGGAGCGCGACAGGCGCGCACCGATCAGTGGAGAAACCGCTGGCAGCACTCGCCCCGTCGCGCGCCAGTATGCGTCCCCGCCATGCTACGCCCACGAACTGGACCCCGCATACAAGGATGCATAGCCGCCACACTCATACGACCCGATCAAAGCAAACCGCCCCTCAGCGCGGCGCGTCGTTCCCACAACGCTTTCACAGGAGAACCAGAATGCAATCGACAAACACGCTGGAGAAACTGCGACATGAACTGCCTGCCCTGCCCTACAGCATGGACGCGCTGGCACCGCATATTTCCAGGGAAACCCTGGAGTTTCATTATGGAAAACATCATCGTGCATACGTGACCAAGCTTAATGAACTGGTCGGGAACTCGGCGTTCGCGGGCATGCCACTTCCCAGTCTGGTTAAAAAATCGACAGGTGCGATTTTCAACAATGCGGCGCAGGTATGGAACCACAACTTTTACTGGAGCTGCCTCAGCCCCAAGCGCACCTCGAGACCCATAGGCAACCTGGCCGGGGCAATCGATGCCTGCTTCGGTTCGTTTGACAGATTCGCGGCCCAGTTCAAGAGCAGCGCGACTGGCAAATTCGGCTCAGGCTGGACCTGGCTGGTCAAACGCAACGACGGCACTCTGGAAATTCGCAACAGCGACGACGCGGACAACCCGTTGCGCTGGAATCAGACGCCGTTGCTGACCTGCGATGTGTGGGAGCACGCCTACTACGTCGATTACCGAAACGAACGGGCAAAATATATCGAAGCGTTCTGGCATCTCGTGAACTGGGATTTCGTCGCCGACAACTTTGCGAACGCGTAGGCAACGGCAACCCCGTGCGAACATGCCTGTCCACCCGGAGCACGTAGAACTTCACAATTCCCGGGGTTTGGCTCTCTGGAATCTGGGTTTTGGTCCTTTCTACCTGCTCGCCAGCATCTTTTTGGTGGTGGCAGCACTTGCATGGACCGCTCAATACGCACAGTGGCTGCTCGCAATGGCAGTGATTGGCAGACGGGTGATTCCGAGTTTACCAACAACGACGTGCCGAACACGCAGGCGCGCCGCGACCCGCCCCTGGAGAAGCTGGCATTGGGCTCGTTGCTGCTGTTGCTGGCCGCAGGCATATTCAGATCCCATTTGTTCTGCCGTATGTTATTTCAGTCGCCATGCTGGCGCATGCACTGCGCCTACTGCTGTGGCAAACCTGGCGAACGGGCCCAAACGCGCTCGTATGGATTTTGCACGCGGCTCACGCCTGGATCGTTATTCACCTGCTTTTGCGCGCGCCGGCCCCGGCGAGTTTCATTGCAGAATCCCTTGCCATCGACGGCAGACCGGGATAACTTCTCCGATCAATCCTGGGCAACAGAATTCTTCGCGCAATAAAATCCATTTATCATTACTGCGCTCCCAGCGCCTCCGTCGCCGACTGAAATCAGGCCCAACGGCGACTCCGCTACCTTCCGTTTTTCAGAGGCCGCGACAGCAACCCGCCGGAAGCCATCAGTACGGCGACGATCCAGAACACCGCCGACAGTCCCACCGCCGCGCCGACCACGCCGAATACGATGGGTCCGGCCACGCGCACCAGATTGTTGGCGGTGAGCCGCAGTCCCAGCGTCTGGCCCGAGCGTCCCTCCGCCGAGCGCGCGAACATGAGGATCACGGTAAGCGGGATGCCTATGCCCATGCCCAGGCCGAAAAAGAAGGAAATCGCACCCAGTGCCAGTGCGTTTCCGGAAAACGGCACCAGCGCGAAACCGATCGCGCCCATGAAAAACACCCACGCCAGCAGCTTCTCGCCCGGCACGCGCTTCACCAGATGCGCAAGGAACAGGCGTACCACGAAGGCGGCGGCGGCAAGCGTCGCCAGCACCGTGCCGATGGCGGAGGCGGACAGCCCGATCGAATGCCCGTAGACCGGCAGGTAAAACTGGAACAGATCGTAGCCGAGCTGCACCAGGCCGCTGGTGACGAGCATGCGCCAGATGTCGCGATCCTTGAGCGCATGCGGCGCGCCCGCCGCCAGCGGTGACTGCGGCCTGCCGGGTGGCAGCAGGCGGCCCCACACCAGCAGCAGCACGATGGCAATCACTGACTGCGACGCAACCACCAGGCAGGCCGCGGCGTAACCGAGCGCGTCGATGGACAGTCCGGCGAGCAGCGGCCCGGCAAAACTCGTCATCGCCCCGGCCAGGCTGAAGTTGCTGAAATTGCGCGCGCGCTCCTCCGGCCGGCTCAGGGTGCCGACGAGATTCTGCAGGGTGACATGAAAGAAGGCGAGTGCAAGACCGTTCAACGCTGCTGCGATATAAAAAGCTGGCAGCGTATTGAAGAAATACGGCAGCACCAGTGAAGCGGCACCGCACACCGCTCCGAACAGCAGCAGGCCGCGCCCGCCTGCACGGTCGGCGAGCGCGCCTATCGGCCACGACAGCAGCAGCGGGAACAGAAACAGCAGCCCGCCCAGAATGCCGACCGCGGACGCCGGAGCGCCGAGCTCGAGCGCGTACAATGTGAGCACCACGCGCGCGGCGTTGGCACCGACGAAGTTGAAGAAGCTCAGCGCCAGCGTCAAATTTATGGCCACTGGTTCGCAGTCCGGAAAATTGTCATGGGCATGTTATGCAGGGGCTCGGATGCACCAGGCGGATTATGTCACCCCGGCGCAGCCCCATGCACGGACGGCGCCGCTGCGGCAATCCGGTGGCCGGGTGTATCCTTGCAGGACAGTCGCACGCTTCACCTCGCGTCCAAGACTGACAAAACTCAGATATCAATGGAGATGGCAATGTTCAAACTGTTCTACGCGGTCAATACCTGCGCACTGGCCTCGCACATTGCGCTTGAAGAAGCGGGGGCAGCCTATGAAGCGGTGCGCCTTGATTTCCGCACCAACGACCAGCGCAAGCCCGAGTATCTGGCCATCAATCCCAAGGGCCGGGTGCCCGCGCTCATCACCGATCAGGGCATCCTGACCGAGACGCCCGCCATCCTCGCATTCATTGCGCAAAGCTTTCCCCAGTCGCGGCTGGCGCCGCTCGCCGACGCCTTCGCGTTTGCCCGCGTGCAGGCCTTCAACAGCTACCTGTGTTCCACCGTGCATGTCGCCCATGCCCACCGCACGCGCGGCCAGCGCTGGGCCGACGATCCGGCCGCCCTCAAGGAAATGCAGCGCAAGGTGCCGGAAACGGTGGGAGATTGCTTCAACTTGATGGAACACGAGATATTCGAGGGGCCGTGGGTGATGGGCGCGGCATACACCATCTGCGACCCCTACCTGTTCACCATCGCGCAATGGCTGGAAGCAGACGGCGTCGATCCCGCGCGGTTTCCGAAAATCCTCGAGCACGGCGAACGCATGCGCGCGCGTCCCGCGGTGAAAAAGGCGCTGGCCGAAGAACTCGGCGCAGCGAAGCAATAAAAAACGGCAGCCGGTTCGCAGGGAACGCGGCTGCCGGCGTATGTCCCGCAACGATCAGAGCTTGCGCAGCTGTTCGAGCAGTTCCTTGCTTTCGGGTATGGTGCCCGGCTCGTAGACCTTGGCGTAGCGGACCACCCCCTGAGCATCCAGCACGTAGGCCGCGCGCTTGTCCATGCCGCGCTCCTCGTTGAAAATGCCGTAGGCCTTGCCGACCGCACCATGCGGCCAGTAGTCGGACAACAGCGGAAAAGGTACGCCGCCCAGCTTTTCAGCCCAAGCCTTGAGGCTGGGCAGGGGATCTGCGCTGATCTGCAGGATCTCGCAATTCAGTTTCTTGAATTCTTCGTAGTTCGCACGGAACCCGTTAACCTGGTTGGTTCATCCGCCGGTGAAGGCAAACGGCATGAACGCCACCACCGCGGGACGGCCGCGAAAAGCCGAAAGCGAAAGTTTTTGCTCGGTGTTGTGCGCAGCGAGCGTGAAATCCGGCGCTGCGCTGCCTGCTTTAATTTCCATGGAAGTTCTCCTTGTTGTTCGGAACGGCCAAGCCGTTAGCGAAGAATACCCGCGTGCGCTGCCGACGGCAACGTGGCCGGCTGCGTCCCGCATCTGGATTTGCCCGCCCTGATCCCCTACCATTGCGGACAACCTGCCTTCCGGAGATTCCGAGATGAAGCTGACCCTGTACTATGCTCCCATGACCTGCGCGCTCGTGCCTTATGTCACACTTACCGAAGCCGAAGCGCAATTCGATGTCGTGAACGTCAATTCGCGCACGGGACAGCTCAGAACCCCCGAGTTCCTGGCGCTCAACCCCAAGCACAAGGTTCCGGTGCTCATCATCGACGGCGAGCCCCTCACCGAGAACGTCGCGATCCAGATCTGGATCGCGCGCCAGTTCCCCCATGCGAATCTGCTGCCGGGAGATCCCAAGGCGCAGATCAAGGCCATTTCGCTTATGGCGTGGTTCGCCTCGACCATACATCCCCACCTGACGCCCAACGCCCGGCCCGAGAATTTCTGCGATCTTCCCGACTCGGCGGAAAGCGTGAAGCGGGTCGCCAACAAACTGCTGTTCGAAGACCTGAAAATCGCCGACGGCCTGCTCGCCGGGCGCGAGTTTTTCTTCGACCATTTCACCGCGCCCGACGCCTACTTCTTCTGGTGTTTCCGGCGCGCGCTGTCGTTCAAGCTCGATCTGTCGGCATTCGCGCACTGCAAGGCGCACTTCTCGCGCCTGCAGCAGCGCCCCAGCATGCAGAAAGTGCTGGCCCACGAAAAACAGGTGCAGGAAGCGTTCGCGCGAGCGGCGTGAACGGGCGGCGCCTAGCCCGCAGCATGCCGCCGCGCTTCATCGCCCACCTCGACATGGACGCGTTCTACGCGTCGGTCGAACTGCTGCGCTATCCCGGGCTGCGCGGCAGCCCGCTGGTGATCGGCGGGCGGCGCGCCGCAGGAAAATCGCCGGGCGCCGGCTTTCCCGTGCTGCGCGACTATGCCGGCCGCGGCGTGATCACGACCGCCACTTACGAAGCGCGGGCCATGGGCGTGCATGCCGGCATGGGACTGATGAAAGCCGCCCAGCTTGCGCCTGATGCGCTGCTGCTGCCGGCGGACTTCGACGAATACCGCCGCTATTCGCGCATGTTCAAGGATGTGGTGCGCAAGCTGGCTCCGCACATCGAAGACCGCGGAATCGACGAAATCTATATCGACCTTACCGCCATCGTCATGGCGGAGGACGACAACAATGCCGCGGATGCGTGGCCACGCGCGCGCAGCATGGCGGCAGGCATACAGCGCGCCGTGCGTGAAACGACCGGCCTGTCGTGTTCGATCGGCGTCACGCCGAACAAGCTGCTGTCGAAAATCGCCTCCGACCTGGAAAAGCCCGGCGGGCTGACGCTGCTCAGCGCAGCCGACATCCCGAACCGCATCTGGCCGCTGCCGGTGCGAAAAATCAACGGCATCGGCCCCAAGGCGGGCGCGCGCCTGGAAGCGCTCGGCATTCGCAGCATAGGCGAGCTCGCGCGCGCCGATCCGGCGCTGCTCGTCGGGCACTTCGGCAGGAGTTACGGCGCCTGGCTGCATGAGGCCGCGCACGGTCGCGACGAGCGCGCGGTCGTCACCGGCAGCGAACCGAAATCGATCAGCCGTGAAACCACTTTCGAGGACGACCTGCACCCGGTGCGCGACCGCGACACGCTGTCGCGCATATTCACTGATCTGTGTGTAAAGGTGGCCGGTGATCTCGAACGCAAGGGCTACGAGGGCAGGACGATAGGACTCAAGCTGCGCTACGACAATTTCAGGACCGTGACCCGCGACCGCACTCTCGATACCCCCACGCGCGATGCCGCCACGATACGCCGCGCAGCGGGCGAGTGCCTCAAGCGCGTGCCGCTGGACCGCCGCATCCGGCTGCTCGGGGTGCGCGTGGCCACGCTCAGCAAACCCGGATTCGCCGCAAGCGATGCATCATCGCAGCAGGCAAACACGCCAACGCTGTTCGGATGAGCGCGGGCGCGACCCGCCTGAAGAAAAGATGCAGCGATTGCCGGCAGCGCCATTTAATCCGGCGTGATACCCAGCGGCTTGACCAGCTTTTCCCACTTGGCCAGCTCGACGTTGATCTTGTCGCCGAACTGCGACGCGCTCATTTCGACCGCCTCCACCCCGACGCCCAGCAGTTTCTCCCTGATGTCCGCCTGCCGCAACGCGAATTGCACCGCGGCGTGCACGCGGGTGATCGCTGCCTTGGGCGTGGCCGCCGGCGCCACCAGCCCGTACCAACCACTGACTTCATAGCCGGGCAGTCCGGCTTCCGCGATCGTCGGCATGCCGGGCAGGGCCTGGGTACGGCGCGCGGTGGTGACACCCAGACTACGAATCTTGCCGGACTGCAAATGCGGCCGCGCCACCGCCACCGTGGAGAAGAACACCGCGACCCTGCCGCCGAGCAGGTCGGTCATCGCCGGATTGCCGCCCTTGTATGGCACGTGCAGCATCTTGATGCCCGCCAGCGAATTGAACAGCTCGCCGGCGAGATGCGTGAGGTTGCCGGTGCTCGACGAGGCGTAGCTCATCTGCCCCGGTTTGCTTTTGGCCGCCGCGATGAGTTCGGCGACCGTGGCCACGCCGGCCGCAGGATGCGCCACCAGCACGTAAGCACCGTCGCCCACCAGCGCCACGGGCGCAAAATCGCGCGCGGTATCGTACGGCAGCCTGGGATAAAGGCTGGGATTTATGGCGTGGCCGGCAGCGATGATGAGCAGGGTATGGCCGTTGGGCGCAGATTTGGCCACGATCTCCGAGCCGATGATGGTGTTGCCGCCGCCGCGGTTGTCGATGACCACGTTCTGTCCCAGTTGCTCGCTCATCCTGGGCGCGAGCAGCCGCGCCACGATGTCGTTGGCGCCGCCTGCCGGATAGGGCACCACCAGGCGCACCGGCCGCGTTGGAAACTGCTGGGCATGTAGCGGCGCGATCGTGCTTAGCATGAGCACCGCGATTGCCATGCTGGCGCATGGCACCAGGATCTTTTTCATAAAATTATAAATTAAAACAGATACTTATAAAATTTCAAGGATGAGCCCTGCCGCACCGGCCAGCATCCGCTTCAGGCGGCACGGCGCAGCGCGCCCAGTTGCCGCGCGATGAAAGCCTTGACCATTTCATGCGAACGGTCGGTCTGCGGTCCCGGCTCGGCCACCCACTCGTGGGTGCAGCCGTCGAATATTTCGAGCTGGCAGTCGCCACCGGCCGCGCGGTAGGTCGCGGCAAATTTTTCCTGTATCGGCGGAATCACGTTGTCGTCGAGCGCACCCTGCATGATCAGCATGGGCGGCAGCGAAACTGTCTCGCGGCGCTCAAGGATTTCCTGCGGATTGCCTTCATGCACCGCTTCCCACGGATTGAAGTAGTTTCTGGACTTCTCCATCATTTCGGCGCGCTTCATTTTCTCCGCCTGCAGGAAGCGCGCATACGGGTCGCTGATCGGCGAGCGCGTTGCGACGTAGGCGATCGTTGCATCCACATTGGGCGCCTCGGGAAGCGGATGCGCGTTATAGCGCGGGTCGCGCGGACGCAGTGCAAGCAGCTGGGCCACATGGCCGCCGCTGGAACTGCCGAGCACACCGAGATTCAAGGGGTCGCCGTTCCACTGCTTCGCCCTGGCCTTGAGCCAGCGCACCGCGTAGTTGGCGTCCTGCACCGAAGCCGGATACGGCGCCTCCTGCGCCAGCCTGAGGTCAACGGCCACCACCAGCACGCCGCTTTTGGCCACCGCCTCGTCCATGGGTGCATTGGCCATGCGGTCCTTCCGGTTCCAGGCGCCACCGTGCAAATCGAGCAGCGTGGGGAAAGGCCCTGCGCCCTGCGGCTGATAAATGCGCGCCATCAGCGTGCGCGCCGGAGTGTGGCGAAACTCGATTTCGCTGATGCGGATTTCGAATTTGGCCCGGGGGTTATAAGTGGCGGTCATGTTGCGTCCTTTATGTTGATCGTTGAATCGTTGAATCAGGCGGCACGCCGTCGCGCCGCTCAAGCGCGCAATGCGCCGAGGATGGCCAGTGCGCGGCGCATGGAAAATTCATACGTCGCGGGACTGAAGGCCTTGCCGCCACCGCGCATCATGTAACCGTGGAGCACGCCCGGAAAAACATGCACCTCCACATTCTTCATGCGGGCGGCTGCGGCACGGTAAGCCTCGCGCACTTCGGCTGGCGCAGCGTGGTCCTGGTCGCCCCAGATGATGCATGCGGGCTTACCGGCAAGGCCGTCGAGTTCGCGGATGAAATCCATGAGTTGCGTGCCGTGGCAGGAAATGCCGGCATCGTAACCCAGACGCGCAGGCCCGATCAGCGCGTAAGGTCCGCCATAGCAGAAGCCCATCGCCGCGGCGCGGCCGTTGAACTGCGGCAGTCTGCGCACCTCCGTCAGGGTATCCGCCATGTCGGCCTCACCGGTCTTGATTTTTTCGAGGCGCGGCTGCGAGCGCGGCGACGAACGCTCGTCACCGCGCGGCAGCGGGCCCGGAACCGTGCGCCAGAACAGGTCCGGCGCGGCCGCGATGTAGCCATTCGCGGCAAACTCGTCGGCAATCGCACGCATGTCCTGGTCGACGCCATGCACGGCCGAAGCGAGCACTACGGCCGGCGTCCTGCCGGCGGCATCCGGCGTCGCCAGATAACAATCGAACTCGCTGCCGCCGCCTGATTTTATCCTGATGTCCCTGCCCGGCATGTTGCTGTCTCCTCCGTGTTGCCGCTGCTGCGCTTTGCGTGGACTGACAATTTACCGTACATCGTGCGTGTCCGGCGCTCGCGGCAGCCAAACAGCGCATGTCTTGGCGCCCGCTCTGCCAACTTGTCTGCCAGTATGTGGACGCGGCATGCTGATCGGACGCGGGCATAATGCAGGGCGTGTTGTCTGCGCCCCGCGTGTGCTGCAGAATCGCAGTCTTGTCCCAACCGCCTGAAAGACACGCATGAAAATCCGCATGCCGATATCCGGCTGCGCGCTCGGCCTGTCGCTTGGCCTGTGTTACCTGCCGCCCGCGGCCGCGCTCGACGTCACTCCCGCTGTCAAGGTCACGCCGCTGGTGAAAGCGACCAGCAGCTGGAACGGCGCGCCCGTGGTCTATCCCCAGGGGCAGGCTGAAATCACCGGCATGCTGATCGAGATCGCGGTGGGTGCGCAAACCGGCTGGCACGGGCACCCAGTGCCGTCTTTTGCGCTGGTGCTCGAAGGCACGCTGGAAGTCGACCTGCGCGACGGCCGAAAAAAGCGCGTGGGACCCGGCGAGGCACTGATCGAAGTCGTCGACACGCTGCACAACGGCCGCAATGTCGGCGCCCAGCCGGTAAAACTCGTCGTGTTCTACGCCGGCGCGACCGGCATGCCGCTGACCTTCAAGCCTGATGCCGCGAATTCCCGTTAACGCCGCGAGCATGCATTTCATTCCGCCGAATCATTTTGAGCGTCCACGACTGCGCAGCATGTCCGTACGCAGCACAGTTCGGCACAACACCACAGGATAAGAGCATTCCCATGTCTACCGTTCAGCAGGACCGTCCCGTTTCCAGCCCCGCAGCCAGCCAGCCGGCGATGCCGGCGCAGAAAACGCCGCGCGTGCTGCGCAAAATACTGGCGCTGGAGGATTTCGAGGGCGTGGCGCGCAGGCGCATTCCGCGCCCGATCTTCGGCTACGTTTCAGGCGGCGTCGAGACCAATGCCTCGCTGCGCGGCAACCGCGCCGCCTTCGACGACCTCGCCTTCGTGCCGAAAACCCTGGTCGACACCACCAGCCGCACCCAGCAGACAAGGCTGTTCGGCCGCAGCTACGATCTGCCCTTCGGCATCTCTCCCATGGGCGGCACCGCGATGGCAGCCTACCAGGGCGACCTGGTGCTGGCGCGCGCTGCGGCCAAGGCCAATATTCCGATGATCATGAGCGGCGCGGCACTGACGCCGCTGGAGCAGCTGCGCCAGCAAGGCCCCACTGCATGGTTCCAGGCCTACCTGCCGGGCGAGGACGACACCATCACGCGCATGGTCGAACGCGTGGCGCGCGCCGGCTACGACACGCTGGTGCTCACGGTCGACGTGCAGGTGGCGGCCAACCGCGAGAACAATGTGCGCAGCGGCTTTTACACCCCGCTGCGCCCCTCGCTGCGCCTGGCCTGGGACGGGCTGATCCGTCCGCGCTGGCTGCTGGGCATGCTGGCGCGCACGCTCATTCTGCACGGCATGCCGCACTTCGAGAACATGGGCCCGCGCGTACCGCTGATTTCGCGCACCGGAGAGCGCGGGCGCGGGCGGCGCGACCAGCTGTCGTGGCGGCACGTCGAGCTGATGCGGCGGCTGTGGAAAGGGCGTCTGGTGCTCAAGGGCATACTCGACAAGGATGACGCGCGCATCGCCCGCGACAGCGGCGTAGACGGAGTCATCGTGTCCAATCACGGCGGACGACAGCTCGACGGCTCGGTGGCTCCGTTGCGCGTGCTGCCGGGGATCGTGGCGCAGGCGGGTGACATGACGGTGATGATGGACAGCGGCATACGCCGCGGCACCGACGTGCTGAAGGCACTGGCGCTGGGCGCGCACTTCGTGTTTCTCGGCCGGCCCTTCCTTTACGCTGCAGCGGTTGCCGGCGAGCCCGGCGTACAGCATGCCATCAGGCTGCTGCGCGAGGAAATCGACCGTGACATGGCCATGCTCGGCATCACCTCGCCCATTGCCATGAAACGGGAATTTCTGATGAACGCGCGCAGTTTCGACGGCCTCGCAAACACGCAGGCCTGATGTCGCGCCGGAGGCGGCAGCAGCTTGCAGTCGCGAACCGGGATCAGCCGACGACGCTCATCTGAAAATCGTCCTTGCTTGCCGAGCAGTCCGGACAGGCCCAGCTGGCGGGCACGTCCTCCCAGCGCGTGCCCGGCGCGATGCCATCCTCGGGCATGCCCCTGGCCTCGTCGTACGTGAAAGCGCACAGCGCGCACTGCCACACCCGGAACCGCGCTGCGGGCTTTGTTGCGGCCGCGGCTTCCTGCGCTGCAGCGCCTGCTTGCCGCCGCGGATAATGCAACACCAGCGCTTCCACGCCCTGCGCGCCGGCGAGCAGCGGAAATCCCCCTTCGTCCGGCCTGATGAAGGCAATTGAAATTGCCCCATACTCCCTGCCCTGGTAGGCAAGGCTTCCCCGTGTGACGATGAGGTACTGACCATTGCTCGCCGATGGATCGGGCGTGACGGCCTGCGCATGCGGCTTGAGGCTGAGCGACCACGCCGCCAGCCCCTCTGCATTGCGGATGTCGGAGAAAGCGTGCACATTGACTTCGTCTGCGCCGCCGAACACCGGCATCTCCGTTACCTGCCAGGGTTTGCGTCCCTGCACGCTCTGCAGCTTGTCACGCGATCCGGGCAGGTACTGCGCGCCGGGATCCCACTGTGCGCGCAAAGTAAGAAATCCCAGCCCCTCGTGATTGGCCACCAGCGGGCCATACGGCGTATGGGCACGCGAAAAATGCACGGCATGAATCTGCAACGCGTGCTTGCCGAGCGCGCCGCCACCACTGACGATGACCTGAAACTGATCCACATCATGGAAGTGCGTGGGTATCACGCGGCCCGGCGTGCCTTCGGCGAGAAAAGCCATGGGGGCATCTTTCACACCCTCCGGCGGCCTGATGAAATCGGTGCGCCAGGCATAGCCGCCGGGAATCTCCCGCTGCTTACGGCAGGCTTTGACTTCATCGTACGACGCGATTTGCGGCATCCTGCTTCCCTTCAACCCAGAGTTACGTGGATGCCGGAATATTACTACGTTCGGCAGCAGGCGGGGCACTGCGCCACACGCATCGCGCACTCAGTCCAATTTGTGGATGTCACGGCCCAAACGTTCTGCCATATCTTCCGTGCGGTTAAAATGGCGGCGGCAAAGGCCGGCATAATCACCGTCACCAAGATGGCTCGCGCTATCCTCCGCAGATAAAAAGCGAGAACCTGTCATGAGCAAACCCCTGGTCCTGGTCACTGCACCCACCGTCTCCGGGCAGACACAGCAACTGCTGCGCGATGCCGGCATCGACATTGCCTACATGGACAATCCGGTGACCGAAGCCGCCCTGCTGTCGGCGCTGGAACGCCGTGAAACACATGCCATACTGCTGCGCGGACCGGCGCCCCTCACCTCCACCGTGCTTGCCGCCGCAAAGTATCTCAGAATCATTTCCAAGTACGGTGCCGGCATTGATTCGGTTGACATGTCAAGCGCGACGGCGCGCGGTATTGCCGTGATGGTTGCTGGCGGCGCCAACGCCAGCGCAGTGGCTGAGCATGCGCTTGCGCTCATGCTGTGCCTGTCGCGCGAGGTGCCGCGCTTCGACCGCGAATTGCGCAGGGGAATCTGGAAAAACCAGGCTTATGTGGTCAGGGATTTCAGTTGTCGCACGGTCGGCATCGTGGGTTATGGGCAGATCGGCCGTCGCACCGCGCAGCTCGCCCACGCCTGCGGCGCCAGCCTCGTCATCTATTCGCGCTCGCGCGCCGCGGTACCGCCGGGAATGGAATGGGAAAGCGATCTCGACCGTCTGCTGCGCCGCGTCGACATCCTGAGTCTGCACTGTCCGCTGACGCCGCAGACGCGGGGCATGATCGGCGAGATGCAGCTGCGGCAAATGAAGCCTGATGCGCTTATCATCAACACCGCGCGCGGCAAACTCATCGACGAAGATGCGCTGATCGCAGCGCTGAGCACCGGCCGGCTGGCGGGCGCGGGCCTCGACACTTTTGCCATGGAGCCGCCCGACCCGCACAACCCGCTGTTCGCCCTGCCCAACGTCATCTGCACGCCGCATATTGCCGCCGCCACCACCGATGCCGCAGTGAGAATGAGCGCGATTGCCTCGAACAGCATCATCAGCTACCTGCGCGGTGAGATTTACGATATGGCCAACTTCATGAATCCCGAGGTATTCAACGGCGCAAAGCGCGGCTGATCAGGCTCCCGGCCTTTCGCCGCTTCCGATCAGGCCAGACAGTTTCAGGTCCCTGAACATCTTCGAGCGCAGCCACGCCGCGCTGGTGATGGCGGCGGCCATCGTGGCAAGCAGCATGACCACGTTTGGCGCGCCTATCAGGTCAGCCGCGGCACCTGAGGTCAGCGCACCTATCGAAATAAACGCGGGGAACACCGGCAGCAGGCTTGCCACGCGACCGCGCATATGCTCGGGCGCGCACATCTGCAGGGTCGTGACGTGCACCGTGTGATGCACCATCTCCGCCATCCCGGCCGCAATCAGAAATGCAACAGCCACGGCAATCCCCGGGCTCAGCGCGAAACCCACAAGGGATCCGGCAAACGCCAGCAGCGCCAGAGTCTGCACCAGTGCCACCCGGTCGTAGCGCGTCATCCACGCTGCGGCAATGCCGCCCAGCACGCCGCCCACCCCTACCGCCGACAGCAGCAATCCGAGTTCTTCGGGTCCGCCGCGGAAAACGTCCACGGTAAACAGCGGCATCAGCGCGCTGAAGGAGGGAATCAGCAGTATTGGCGGCACCAGTCCCAGCATGAGCATCATGCGCGCCACCGGATCGGTCATGGCGAAGCGCATGCCTTCACGCATGTCCTGCCATGCCGTGCCGCGCGCCTTTGCCGGAGCTGCGGGCCGCGCCGCGCTCACCATGAGCGCGCTGGCCGTCACCCCCAGATAGAGCAACGCCTGTATGCCGAAATTGAGGGCTGCTCCCACTGCCGCAATCAGCAGCCCGGCAATGCCGGGTCCGACTGCGCGCATCACGCTGAAGGCAATGCTGTTGAGTGCGACCGCGTGCGCAGCTTCGGCGCGCGGCACGCTGGTGAAAACAAGCGCGCTGCGCAGCGTGCGATCAAACACCGCGCCGACACCGGACAACAGCGAGAACACGAAAAGATGCCACACGCGCACGAGATCGAACGCCAGCAGCGCGGCAAGCAGCACCGATATCGCAAACAGCAGCATCTGGCTTGCGGCAAGCGCATGCCTGCGATCCATGCGGTCAGCAACCACGCCGGTAAGCGGCGCGAGCAGCAGCATGGGAATGGCGCGTACGCCGAGCACCGCGCCCAGCAGGGCGCCTGACCCGGTCAGCTCATACACCACCCAGCCCAGCGTGGCCTGCTGTATCCACTGCGCGCCGGTGGTAAAGAAAGTGCCTGCCCACAGCCAGCGGAAATCGCGGTGACGCAGCGCGTGGAAAGTGGATGCAAAACCCGTCAAGAATGAAGTCCGGTTAAGAGCAGCACCCGTGGCCAGTCTCGCCGCAGCGGAACTGCCGGCGGGACTTAGTTATGGTAAGGCTTGCCTTCCTGATACAGGGCCAGGCGCCTGCGCGCGACTTCGCCCGCCTGCTTTTCGAACTCCGGAAAAGCCAGCGCAGCCTGCTGCCAGCGCACGGCCTCTTCAAACTGCCCGGTTTCGGCATAGGCGGCAGCCAGGGTATCAATGTGATAGGCATTTCTCCACTGCGTCAGTTCGCAGGCCTTGCGTGCCAGATCGACTGCCAGCCTGCCGTTCCTGATCTGCGGATCGCGCGCCGTGGAAAGCTGCCATGCCAGCCCGTTGTGCGCCTCGGCGTTGCGCGGATCGACGCGGATCGCCAGATTGAAGTCGCGCGCCGCAGATTCAGGGTAGCCCAGGCTGGCATGGGCGATGCCGCGGTTGACGAACGCGGCGGCGTAGCGCGGATCGAGACGGATAGCCTCGCTGAAATCCACGATTGCTTTTTCGTGCTGCTGTAATCGGCCGTAGCCAAGGCCACGGATATTGTATGTCCAGGCATCGTACGGATCCAGGCGCACGGCTTCGCTGAAATCCGCGACTGCTTTCCCCGGCGCGCCGGTCTCCAGATAGACAAGTCCGCGGCTCTTGTAGACTCCGGCATCAAGCGGGTCGAGACGCACCGACTCATCAAGATCGCGGATTGCCAGTTCATGCTGGCGCAGTTGCAGATAAGTGTAGCCGCGGTTGTAGAACGCCAGGGCATTCTGCGGGTCAAGGCGGATGGCTTCAGCATAGTCGCTGAGCGCCGACTCCGGCCTGCCCAGCCGCGAGTTCGCAACACCACGATTGCTGTACGCCGCGACATACTGAGGATCAAGGCGGATGGCCTCGTCGAAATCAGCAATCGCCCGCTGGTGCTGGCCTAGGCGCCCGTAGGCGAAGCCGCGATTATTGAATGCCGAAGCGTCGGTCGGAGCACGCCGGATCGCCTCGTCAAAATCCGCGATCGCCCGCTGGTGCTGGCCCAGGCTGCCATAGGTCACACCGCGATTGTTGAAGGCCGCAGCGTCGGTCGGATCCAGACGGATCGCCTCGTCAAAATCCGCAACGGCGAGCTGGTGCAGCCCCATTCTTTCGTAGACCAGCCCGCGTTTGTTGTACAGCGCCTGATTGCGCGGATCGAGACGGACCGCGTGATCGAGTTCACGCAACTGCTTCTCGTAGCGTATGAAACGCGGATCATCGGGACTTTGCAGGGCGGGATTGTCGACCACGACCTGGGCCGGCAGTGGCGTGGCAGCAAAAAAAACCGCCGCCGACACCACGCACAGGATTCTGCTCGCCCGGAAACCTGCAGCAGGGCGGCGACGGCCGGGCTCCGGCTGCCGAAGCCACGTTTTTTCATCAGGCATGGACATTCCGCGCTTGTCTTTCGTTGTCCTGCGCGCTAGCGCGCGGCCGGATCGGCGTGCTGGGCGCGCTGCCGCGTCTGCTCCACGGCTTCATTGATTTTCTGCTGCGCGCGCTCCTGGGTTTTCATGCCCTCTTCCAGCTCCTGTTTTTTGATGGCCGCTCCGGTTGCTGCGGTACTGGCGACTTCCGCACCGCACCCCGCAAGCAACGTTGTAATGGACAGGATGACAAGCAATCTCACCTTCAGCCCCACTTCAGAAAATCACGCTGGGATTCTACCCAAACCCGCAGGTATAAGCACGAAACAGATCCGCTTGTTCGGCACCTGACTATGGTCATCACTATCAACGGCCCGCGGCAAAATCCGAGGCCGTGCCATACATTGCCGCCATATCTCGGAAGCTGCCTCACTGCTTGCGAATCTAATTCCAGTATCTGGAATGCTACGCTTCAAGCCGCCTCCCGGCTTGCCGCCGCGCTGCGTTGCACCCTAGAATCCATGTAAGGCGCGGCCAGCACTGCGCCGGCAGTACTAATAAACCCAATAATCATACGAGGAGAATCCCATGAGAATGTTGCCATTGGCGGCAGCCGTAGCAGCCGTCGTCCTGTCGGGCTGCGCAGTCAGCCCCGAAACCATAGGCTGCCTGCAACCCAACCGCAGGGTGGTGGTTGAAGTCGGCGGTATAAAAATCAAGCCGCCTCCCAAGGAGAAGCCCAGTGCCAAGCCCGGGCGTGAAAACGTCATGTTGCGGGCGATGGCTCAGGGCGACAGCGCCTGGGATTACGGCAGCGCAGCGCTCAAGGATGGCGGCAAGGCGGAAATGGACAAGCTGGTGAAAACGATACACGAGGGCGCCGGGCGCGATAAGCGTCCGACCAACGTGGGATCGGTGGTCGTCACCGGCCACACCGACCGCACGGAAGCGGAGGATGGCAAAACGAATCTCGACGAAGACCGCGCCAAGGCCGTTAAGGATTACCTGGTACAGAAGGGAATCGACTCCAAGCTCATTTTCTGGGAAGGCAAGGATGCAAAGGAGCCGGTACCAGTCACCAAGTTCTGCAACATTTGAGTGCCGTTGCTTGCAGTCTCAAAACACCCCGCGGCGGCGGGGTTTTTTGTTTTGTGCTCAGCGCGCGAGCCTGAGCAGTTCCTGGTGCAGCGCTTCCGGAATGTCTATGCCTTCGACCCGCGCCTGCGCCGCCGACTGATGGCGCCGCGCCCCGGGCAAGCGCACGCCCGCGTCGGCCAGCATGGCGGACACCAACACCTCAAGTCGCGAGAAATAGGCCTCCGCGCCAGCCAGCGCTTCAGGGTCGATGGCAAGAATGGCATGGCCGATACGCGGCGCATTACCCGGCTCGAAGTAGGAGTCGTTCTCAAAACTGAAGGCCGCGCCGGTCAACGCCACGCACAGCAGTTCTACCATCAGCGCCAGCGCTGTGCCCTTGACGCCGCCGATGGCGCTCAGGCTGCCGGTCAGCGCGGCCTGGGCATCGGTGGTGGGGTTGCCCAACTTGTCGACTGCCCAGCCCGGCGGGATGGGTCTGCCCTCCTTTGCCGCGAGCATGATCTTGCCGCGCGTGACTTCGGTGAGCGACAGGTCGACGACGATGGGCGCACTGTCCCTGCGCGGAAAAATCGCGGCAATGGGATTGGTGCCATAGAATGGCTTCTTCCCCCCCCAAGCATTGATCGCCGAAGGTGAGTTGGTGACGGCGATGCCGATCAGCCCGGCCTGCGCCAGCGGCGCCAGATGGTAGGCCGCAGCACCAAAATGGTGACTGTTGGTGACGCCGCAAAACGCCACGCCGAATTTCTTGGCGCGCTTGATGGCCTCTCCCACTGCGATCGCAGCCGCAGCATAGGCCAGCCCGCCCGCGGCATCCACCAGGCAGGTGGCACCCTTGCGCTTGATGATTTTCGCCCTGGCCTTGCCGTTGGCGCGACCCTCGCGCAGATGCTGGGCGTAGAGCGCCACGCGCGACACGCCGTGCGTGGCAAGTCCGTCCATGTCGGCGGCGACCAGCGCACGCGCAGTCGCCTGTGCCATGGTCTTGGAGGCACCGGCCCTCTTGAGGCAGCGGGTAACAAGATCGGTCAGCGTATCCTGGGACAGTTTCGGCATGGGCGCTGTAATTTCCGCGATTAATCGACTTTAGTGCCCGATTGCTTGGCGACATCTGCCCATTTCGCCGTCTCGGCCCTGTAGAACGCCGAGAACTCCGCCGGCGTGTTGCCGCTGGGTTCGGCACCTTCAGCACGGATGCGCTGCACAACTTCGGGCGATTTCACCGCCACCACCCACTCACGATACAGCTTGTCCTGCACGTTCTGCGGGGTTTTCGACGGCACGAACAAACCGTTCCACTGCAGCGCGATCAGGTCCTTGACACCGGACTCCTCAATGGTCGGCAGGTTGGGGACCACCGCCGAACGCACTTTGTCAGCAACGCCGAGGCCGCGCAGCCGCCCGGCGTTGATGTGCGGTGCAGCAACCGGCATCACCACGAATGCGACCTGTGACTCTCCAGTCAGGAGCGCCACCGTGGCCGGCGCGGCGCCCTTGTACGGCAGGTGGGTAATGCGGGTACCGGTTTTCACGCGCAGCATTTCCATCGCCATGTGCGACATCGTGCCGGTGCCGGCTGACGAGTAATCGAGCGAATTCGGCTTGCCCTTGGCCAGCGCCACCAGATCCTTGACGCTCTTCACTGGCAGTGCGGGATGCGCCACCAGAGCGAACGGGTACGACGAGGCCATCGACACCGCGGTCAAATCCTTCACCGGATCGAAGCTGAGCTTTTTGTAGATCGCCGGGCTGATCGACAGAGAGGAGTTGGCGAACAGTACTGTGTAGCCGTCGCCGGGAGCCTTGGCAACGATGTCGGCGGCGATATTGCCGCTGGCACCGGCACGATTGTCTACTACCACCTGCTGGCCGAGTTGGGCTGAGTATTTCTGGGCAATGATGCGCGCGACCAAGTCGCTGCCGCCGCCGGCCGGGAACGGCAGCACCATGCGTATGGTCCGCGTGGGGAATTCCTGGGCTAGCGCAGGCACTGCGAACACCGTACCCAAGGCTGCGACAATAGCAACTGCACAACGCACCGCGAAATCGACTGGACTGGCCATGGCTCCTCCCATTTGTTCAAGACCGGATTTATGCTGGAGCGCGAGTCTCCTCCGCCCGTGCCGAAAAATCAACTTTTAATTGCTTATGCAGGCACTGTCCCGGTTTCAGCAGCGGTAAGCAGCGTCTGGCCGGGTTTCACGCGCGTGAAACGCACCGGCCGCGTGGTGCTGTCGAAAACGCCACCCTTCCAGGTAACGCAGGTGTAGTGCGAGTTCTCGAGATCACGCACATCGGGAAAATCGGAACGATAATGCGCGCCGCGCGAGTCCTCGCGCGCCATTGCCGCAAAACGTATCGACTTGCTCACCAGGATCAGATTCTTAAGATTGAGCCAGTCGTGCCAGGTAAGGTTGAAGGCGAGATTGGTTTCCGCGATGCCGGTGGCGTCGAGTTCAGCTTCCAGCGCATCCAGTGCGCCTGCCGCACGCGTCAGCGACGCGGCGTCGCGGATGATACCGACGTCGTCCCACATCAGGTCGTAGAGTTTTTCGCGAATGGCGTTGAGGTCGCCCGCAGGCTTGCCGAGCGGTGCGCGACAGCGCGACAGCGCTTCATCAACCGCAGCGGGATCCGGATCATGGAAGCCGCCGCCGCTCGCCTTCAACCAGCGTGGCATGGAATCGCCGGCGATACCGCCGAACACGGTCGAGTTCGCCACACCGTTTCCGCCGAGGCGGTTGGCGCCATGCACGCCGCCGGAATCCTCGCCCGCCACGAACAGGCCGGGCAAATCAGTGGTGCAATCGGTCTTGAAAACGACACCACCCATCATGTAGTGCGCGGTCGGCACCACGTCGACCAGCCCGGAAACCAGATCGAAGCCGCAGTCGGCGCAGCGCTCGACCATGCCCTTGAACATCTTGCGCACCATCACCGGATCGAGATGGCGCATGGTGATGTAGAGGCCGCCGCGCGGACTGACCCTGCCGGCGCGCATTTCCTCGAACATGCCACGGCTGACGATGTCGCGAGTGGCGCGTTCGTTGCGCTTGTCGTAATGGTGCATGAAACGCTCGCCGGCGCCGTTGAGCAGATGGCCGCCCGCACCGCGCAGGCCTTCCTCGATGATGGTGCCGGTGATGCGGGTATCCTTGCCAGCGATGAGCCCGGTGGGGTGGAACTGCACCATTTCCATGTCGCGCAGCGTAAGCCCGGCGCGCAGCGCCATCGCCATGCCGTCGCAGGTCTTGTCACCGGAAGGCGTGTGGTACTTGTACATGGTGGGGCCGCCGCCAGTGGCAAGCAGCACCGCCTGCGCTTGCACCAGCACGAACTCGCCGCTGCGCATGTCTATCATCAGCACCCCGGCTATCGCGTCGCCGGACTTGTTCTTGATGAACTCGATGGCACGGTGCTCCTCCAAGCGGTCGATGCCGCGCGCCCATACCTGTTCGGCCAGGCGGTTGATGATCTCGATACCGGTAAGATCGCCTTTGTGCACGGTGCGGTCAAAAGTCTGGCCGGCAAACGCCTTCTGGTGCACGGTACCATCCGGGTTGCGGTCGAAGAAACAGCCCAGTTCGTTTTCCAGTTCATGGATGCGCTCGACGGCGGTTTCGACCAGCGTCCATGCCAGATCCTGATCGGGCAGCCATTTGCCACCCTCTATGGTGTCCATGAAATGCCGTTCCACCGAATCGCCTTCGGCCAGTGCGACGTTGTAGCCTCCCTGCACCATGCGCGTGCAGCCGCATTTGCCGAGAAGGCCTTTCACGGCAACGGTAATGGAAAGATCGGGATTGGCCTGGTGAGCGTGCAGTGCAGCGAACAGTCCGGCGCCGCCGGAACCCAGGATGAGAATGTCTGTCTTGATTTGCTTCATAAATACTCCAGCCGCAACAGCCACAGAGAACGCCTAGAAGAAACCAGGGTGTGAGAGGCCATTCCCCTGAGTTCTCCGTAACGAGCGGTTCATTTTAAGTTTCAGGTTTTCACACCAAGCGAAGCAAGCGCGGCGGCACGCTTGTCGCGTGCCGCTGTATTCACCTGGGTATAAAGATTGCCACCGTGGCTGTCCATTGCCACCAGCAGCGGACCAAACCCCCTGACGCGGAATTTCCACAGCGACTCAGGATTGAGATCGTCGAGATCGACCTCCTCGATCTGCTCAACCCAGGTGGTTTCTAGCGCCGCCGCACCACCGATGATCGCCAGGTAGACGCCACCCATGTCCTTGAATGCCGCCTGCGAGGCGGCAAACAACCCGCCCTTGCCGATGACGATGCGCACGCCATACTGCTGCATCAAGGGTTGGGTGAAGCGCTCCATGCGCGCGCTGGTGGTGGTGCCGATGCAAATCGGAGCGTAACCCGACGGATGCGCCTCGGTTTCTCCCACCCATTTCACGTTGGGCGCAGTATGGATCACCGCATGGCCGCGCATATCGAAACGTGTCTTGCGACCGCGGTCAAACATGTGGATCTGAGTGGCATCACGGATGCCGAACAGCGTGCCATTGAGGGTGACGGTGTCGTTGACCCTGAGCTGCCGCGCCTGCTGCTCGGTGATCGGCATGTTGAAATCATAATGAGCCATTTGAATAATCCTCAAGTCATCGCAAAAACGCGTGGCAACAAAGAACGCGCATGGGACGGCAAACGAGCCGGCAGCAATGCCCGGCTTCCATTCCTTATACTTCGCGCCACCTCTATGTCTCTGCTCTGGAATCTAAAAACCGTAGGCCAGGCCCTGCGGCGTGAATGTCGCGCGCGCGCGACGTGCAGAGTGGCACTGCATGTTCACCGCCACCGGGTTCATGGTGATATGGGTCGCCGCAGTTTCGACATGCACTGCGAACGAAGTCGTATCGCCGCCCAGCCCCTGCGGGCCCACGCCCAGCTGGTTCACTGCCTTTGTCAGTTCCGCCTCCAGCATGGCTCCTTCGGGGTCCTCGCACTGCGAACCCAGCGGCCGTGTCGCCGCAACCTTGGACAAGTGCACGCACAGATCCGCGGTGCCGCCGACGCCAACGCCGACGATGGTGGGTGGACAGGTTTTGCCTCCGGCGTCGAGCACGCAGTCGATGACAAAGGTCTTGACCGCAGCTATGCCATCGGCCGGCACCGCCATCTTCAGCCAAGAATTGTTTTCGGAACCACTGCCCTTGGGAATCATCTCGATCGAAAGCGTGTCCGCTTCCGGCACGAAATCGATGTTGATGACAGGAACCGCGCGTCCGCACGAAGTGTGTTCGTTCTTGCGCGTGGTCGGGTGCACCACCGACGAGCGCAAGGGATGCTCGCGGGTAGCGCGCTCACAACCCTTGATAATCGCCTGCTTCAGCCGGTAGCCATCGACTTCGATATTGGCGCCGATCGAGACGTTGTAGATCGGGATGCCAGTGTCCTGGCACAGCAGGTTCTCGGTATCCTCGGCAACCTTGATATTGCGGATCATGGTGCCGAGTACCGCCTTGGCCGTAGCGTCCGTCTCGGTCTTGTCGACGCGCTGGAAACCTGCCTTGATATCAGGCGGCAGCACCTTGAGCGCGCGGATATAAAGCTCCTTGCACGCTTCCTCGACTTGCTTCAGATCAACTTTCACAATTCACCCTTCGCTCTTTCACTTCCAATTAATTCACGCATCACGCTCAGGACTGCATACCCCACCTGCGCACCGTCTTCAACTCGATATTGCGGAAAATCAGGTTTTCGACCACCAGACCGATGATGATCACCGAGAACAGCCCGGCAAATACATTGGGTATGTCGAGCTGATTCTTGTTTTCATAGATAAACCAGCCCAGCCCGCCCGAACCCGAAGATACGCCGAACACCAGTTCCGCAGCAATCAGCGTGCGCCAGGCAAACGCCCAGCCGATCTTCATGCCGGTCAGGATCGACGGGAAGGCAGCGGGGATGAGGATTTTCACCACGTACAGCGGCCCCGACAAACCGTAGTTTCTGCCCACCATGCGCATGGTCTGAGATACCGACATGAACCCCGAATGGGTGTTCAGCGCCACCGCCCATAGCACCGAGTGGATCAGCACAAACACTAGGCTGCCGTTGCCCAGCCCGAACCAGATCAGTGCCAGCGGCAGCAGCGCAATCGCCGGCAACGGGTTGAACATCGAGGTCAGCGTTTCCAGCAGGTCGTTGCCAAGACGCGAGGTAATCGCGAATGCGGTGAGCACGGCCGCCAGAAACAGACCTGCCGCATAACCCTGCAGCAGCACCTTGATTGAAAACCAGCTGCGCTGCAGCAGCGCAGCATTGCGTATGCCTTCATAAAACGCCGCGAAGGTATCGCTGAACTTGGGAAACAGCAGCGGATTGTTGAGCACGGTCGCGTAAATCTGCCAGATTGCGGCCAGCATCAGCAGCAACACGCACTTGCGGAACGCGCCATTGTTGTAGATCTTTTCCCAAGCGGTAAGCGGCTTTTCGACAACGCCGAAAGCGCTGCTCCCGATCTCGCGCACAAACTCCGGGCGCGGCACCAGCACACCTGCTTTAGCCATGGGCCGTGGACTCCTCTTCGATCTGGTCGGCAAACAGCATATTGTGAATGCGGTCGGAAAGCTTGAGGCCGCTGGCGTCGGCCTCGTCCCTGCCGTCGCTGTTCAGCTCCGCCTTGACCTGCCCGGGGTGCGGGCTCATGAGCAGGATGCGGTTGCCGATCAGCACTGCTTCCGGTATCGAGTGGGTAACGAATAGCACGGTAAAGCGCGTGTCATCCCACAACTGCAGCAGTTCCTCCTGCATCTTGCGCCGCGTCAGTGCATCGAGCGCCGCAAAAGGCTCATCCATCAACAGGATCTCGGGCTCCATTGCCATGCCGCGCGCGATCGCCACCCGCTGCTTCATGCCACCCGAGAGTGTGTGGGGATAGCTGTTGGCAAACTTGGTGAGCTTGACCTTTTCGATGTAATGCATCGCCCTGTCTTCGGCCGCGCGGCCCTTCAGCCTGCCGCTGGAAGTCAGCGCAAACATGACGTTCTGCTTTACTGTTTTCCACGGCAGAAGCTGGTCGAATTCCTGGAACACCATCATGCGGTCGGCGCCAGGCTTGCGAATCTCCTCGCCATTCAGCCTCATCGTGCCCTCGACCGGCTTGAGATAGCCGCCCACCGCCTTGAGCAGCGTCGATTTGCCACAGCCCGAAGGTCCCAGGATGACGAAGCGGTCGGACTTGTAGACATTCAGATCTACCCGGTAGGTCGCCGTGACCAGGTGGTCCCTGGTCTTGTATTGCAGGGTCACGCCCTTGACTTCGAGCAGGGGCAGCGGCGTAGCCTCCGGGTTCATTGCCTGACGCTTGCGGTTACGTTGGCGATTAGTTCACCTGCAATTTGCGCTCGCGGATCACCTTTGCCCACAGCGCCGACTCTGCCTTCATATCCCTGGCAAACTCGGCCGGCGAATTGCCCACCGGCGCCATGCCAAGCTCGTCGAAACGCTTCTTGATATCCGCGCTCTGCAGCACTTTCACGGTGTCGGCATGGATTTTCGTGATGACGGCCTTGGGCGTGCCGGCCGGTGCCACCAGTCCGAACCAGCCCAGATTCTCGAATCCGGGCACGGTTTCCGCCACGGTTGGCACGTTCGGCAGTTGCGGCACGCGCTGCCTGCTGGTCACCGCCAGCGCGCGGATCTTGCCGGAATTCACCAAATTGATTGCCGCCGACAGGTTGGGCGTCACCATCTGAATCTGTCCGCCGGCCAAATCGCTCAGCGCCGGGCCTTCGCCCTTGTACGGCACGTGGGTGGCATTCATACCCGCGCTGAACAGGAAATTCTCCGCTGCCAGGTGCGTCTGGGTGCCGACACCGGCGGAACCGAAGTTGAGCGGCCTGGACTTGGACAGCGCAATCAGTTCCTTGATGTTCTTAGCGGCCACGTTGTTGCCCACCGCGACAATCTGCGGCCCGCTTGCGACGTTGGTGATCGGCGCAAAGTCCTTCACCGGATCGAACGGGATTTTTTTGTACATATGCACGTTGGCGGTCATCACCGAACCTGATGGCATGAATAGGGTGTAGCCGTCTGGAGTTCCTTTCGCCGCAAGGTCGGCGCCGATATTGCCGCCGGCGCCGGCGCGATTGTCGACCACCACCGTCTGGCCCCACACCTCGCCCAGTTTCTGGCCGACAATGCGTGTCACGATATCGGTGGCGCCGCCCGGGGCGAACGGTACAATGATGCGTACAGGTTTATTGGGGTAGTTTTGTGCGTGTGCCGAAAGTGCGGCACTCAACACCACAGCCAGTCCCAGAAGTTTTGCAATGTGCATGCTTCCCCTCCTAAATTTTGGTTGTAATCAAAGACTTTCCATCAAGCACCTTACCGTATTCACCTTTCCTCAGCAAGGCTGCTACAGTCCCAGCGCCGCAGTGACCAGGCTACGCAGGTTGCGCTGCATTTTTTCGCGTACCGCACGGTAGGCGGGGCGCCTGACAACGTTGTTGATCTCGTACGGATCGCGCTCGAGGTCGTAGAGTTCGTCGAGTTCGCCGTTACGGCTGCGGTTTACCCAGTGGATATATTTATAGCGGTCGGTGCGCACCGCCTTGTAAGTCATGCCTACCAGCCACGGCATTGCATTTTCGGCCCAATACTCGACCAGCAGGGATTTGCGCCAGCCGCTTTTGCGCCTGCTGCCCGCCAGCAGCGGCAGAAAGGAAGCGCCCTGTATCTGCTGGCCGGGCTTGCCGCCCGCGAGTTCGATCAGCGTGGGCGCGATGTCCTGGCAAATCACCAGATCCTTCACGTGCAGCCCCGCCTTGATGCGCTTCGGATAGCGCACCGCGAACGGCGAGCGTATGCCCTCTTCATACGGAAAGCGGCGGTCGGGCCCCAGTCCGTGCTCGCCGAAGAAATAACCGTTGTCCCCCAGGAACACGATGAAGGTGTTGTCGAGTTCTCCCGATTGCTCGAGCGCGTCGAAAATCATGCCCACACCTTCGTCAACGGCGGCCATCATGCATGCGCGCAGCCGGATCTCCTCCTGCTTGCCGGAATGAATCGCATCCATCAGCATCTTCGACTGTTTCGACTTCCTGAGCTCGAACGCCTCGGCCCAGGCCGGCTTGTGCTTGATGACTTCCGCCGGACTCATCATATTGGGCTTCTTCGGGAAGACACAGCCGCGATAAAGCTCCTTGTGTCGCTCAGCGGCACGATAGCCATCCATGGTAAAAGTGCCGTCCGCAGCCTGCTCCGCATCGGGGTGTACCGCCTTGTGCGCAAAAAACAGCGACCATGGCTTGCTGTGCTTCTTGCGGATGAAATCGACCGCCATGCTGTTCATGATGTCGGTGACATAGCCCTTGTGCTGGACATACTTGCCGTTCTCGTTGAGCTTGGGGTCATACAGCCGCCCGTGGCCGTCGTAAGCGACCCAGAAATCGTAGCCCGGGCGTGGCTTGCCGTCGTTGCCCATGTGCCACTTGCCGATGTGCGCCGTTTCATAACCCAGCTTCTGCAGCTCGAGGTGGTAATTGGGCAGGCGGTGACTCGCCAGGTCGCGCGCGACGTTGTCGATAATGCCGTGTCGGCTTGCATACTGGCCGCTGAGGATGGAGGCGCGGTTGGGCGAACATATAGGGGTGGTGTGAAACGCACGCTCGAACAGCGCGCCCTCGTGCGCGATACGGTCGATGTGCGGCGTTTTCATGTAGGGATGGCCGCCCGCGCCGAACTCGTCGTAGCGCAGATCATCAATCAGAATGACCAGGAAATTGGGTTTGCGTGCCATGTTGCGTTCCTCCCGATAGGCGATATGGTTACCGGCGTTTGCCGTTCTTGGTTTTATTTGCCGCAAGCTGCGGCCCTACCACGCCCAGGCCGACGCGCAGCGCTTCGGTTTCCAGGATGTCCTGCGGCAGGACATTGGCGATGTTGACGTCAGGACCAAACTCGGCAACCAGGAATTTCTTCATGTCCTCAACCGCCGACAGCGTGACGCCATGTATCCACGGTCCGGGCAGTTCAATCAGCACCTTGGCCATGTCCAGCCCGCGCCTTATGCCGTTGATGAGCTTCATCTTGGGCTTGCCGTTTTCAATCAGCTCGGCCGCCTCGACCAGCACCAGTTCGGCACCGGCCCTGAAACAGACTTCGGCCTGGCGGATGAGCAATCCCGCATCGTTCTTCATGTCCTTGGAACCGACTTCGCCAAACACCGCGAGCCCGCAGTCGACGGCAAGCCTGATCTGCTCGAAACGCTGCCTGTCGCTGAGCGGCACGCAGTTGTCCGAGATTTCCACCACGTCGAAACCGACGCGTTTGGCTTCCGTGAGGAAACCGCGCAAGGCGCCCGAGCCATAAACCGCGAAAACATATTCCTGGAACTGCCCGCCGATGAAGGGGCGGATGCGGTTCACCTTATAAAGCCCCAGCTTGCGGCGCAGGTAGCGCAGATCGTAAAGCCGCGAGGTGCCAACCGCGATTTTCGCGAGATCGATGTACGCACCGGCCATTTCAACCACGTCCTCGGCATAGCGGTAAGGCAGCCCGAAATCGGCCACCATGGTCAGCCCGGTTGTGCGCGGCTTGTTCTTGCTGCGCGCGCCAGGCAGTTCCACGAACGCGAACGGCACGCCGCGCGATCTTGTCATGACCTGCACCATCAGTTCCCTCCCGACTTTCCTAAAACTGCAGCGATATACCTGAAGCGAGAATCATCCACAGCAGAAGACGCCGGAACCGCTCCTCGCTGATCCAGTCGAACACCCGCAATCCTATCCACAGCCCGGCCGCCAGCGCCGGCAGGCATACCAGCAGGTACAAGCCCAGCTGCGACGGCGCCATATTCACATTGAACCCAGCCATGGTCATCACCAGGATCGCAGTAAATCCGATATACGGCTGATACACGCAGCGGCTCTTGCGCTTGTCCCAGCCGCGCAGCCCGCACCAGATCGTGGTCAGCGTGCCGTGCAGCATCGCCAACCCGCCCAGAACACCGCTCACCCATCCCACCGCAGCATCGGCAATGCGCGCCGCGACCGGCCCCAGGCTCACCACCGGCAACCGCGGCCGCAACAGCATATAAACGCTATATGCGATCATGAACGCGCCGAACATGTGACGGAACAGCGTCGTGTCGACATGGCGCAGAGCCAGCACACCTAGCGGCACGCCCAGCGCGCCACCGACCAAGAAAGGCCACAGCAAACCATACTCGATGTCGCGCCTGAACCGCCATACGCTGACTACGTGCAGCAGCGTCGCACAGATCGAAGCCAGAAGCACGATTACCGCAGGCGGCAATACATAAATCCAGATGCCGGTGACGATGATCGCAAACGCAAAACCTGCACTGCCGATCACAAGCGCGGCGAGAAAAGCGCCGAGCGCGATCAGGGCGAGATCAGACAACGTTCAGCAGAAACGCGAGGCCGGCTGCGATACTCACGCCCGTGGCGACCGCCAGCAGGCTTTTCTGCCAGTCGCGCCAGGCCATGAACTCCAGCATCAGCAGACGCACACCGCCCGTCATATGCGCAGCGAGCAGCAGCACCACTGCCGTTTCGGCAAATTTCAGTAACGGCCTGTCGGTCCAGCGCAAAAAACTTTCGAGTCCCGTCTCGCCTTGCAGCGCCTGCCCCAGCGCCCAGAAATGCAGCGGCAGGAACAGCGCCAGCAGCAGGCCCGAAATGCGGTGGACGATGAATGCCCAGTACGCCGGGTGGCTGCGCGCGCGAAAATCGTTCTTCATCTCCGCCTCACGAAAATACTGCCCATACCGCGCGCATCCCCCACAGCGCGAGCAGCAGACCGACGACCAGAACCGTAATATCGAGAGAACGCCCGCGCCAGCCCAGCGTTTCCGAAAAAATATTGCGCAGCCCGATCGGCGCATGCACCGCTACCGCCGCAACGAACAGCGCGTAAAAAATCGCCCATGTCGCGTTGCCGCGGGTGCGTCCGAGAATTTCCGCCGCAGAAAGACCGTTGCGCACGGCATAGATCATGGTTGCCAGGTGTACGGTCACGCACAGCGCCAGCACCATCGCGCTGTAGCGCTGTGCCGCCCACAGCAGGACCTGGGTGCGGGTATTCATGTCCCGCTCCGTCGGGATAAAAAGGATGAAAAAACCGGCATGACGCATGCGCTCTTGGCTTGAACTTTCATCCTTCCGCTTTCCGCCTTCGTCCTTGCAATCATAGCTCCCCCTTCAACGCCGCCGCCAGAACCGCACGCTTCAGTCCGGCGATGCCCGCCGTCGGCGACAGCTGCTTGGGACAGCGCTCGGTGCAGTTCATATGGGTATGGCAGGCATGGCAGCCGGCATCGCCGGCCACCGCGGCCAGCCGCGCCCTGTTGCCGGTGTCGCGCACGTCGTTGACCAGTGTCCACGCGCGGTTCAACGCGGCCGGCCCCAGATACTCGGGATTCCAGGACACCACATCGCAAGAGCTGTAGCACACACCGCAACCTATGCACTCTATGCCCTCGTCCACCAGCTTACGCTGCTGCGATTCCGGGCTTACGCGGGCGAAGTCGTCCTTGCGCGTCTTGTCGCCCTGGAAGCGGCCCTGCGCCTGCGCCCACTTGTCAAAAAACGCCCGCATGTCGGTGACCAGATCCTTGACCACCGGAAGATTGTGCAGCGGTGCGATCTCGATTCGATCGTTCTCGGCCACTTTGGATACGTGCGTGCGGCAGGTCCAGCGCGCCTTGCCGTTGACGGTCATGGCACATGAGCCGCACATGCCGACACGGCATGCAAAGCGATAAGAAAGGGTCGGATCCAGGCTGCGCTGGATATAAGTGACGACATCGAGCACAGTCTGGCTTTCCATCCGCGGCACTTCGAACTCCTGGTAATGCCCGGATTCGGCACCACGCCAGACCTTGACCGAAAGTGTGCTCATGGCAATAACCTCAATGTGAAGCAGCTGCCGGGCGCCCGGCAGCTGGAGCCACCGTCGGAGCAGGCAAGCGGGCGATCATTACATTGACGCAAGCGGGCTTGCCCGACTTCACTGCACGTTCAAGCGCCGCGGGCAGCTCGCTGGCCCTGGTCACCAGTTCGCCGTGGGCGCCCAGTCCGGCCGCCGCAAGGTCATAGCGCGTCGGCAGCAGTTCGCAGCTGTGCGCACGGTCGCGACCGTAGCTGCGCAACTGGATCTGGTGCTCGGCATTCCAGCAGGCGTCGTTACCAACCACGATCACCGCCGGCAACCCGGCGCGTACAGCCGTGTCCAGCTCCATCAGGTGAAAACCGAAGGCGCCATCGCCCAGCATGGCAACCACTGGCGCAGCGGGCCGCGCCATCTTTGCTGCCAGCGCAAACGGAACTGCACTGCCTATGGAGCCACCCTGCCCGTTGATCAGTCGCGTGGGTGCATCGACACAGGCCTGGGCCCACTGGCCAATCTCGCCACCGTCAGCAATGAACACCGCATCGGGCGAGGAATTTACCAGATTTTGCACCGCGCGGCCGACTTCCACCGGATGCACCGGGCCCGCTTCCCCCGAGGCAAGCGTCGCCCATTCCGGCGGACGGAAGCGCACTGCTGCCGCCACCTCGTTCGTCCAGCCGCTGGCACGCGCACGACGGCCAGCCGAGCGCTCGATCAGACGTTGCGCCGCCGCAATGCTGTCTGCCAGCGTAGAAAACGCGACACGCTGCGGCCCCAGCGCATCGAGCGCCCGCCGCAACGCATCGGCATCAGGATCGATCACCGCAATGCGGCACCCTGCGGCGAGCGCCGGAGCCTGCCCGAAACGCAGTGTGAAATCAGGCTGCTTGCCGAGCAGGACGATGAGATCGGCGCGCGCGACCACATCGGCCAGCGCGCCCAGCGCAGGATCGTTGAGACCGCGCGGGCTTTCCATGCACAGCACGGGCACAGCTGCGGCTTCAGCCAACTGCTCGCGTACCGCACTGGCCCGACCGTTGGACATGACCGCCCCCACCAGCACCAGGGGGCGCCGTGCCTGTGCGATCAATTCCAGCACGGCGTCGGCTGCTCCCTCGCCCAAGGGCAGTGCCTGCGGCTTGCAGGCCGCGCCGTCGGGCAAGGCAACTGTGTCGGTTCTTGCTTCCAGCAGGTCGAACGGCAGGCTGACGTGCACCGGGCCCGGCCGCCCTGAGGCTGCGACACGTAAGGCCCGCGCAATATCATCACCCAACGTTGCCTCGCTCTGCGAGGTCCACGACGCCTTGACCACGGGCGCCGCCATCTCGGCCTGGCGCATCTCCTGGAAGGAGCCCCTGCCGAGTTCGCGCAGGGGCGCATGACCGGACAGCAGGACCAGTGGCGACTCCGAGGCCAGCGCGGTATAGAGTGCGCCCACGCCATTGGCATGCCCGGGGCCGCCGGTGAGCAGTGCCACGCCAACTTCGCCGGTGAGCCGGGCCCACGCGTCAGCCATGTGTACCGCGGCACCCTCGTAACGGGTGTGCGTGATCGCAAGCCCGGCATCGAGCGCAGCGTCGTAAACCGGCATGATGTGATTGCCAGACAACGAAAATACCTGCTTCACGCCGGCATTTGTCAGCGTGCGCGCAACCGCATCCGCACCTCTAATCATGGCGCAGTTTTCCGGATTCAGCGGGACAGGCCGGCAGAGGCAACGCCACGCGCCGCGTTCGATACGGCGCGCAGCATCGACCGATAACCATGCCGCGTCAGGCGCTTTCGTAGAGGCGCGTCATCACGAATTCACGATGGCCAAGGGCTTCCGCCGCCGTGAGCCGACCGTTGCAGGTGCGCAGCATCACTTCGATCAGCTCGTCGCCGGTCTGCTCGAGGTTCTTCTGCCGCTGCAGCAGGCCCGAGCAATCGTAGTCGACGTGCTCGCTCATGGTACGCACGGTGCGCGGATTGGCAGTCAGCTTGACCACCGGAACAATGGGATTGCCGATGACATTGCCCTGGCCGGTCGGGAATAAATGGACGACGTAACCCGATGCCGCACACAGCGTCACCATCTCCGCTGCCGCCGAGGAGGAATCCATGAACCAGAGGCCGGGACCGGTGGGCGTTTCCGCCTTGTCGAGCACGCCGATCACCTTGCACTTTTTGCCGATCTTCTGGATGTTGCCGAGCGCTTTTTCCTCAATCGTCGTCAGGCCGCCCGCAATATTGCCCTTGGTCGGCTGCGATTCAGACAAGTCGCTGGTTTTGTGGCGCTCGACGATTTCCTGGTAGCGGTTGAACATCTTCATGAACTGTTCGCGCACTGCCGGCGTCGCGCAGCGGTCTGCGACGATGTTTTCACCGCCGGTGATCTCGGTGGTTTCGCCAAAGCACATGGTGACGCCGAGCGGCTCGAGCTTGTCGAAAGCGCTGCCCACTGTCGGATTTGAGCCGCAACCGGAGGTGGTGTCGGATTCGCCGCACTTGGTGGATACCCATAGATCGCTGATCGGGCATTCTTCACGCTGCAATTCGGACGCCCATTGCACGTATTCCTTGGCGACCTTGGAAGCGCGCAGTATGGTGTCGTGGTCGCCGTGCAGTTCGATGCCGAAGCCGGTGACCGGCTTGCCGGTCTTGGCAATGCCGTCGACCACCTTTTTGGCCCACCCCTCTTCGATGCAGATCACCACAACGGCGGCGACGTTGGGATTGGAGCCCGCACCGATCAGCGTGCGGAAATGCAGGTCAAGGTCGGCGCCGAACTGCAGCCGGCCATAGGGATGCGGAATTGCCATCGCGCCCTTGACGTTGTTGGCGACCGCTTCGGCAGCCGCGTTGGACAGATCGTCCACCGGCAGGATGATGACATGGTTGCGCACGCCGACACGGCCGTTCTCGCGCCGGTAACCCATGAAAGTGGTTTTGCTGGAAATCATGTTTGCTCCAAAATTTTGAGGGCGTCGAACCGCTTACCAGCGCTTCGTCTTGATGTTGTGAACGTGAGCATGCTCGCCGGTCTTGATGTCCGCAACCGCCTTGCCGATGTCGAAGCCATATTTGATGATGGTTTCGTTTTTCTTGATGTCCCTGGTGGCGACCTTGTGACCGATGGGAATATCGTTTAGCGCCTTGACCTTGATGGTGGAGTCATCCTCCATCACCCAGCCGATGAGTTCCTGACCGGCTTTGATGCCTTCGATCACGGCGACACCTACCACGTCCTTCTTGTCGTGAACCAAAATGTGAATCATGTCATCTCCTTGCTGCCCGATAATGTGTACAGGTTGATGCGGAATTAAGAATGGGAAACTGCTGGCTGCGCTTGTTGTTGTATCTTGTGATGCCATCCTACCTGCCGCACGAGGCAAAGTCAACTATATGACCTATATGAATTGACGGGGGTGCGATGCTACAATGCCGGCGTGCCCCGTTATCCACCGGACCACGTCATGGCCAACACGCTAGCCGCAGGCAATCTCACTTTCAACCCGCTATACAAGGAAGTCAAGATCCGCATCACCCGCAGCCTCGCCGCCGGCGAGTGGAAGCCGGGGGAGGCAATCCCCAGCGAGTCGCGCCTGGCCGAGCTGTTCAATGTTTCGATCGGCACCATCCGCAAAGCGATTGACGAGCTGGCGGCGGAGAGAATTCTGCTGCGCCAGCAGGGTCGCGGTACTTTTGTTGCGACGCACACAGAAGATCGTACCCTGTTTTATTTTTTTCATATCGTCGGCAAGGATGGCAGCCGCGAATTGCCCAAAACGGAAATGCTTTCGTTCCGCAAGACCAAGGCCGGGCCGGATGATGAAGCACCGCTCGGCATTGCCCGCGGCACGCGGATTTTCCATGTCCACAACGTGCTGAAACTTGCCGGTAAACCAGTTGTCTTCGACCAGATTTCCGTACCAGCGCTGCTGTTCCCCGATCTCGACGAGGATATCTTCGGCAAGCGCGAGGGCACCATTTACGGCCTCTATCAGGCACGCTACGGCATCAACGTCATCCGCATCAGCGAGAGGCTGTCCGCTGCCAATCCGCCGGCAGCCGCGGCTTCCCTGCTGGGCATGCGCACCAGCACCCCGGCACTGATGATACGGCGCGTCGCCTATACCTATAACGACACCCCTGTCGAGCACCGTGTGAGCTGGGTCAATACCGAAAATCACGAATATCTGAGCGACCTCTGGAAAAACGAATTGCGGTAACCGCCGCATACGATGTCGATCATCACCATATTGCTGCCCGACTTTGCGCTGATCGCGCTGGGCTATGTCCTGAAGCGCTGGGCATCTCTGGATGCGGCTTTCTGGCCGCAACTGGAAAAGCTGGTTTATTTCCTGTTTTTTCCTGCGCTGCTTTTCAAGGCGCTGGCGCTGGCCAAGATAGAATTCGGGTCGGCCGCCGTGCTCATAAACACCGGCCTGGCGGCAACCATGGTGGGCATGGCGCTGGCCTTCTGTGCCAAGTTCCTGTTTCGTCTGCAACCGGTGGCTTACGCTTCGGCTTTCCAGTGCGGCTTTCGCTTCAATTCCTACATTGGCTTCGCGGTGCTGGGACGCCTGCACGCCGAGACGGGCATAGCCGCCATCGCACTGATACAAGGCGTGCTGGTTCCCGTGGTGAATATCGCCGCGGTGTGGGCGCTTGCACAGCACGCGCGCTCAGGAATGCTGCAGGAAATCGCGCGCAACCCGCTCATCATCGCCACCGTGGCGGGCATGGCCTACAACCTCACGGGGATGCCGTTGCCCGGCGTGGCCGAGCACACGCTTACCCTGCTGGCGCAGGCAGCTCTGCCGCTGGGCCTGATCGCCGTTGGCGCGAGCATAAGGTTTGACGATGCCGTCGCGCAGAAGGCCTATATCGTGTTTATTACCGCGGTCAAGCTGCTGGCCGTGCCGCTGGCAGCGTGGCTGATAGCGGATGCGGCGGGGTTGACCGGAGCATATCGCTCGGCAGCCATCATATTCGCCGCGCTGCCGGCATCCCCGACCGCCTTCATCCTCGCCGCGCGCATGGGGGGAGACGGCAAGCTGGTCGCCAAAATCCTCACCGTCCAGATCATCACCGCGGCATTCACGCTGCCGCTCTGGCTGTCGGTGATCGGGCTATAGTTTTTTGAGTTCCTGTCGCACGAACTCGGCCTGCTTCGGGTCTTTTGAGTTTTTGATCAACCACTCAAATTGCGCGCGCGCGTCTTCCCGCTGGCCGGCGCGCGCCAGGCTCAACGCTGCCAACAGGCGCGCCCGCAACGCCAGCGCATCCGGCGCGCGCCGGTCAGCCGGCAGTGCCGCGCGCAGATAATAATCGGCAGCGGTCTGCGGCCGACCCTGGGTCTCGTGTACATTGCCTAGCCCGAACAAAGCCGTGCGCATCAGCGCCGCATCGGCAACAGGCAGCACTGCTTCAAAAATCTGGCGGGCAGAATCCGGATAGCCCGCATCGAACAGGTCCTGGGCCAGTGCCACGCAACGTTTCAGGCTTGCCGCGGGCAACGTGCTGACGGTGTTGATGACTTGCTTGAGCGCCGCTGCTGCTGCGGCCTGAGCACCAGAACGCAGCGTAGCGGCGCCAGTGCGCAAGCGCCACTCATCACCCCCGACATTGGGAGGCGCGCTTAAATCCTGCCAGAACTGCTGCGCAAGCGCTGGCAGATTATGGCTTTCCGCGATCGCCCCCAGCAGATACCGCGTCTGGGCGTCGATCATGCCGAACGCGGGAGCCGCATGCTGATAAAGACGCAGCGCTGCAAGTTCGAGCCTGTCCGTTTCCAGCGAGAACACCAGTTGCAGATGTGCGTTATGGCGGGCTTCATGGGTTTGCCCGTGATGTGCGAGATAGGCAAACAATGCACGCGCCGAAGATGCATGGCTGCCAAGACGACGTGCCGCAAAATCAGCCCAGCCGGCGTCGTCACCCATCAGCAGATGATTGTGGTTTCCGGCCTCGCGCGCCACATCCAAGTAAGTCCGCCACAGCGCCCTGGACTGCGCCGCAAGCCGCTGCGGGTTAGCCGCATCGCCGAGGTGCAGCAGATTTTCCTGCGCTTCGATATGCAGTGCGTGGTCCTGCTTCAGCAAAGCCGCCTGCTCAATCACCCGCCAGTAGCCGCGGGAATTGCGCTTGGTCAGCATCGCGCGCGCCTGCGCAATCGCCGCATCAGCGGAAAGTTGCCCGGTTCTCAAGCGCAGCAATTGCCTGGCGGGCCCCGACTCGTCAAGGCTGCCAAGCCAGTAGACAGCCTCTTTGGGCATGCCGAGCTCGATAAGGGTCTCGACAAACAATGCGGCAATGTCAGGAGCCAGCGGACGGTAATCCTGCTGGAAGCGCAGCATGCTGCGGAACGCATCGTCGCCCATTTTATCGGCGGCGAGGCTCTCGATCACGCGCAGCCTGGCATCCCTAGCATCCGCAGCCGGCACGTCGGATTGCCACAATATGCGTGCCGCGTATTGCCGCGCCGACTTTCCGTCGCCGGCCGCCATGGCAGCGCGCGCGGCCACCGCGAGCGACGCACGCAAAAATGCCGCCGGCATCTCTGCCGGCAGCACCGCGGCGCGTTGCAGCACCTCGCCATGGCGACCGTTTCGCAGGAGCAGATCAAGACGCAACGCTTCCCACTCAGCCCAGGTGGGGGCTGCGGCAGCGCGCGACTGCGATTGCTCGACGCGGTTCAGCGCCAGTTCCAGCATACCGGCATCACCCAGCCGCCGCGCGGCGTCGAGCGCGTCCGCGCCTGGCGCCGCTAGTGCACCCGCAGACCAGAGCAGCAATAAGGCAAACCGCAAACCGCACATCGGCTTATTTTAACTTCCGTATGTTCTGCCGGACGGAAACATAAAAAAAGGCGGCTTGCGCCGCCTTTTCCGCAATGCTGATACGTCGCGCCGCGTTACGCCTGCTCAGGAACAGGCGCCTGCACTGCCGTCGACTCCACGGCAGCCACGAGCTTTTCCTTGATGCGCGCAGCTTTGCCGGAGCGCTGGCGCAGATAGTAAAGCTTTGAACGGCCAACGTCGCCGCGACGCTTAACCTCCACGCTTGCAATCAGCGGCGAGTAGGACTGAAAAGTACGCTCGACGCCCTCACCCGAGGAAATCTTGCGCACGATGAAGGAGGAATTCAGTCCGCGGTTACGCTTTGCGATCACCACGCCCTCATAGGCCTGCACGCGCTTGCGTTCGCCCTCGACCACGTTGACATTGACGACCACGGTGTCGCCGGGCGCAAAATCGGGAAGGCTCTTGCCCAGACGCTTGATTTCTTCCTGCTCCAGCTGCTTGATGATATCCATATTCACGCCTCTTTCTTGAAATCTTCCAGCAACGCGAGTTCTTCATCGCTCAATTCGCGCTGCGCCAGCAAATCAGGCCGCCGCTGCCACGTCCTGCCCAGTGCCTGCTTCAGGCGCCAGCGGCTGATCTCGGCATGATTGCCCGACATCAGCACTGGCGGCACCGCCTCACCCCTGTACGTCTCGGGGCGCGTGTAGTGCGGGCAATCCAGCAAGCCGTTCACAAACGAATCCTGGCGCGCCGATTCGGCATCGCCGAGCACGCCCGGTATCTGCCGTACCACGCAATCCATCACCACCATCGCCGCCAACTCGCCGCCTGAGAGCACGTAGTCGCCGATCGAGATTTCATCATCGATCTGGCGACGGACCACCCGTTCATCCACGCCTTCATAGCGGCCAGCGATCATCACCAGCCCCTGCTCCTGCGACAACTCCATCACCAGCCGGTGATTCAGCAATCGCCCCTGCGGCGACAGGAACACAACCCGCGGCCTGCGCACGCCCGAACTTATCTGCCGCTGGCTCGCCGCGGATATCGCCTTCTCAAGCGGTTCCGCCATCATCACCATGCCAGGACCGCCGCCATAAGGCCGGTCATCCACGGTACGGTGGCTGTTGGCCGCGAAATCGCGCGGGTTCCACAGCACCAGCTGATACAGCCCGCTGTCGCGCGCCCGGCCCGTCACCCCGCATTCGGTCACGGCATCGAACATGGGGGGGAACAGCGTAATGATGTCAAACTGAAGCATCAGTAGTCCGCGCCCCAGTCCACCCTGATCACGCCCGCGGCCAAATCGACTTCCCTGATCGCGTCGGCGATAAAAGGGATCAATCGCTCCTGACCACCTTCCCCCTGCACAACCAGCACCTCGTTTGCACCGGTCTCCAGAACCCGGGTCACCTCGCCGAGGTCCTGTGCCTCAGCATTTCTTACCCTGAGTCCGATCAAATCGGCCCAGTAAAATTCGTTTGCCCCCGCCTTGGGCAGCGCTTCCCTCGCTACCGCAACCTGCCTGCCCTTGAACAACGCCGCCTCATTTCGGTCATCGCAGGCCCTGAGCTTCGCCACCAGCGATTGGCCCTGGGCCTGAGCCTCGTCCACCTCATGCTCCTGCCACTCGCCGTCGCAGCCTAGCCACCACTTGTCATAAGCAGCCAGACTATCAGTCGTTGCGGTGAACGGCTGCACCTTGATCCAGCCCTTGATGCCGAACGGGGCGGAAACACGCCCCATCACCACCAGCTTTTCAGGCGGCTTTCTGCTCACCAAACTGCTTGACGAGACGCGCCGCAGTGTCGGACAGCAGCGCACCCTTGGACTGCCAATGGGCAAGGCGCGCCCTGTCGATACGCAGCATTTCCTGCCCTTCAGGCGCCTTGGGATTATAAAAACCCAGCCGCTCGATAAATCGGCCATCGCGCGCGCAGCGCGAATCGGCTACGACCAGATTGAAAAACGGACGCTTTTTGGCGCCGCCACGTGCTAAACGGATTACAACCATGGTTTGTCCCGCGGTCAGGAAACAGAAAGGGCGTGATTTTACGCTAGTTTTTGCGCTCAGCGCAAGGCGCACACACGATTGCCGGGCCAATACCGGCAACTTTCGGAAAACCATGGGCCCACAACCCCAGAATTCCACTAACTTATTGTTTAATAACGATTAATAAAAACGGGTTTATACTGACATCACCATCAATAGTTGGAGCAGACATGAACCCAAGTAGTACATCGGATACCGGCCGCGTCGAACAGGCGCTGGCGGAGCGCTTTGGCGAGACAGTGCATCTGGATGCCGCCACGCCGGGACAGACAGAACTAGGCTGCATCGCCACGCACAGATCGCACCGCAAATTCACTCCGCAAACCGTAGCGCCTGGACTGCTGCGCGCGCTTTTCGCCTGCGCCCTGTCGGCGCCCTCGAAGTCAGATTTGCAGCAGGCGGACATCATTCATGTCGCCGACCGCGCAAAAGTTGCGGCAATTGCCGGTCTGATTCCCGACATGCCCTGGATCAATAATGCTCCGGTGTTTCTGGTGTTCTGCGGCAATAACCGCCGCATCCGTCAAATCGGCGAGTGGCGTGGCAAGCCCTTCGCCAACGACCACCTAGATCACTTCATGAATGCGGCAGTGGACGCAGGGATCGTGATGATGAACTTCATTCGTGCCGCAGAAGCGGTCGGCATGGGCTGCTGCCCGATCAGCGCGATACGCAACCAGCCCCGCGAGATCAGCACGCTGCTCGAACTGCCTGACTGGGTGTTTCCGGTAGCGGGACTGTGCGCGGGTTATCCGGCCGAAACCGGGCGCATCAGCGCCCGCCTGCCGCTCACCGTAACCGTGCATACGGACCGCTTCGATGAAACTGGAATCAGGGAAAAAATCGACGCTTACGACCAACGTCGCCATGAATTGCAGCCCTATCGCAAGCAGCGCCATGCCAAGCGCTACGCAGAGGCGGCATTCTACGGCTGGTCGGAAGACAAGGCACGCCAGTACTCGGTGCCGGAACGGGCCGACTTCGGCGCCTTCATCCGCGCCAAGCGGTTCAATCTCGAATAGGGAGCTTCAGCGCATCCCCGGAAACATGCCCTTCATGCTGCGCATCATCTTGGCCATGCCGCCCTTGGCCATCATTTTCATCATCTTCTGCGTCTGCTCGAACTGGCTGAGTAACCGGTTCACCTCCTGAACCGGGACGCCGGCACCGGCGGCAATGCGGCGCTTGCGCGAAGCCTTGAGAATTTCCGGCTTGGCACGCTCCTGCGGCGTCATCGCGTTGATGATGCCCTCGATGCGACGGATGGTCTTGTCCTCCATCTGCGGCGCATTCTGCGCCATCTGCGCCAGATTGCCGGGCAGCTTGTCCATCAACGCTGACATGCCGCCCATTTTTTTCATTTGCGCAATCTGCTGCTTGAAATCCTCCAGATCGAAGCCCTTGCCGGACTTGACCTTTCTTGCCAGTTTTTCCGCCTCGTCGCGATCGACGTTTTTCTGCACATCCTCGATCAGCGACAGCACATCCCCCATTCCGAGAATGCGCGAAGCCATGCGGTCCGGATGAAACGCCTCGAGACCATTCAACTTTTCGCCAACGCCGGCGAACTTGATCGGTTTTCCGGTGACGTGCCGCACCGACAATGCAGCGCCCCCCCGGGCGTCGCCGTCAAGCTTGGTCAGCACGACGCCGGTCAAGGGCAGCGCGTCCGAGAACGCTTTGGCGACATTGACGGCGTCCTGGCCCTGCATCGCGTCCACCACGAACAGCGTTTCGACGGGATTCAGCGCGGCATGCAGCGCGCGTATCTCCTGCATCATCGCCTCGTCGATCGCCAGCCTGCCTGCGGTATCAACGATGAGCACATCGTGGTAATGCTTGCGTGCGTAATCAAGCGCCCCAAGCGCGATCGCCACGGGCTTGTCATGCGCAGCATTGGCAAAGAATTCCGCATCGACCTGCGCTGCCAGGGTTTTGAGCTGCTCGATGGCAGCGGGGCGGTAGACGTCGCAACTGGCCAGCAGCACTTTCTTTTTGTGCTGCTCCTTGAGCCACTTGGCGAGCTTGCCGGAGGTCGTCGTCTTGCCGGATCCCTGCAGCCCGGCCATCAATATAACCGCGGGCGGTTGCGTTGCAAGATTGAGCGCGTCGTTTCTTTCGCCCATCAGGGCAATCAGCTCGCGGTGCACGATACCGACCACCGCCTGGCCAGGAGTCAGGCTGCCCACGACTTCCTGTCCGAGTGCCTTTTCGCGTATACGCCCGATGAAGTCCCTCACAACCGGCAGAGCAACGTCGGCTTCCAGCAGCGCCATGCGCACTTCACGCAAGGCGTCCTGAATGTTGGTTTCGGTAATGCGCGCCTCGCCACGCAGCGTCTTGACTACGCGCGTGAGGCGATTGGTGAGGTTGTCAAACATGCAGGGGGAGTTGGTGTAGACTTTATCAGATGCTCGCAATTTTACCTTATATCATCAATGCCTTGCTCTATGCCGCGCTTGCCTGCTATTTTTGGCGCAGGCACTGGGCTCGCACCGAAAGCACAAGCACCGCGGGGCCCGCGCGCACTTTCGAGCATTACATGGTGGCAGCGCCACTGGTGCTGCATGCGGTTCTGCTGTGGCATTCCGTAATCGGCAACGACGGCCTGTATCTCGGAGTAGGCAACGCGATTTCGGCAATACTCCTGCTCAGCGTCGCGATCTACTGGCTGGGCAGCTTCTTCTACAAGCTGGAAGGACTGCAAGCGCTGGTCATGCCGGCTGCAGCGCTCGCCTGCCTGCTGCCCGCGATATTTCCGCCGCTCAAGCCGCTGCCCAACACCGAATTCGCCGCATTCCAGTTCCATCTGCTGATCGCCATGCTGGCATACAGCCTCTTCACCATAGCCTCGCTCCATGTATTGCTGATGGCACTTCTGGAGCGACGGCTGCACGACGGCACATTGCCAACGGTATTGCAGAAAATGCCCCCACTGCTGACGCTGGAAGCGTTGCTCTTCCGCATCATCTGGACCGGTTTTGTCCTGCTCACCCTGACGCTGGCCAGCGGCGTGATATTTTCGGAAGAACTATTCGGCAAGGCGGCGAAATTCAACCACAAGACCGTGTTCGGAATAGTGTCGTGGCTGACTTTTGCCGCGCTGCTTGGCGGACGCCATGTCTACGGCTGGCGCGGGCGAGTTGCAGTGCGCTGGACGCTCGCCGGATTTCTCACTTTGGTGCTGGCCTATATCGGCAGCAAATTCGTGCTCGAAATCATCCTTGGCCGTACCTGATACGGCAAAACGGCGCCGGGTCACAAAGCAGCCTGCAAGGCACCAGCATGACTAAGGGGAACTCATGGAAATTACGATCTTAGCCTGCCTGATTCTTCTGAACGCCGCATTTGCAATGTCGGAGGTGGCGCTGCTCACCGCGCGCAAACCCCGACTCGCCACACTTGCCAAGAACGGAGACAAGCTTGCAGCTGCCGCGATCAAACTCAGCGAACAGCCGACGCGCTTTTTGTCTACCGTGCAGATCGGGATTACCTCCATCGGCCTGCTCAGCGGCATTTTCGGCGAGGCACTGCTCGCCGCGCCACTGGCCGAGTGGCTGCAAACACTCGGCCTGGAGCAAAAGGCTGGCAATATCATGGCCACCGCAATCGTCGTGATCTGCGTGACCTATCTCTCGATCGTCATTGGCGAACTCGTTCCCAAACGCCTTGGCCAGCACAATGCGGAGGCAATCGCCCGGCTGGTCGCCTGGCCAATGAACATGCTCGCCCTGATTTCGGCCCCGTTCGTTCATTTGCTGTCGGCCTCCACCGAGGCCATTCTCAAGCCGCTGCTCAGACTGTTGGGAATCCGGCCACAGGAAACCGGACCGCAGCCGCTGTCAGCCGAGGAAATCCGCACCATCATTCTGGAATCCTCGAACTTCATGCCGAAAAAGCACGTCTCCATCCTGCTCAACCTTTTCGATCTGGAGGCAATCACCGTAGATGACGTTATGGTGCCGCGCAGCCAGATCGAAGCGGTCAACCTCAATACCCCGCTCGAGGAAATCGGACAGCAGATTTCCACCGCTTATCACCGGCGGTTGCTGGTTTTCCAGGGACATCCGGAAGAAATCGCCGGTATCGTGCGCGTGCGTGATTACCTCAGGCTGAGCCAGACGGAAGAAGTCACCTACGACAACCTGCGCGAAATCGTTCGCGAACCTTATTTCATTCCTGCCGGTTCGCAGCTTTTTTCGCAGATCCAGCACTTCCAAGAGAATCAGGAGCGCGTTGGCCTGGTGGTTGACGAATACGGCGAACTGATGGGCCTGGTCACACTGGAAGACATCCTCGAGGAAATCATCGGCGAGTTCACCACCAATTCGCCGTTGCAGACCGGCAGGTTTTCCAAGCAGGAAGACGGCAGCTATCTGGTTGAGGGCAGCACCTTGCTGCGCGAACTCAATCGCAAGCTGGGATTCGACTTCCCGCGCGACGGGCCGAAAACGCTCAACGGCCTCGTGCTCGAGCACTTGCAGGACATCCCGCAGCCCAATACCAGCCTCAAGATCGCCGGCTACCCACTGGAAATCGTGCAAACCCAGGACCGCGTGGTGAAAGTAGTGCGTATCTTTCCGCCGGCACCAGCGCGATCTTTTGGCACAAACATCTGATAATGTGGCAAATTGGACTTTACAAAGCCGCGCCAGAAGTGCATCATTTCGTGAAGAAACCTGCCTAACCTATTGGTTAATTGGGGTAATCGGGGGATTTCCATGGCTACAGCAGCAGCGGCAAGAAAACCGGATGTCAAGGAATTCAATTTTTCCTGGGTCGGGCAGGACAAGTCCGGCAAGACCATGCGCGGCGACATGCGCGCCACCGGCGAGGCCCAGGTAAACGCGACGCTGCGTCGCCAGGGCATCAAGGTCGTCGAGATCAAGCAGCAGAAGATCGGACGCGGCGGCAAAGTCACCGACAAGGACATCGCGCTGTTCACCCGCCAGCTCGCAACCATGATGAAATCGGGCGTGCCGCTGCTGCAGGCTTTCGACATCGTCGGTAAAGGACACAGCAATCCCGCGGTAGCACGCCTGTTGCTGGACATCAGAACCGATGTCGAAACCGGGTCCAGCCTGAAGCAGTCGTTTGAAAAGCATCCGCTGCATTTTGACGCCTTGTACTGCAACCTGATCGGCGCCGGCGAAGCTGCCGGTATTCTGGACAGCCTGCTTGACCGTTTGGCAACTTACAAGGAAAAAATCCTCGCCATCAAAAGCAAGATCAAATCCGCGCTGTTCTACCCGCTGGCCATCATTGTTGTCGCCTTCGTGATCACCGCCGTGATCATGATTTTCGTGATCCCGGCTTTCAAGCAGGTCTTCACCAGCTTCGGCGCCGACCTCCCCACTCCGACACTGATCGTGATGGGCATATCCGACTTCTTCGTCGAATACTGGTACGCGATATTTGGGGGCATCGGCGGCGCAGGCTACGCCTTTTTCTGGACCTGGAAACGCTCTCTGAAAATGCAGATCATCATGGATCGCCTCATGCTGCGAATCCCGGTTTTCGGCGATCTCGTCCGAAAATCCTCCATCGCGCGCTGGACGCGCACGCTGTCCACCATGTTTGCTGCCGGCGTTCCACTTGTGGAAGCGCTGGAATCGGTAGCGGGTGCGGCGGGCAATTATGAATACTACGTCGCCACCAAGAAAATACAGAGCGAGGTTTCCACGGGCACCAGCCTGACTTCGGCGATGCAGGGTACAGACGTATTTCCCAACATGGTGATTCAGATGGTGTCGATCGGGGAAGAAGCGGGATCGCTAGACTCCATGCTGTCAAAAGTCGCCGACTTCTTCGAGGCGGAAGTCGATGATGCGGTAGAAGCACTCTCGAGCCTGATGGAACCGATGATCATGGTGGTGCTGGGCACGCTGATCGGTGGCATGGTGGTTGCGATGTACCTGCCCATCTTCAAGCTGGGCGCAGTGGTATAAGGCAAACCGCAAATGTGGTGTTTCGTGTCGATGTGACCCGAAGCCGTCACTTGCAAACAGGATATCGGCTCTGCAACTCTTACAGACCACCCCGTGGCTGTTCGTCACCACATGCGTGCTGCTTGGGCTTACCGTCGGCAGTTTTCTGAATGTCGTCATTCACCGCCTGCCGAAAATGCTCGAACGGCAATGGCGCGCCGAATGTGCCGAACTCGACGGGCAGGATAACCCGACACCAGCCGCGCGATACAACCTGTTCGTGCCGCGTTCGGGCTGTCCCGCCTGCGGGCATCGCATCACGGCATTCGAAAACATACCCGTTGCCAGCTATCTGGCGCTCGGCGGCAGGTGCTCCGCATGCAAAACCCGAATCTCACCGCGCTATCCGGCAGTGGAGGCATTGAGCGGCGCATTGAGCGGCTATATCGCCTGGCGCTTCGGGTTCGGCGCCGCGGCGCTGGGCGCGCTGATTTTCACCTGGGCACTGCTTGCCCTTGCCTTCATTGATCTCGACACCTTCTTTTTGCCCGACGACATCACCCTGCCGCTGCTGTGGACAGGACTGCTGTTCAATCTGTGGGGGGTATTTACCGACCTGCAGTCGGCAGTAATCGGCGCAATCGGTGGCTATATGGCGCTGTGGTCGGTGTTCTGGCTGTTCAAATTTGCCACTGGCAAAGAAGGCATGGGTTACGGCGACTTCAAGTTGCTGGCCGCAATTGGCGCCTGGCTCGGATGGAAAATGCTCCCGCTCACCATCCTGCTCTCATCGTTTGTCGGAGCAGCCATCGGCATTTTACTGATGGTCGTCGCGCGCCACGGCCGCAACGTGCCGATACCGTTCGGACCCTATCTTGCCATCGCGGGGCTCATCGCCCTGCTTTACGGCGATGCCATCAACAAGTATTACCTCGACATTTTCTGAGGCGGCATGCCCTACTGCATCGGGCTGACCGGCGGCATTGGCTCGGGCAAATCAAGCGCGGCCAAAATATTCCAGGAGTTCGGTGCCGCCGTCATCGATACCGACGAGATTTCGCGCGAACTGACCGGGACCGGGGGCGCCGCGCTAGCCATGATTCGCGAACAGTTCGGCGTCAACTACCTTGCCGCCGATGGCAGCATGGATCGTGCCGCAATGCGTCGCCTGATATTCGAGGATCCGGCCGCCAAAAAAAAACTCGAGGCCATTCTGCACCCGATGATACGTTCGACAGTCAGGGCACGCATCGCGCGAACCCGGGCCCCATATGTGCTGGTGGCAGTTCCGCTGCTGCTGGAAACCGGTGCCTACAAAGATTTCATCAGCCGCGTGCTGGTTGTCGACTGCAATGAAGCGCTACAGGTCGAGCGCACCATGCGCCGCAGCAAGATCACTGCCGATGAAGTTCGTGCCATCATGGCTGCGCAATTGCCGCGGCAGGAACGGCTTGCCCGTGCCGACGATGTGCTGCGCAATGACAGTGACATGGCGGCATTGCGCGGCCAGATTGCTGCCCTGCATGCCCGTTATCTCGCGCTCGCCGGCGCGGCGTGACTTTCTGCGCATCTCGCGCATCGACTTGCCCTTAAAAACCCCGAATAAGGTCTTTATTTTTTTCGGGTTTTGGTGAATACTTAGCCGCAAATTCCAACCCCGGACCGTTTTCAGCGCACCGTGATCAGCTACGAGTATCCGCTAAGCGAACGCGTACGCACGCTGCTGCGTCTCGAGGATCTGTACGACCGGGTCGAGTTCTTCATGTCCAAGAACGACCCCCTGGAGCATCACGTCGCCCTGCTTTCGATATTTGAAATTCTCGAGGTCTCGAGCCGCGCTGACCTGAAGTCCGACCTGTTGCAGGAACTCGAGCGCCAGAAGCAGACCCTGGAGGCGCTGCATGACAATCCGGACATCTCTGAAGAGGCGCTGGACAATGTTCTGTGGCAGATAGACCAGGCTTCATCCCGGCTGTTCCAAGCTTCGGGAAAGGTTGGACAGGAACTGCGAGAAAACGAGTGGTTGATGAGCATCAAGCAACGCACCGGCATTCCGGGTGGCGTGTGCGAGTTCGACCTGCCCTCGTATCACTATTGGCTGCAGCAGAGTGCCGAGCAGCACCGCCAGGATCTTCAGCACTGGCTCACCCCGTTCCTTCCCATTCGCGATGCCATCACGATCGTGCTGAAGTTGTTGCGCGAAAGCGGGAAAACCTCGACCCAGATCGCCTGCCAGGGCGTATACCAGCAGATGATGGCCGGACGCATCGCGCAGATGCTGCGCATCCGGCTAAGCAGCGACTGCCGCTGCGTGCCGGAAATCAGCGCCAACAAGTACGCGCTCAATATCCGCTTTACCACCCAGGAAGGCATGCAGCGCCCCAAGGTCGCCGAGACTGACATCGAATTCGATATCACCTTCTGTAACCTGTAGCAGCCGGCACATGAAAGCGCGAATCGTCATTTGCCCCCAATGCGGCAACAGCGCGCAGTGGAGCAGCGTCAACCCCTATCGCCCCTTCTGTTCTGAACGCTGCAAGATGATTGACCTGGGTGCCTGGGCAACGGAGTCTTATCGCATACCGGTTGCCGAAAGCAAGAACAGCCCCGAAATCAAGGATTCCGGCGACGACAGTTAGTCGTTTACGGACCTACCATGCGCCGCGCATCATGCCGATGCCGTGCGCGCCAGCCCGCCACGCGGCGTCCATATCGGTCGTGCGCAATCCACCCAGCGCGTACACCGGGAGAGAATAATCCGCCGCCAGCCGCGAAAATTCACCCCAGCCCAGAGTGCGTGCGCCGGGGTGGCTGGGTGTCGCCTGCGCCGGCCCCAGCACCACGAAATCCACGCCGATCTGCGCCGCACGCGCCAGCTCAGACGCATCATGGCAGGATGCCCCTACCCACGGCATTGCCGGACGGGATGCGATGCACATCAGCTGCCTGGCTGTCAGATGCACGCCATCGGCCCCTGACCATTGCGCCAGTTCAGCATCGCCATTCACCAGCACGCGGGCAGCGCTGCGGCGTGCCAGCTCCACCGCTTGCAGAGTGAGCGCTGCCAATTCAGCCGCGGGCAGCTGCTTTTCACGAATCTGCAGCAGCCGTAGACCGTTGCCGAGCTGGGTTTCGAGACGGAGCAGGAATCCGGGCACGCCGAGCTCAGCAGCATTGCTGATGCCGTAAACCGGCGGCAGTGACAGCGCGCGCAGAATAGGGCCGTTGGCAGGCAGCATGGGCGACACGCTGAGCGCCTCGGCAGATTGCCACGCCAGCTGCTGTGCTTCCCTGCCATGCGGCTCGCCACGCCACTGCGTGATGCGGAAAAATCGCAGCCGCACTGCGGCATGCTCATAATCGTGATCACGCGTCAGCCACGGGTAGGCCTGCACGACATCGATACCGAGTTCCTCGTGCAGTTCGCGCCTGACCGCATCGGCCGCCGACTCGTCGCGCTCGACTTTGCCGCCGGGAAATTCCCAGTATCCGGCGTAGACCTTGCCGGGAGGACGCTGGGCGAGGAGAAAAGCACCGTCTTCACGCTGGATCACGGCAGCCACGACCTCGATACGCTTGCGCAGCGCGGCGTTGCCGGCGCTCATGTGATCGGCGACGCGCGCTTATTTGCTGCGGGCAAGGCGGGTGCGGCCGGACCAGTCCCGCGCAAACTGCCATGCCACGCGGCCGCTGCGCGAACCGCGCTGCAGCGCCCACTGCAGCGCGGCCTTTTGTACCGTTTCGGAATGCGCGCCGGCGATCTTGAAATGATCCAGCCAGATGGCGACTATTCTCAGATAGTCGTCCTGATCGAAAGGATAAAAAGACACCCACAAGCCGAAGCGCTCGGACAGCGATATTTTTTCCTCTGATGTCTCGCCAGGGTGAATTTCTTCGCCGACATGCTTGTACTCCAGATTCTCATGCATATACTCGGGCATCAGATGGCGGCGGTTCGAAGTGGCGTAAATGAGGCAATTTTCCGATGCTGCAGCAACCGACCCGTCAAGCACCACTTTCAGCGCCTTGTAGCCCTGCTCGTCGGCCTCGAAGGAAAGGTCGTCGCAATACAGCACGAAGCGCTCCGGCCTGCGGTAAATCCGCTCAACAATTTCCGGCAGGTCGACAAGATCCTGTTTCTCCACTTCAATCAGGCGCAAACCCTTGGACGCATATTTGTTGAGCAGCGCCTTGATCAGGGAAGACTTGCCGGTGCCGCGTGCGCCGGTGAGCAGCACGTTGTTGGCGGGGAAACCCTCCACAAACTGGCGGGTGTTCTGCTCGACCTGGCGCTTCTGTTCATCGATGCCCTGCAGATCCTTGAGATTGATGCGATGGACCTGGGATACCGCCTCGATGCCACCGTTGCCGCCCTTCTTGCGCCAGCGAAAAGCAATCGAAGCCTTCCAGTCGGTTTCCGCCGGCGGCGCCGGCAGCAGCAGTTCCAGCCGCGCCACCAGAGATTCGGCGCGCTCTACGAGTTTGGCGAGATTATTCATGGGATCACTTCGTGCGCGCCGTGGCGCGCGCCGCGGAAATATAATAACTTATTGATTATAAACAGTTTTTCAGCTTCTATAGTCGGCGTTGATGCTGACATAGTCGTGCGACAGATCGCAGGTCCACACGGTCGCTGCCGCATTGCCCCGCCCCAGCACTACACGCACCGTGATTTCGCTTTGTTTCATCACGCGCTGGCCGTCGACTTCCTGGTAAGCGGGATGGCGGCCGCCTCCCTTCGCCACCAGAACGTCATCAAGATACAAATCCACTTTCTCCACGTTGAGGTCGGCGATACCGGCATAACCCACTGCCGCGAGTATGCGGCCGAGATTGGGGTCGGAAGCGAAAAAGGCTGTCTTGATCAGCGGCGAATGCGCTATGGCATAGGCTACCTTGCGGCACTCGTCTTCGCTGCGCCCCCCTTCGGCCTTGATGGTGATGAATTTGGTCGCCCCCTCGCCATCGCGAATGATGGCCTGGGCCAGCTGCATGGCAACCCCGGTAATGCCGTCAAGCAACGCGGCATACTCCGCGCTATCGGTATTGTCGATCTCCGGCATGTCGGCCTTGCCGCTGGCAATGAGCATGAAGGAATCGTTGGTCGAGGTATCGCCATCCACGGTAATGCAGTTGAAAGAGCGTTGTGCTGCGCGCGCGACAGCGGCGCGCACCAGCGGCAGGCTGACGCGCGCATCGGTGGCGATGAAACCCAGCATGGTTGCCATGTTGGGATGAATCATCCCCGCGCCTTTGGCGATCCCAGTGATGGTCACCATGGTGCCGCCGACATTCACACGGCGCGAGGCCGCCTTTGGCAGCGTGTCCGTGGTCATGATTGCCTCCGCGGCAGACAGCCAGTTGTCTTCGCGCAAACCGGAAATGCATTGCGGTAATCCGGCAACGACGCGCTCGACCGGCAGCGGTTCGATGATGACGCCGGTGGAAAACGGCAGCACCTGGACCGATGAGCAATTGAGCAGGCCCGCAAGTTCCGCGCAAGTCTGCCGCGCTGCCGCCATGCCCTGCTTGCCGGTACCGGCGTTGGCGTTGCCGGTATTCACGACCAGGGCCCGGATCGACGCATCGGGATCGAGCATGGTGAGGTGCTGGCGCGCCACCACCACCGGTGCGGCGCAAAAACGGTTTTGCGTGAATACGCCCGCCACCCGCGCGCCGTCATCGAGCGCGATCACGAGCAGATCCTTGCGGTTCTGCTTGCGTATGCCGGCTTCCGTCACGCCGAGCGCAACCCCGCTGACCGGCAACAATGTTTTTGCATCGGGTGTGGACAAATTGACTGGCATGGCGATCTGGATTAGCGAGATCTGGTCATTACCAAGCGATTATAACCAAGAATGCCGGCGTTCCCGCCTGCGGGAAACAAAGGCCAAGGGAGAAACCACGGCGCGCCGGCGGCTGTGCGCTTCACAGCCTGCCCTTTGCGCAACTGACCGGTTTCAGGTCAGCTTGCCGTGGCAATGCTTGTACTTTTTGCCCGATCCGCATGGGCAGGGGTCGTTGCGCCCGACCTTCTGCCCGCCGCGAACGAAGGGTTGCTCCTTTTCAACCGCTGCCGCCTGCCCTTCCGTCTCATCCTCCGCCCCGGCCTCGACAACGGGCTCCACATCGGCGAATTCGGCATGCTGATACTGGACGTTCTTGGGCAGTTCGGGCTCCTCGACTGACTGCAATTCCTCGGCGCTGCGGATCTGCACCGTCATCAGCACCTTGGTGACCTCGGTCTTGATCATTTCCAGCATCAGGGAAAACAGCTCGAACGCTTCGCGCTTGTATTCCTGTGTCGGGTTTTTCTGCGCATAGCCGCGTAAATGTATGCCCTGGCGCAGGTGGTCGAGCGCTGCAAGGTGTTCGCGCCAGTGCGAGTCCAGGCTCTGCAGCATGATCGCGCGCTCGTAATGGTGCATGGCGGCCTGATCAACGCCGGCAATCTTTTCGCGATACTGCTGATGCGCGGCTTCGATCACCCGCGTGCGCAACATGCCATCGTCAAGCTCCGATTCTTCCTCGAGCCACTGCTTGATCGGCAGCCTGACCTGCAGTTCCGCCTCCAGCGTTTTCTCCAGCCCTTCGATATCCCACTGTTCTTCCAGGCTTTCCGGCGGGACGTGCTGATTGATATAGCCGCCGACAACGTCGGCGCGCATCACATCCAGCGTTTCCGTGATGTTGTCGGTGTCGAGCAGTTCATTGCGCTGCTGGTAAATGACCTTGCGCTGGTCGTTGGCAACGTCATCGTACTCAAGCAGGTGCTTGCGGATGTCGAAATTGCGCGCTTCGACCTTGCGCTGGGCGTTCTCAATGGAGCGCGTGACCCAGGGATGCTCGATGGCCTCGCCATCGGGCATCTTGAGGCGCTGCATGATGGCAGACACGCGCTCGGACGCAAAAATCCGCAGCAGCGGATCCTCCAGCGACAGGTAAAAACGGCTCGAACCCGGGTCGCCCTGGCGCCCGGAACGGCCGCGCAGCTGGTTATCGATGCGTCGCGACTCATGGCGCTCGGTGCCAACGATGTGCAAACCGCCGGCGGCCACCACCTGATTGTGCAGCTTCTGCCACTCGTGGCGGATTTCCTCGACGCGGGTTTTCCTGGTCGCTTCGTCCAGCGCTTCGTCCGCCTGCACCCTGTTGATTTCGGGCTCGGGATTGCCGCCCAGCACGATATCCGTGCCGCGACCCGCCATATTGGTGGCGATGGTGATCAGCTTGGGGCGCCCGGCCTGGATGACAATCTCGGCCTCGCGCGCATGCTGCTTAGCGTTGAGCACATTGTGCGGCAGCGCTTCTTTTTCCAGCATGGTGGACAGCAGCTCGGAACTCTCGATCGACGTGGTGCCGACCAGCACCGGCTGCCCGCGCTCGTAGCAGTCTTTGATATCCTTGATGATCGCCTGGTGCTTCTCCCTTGCCGTGCGGAAAACCTGGTCCATCCGGTCGTCGCGGATCATCGGGCGGTGCGTGGGGATGACTACGGTCTCAAGACCGTAAATCTGCTGAAATTCATACGCCTCGGTGTCCGCCGTGCCGGTCATGCCGCCCAGCTTCTTGTACATGCGGAAATAGTTCTGAAAGGTGATCGTCGCCAGCGTCTGGTTCTCCTTCTGGACCGACACGCCTTCCTTCGCTTCGACCGCCTGGTGCAAGCCCTCCGACCAGCGCCGGCCCGGCATCAGCCGCCCGGTGAATTCGTCGACGATGATGATCTCGTCGTTCTGCACGACATACTGCTGGTCACGGTGAAACAGGCTGTGTGCGCGCAACGCGGCATTGAGGTGATGCATGAGATTGATGTTGGCCGCATCGTACAGACTGCTGCCCTCGGCCAGCATCCCGGCCTGAGTCAGCAGTTCTTCTGCGTGCTCGTGCCCTGCCTCCGAAAGGATTACCTGGTGCGCTTTCTCGTCCACCCAGTAATCGCCAGGCCCCTTTTCCTCCTTTTGCCGCACCAGCTTGGGTGCGACCAGGTTCATGCGGTGATACAGCTCGGTGGTGTCCTCGGCCTGGCCTGAAATGATCAGCGGCGTGCGTGCCTCATCGATGAGGATGGAGTCGACCTCGTCGACAATCGCGTAATTGAGCCCCCGCTGCACTTTTTCCGACAGCTGGTAGACCATGTTGTCACGCAGGTAGTCGAAACCGAATTCGTTGTTGGTGCCGTAGGTGATATCGGCAGCATAGGCGGCCTGCTTCTGCTCGTGCTCCATCTGCGAAAGATTCACGCCGACGGTCAGGCCCAGAAAATGGTAAATCTTCCCCATCCAGTCCGCATCTCGCTGGGCCAGATAGTCGTTGACGGTGACGATGTGCACGCCCTGTCCGGAGAGTGCGTTGAGATAGGCCGGGAGCGTTGCCACCAGCGTCTTGCCCTCGCCGGTGCGCATTTCCGAAATCTTGCCGTTATGCAGCGCAATGCCACCGACCAGCTGCACATCGAAATGGCGCATGTTGAGCACGCGCTTGCCGGCCTCGCGCACGACCGCAAAGGCTTCGGGAAGCAGGGCATCAAGGGTTTCGCCTTTCTGGAAGCGCGCCTTGAATTCTTCCGTTTTGGCACGCAGCCCGGCATCGCCCAGCTTCTCGATTTGCGGCCCGAACGCATTCACAGCGCGCACCGTCTGCATGTACTTCTTCACCAGCCGCTCATTCCGGCTGCCAAAAATTTTCTTGAGTAGTCCGCTAACCATTAGGATCAGAGCCTGAGAGTGCCTAACATGATGAAACGCGTGCTGCGCTGTCACGATTTTGGCTCATGGCAAGGAGCGGCCCGCGCATATCGCGAATATGCGCGAGGGGCGCGACGAAGCCATGGGCCAAAACTCGTGCCAGCCCCGGGAAAAGCTGTTTATTACTTGAAATATTGCCTGCAGGGTTGCATCCGGAATCAGCGCTGCCGGCGTTGCCTGGCTGGTGAATATACTTGATATTCCCTGCGCCAGGCGCCTTGCCATCGCCGATTCCGGGTGCAACGCACACGTGTTTCATCATGTTAGGCACTCTAAATAAAAAAGGGTGGGGAAACACCCCACCCCCTACAAATCCTCTACACGCCGGATTTCAGCCGGGCAACCGCAGAAACTGCGTTGGATTTTGCGGCGCGCCGCGCTGGCGCACCTCAAAATGCAGATGAGTACCGGTTGCGCGCCCGGTTTTCCCGACTTCGGCAATTTTCGCGCCTCTCAACACCACATCGCCGGCCTTGACCAAGCGCGTCGAGGCGTGCGCATACCGCGTAATCAGATTATTGCCGTGATCAATCTCTATCATATTACCATATTGTGGGTGGAAGTCCGAGTAGACCACTACGCCTCCGGCAGCAGCGACAATGGGCGTGCCCTGCTCCGCCATGAAATCAATGCCCTCGTGAAACGCGCGCTGTCCCGAGAAGGGATCGATGCGCCAGCCGAAGTTAGACGAATACCACCCGCCCTCCACCGGCAGCATGGTCGGAATCAGCTTCTTTTTTGCGTTGTCGAGCGTGAACAGCGATTCGAGTATGCCCAGCTGGTCGCTGCGATCATCGAGCTGGCGGGTCAGCAAATCGAGTTGCTTGGTAAAATCGCCCAGCGACAGGTCCTGGCTGGGCAGCGATGAAACCGCGCCGCCGCGGCCGGGTGGCTGGTCAAACATCAGATCCTGGGGTTTGAACCCGGCAAGCTTGGCGAGCCGCTCGCCCACGGTATCGAGGCGCAGCAACTGTGCCTGCATCTGCCCCAGCCTGATTGCCATGGCGTTCAGGTTTTCGCGCAGATAGGACTGGTCTTTTTCGTTCTGCTGCTGTTGCGCGGACAGGATTACGTTCTCGAAGTAAGGTAGGCGAAAATCCACGGCAAAACGCAGCGCCAGGTAATGCAGCAAGCCCGCCAGCATGATGACGGCGAGAAAAGCACCCATTCCGAGCACCACGAACTGCGGTACCCCCAGCGTGATGGTCCTGGCTTTTGCCAGTCTCCCGGAAACTAGAATAATATTCACGGTCTCCCTTCCGGCACCTGTATGCCCACCCAGAAAATAGGCACGCTGCTTGCCGCTTCAAGCGAACTTCAGGCGCTTTCCGCCAAGACGCGCCGTCTCGAGGAATTGCAGCAGCTGTATATTGCCTGCGCCCCGGGCCCGCTGACACAGGTCAGCCGGGTCAAGAACCTCCGCGCGGGGACACTCTATCTTCTGGCAGGTAACACTGCAGTTGCGGCAAAACTCCGGCAGTTCGCGCCGAGTTTGTTAGTCAAAATCCAAAAACAGGAACCGCAGATTACTGGAATAAGAGTGGAGGTGCAAGTTGCCGAACCGCCGCGCAGCCCCGATGAAAGCCGCAGACAACCGGGATTACCCATTGATATTGTTGATGATTTCAGAAAACTTGCGGAGCGTGTCCGCGATCCTGCCTTGAAAACGGCGTTGTACCGTCTGGTGAAACGACACTCCCGCTCGGGCTAGGCCAGCTCAGGCCACCAGCACCAGGCGCTCCAGGACGTACAGTGCCATGAATACCATCAGGAAAACGATGGCCAGCTGAAATACCCGCCACGCGAAATGCAAATAGCGCCGGTTGCGGGTAAAGAGGTACATGACGAGTGCTGCGCCCATGGCAATCAGCACCAGAATCCCGATCAGCCTAAGGAAGATCACGCAAAACCTCCCACTGCAGCCTGTTCAGGGAAGTGGAAACCCCGGGGGTTGCCGGTTCGGCTCAGATGGCAGGCTGCGGCTGCCAGGCAAGGAATGCCGGGGCGTCTTCCGCCCGCTCGAAAGTCACGAACTCCCAAGCCTGCTGTTCCTCGACCAAGCGGCGCAGCAACTGGTTGTTGAGCGCATGCCCGGACTTGTGGCCGCTGAACGCGCCTATCAGCGGATGCCCCAGCAGGTAAAGGTCGCCAATCGCATCCAGCACCTTGTGCTTCACGAACTCGTCTTCGTAGCGCAGGCCGTCGCTGTTGAGCACGCGGTATTCATCCATGACGATCGCGTTATCGAGGCTGCCACCCAGCGCCAGCCCTTGTGAACGCATGGTTTCCACGTCCTGCATGAAACCGAAAGTGCGCGCGCGGCTGACCTCCTTGATGTACGAGGTCGTGGAAAAATCCACGCTTACCGACTGACGCGAGCGGTCGAAAACCGGATGGTTGAAATCAATGCTCAGATCAAGCTTGAAGCCGTTATGCGGTTCAAAACGCACCCATTTGTCACCGTCCCTGACTTCAACCGGCCGCAGGATACGGATAAATTTTTTCGGTGCGTTCTGCTCCTCGATGCCGGCCGATTGCAGCAGAAACACGAAAGGCCCGGCGCTGCCGTCCATGATGGGCACTTCCGGCGCGGTGACATCGACATAGGCGTTGTCGACACCCAGCCCCGCCAGCGCCGACATCAGATGCTCGACCGTGGACACGCGCACCCCGTCCTTCTCCAGGCAGGAGGACAGGCGGGTGTCCCGCACCGCGTAGGGCTCGGCGGGAATCTCAACCGGTTGCGGCAGGTCGACGCGGCGAAACACGATGCCGGTATCGGGCGCGGCCGGACGCAGGGTCAGGTAAACCTTCTGCCCCGTGTGCAAACCGACCCCCGTAGCGCGGATCATATTTTTGAGCGAACGCTGCTTAATCACGGGCAATCACCGGATAACTTACTATAACTTACTGATTTTCCATGTATTAACGTGCCAATTTTAACACGCGTCCATGTTGCCGTGCAAAAAAATTGTAACCAATCGTTGCCCATGGCCCAGGGCATCGCCGGCAACGCCACGTGGCGCTGCCGGCATCAGCCGCGAACCAAAGTCCGTCAGTCCGCCTGCTTGCGCAGAAACGCGGGGATATCGAGCATCTCCACGCCCTGCTGCCGCATTGCCTCTATGGTGGCATCGCGGTTGCGGCGCCGTATGACCGCCGGCTGCTCGAGCGCGTCGTAATCAACATCCACCGGCACATTGTCGGTACCGGTACGCTGCACCACCGTCAGCGGCTTCGCCTGCTGGCGCATGGGCTTGCCGAGGCCGGTCGCCACTATGGTTACTCGTATGCTGTCCTCAAGACTGTCGTCGTAGACGGTACCGATAATCACCGTCGCCGACTCCGCAGCGAAGGCCTTGATGGTCTCCATCACGTCGTACATCTCCTGCAGCTGGAACGTGGCCTTGCTCGCCGAAATGTTGATAAGGACCCCGCGCGCATCGGAAATGTTGACATCCTCGAGCAGCGGGCAGGCGATTGCCTGCTCGGCCGCCGCGCGTGCGCGGTCGGGTCCAGCCGACTTGGCCGAGCCCATCATCGCCATGCCCATTTCTGCCATCACCGTGCGCACGTCAGCGAAGTCGACGTTGATCATGCCCGGGCAGCTGATGATTTCAGCAATTCCGGCAACCGCGCCGTGCAGCACATCGTTGGCGGCCTTGAATGCCTCGTCCAGCGTGACCTGGGCGCCCAGCACCTGCATCAGCTTGTCGTTCGGAATCACGATCAGCGAGTCGACATGCGGTGCGAGCGCGTCCAAGCCCTCCTGCGCGATGCGCTGGCGCTTGCCTTCGAAAGCAAAGGGTTTGGTCACTACCGCCACCGTGAGTATGCCCATCTCCTTCGCCACTTCCGCCACCACCGGGGCTGCGCCGGTGCCGGTGCCGCCGCCCATCCCGGCGGTCAGGAACAGCATGTCGGCGCCGCTGATCATTTCGGCGATGCGTTCACGGTCCTCCAGCGCAGCCTGACGGCCGATCTCGGGATCGGCGCCTGCGCCCAATCCCTTGGTCACGCCGGTGCCGAGCTGCAGCTGGACCTTGGCCTGATTGCGCTTCAGCGCCTGTGCATCGGTGTTGGCGCAGATGAATTCCACGCCCTGCACGCCCTGCGTGATCATGTGGTCGACTGCATTGCCGCCGCAGCCGCCGACACCAACTACCTTGATTACTGCTTCCTGGCTTTGCGCATCAATAAGCTCAATCATGTTGACCTCCTGTTGTTACGATCAAAAAGTGAAAAAACAAAACCGAACCGTCTGTATTCATGCCCCGCTTCATAAAAATCGCCCAATCCCCGGAAAATCTAAAAATTCCCCGTAAACCAGTTCTTCATCCGCTCCATCAGCTGCTGGAAAGAGCTGATCTGCATCCTCGCCAGCTGCTGCTGGCGCTGCTCCTGCATGCCTGACAGCAGCAGGCCGACCCCTGTTGAATAGCGCGGGTTGCGCACCACCTCCGCAAGTCCGCCGCTGTAGTTCGGCTGACCGATGCGCACTGGCATATGGAATATCTCCTCGCCCAGTTCGACCATGCCCTGCATGGCGCTGGAACCGCCGGTCAGCACGATCCCCGATGACAGCAGTTCCTCATAGCCGCTGCGCCGAAGCTCGGCCTGCACCAGCGAGTACAGTTCTTCGACGCGCGGCTCGATTACCTCCGCCAGCGTCTTGCGCGAAAGCTCGCGCGATCCACGGTCGCCCACGCCCGGCACTTCGATCATCTCCTGCGGGTCGGCAAGCTGGGACAAGGCGCAGCCGCGCTTGATCTTGATGTCATCGGCGTCCTTGGTGGGAGTTCTCAGCGCCATCGCAATGTCGTTTGTGATCTGATCGCCGGCAATGGGAATGACCGCGGTATGGCGGATTGCGCCGTGGGTGAACACGGCGATATCGGTGGTTCCGCCGCCGATATCGACCAGGCACACGCCGAGGTCACGCTCGTCGTCGGACACCACGGCCATCGCCGAAGCGAGCGGCTGCAGGACGAGATCGCGCACCTCCAGGCCGCAGCGGCGCACGCACTTGATGATGTTCTGGGCCGCCGACACCGCGCCGGTGACGATGTGCACCTTGACTTCCAGCCGCACCCCGCTCATCCCCAGCGGCTCGCGGACATCTTCCTGACCGTCGATGATGAATTCCTGGTTGAGTATGTGCAGGATCTGCTGGTCGTTCGGAATCTGCACCGCCTTGGCGGTTTCGATCACGCGATCGATGTCCATCTGCGCGACCTCCTTGTCCTTGATCGCGACCATGCCCTGCGAGTTGAAGCTCTTGATGTGGCTGCCGGCGATTCCCGTGTAGACCTCGCGGATCTTGCAATCAGCCATCAGCTCCGCTTCTTCGAGCGCACGCTGGATTGCGTTGACCGTGGTTTCGATGTTGACCACCACGCCTTTTTTCAGCCCGCGCGACGGATGGCTGCCCATGCCGATGATCTCGAAACCGCCTTCCGGCTTGAGCTCGGCGACGATGGCCGCGATCTTGGAAGTGCCTATGTCCAGCCCGACGATCAGTTTTTTATTTTCCCTGGCCTTGTTCATGCTGCCCCTCTTGTTCTCCTGGGTTCGGTCTTTTCATGCCGCAACTCGGGAATGCGCACTGCGAATCCATTGGCATACCTTAGATCGATGTACTCGATGCGGCGCTGCAGCCGGCCCAGGGTGCGTTCATACGACGCGATGAATTTCGACAGCCGCTCCTCGATCTGCTCGCGGCCGAGTTCGATCACGGGTCCGTCCTCGAGGCGGACCTGCCACGCCCGGCGTGGCGACACCTGCACCTGCGCCGGCACCTTGCCGATTGCCTTCAGGCTGCGCCGGAAATACTCGTACTGGATGGTGATCTCCTTGGCTGTTCCGGCCGGGCCGACGAACACCGGCAGTCGGGCGTCATAGGCGGCCTCGAACACCTCGCCATAGACATTCACCAGCGCATGGCTGCTCCAGCGGGCGAGCGGCACATGCTCCTCAAGCACAACCTCGAGCCGGTCCGGCCACTGGCGGCGGACGTGGGCTTTCCTGACCCATGGCAGTTTTTCAAAAACAACCCTGGTGGCATTCAGGTCAAGCGTGAAAAAGTTGCCCCTGAACTCGCGTCGCACGATGGTTTCGACCTGTTCCTGCGTGACGTGCGCGAGCGGGCTGGTTATCCGCACTTCCCGCAGTGAAAAAGCTGGCAGGCGGATCACGTAAAAAAAGACCGCGCACAGCAGCAGTAGTGTCGCCACCGCAAACAATGCGTTGGCCACCGCGTTAAGGGTCTGTGGCCTATCCCACATGCGCCGACTCCAGAATTCCCAGCACCAGATCCTCGAAAGTCATGCCCCGGGCACGCGCAGCCATCGGCACCAGACTGTGGTCGGTCATGCCGGGAATGGTGTTGACCTCGAGGAACCACGGCCTGCCGCCACCGTCGAGCATCAGGTCGAGCCGCCCCCAGCCGCGGCAGCCCAGCAGCTTGAATGCTGCCAGCGCCTGCTGCTGAATGGCCTGCTCCTGCATCGTCGGCAGTCCGCTCGGACAGTGGTATTTGGTTGCGTTGCCGAAGTACTTGTTCTGGTAATCGTAGTTGCCCTGTGGCGCCTCGATCCGCACCAGCGGCAGCGGTTCATCGCCGAAGATGCCGGCAGTAAGTTCCATGCCCTCGATGAACTGTTCGGCGATCACGACGTCGTCGCCCTCGCGGGCAAGCTCGAAGGCCGCGCCGATTTTCTCGACCGACGTCACCTTGGACACGCCTATGCTCGATCCCTCGTGCGCCGGCTTGACGATCAATGGCAGTCCCAATGCCGACGCCAGCGCCGCGTGGTCGGTCGCCTCATCGAGCAGGGCGTAGCGCGGCGTGGGTATGCCGCTGGCAAGCCAGATCAGCTTGGTGCGCCACTTGTCCATTGCCAGAGCGCTCGCCATCACCCCGCTGCCGGTGTAGGGAATGCCCATATATTCAAGCGCGCCCTGCACCGTGCCGTCTTCGCCGAAGCGCCCATGCAGCGCGATGAAAACGCGGTCGAATTTCTGTGCCAGCAACTGCTCCAGCCCCTGCTCGCGTGGGTCGAAGGCATGCGCATCAACGCCCTTCTTTCTGAGCGCCCCGAGCACCATGTTGCCGCTCCTGAGGGAGATCTCGCGCTCCGCGCTGTGTCCGCCCATGAGGACCGCGACCCTGCCGAATGCAGAAGCGCTGCTCATGCATGTTCTCCGATGATTCTCACTTCACGCTCCAGGACGATGCCGAACCTGCGCTGCACCGCATCCTGCGCAAGTTCGATCAGCGCTTCGATATGCGCCGCACGCGCCGCGCCGCGATTGACGATGAAGTTGGCATGCTTGGGTGAAATTTCGGCACCGCCGATGCCATGCCCCTTGAGGCCGCAGACTTCGATCAGGCGCGCCGCGTAATCACCCGGCGGATTGCGGAATACCGAGCCAGCGTTGGGTTGCTGCAATGGCTGGCTGGCAATGCGCTTTGAAAGTAACTCTTTGATTTTATTGCGAGATTTATCTCCATCGCCAATCGCGATGCGGAATGTTGCGGCCACGAACCACTCGGCGCAGCCGTCACGCCGGTCGTGAATATCGGCGGGCGCGGTGGCGGAGATCTGCCGGCAACGTTTCGCCACCGAGCGATAAGCAATCCTGTAGTGCAGCGGCGTGCGCTGATGCAGTACACCGCTGCGGTCTATCGTTTCCACCCTGCTCACGATCTCCCAGGTCTCGCCGCCGTAACAGCCTGCGTTCATAGCCAGCGCGCCTCCGACTGTGCCCGGGATGCCCGCCAGAAACTCCGCGCCCGCCAGACCGTGCATGGCGGCGAACCGCGCCACCTTGGGACTGGCCACGCCGGCTTGGGCATAAACCTCACCGTGCCCCGCGTCTTGCCGCTCCAGGCGGATTTCGCGCAACGCGCGATGCGTGAACACCACCGTGCCGCGCAGACCGCCGTCGCGCACCAGCAGATTGCTGCCGAGACCGACAAAGTGCACCACCTCATCGTCAGGCAAGCCAGCCAGAAACGCCTGCAAATCGGCAAGGTCGGCGGGAAAGTAGGCGCGCTCGGCAGCACCGCCCGCACGCCAGCTGACATGGCGGGCCATCGGCTCGTTGCGGCGTAATTCCCCGCGTAAGTCGTGAGGCGTAAGGCGTGAAGCGTGAATCCCTGCGCCATTTCCCGGTGGTTTGGCTTTAGTCACCTCGCACCTCACGTCTCACGCCTCGCCAACATCGCCGGCACATTGCCGATCGAGCCGGCACCCATCGTCAGCACCACGTCTGCGTTGCGTGCGACAGCGCGTATTGCCGCGGGCAGCTCGGCGATGCTCTCGGCAAAAACCGGTTCCACTTTGCCCTGCACCCGCACCGCGCGCGCCAGTGCCCGGCCATCTGCTGCAACTATGGGTTGTTCACCTGCCGCATACACTTCGGTCAGCACCAGCGCATCCGCAGTCGACAGCACTTTGACAAAGTCCTCGAAGCAGTCGCGCGTGCGGGTATAGCGATGCGGCTGAAATGCAAGTACCAGGCGCCGGCCCGGAAATGCGCCGCGTGCCGCTTCCAGCGTTGCGCTCATTTCTGCGGGATGATGGCCGTAGTCGTCTATCAGGGTGAAGGTGCCGCCCGCGGCAAGGCTGACGTCGCCGTAATGCTGGAAGCGCCGGCCGACGCCCTTGAATTCGGCAAGCGCTTTGACGATTTTGGCATCGGCAACACCCACTTCCATGCCGACGGCGATGGCCGCCAGGGCGTTGCGCACGTTGTGCAGACCTGGCAGGTTGAGCGTAACCGCAAGATCAGCAGGGGCCTTGCCGTTGGCCTGGCGCACGACGCGGAACCTCATCTGCCCACCGTCATGCCGGATATCGACGGCACGGATCTGTGCCTCGGGCGACAGTCCGTATGTGGTGATCGGCTTGGTCAGCTTCGGCATGATTTCGCGCACATTGGCGTCGTCGATGCACAGCACGGCCATCCCGTAGAACGGCAGGCGCTGCACGAAATCCACGAAAGCCTGCCGCAACTTGTCGAGCGAATGATCGTAGGTCTCCATGTGATCGACGTCGATATTGGTGACCACCGCCAGTACCGGTTGCAGGTACAGGAAGGAAGCATCGGACTCGTCGGCTTCGGCAACGATGAACTCGCCACTGCCCAGCTTGGCGTGGGTACCGGCGCTGGTGAGCCGTCCGCCGATCACAAAGGTTGGATCCATGCCGCCTTCAGCCAGCACGCTCGCAGCCAGACTGGTGGTAGTGGTCTTGCCGTGAGTGCCGGCGACCGCGATGCCCTGCCTGAGGCGCATCAGTTCGGCCAGCATCAGCGCCCGCGGTACCACCGGAACATGCTTTGCGCGCGCAGCCGCCACCTCGGCATTGGCCTCGCCGACCGCGCTCGAGATCACCACCGCATCGGCACCCGCGATCTGTTGCGGGGCGTGGCCCTTGAACACCTTCGCACCGAGCGCCGCCATGCGCCGCGTTGCCGCGTTGTCGGCGACATCCGAGCCGCTTACTTCATAGCCCAGGTTGAGCAGCACTTCGGCAATGCCGCTCATGCCCGAGCCGCCAATGCCGACAAAGTGCACATGCTTGACCTTGTGCCTCATGACGCAAGCCCCATGCATATTTTTGCCACCGCCTGCGTGGCTTCGGGCTTTCCCGCCGCACGCGCCCTGCTGGCGATGGGCAGCAGCTTTTCCCGCGTGAACTCGCCAAGCAGCCGGGCCAGCCTGTCCGCCGAAAATTCGGCCTGCGGAACCAGCACTGCAGCGCCGCGCTCGGACAGAAAGCGCGCGTTGTGCGTCTGATGATCGTCGACCGCATGCGGCAGCGGCACCAGCACGCTGGCAACACCGGCAACGGCGATTTCAGCTATGGTGGATGCACCGGCGCGGCATATCACGAGATCGGCAGCCGCATAGCGCGCCGCCATGTCATCGATAAACGGCAGCAGTTCTGCCGCAACGCCGGCACGACGGTAGTTTTCACGCAGCGCTTCAATGTGCGCAGTACCGGACTGGTGTGTCACCTGCGGGCGCGTGCTTTCGGGCAATAGCGCCAGGGCCTGCGGCACGATGTCATTGAGCACGCGTGCACCAAGGCTGCCGCCGATGACCAGCAGCCTGAGCGGGCCAGAGCGCGCGGCATAACGTGTTTCCGGCGCACCGAGCGCGCTGATGCCGGCACGCACCGGGTTGCCGGTCCAGACCGTGGCAGTGGCCTTGAAGACGTCGGGGAATGCCACCAGAACGGCGTCGGCGAGCCTGGCCAGGACGCGGTTGGTCAGCCCGGCAACTGCATTCTGCTCGTGTATCGCCAGCGGACGGTTAAGCAGGGACGCCATCATGCCGCCGGGAAACGCGATATAGCCGCCCATTCCGAGCACCACATCCGGACGGTGCAGGAAAATCGCCCGCGCGCTCTGCCAGAAAGCAACCAGCAGGTTCAACGGCAACAACGCCTTGCGCAGCAACCCCTTGCCGCGCAATCCGGAGAACCGCACCCATGCCATGGCATAGCCCTTGGGCGGCACCACCTGCGCCTCCATGCCGGTCTTCGCACCCAGCCAGACGATGCTCCAGCCCTGCTCATGCAGATATTCGGCAACCGACAGTGCCGGAAAGATGTGGCCGCCGGTACCACCCGCCATGATCATGATGGTTCTGCTCATGCCGATTCCAGCCCCCCGCCACAAGCGGCATGGCCGACCGGAGGCAATTCCCGGTGCCAGCTTTTGGTTGCGTTGCGTCCCATATCCCTCATCACACCGTGAATCCGCGCATAAGCTGCCGGTTTTCCCAGTCCACCCTGAGCAGCACCGCGATCGCGCAGCAGGTCGCTGCGATTGCGCTGCCCCCGAACGAAAGCAGCGGCAGAGTCAGGCCCTTGGTCGGCAACACGCCCATGTTTACGCCCATGTTGATGATCGCCTGCACGCCTATCCACAAGCCGATGCCGTGCGCCACCAGCGCCGGGAAATATCTCTCGAGCGACGCCGCGCGACGGCCGATGGCGAATGCGCGCATCACCAGCCACGCGAACAGCAGAATGATCGCGACGACCCCGGCAAAGCCGAGTTCCTCCGCAATCACCGCCAGCAGGAAATCGGTGTGTGCCTCCGGCAGATAAAAAAGCTTTTCGACACTGCCGCCCAGGCCCACTCCAAGCCACTCACCGCGCCCGAAAGCGATCAGCGCATGCGACAGCTGGTAGCCCTTGCCGTAGGGATCAGCCCAGGGATCCATGAACCCGATCACGCGCTGCATGCGGTAGGGAGAAAACCAGATCAGAAGCAAGAAGCCGATCAACAGCATCACGATCAGCCCGGCAAACAGCCGCCAGTTCATCCCGCCCAGGAACAGAATGCCCATCGCAATCACGGTTATCACTGCGAATGCGCCGAAATCCGGCTCGCGCAGCAGCAGACCCCCGGTCAGCAGCATCACCACGAACATGGGCAGGAAGCCCTTGCGCAGGCTGTGCATGTATGCAGCCTTGCGCACCGTGTAGTCGGCAGCGTAGATCACCACAAACAGCTTCATCAGCTCCGAGGGCTGCACGTTGACGATGTGCAACGACAGCCAGCGCTGGCTGCCGTTGACTTCGCGTCCGATCCCGGGGATCAGCACCAGCGTCAGCAGAACCAGGCCGAACATGAAGAGGTACGGCGCCATCTGCTGCCATACCCGCATCGGCACCTGGAAAGCGGCCACGGCAAGCACGATGCCGACAACGATGAATGCGCCATGGCGCAGCAGGTAATACATCGGCTGCTGCCCGGTCGCCCGGCTGCCCTCGGCAATGGCGATCGACGCCGAGTAGACCATCACCAGCCCCAGGCCCAGCAGCAGCACGCTGATCCATACCAGGACCTGGTCATAGTCCGGAAGCGGTGTGCGCTGCTTGATGTCCTGATACAGCATCGCTACCCCCGGCCCTGAGCAAGCCGCTGCACCGCCTGCACGAATACTTCGGCGCGGTGTACGTAATTGCGAAACATGTCGTAGCTGGCGCAGGCCGGGGACAACAGCACCGCATCCCCCGGCTGGCTCGCTTGGAACGCCCGCTCTACTGCCTCCCGCATGTCGCCCGCATGCTCCACAGGAACGCCGCAGCCGTCGAGCACCCGGGAGATTTCATCGCTGTCGCGGCCAATCAGCACCACTGCACGCGCATGCGCGGCAACCGCCGGCGCCAGCGGCGAAAAATCCTGGCCTTTGCCATCACCACCCGCAATCAGCACCACTTCCTGCGCCATGCCGTTCAATGCCGCAACGGTGGCGCCGACATTTGTGCCTTTGGAATCGTCGTAAAACGTGACGCCACCGATTTCCATGATCAGTTGCACACGGTGCGGCAGTCCCTTGAAGCGGCGCAGCGCCTCCAGCAGTGGCGCCTCGGGCAAATCGAGTCCGCGGGCAAGAGCCAGCGCGGCAAGTGCGTTGGTGGCGTTGTGCAGGCCGGCTACCGGGAGTTCTTCCAGCGGCATCAGCGATCGCGCCCCCTGCGCCAGGAATCTGCGGCCGCGCGCATCACGCACACCCCACTCAGCATCGTGCGACGGGCTGCCCAGGCCGAACGTCGCAATCGCACGCCCTGGCCGCGCCATTCCCAGGCTGCTGGGATCATCGCGGTTGAGCACCTGCAAGCCGCTGCCGGCGAAAATCCGCTGCTTCGCCGCGGCATAATCGGCAAGGCTGTCGTAGCGATCCAGGTGATCCTCCGACAGGTTGAGCATTGTCGCAGCAGCCGCTTCCAGACTGTGTGTGCTTTCCAGCTGAAAGCTCGACAGTTCGAGCACGAAAACCTGCGGCGCAGCCTCCCCGTCCTCGATCGCCGTCAGCGCATCGAGAACCGGAAGGCCGATGTTGCCGGCAACCACCGTCTGCAGCCCCGCAGTACGGCACATGTCACCGGCCATCGTGGTCACCGTGCTCTTGCCGTTGGATCCGGTAATTGCAATCACCCGGGGTGCGCCTATCGCAGGCAGCCTGCGCGCGAACAGCTCGATATCGCCCACGACCGGCACGCCGCGTTCGATGGCGTCCGCCACCAGCGGCTCACGCCGGTCAACTCCCGGACTGATCGCAATCATCTCGGCATCACGAAACTCATCCTCATCGAATCCGCCGCCAGTCACGGTGACCTGCGGCAGTTCACTTGCAATCACGGCTGCATTGGGTGGTTTTTCACGGCTGTCGGCAACGCGCACGGCCGCCCCCTGACGCACCAGCCAGCGCGTCAGCGACAATCCTGTGTCGCCGAGTCCGAGTACCAAAACCTTGCTTCCCTTCAGGTCCAAGCCGTTCAACGCAGCTTCAAAGTTGACAATCCAACCAGCACCAGCATCATCGTGATGATCCAGAAGCGGACGGGTTGATTTTGGCTGCGGCCGCGCCAGGGGCGCTTAACGTTCGCTCCGCTCACGTTAGCCTCCGCCGAAATCAATCCGCGATCCGCTTCTCTCATACCGGTCTACCTCAACTTGAGCGTGGACAATCCAACCAGCACCAGCATCATCGTGATGATCCAGAAGCGGACCACCACCTGATTTTCCTTCCAGCCTTTCAGCTCATAGTGATGGTGCAGCGGCGCCATGCGGAAAATCCGCTTGCCGGTAAGTTTGAAAGACGCCACCTGCAGCATCACCGACAGCGTTTCGACCACGAACACGCCGCCCATGATGAACAGAACGATTTCCTGCCGCACAATGACTGCGATGGTGCCGAGAGCCGCACCCAGCGCCAGCGCCCCGACATCGCCCATGAAAACCTCCGCCGGATAGGCGTTGAACCACAAGAACGCCAGCCCGGCGCCGGCAATCGCGCCGCAAAAAACAGTGAGTTCACCGGCTCCGGCGATATAGGGAAAGCCAAGATACTTCGAGAACACCGCATTGCCGGCGACGTAGGCAAATATCCCAAGCGCACTGCCGATCATCACCGTCGGCATGATCGCCAGCCCATCCAGTCCGTCAGTCAGGTTGACCGCATTGCTGGTGCCGACGATCACAAGATAGGTCATGAACACGAAACCAATGGCCCCGAGCGGATACGCTACGTTCTTGAAAAACGGCACGATAAACTCGGTCTGGGCCGGCAGGTTGGTGGAAAACGCGATATAGCAGGCTGCGGTAATTCCAATCACTGACTGCCAGAAAAACTTGGAGCGCGCCGACAGTCCTTTGGGATTGCGCTCGACGACTTTCCGGTAGTCGTCCACCCAGCCGATCGCACCGAAACCCAGCGTCACCCACAGCACGATCCATATCAGGCGGTTCTGCAGATCCGCCCACAGCAGGGTCGTGACGATAATCGCGACCAGGATCAGGGCCCCGCCCATGGTCGGCGTCCCGGCCTTGGAAAGATGCGAACGAGGGCCATCATCACGCACGGACTGGCCGATCTTGTACGAGGTCAGCCTTCTGATCATGCCCGGCCCGACGATGAAGGTGATGACCAGAGCAGTAAGACAGGCCAGCACCGCGCGCAGGGTGATGTAATTGAAAACGTTGAATGCGCGAATGTCCTTGGCCAGCCATTGGGCAAGTTCTAAAAGCATTTACGACCTCCGGCGGCGGGCAAGGCAAGGGGCGCAGGATGCGTGCGGATCATGACGGCCTCTCCCGTGGCAACTCCGCTTCCGCCACGGCAACCTGGAAAGCGTTGACGATGCGTTCCATCTGCATGAAGCGCGAGCCCTTGACCAGTACGGTGAGGTCGGGAGCCAAGACGCTCTCCACTTCCGCCAGCAGTTCTTCGATACGGGAGAAATGACGCGCTCCCTTGCCGAAAGCCTGCACTGCAAGCGCTGAAAGCTCGCCGAGCGCGAACAGCCGCCCGACGCCGGCCTGGCGCGCGCAGTTTCCAATCTCGGCATGCAGCGCGGGAGCGTCCTGACCCAGTTCACCCATGTCACCCAGCACCAGCAGCGTCCTGCCCGGGGCCTGTGCCAGCACCGCAATGGCCGCACGTACGGATTCGGGATTGGCGTTGTAGGTGTCGTCGATAAGCGTTGCGCCGTGCATGCCTGGCGTTTTCTGCAGCCGGCCCTTGACGCCGGCAAAGCCATTCAGGCCGACGCCGATCACTGACGGCGCAACATCGAGCGCCACAGCCGCCGCACTTGCTGCCAGCGCGTTCCTGACGTTGTGCAGCCCGGCAGCCCTGAGCACGGCACTCGCCCGGCCGCGCGGAGTGTTCAATACGATTTCGCTCTCGAGATAGCGCAGCCGGCAGGTCGCACTGACAGCCGCCGGCTGCTCGATGCCGAACTCGAGCTGCTTTTTCCCGACAGCGAGGCTGCGCCACAGCGCGGCGAACTGCTCATCCGCGTTGATTACCGCTGTGCCGCCAGCCTTCAGTCCCTCGAATATCTCGCCTTTGGCGCGAGCGATGGCCTCTTCCGACCCCAGATACTCGATGTGCGCGTGGCCTGCGTTGTTAACCAGCGCAACATCCGGCGCGGCAAGCTGCGTGAGGTAGCGAATCTCTCCGGCGTGATTCATTCCCATCTCGATCACTGCGTAACGGTGCCTGGCACGCAGTTCGAGCAGCATCAGCGGCACCCCGATATCGTTGTTGAGGTTGCCGCGCGTGGCCAGCACGCCGGCCGCAGGGTCTGAGCTCGGCGAATCCACCCGCACTGACTCGCGCAGGATCCCGGCCAGCATTTCCTTGACCGTGGTCTTGCCGCTGCTGCCGGTCAGGGCCACCAGCGGCATCGTGAATTTGCTGCGCCAATACGCCGCCAGGCGGCCAAGCGCATGGCGCGTGTTTTTGACGATCAGCAGCGGCAGCCCGGCTGCAGTCTGCTTCTCCTCCACCATCGCCGCGGCGGCCCCCGCCGCCACCGCCTGGGCAATGAAGCGGTGGCCGTCGAAACGCTCCCCTCTCAGGGCGACGAACAGATCGCCGCGCTTGATCGAGCGGCTGTCGGTATTCACCGCATCGAACCGCGTGTCGCCGCCATGGATGCTGCCGTCTGTCGCGTGAGCCGCTTCGGCAATACCCATCATCGCCATATGCTCCTCAGCGCAACCCGTGCTTTTGCGACATCGCTGAATGGATGCCTGACCCCGCCGATTTCCTGGTAGCGTTCGTGGCCCTTGCCCGCGATCAGCACGACGTCTTCACGCTGCGCCATGGCAATAGCCTGCCTTATCGCCTGTCCGCGGTCGGGAACGATGGCGCACTCGGCCTCAACGCCTTCCAGAATATCGGCGATGATCGCCATCGCATCTTCGCCCCGCGGGTTGTCGCTGGTGATAATCACGCTGTCGGCGAGTCGCGTTGCCATGCTGCCCATCAGCGGGCGCTTTCCCCTGTCGCGTTCGCCGCCGCAGCCGAATACGCAGATCAGTCGCGAACCGCGGCTGCCTCGCCGCGGT
>JAESFZ010000171.1_pt1 | contig 100181 bp, 91 predicted proteins | sample 9269561 | NCBI WGS metagenome assembly JAESFZ01 (sample SAMN14515552, study PRJNA621657) | algae metagenome | isolation source: Tildeniella nuda ZEHNDER 1965/U140 and co-occurring heterotrophs from wet... | place: Switzerland: Stansstaad, Zurih | collected 1965-01-01 | reverse complement strand
CGGCCATGGTCGAACCCGCCAGTCCCAGACCGCCGGAGATTTCCGAGGCCTCGTCGGACAGGATGTCGCCGAACATGTTGCCGGTGACGATACAGTCGAACTGGGTCGGGTTGCGCACCAGCAGCGCGGCCATGGCGTCGACGATTTTCTCGTCAAGCTCCACGTCCGGATATTCCTGCGCCACCTTGCGCACTTCGCGCAGAAACAGCCCGTCGGAAATGTGCAGCACGTTGGCCTTGTGCACGGCAGTGACTTTCTTGCGGCGCTTGCGCGCCCACTCGAACGCCACGCGGGAGATGCGGTTGCACTGGCGCGCCGTCACCTTGCGGATGGCAATGGCGATGTCCTCGGTGGGCATGAATTCGCCGCGGCCCATGAACATGTTGCGGTCGCCGTAAAAACCCTCGGTGCACTCGCGGAAGATCACCAGGTCGACGGGCTTGCCGGTGAGTCCCACGCCCATGCGCGACTTGGCGGGGCGGATGTTGGCGAAGAGGTCAAGCTGCACGCGCATCCAGCCCGAGGGGTTGATGCCGCCTTCTTCCTTGGGCGGGTAGTCGAGATGCGACACCGGGCCGAGGATGATGCCCGGTGCGGCGCGCGCCGCCGCCTGCACGTCTTCGGGCAGGGTCGAGCCGCTTTTCCTGAGCGAGGTGAAGCCGATGTCGCGCATGTCCCATTCGAGACCGAGTTTGTATTTGGCGTTGGCGCGGTCGAGCACGGCAAGCGTGGCCTGGGTGATTTCGGGGCCGATGCCGTCGCCGGGGAGTACGAGGATTTTCATGTTGGGTGCCTTTGTTGACGCGGTATTTTACTGCAACTTGATGCCGGCGATTTCGGGCGTTTGCAGTAAGATGCTTTTTTTCAGAACAGGATGTGATGCATGCCGCGCGTCGTTGCCCTCTACCGCTATCCCGTAAAAGGGTTCACTCCCGAGCAGTGCGAACAGCTGACCATTCTGCGCGAAGGCCGGGTTGCGGGTGACCGCGTGCTCAATTTCCGCTTTGCCAATGTGCCGGTGGCCGACGATCAGTGGTGCCGCAAATACGAGGGCGTGGTGCTGGCCAACACGCCGGGCCTGGCGCGGCTGACTACGCAATTCGACCAGGCACGCATGCGGTTGTGCATTTCGGCCGATGGCAAGGTGCTGGCCGACGCGGCGCTGGATGCGGCAGGCCGCGCGCACCTCGTCAATGCGCTTACCGAATACGTCATGGCGCTGGAAGACAACCCGCTCAAGCATCATCCCGAGCGCCTGCCGCTCAAGCTCGTCGGCGACGGCGCAACGCCGCGCTACCAGGACAACGAGGCCGGGCAGGTGACGCTGCACAGCCGAGAGAGCCTGGCCTCGGCGGCAGTGGCGCTGGGCGATCCCGCGCTGAGCGAGCTGCGCTTCCGGTCCAACATCGCGATTGAAGGCGTCAATGCCTGGGAAGAGCAGGATTGGCTGGGGCGCCGCGTCCGCATCGGCAAGGTCGAGTTCGAGGTGGTGAAACCCAAGGTGCGCTGCCTCGCCACGCACGCCAACCCGGCAACCGGCGCGCGCGACCTGCAGGTGATGCAGACGCTGGTGTCGGCGTTCGGGCAGCAGCAGCCGACTTTCGGCATCGGCATGCTGACCCATGGCGCGGGCGGCGAGATACGCGTCGGGGATGAAGTCCGGGTGATGGATTGACCTTTTCTTTCTGTATGCGGCCCGTTTTTGATTGTTGCATCCGGCACCGGCGTGTAGAATCTTCAGTGTGTGCAGGAGAGCGAGGGCGCAAGCAAGGCGTCCTCCGCCGAAGGCGTAAACCCTCATAATCGCTCAGGCCAAGTTACTGCAGACGAAGGCAGCCGATCTGGAGAGAGACCGCAACCCAGCGCGGTCCACCGAAGGGGCACGCGAACCCAGGTTCGCACAAACTCTCAGGTAAAACGGACAGGGAGGGCGGCACGGAGCGCATGGCGTTCCGTTCTGTGTCCGTATTCATATCTGAGAGGTTTTCATGAAAGTCATCGTGCTGGGTGCCGGCGTTGTCGGCACCGCTTCCGCGTGGTACCTGAGCAAGGCCGGTCATCAGGTCACCGTCATCGATCGTCAGCCTGCAGCCGGGCTGGAAACGAGTTTTGCCAATGGCGGGCAGATTTCCGTCAGCCATGCCGAGCCCTGGGCCAACCCGTCGGCGCCGCTGAAGGTGCTGAAGTGGATGTTCCGCGAAGATGCGCCGCTGCTGTTCCGCCTGCGTGCGGACCTGGGGCAATGGCTGTGGTGCCTGCGCTTTCTGCGCGAATGCGCGCCGGCACGCACCCGGCGCAACATTGCCCGCATCGTCAATCTCGGCCTCTACAGCCGCGCCGCGCTGCGCGAGTTGCGCGCGGAAACCGGCCTGAGCTACGACCACCTGCAGCGCGGCATCCTGCATTTCTATACCAGTGCGCAGGAGTTCGAGGCGGCGCAAGCGCCGGCGCAGGTGATGCGCGAATTCGGCTGCGAACTCGACATGAAGACACCCGCCGAGTGCGTGGCGATCGAGCCGGCGCTGAAAGGCGTGCAGGACCGCATCGTCGGCGGCAGCTACACGCCGTCCGACGAATCCGGCGACGCACACCGCTTCACGCAGGAACTGGCGCGGCTGTGCGCGGCGCGGGGCGTGACGTTCCTGCATGACACCGTGATCGAGCGCCTGGTCCACAGCGGCGCGCGCATCGAGTCGGTGCAGATCAGCGCAGCAGACGGGCATCACGCAGCGCTGGAGGCGGACGCTTACGTGATGGCGCTGGGCAGCTACAGCCCGGTGCTGCTGCGGCCCTGCGGCATTGCGCCCGACATCTATCCTGCCAAGGGCTATTCGCTGACCATGCCGGTGGCCGACCCGTCGCGCGCCTACGAAGTGAGCCTGACCGACGATGAGTACAAGCTGGTGTTCTCACGCCTGGGCGAGCGGCTGCGCGTCGCCGGCACCTGCGAACTGAACGGCTACGACCTGGATCTCAACGATGCGCGCTGCAGGGCGATCCTGCGCCGTACGGAGGAACTGTTTCCGGGAGCTGGCGACGCCTCGCGTGCGGTCTACTGGACCGGGTTGCGGCCGGCCACGCCGTCGAACGTGCCGTACATCGGCGGGACGAAATACCACAATCTGTATCTCAACACCGGGCACGGCACGCTGGGCTGGACCCATGCCTGCGGTTCGGGCAGGGCGCTCGCCGAGATCGTCGGCGGGCGTGCGCCGGAAGTGGATTTTCCCTTTATCGGTACCCTGCGTCCGGCCAGACGCGGTACGGCAGCCACCCGTGTAAGCAAGCCGGCGTGAACCGCTGCGCGAACGTGCGATGAGGTGCCGCCTCCACTGTGGAGGCGGCGTTCCGGTTACTGCAGCCCGTAGAGCAGCTTGCCCGCCACCGGCATTTTCGCCAGCAGTACGTCGCCGGACAGCGAGTCGGTGATGTACATGTCCTTGCGCTCGGGGCCGCCGAAAGCGATGTTGGCGAGATGGTGGTGCTTGTGGTCCTCCGAATACACCAGGTGCGTGGGCAGCATGTTGGCATCGAAGCGCCACACGCCCACGCCAAGCTGGCACACCACGATGCCGTTCTCGGCATCCATGTCTATGCCGTCAGGTCCTCCCACGCCGCCCGAAAGCTGTATCGCAACGCCGGTCTTGGACACCGAACCATCGGCCATCAGCGGCAGGCGCCACACGGTCTGCGAGCGCGTGACGCCGACGTAGACATGCTTTTCGGTGGTACTGACGGTGATGCCGTTGGGGCTGGGCACGTTTTCGGCGAGCCGCCGCAGTTCGCCATTGGCCCTGAGGCGGAACACCCGTCCGGTGGGGTCGGCGATGCCGGTCTGGCCCTGGTCGGTGAAATAGAGATCGCCGTTATTGGCGAAGTGCAGGTCGTTGAGTCCCTTGAAGCCTTCGCTATAGGCGGTTTCCAGCAGCGTTTCGAGCTTGCCGGTCTTCACATCGAGCAGCAGCAGTCCCTTCTTGTAATCGCAGATGAACAGCCGCCCGTCCTTGTGGAACTTCATGCCGTTGGGCCAGCCGTCATATTGCACCACCAGCTCCCACGCGCCCTTGGGATCGATGCGGAAGATGCGGCCGAAGGGGGTGTCGACGATGTAGAGATTGCCCTGCCGGTCGAAGGCGGGGCCTTCGAGGAAGCATTCCACCTCGGCGTTCTGGCGGTTGGGGTCGGACCAGCCGGTGCGGCTCTTGCTGCGGAATTTTGCCGGCATCGAGGTGAAGACTTCGGCTTTGATGAGTTCGAGCTGCTTGAAGGGATTGAACATCGTTAAGGGTTCCTTGGCTGAAAAAATGGATTCAAAAGCGATGGAAAGTGCCGGGCGAATGAACGGGAAGAGGCGCCGGCCATGCCGGCAGTTTTTTCTTGTTGCGCGAGTTTAATACAAGCTCATTGCGGCTGAACACCCGAGGCTTTGACCAGTCGGGCGAGTTTCTGCATGTCGGCGCTGAGGGTGGCGGCCATTTGCTGCGGCGAGTTGCCTATGGGGTCGCTCGCGCCTTCGCGGTCCAGCCGCTGCCTGAACTCGGGTGTCTGGATCACTTTCACGATGGCGCCGTGCAGCCGGGTGATGACATCCTGCGGCGTCTTCGCCGGCACCCACACCGCGTACATGATGGTGGCGTCGTAATCCTTGAGGCCCGGCGTTTCCGCCACGGTCGGCACATCGGGCAGCTGCTTGGAGCGCGCGCCACCGGTGACGGCGAGCGCGCGCAGCCTGCCGGTCTGGACATGGGGCAGGGAAGGCGCGATGCTGCTGAAATAAACCGGCACGTGGCCGGCAAGGGCGTCCACCAGCGCCGGCCCGCCGCCTTTGTAGGGAATGTGGGTGATGTCGATTTTTGCCATGGTCTTGAGCAGTTCGCCCGCCAGATGCGACATGCTGCCGGTGCCGAACGAGGCGTAGTTGATATCGCCGGGCCGCGCCTTGGCCAGCGCGGTCAGGTCGCGCACATTGCGGGGCGGGAATGACGGATGCACCACGATGAGCAACGGCACCCACGCGATCTGGGTCACGGGCGCGAAATCGCCGATGGTGTCATAGCCCAGCTTTTTGTAGACCGCCGGGTTGGTGACGTGCGAGGTGATGCTGTGAAACATGAAGGTGTAGCCGTCGGGCGTAGCGCGCGCCACCGCTTCCGCGCCGATGACGCCGTTGGAGCCGCCACGGTTGTCGACCAGAACCTGCTGGCCCAGCGCGCGTCCCAGCGGTTCGGCGAGCGCGCGGCCGAGAATATCGTTGGTGCCGCCCGGTGGCCATGGCACCACCATGCGCACCGGCTTGGTGGGGTAGTTCTGAGCGGCAAGATTGAGACTGATGGCAGAGAGCAGAATACCCAGCAGATATCTGGTTTTCATCGGGCTTTCTCCAGGCAGGAAGCGCCATGTTAGCAAAAGTCCACGCGGGCGACACCGGCAACGGCGCTGAAAATTGGCGCACGATCCGTTACATAGTGCGGCCACATAGTGTAGCGTATCGTCTTTAACCTGAAAAAGAGAACATCGTGTTTGAAGGATTCAAGCAGACCCAGATCCAGACCAGCGACCCGGAAGTCAAGATCAACCTGCGCTACGGCGGCAACGGCCCGCCGCTGCTGCTGATACACGGCAACCCGCTGACGCATGTGCACTGGCACCTGGTGGCGCCGCGGCTGGCAAAGGATTTCACCGTGGTCGCCACCGATCTCAGGGGCTATGGTGACAGCGGCAAGCCGCGCGGCAGGGAAGACCACAGCAATTATTCCTTCCGCCGCATGGGCCAGGATCAGGTCGATGTCATGCAGCACCTGGGATTCGACAAGTTCTTCGTCGCCGGCCACGACCGCGGCGCGCGCACTGCCTTCCGCATGGCGCTCGATCATCCGGACAAGGTGCTGAAGTTCGCCAGCTTCGACATCCTGCCCACGCACCACATGCTGACGCACGCAACCTACCAGTGGGCGCTCAATTCCTCGCACTGGTTTTTCATGGCGCAGGCCTATGACATTCCCGAGAAGCTGATCGAGGGAAAAGAAGACTATTACATCCTCAAGAAGCTCACCAAGCTTGGCATCGGCAAGGGCGGATTTTCCGAGGAGACGCTCAAGGAATACGCGCGCTGCTGCACCCCGGAAAACATCCACGGCGTGTGCGAGGATTACCGCGCGGCCGTCACCATAGACATGGCAATGGACACCGCGGATTTCGAGGCGGGGCGCAAGGTTGCCTGCCCGGCGGCCATTTACTGGGGCGAATACAGCCACACCCACAAGTATTTCGATCCGCTCAAGGCCTGGCCGCAGTACTGTTCGGACATCCGGCGCATCAAGTCGCTGCCATGCGGCCACTATCCCGCAGAGCAGGTGCCGGAGGAGGTTTACAGCGAACTCTGCGGATTTTTCAAAGACTGAGCTGCAGCCGGCCTTCAGGGTTATAGCCAAAAAAATCCCCGCAGCTGCGGGGATTTTTCATTGCATATGTGCTGCGCGAAACGACGATCTCATTCCTTGATGTTGGAGCTCTTGATGATGGGCACCCACTTCTTTTCCTCGGCGCGCACGAACTTGGTGAATTCGGCCGGTGAGCTGGGGTCGGCGTCTATGCCGCGATCCTTGAGTTGCCTGATGATGTCCGGGGAGTTGAGGGCCGCCACCAGGTCCTTGTTGAAGCGGGCGACAACCGGTTTCGGCGTTTTGGCGGGTGCAAGCAGGCCGTACCAGTTGGTCGCGGCATAACCCTTGATGCCGCCTTCCGCCACGGTCGGCACGTCGGGCAGCGCCTCGGCACGCTTGATGCCGGTGACGGCGATGGCGCGTGCCTTGCCGGACTTGACGTGCGGCACGGCGGTCGAAATCACCGCGGTGAAGGCAGGCACGTGGCCGGCAATCAGGTCGGTGATGGCGGGGCCGCCGCCCTTGTACGGCACGTGCGACATCTGGATGCCGGCCATGGACTCGAGCAGCGCGGTGGCAAGATGCCCTGGGCTGCCGATGCCGGAACTGGCGTAGTTCAAGCCGCCCGGTTTGGACTTGGCGAGCGCGATGAACTCCTTGAGGTTTTTGGCCGCCACCGAGGGGTGGACGATGATGATGTTCTGCAGCGACACCATCATGCCAATCGGCTCAAAGCTCTTGTAAGGATCGTAGGGCACCTTCTGGATTGCCGGACTGGTGACGAGGGTACCGATATGGCCGAAGCCCACGGTATGCCCGTCGGGTTCGGAGCGCGCGATGATGTCGAGCGAGATCACGCCGTTGGCGCCTGGCCTGTTGTCGACCACGACCTGCTTGCCGAACGATTCTGACAGCTTGGGCTGCAGGATGCGCGCCACCAGATCGGTCGCGCCTCCCGGCGGGAAACCGACGATCATGCGCACTGGCTTGCTCGGAAATTCCTGCGCAATGGCAGGGGTTGCCGGCAAACCGATGGCGGAAACACCCAGTATAAAACTTGAAATGAGGTGCTGAGCCTTCATTTTTTTCTCCAGTGTTGTCTCCCCCGGATCATGACGAGGTTCTTATATTGATTGCCTAGTTGGTGTGATACAGGCCGGCGGCCTTGATGACTTTCTCCCATTGCGCTTTCTCGGAGCGGATATAGGCACCGAAAGCTTCGGGCGTGCTGGGCGCCACGTCCAGGCCCTGCTTGAACAGGAATTCCTTGATATCTGCCATGTTGAGCACGGCGGTGATTTCCTTGTTCAGGCGGTCGATGATGGGGCGCGGCGTGCCGGCAGGCACAAGGACGCCGTACCAGTTGTTGGCTTCAAAGCCCTTGAGTCCAGCCTCGGCGACGGTGGGCAGATCGGGCACCAGTCCGGAACGCTTGGCGGTGGTGACGGCAAGCGCCTTGATCTTGCCGGACTTGATATGGCCCACCGCGCTGGCCGCCGTCGCAAAAATCAGATTGATGTTGCCGGCGAGCAGGTCGACCATCGCCGGGCCGCCGCCTTTATAGGGCACGTGGACGATTTTGGTTCCGGCCTGCAGGTTGAAGAGTTCGAGCGCGAGATGCCCTGCGCCGCCCACGCCCGAGGATCCGCCGTTGAGCGGCTTGGACTTGGCAAGCGCGATGAGCTCCTTGACGTCCTTGGCCGGGACCGAGGGGTGCAGGACCAGCACGTTGGTGGAATCCACCGCGCGCGATACCGGCAGCACGTCCTTGAGCGGGTCAAACGGCAGTTTCTTGTACAGGCTGGGGTTGATGGCCAGGGCGGCAATGGTGCCCATCAGGATGGTGTAGCCGTCGGGATTGGCGCGCGAGGTGATTTCGGTGGCGATGTTGCCTGCCGCGCCGGGGCGGTTGTCGACGATGATCTGCTGGCCCAGGCGTTCGCCCAGCTTGTTGGCCATGGCGCGCGCGGTGGTGTCGGTGCCGCCGCCGGGGGCGAAGCCCACCAGCATGCGGATCGGCTTGTCCGGATATTGCGCGGCGGATGCCGCAAACGGCATCAGCATGCAGGCGAGGGCGATGGGTTTGATGAGCTTGTTCATGGGGTCTTCCTCCTTATTTGGATTATGGTTGGTGCGATTTGGTTCGGTTGGTCAATTGCCGAAGTGAGGTGCGAAGTAAGTCAGGCGGCGGCGCCTGCGCGGGCCGCGCGGCGCGCGGCAGCCATACGGGCGGCGAGCGTGAACGCATGTTCGAGCGCGCCGGGATCGGCCTTGCCCTGGCCGACGATATCGTAGGCTGTGCCATGGGCAGGGGTGGTGAACACGGTTTTGAGTCCTGCCGTCACCGTCACGCCCTTGTTGAAGCCCAACAGCTTGGTGGCGATCTGCCCCTGGTCGTGATACATCATGACCACGCCGTCGAAGTCGCCCTTGAGTGCGCGCAGGAATATGGTATCGGAGGGAATGGGGCCGGTGCAGTTGATGTTCGCGGCACGCAACCTGTCCACGGTGGGGCGGATGATGCGGATTTCCTCGTCGCCGAACAGGCCATTCTCCCCGTTATGCGGATTGAGCGCAGCCACGCCGATGCGCGGCGCGGCATGTCCGGCGGCGCGCAGGGTGTCGTTGGCAAGGTTGACTGCGGCGCTGATGCGCTCCGGCGTGATCATGGTCACGGCTTCACGCAGCGCAACGTGCGAGGTGACGCGGAAGGTGCTGAACTCCTTGATCACATTCATTTCGCCGAAAAAGCCGCTATGGTCGGTGAGCTTGGCGAACATCTGGTGTTCGTCATTGAACTTCCAGCCGCCTTTGTTCATCGCACCCTTGTTGAGCGGCGCGAAGCAGATGCCGTCGAGCTTGCCCGCAAGCGCGAGGTCTATCATGGTCTTCAGCGTGTCGCCGGTAAGCTTCCCGGATTCGGGGGAAGCCTCGCCCTGCCTGAACTGCGCCGGGTCGATGTTCTTCAGATCGACCAGCGGCACGTCGCCGCGTGGCCATTTGACTTCATCCATGCTGGCGTAAGCCGTGTATTTCAGGCTGACGCCCGCGTTGCGCATGCCGAGTTCAAGCACACGCGCATCCCCGACCACCACAGTGCGTGCTTTTTCCTGCAGTGACCCGGCGGCGAGCAGTTTGGCGGAAATTTCCGGCCCGATGCCGGTGACGTCACCCAGCATCAGACCCAGGACGGGCAGCGAAGTTTGCATAAAATAACCAATTAAATCAATATGTTATATAAAAATCATGAGCCTTGGCGTCGGGCGCATGCGCGCGGGTGGTCTGCCGTCCGGGGCGCAGGCGGAAATTGCATGGCGGCGGTGTGCCGTGCCTGCGCCAGGGCAAATCATACTTTATTTGCGGCGCTTGGCTTTGGCCGCGGGTTTTTTGCCGCCCTTTTTGCCCCCATTTGCCAGCAGGCGTGTCAGCTCGCGGATGCTTTTCACTTTCTCGAGATTGAACACCAGGTCGACGATTTTGTCGGCGTTCGCCCTGGGCAGTTTGCCCCATGCCGCGCATTCGTGGAATTTGTTGGCGAGTTCCCCGTCGCTCATCGGGTTGGCGGGGCTGCCTTTGCCGAAATCGGCGCGGCCGCTGATTTTTCTGCCGTCCTTGAGTTCGATGTCGATGATGGTGGTCATTTTTTCGTAGCCGGCGGCTTCCGCTTCGGGATGCACGCCGAACTCGACTTTTTCGATCATCTTGCGCACATCGGCACGGTTGACCACCTTGTCTGTGAACTCGGCAAGACCGGCCTTGCGCTCGAGTAGCAGGATCGCCATGCAGAATTCCATGCTGAATTTGGCCTGCAGTTCGTTCTTCGGGCGATGGTGAATCAGGGCGTTGGGCATGTGGCGATTGGTGCCGACCTTCACTGTCACGACTTGCGCCGGCTTGATGTCATGCTGGCGGATGAGGTCGAGCATGAGGCCCATGCCCGGATGGGTGAGCGAGCCGCTGGGGTGCGGCTTGATCGACACGCCCGGAAAGGCGAAAGACCAGGGCTTGCCGAGCTTGCCCTCGATGGCAGCCGCGTCATAACCGCCACCCGCCGCCTTGAAGAAGCCGCGGTTGGCTTCGAGTACCACCGGCGTCGCGGTCCAGCCCATTTTCGCAAACTCGGCGGCGATGATGCCGGACTCGGCGGAGCGCCCGGGATGGAAGGGCTTGGTCATGGTGCCGAAGTTCTCGCGCAGGCCCGCCGACTGGCTGGCGCCTATGCCGATGGCGCGGCGCGTCTGCTCGAGGTTCAGGCCCATCATGCGCGAGGCGCCGGCCGCGGCCGCAATCGCGCCTATGGTGGCCGTGGAATGGAAGCCGTGATCGTAGTGGCGCGGGTTGATCGCTTCCGACAGCTTGGTCTCGACCTCGACCGCGAGCTGGTAGGCGGTCAGCACGTCAAGCCCCGAACGGTTGTCGCGCTCGCCCAGCGCCAGCACCGGCGGCAGCGCGGGTGCGGTGGGATGGGTGAGCAGGCCGTAGACGCGGTCCTTGGCCACGGCGAGCTGAGTGTCGTCGTAGTCGTCGGCGTGAATGGCGATGCCATTGGCGAACGCCGCGAAGCGCGGCGGCACTTTCATATTGGTGCCGATGACGGTTGCGCCCTTGTCGGTGGGGACGCCCAGCGACTTCAGGTAGGTGCGCACGATGTGTCCGGATTCTGCGGCATTGCCAGCCAGCGCGAGGCCGAGACCGTCGAGGATGGAGCGTTTGCCGAGGTGCGAGACATCGGCCGGAATGCGCGAAGGTTTGGTAGCGACGATGAACTGCGCAACGTAAGCGGTGAGGGATTTTTCTGAGCTCATGACAATTTCTTTTTGAGGTTTTTGGAATATGGCGCGGATCGGTTTTACAGCGCCTCGGCGACGGCCTTGCCGAGATCGGCGGTCTTGGCGCTGCCACCGAGATCGGGGGTTTTGGGGCCTTCCTGCAGCACGGTTTCGATGGCCTTGACGATGGCGGCGCCGGCCTCCGGGCAGCCGAGGTGGTCGAGCATCATGGCGCCGGCCCAGATCTGGCCTATGGGATTGGCGATTTTCCTGCCATAGATGTCGGGCGCGGAGCCGTGCACCGGCTCGAACAGCGAGGGATAAATCTTTTCCGGATTCATGTTGGCCGAGGGCGCGATGCCTATGGTGCCGGTGGCGGCGGGTCCCAGGTCGGAGAGGATGTCGCCGAACAGGTTGGAGGCGACCACCACATCGAAGCGGTCCGGATTCATCACGAAGTGCGCGCACAGGATATCGATGTGATACTGGTCGACCCGGATGCCCGGGTATTTTTCGGACATCGCCTTTACCCGCTCGTCCCAGTACGGCATGGAGATCGAAATGCCGTTGGACTTGGTGGCGGAGGTGAGGTGTTTCTTGGGCCGCCTGGCGGCGAGTTCGAAGGCGTACTTGAGGATGCGATCCACGCCCTGGCGCGAGAACACCGCCTGCTGGGTGACGAATTCGCGCTCGGTGCCGGCGTACATGCGCCCGCCCACCGAAGAATATTCGCCTTCGCTGTTTTCGCGCACCACCCAGAAATCGATGTCGCCGGGATTGCGGCCGGCGAGCGGACATTTCATGCCGGGCATCAGTCGCACCGGACGCAGGTTCACGTACTGGTCGTAGCCGCGGCGGAAGGGGATGAGCAGGCCCCAAAGCGAAATATGATCGGGAATCTTGGCCGGCCAGCCCACCGCGCCAAAATAAACGGCATCGTGCTTTTTCAGCTGCTCCAGGCCGTCATCGGGCATCATGCGGCCGTGCTTGTCGTAATAGTCGCAGCTCCAGTCGAGTTCGTCGAACTGCCACTGGATGTCGAACTTGCGGCCAACGACTTCCAGCGCGCGCAGGCCTTCGGGCATGACTTCCTTGCCGATGCCGTCGCCGGGAATGACGGCGATTCTGAATTTTTTCATGATATTCCGGTGATGTGGGTCTGGGGATGGAAAGAGGGATTTGAGTGATTTTCTTGAAAAGCATCGTATTTTCGCGCAATACCCGCGCTCGCGCCATTGCCGTTCGGGAAACACCCCTTAAGCTGGCGTTAGGCGCTGCTTCAGTTCAGGACTCGGCAGCCTGCTCGGACAGGAAGTGAAACAGCAGCCGCGTCGCGGTCGGCAGGGCGTCTGCCCTGCGCACGCACAGGCTGAGGTGGTAGCTGGCCCAGTCGTCAGCGAGCGGAATGCAGGCCAGCCCCAGGCCCTGCGCGTACGGCGCAGAGCAGCTTTCCGGGAGTATGCCCAGTCCCATGCCGGCCTGTACCATGCGGCGCAGGGCCTCGAAGGTCGTCACCTGCATGGCGGTGCGGTAGGCAATGCCGGCATTGGCTGCCGCGGTGCGTATGCGCGTGCCGATCGAGCTGCTGTCGGACAGCCCGACAAATTCGTATGCAGCGGCCTCGGCGAAGGACAGCCGGGCGTGCGCGGCGAGCGGGTGCTCGGACGGCATGATCAGCGTCAGCGTGATTCTGCGGTAAGGCGCCGTTTCCAGCTCGAGCGCCGGAATATTGGGCACAAAAATCCCGACATCGGCGCGGCCGCTGGTGACCGCGTCCACCACCTCCGTGCTGTGGCCTTCGTCCAGCCGGATCTGGATGTGAGGATGGCGGCGCGAGAATCGCCGCATTTCGTCGGGCAGGGTGTCGACGATGCTCGAGGCGTTGGCATAAAGGCGGACTTCGCCGCGCGCGCCGCTGGCGTAATCGCCTGCCAGCGTCTGCATGCGCTCCAGCGTTGCAAACAGGGAGCGCACGTCGGCTTCCAGCGCGCGTCCGGCTGCGGTCGGGCGCACGCCGCTGCTGTGGCGCTCAAACAGCTGCACGCCGAGCTGCGCCTCGAGGTCGCTCAGGCGCTTGCTGACGGCGGGCGTGGTGATGTGCTCGCGCGCCGCCGCGCGGGTGATGCCCGATTCCTCGATCACCGTGAGAAACAGGCGCAGCGAGATCAGATCAAAGCGGATCGGAGGTTTGGCCATGAACGGCAACAATTGCTGCAGGGCGCCGGCGGACGTCCCGCAGACGTGAAAAAGTGGGTGTCCGGCACGGAAGATTCTATAACAGTGCGATGACATGCGTCGACCGGGGTTGTGCCGCCGTGCTATGCTTTTTACCCCGATTCACTCGTTACCATCCCCAGCATGCAATCCTCGTTTCGCGCGCAACTTAAGGCCGGAAAAACCGTCACCGGCCTGATTCTGTTCACCGGCAGCCCGATGATCGTCGAGCTGGCGGCGGCGGCTGGCACCGACTTCGTCATCATCGACATGGAGCACAGCGCGCTTGACCTCGATACCTGCGCGCACGTGATCCGCGCGGCCGACGCCGCCAACATCACGCCTTTCGTGCGGGTGCCGGAGGTCGACGCCGCGCTCATCAAGAAGCTGCTCAACATGGGCGCCGCCGGCATCGCCGTACCGCACGCCAACCGCGACAACTGCGCGGCCGCGCTGCGCGCCGTGCGCTATGCGCCGGAAGGGGAGCGCGGTGCCTGCGCCATCGTGCGTTCGGCAGGTTACGCGCCGGGTGACTGGGACGAGCACGTGCGCCGGGCCAACCGCGAAGTCATGGTCATACCTCTTCTCGAGGACAAGGAGACCATCGCCGATTTCGACGCACTCGCGGCGATGCCCGGCCTGGAGGTGTTCTTCATCGGTCCCACGGATTTGTCGATTTCGCTGGGCGTGCCGCACGCCACCTTTGACGAGCCGGCAATGAGCGCCGCGCTCGACAAGGTGGTGACCGTGGCGAAGCGCCATGGCAAGCGGGTGATGACCACCATAGGCAACAAACCCGACCCGGAATACGGCAGGTCGGTCGCAAAGCGCGGCGTGCAGGCCATCGTGCTCGGCACCGACGGGCACCTGTTCATCGACATCTGCCGCCGGCTGAACATGATCAAATCATAGAATGCCGGGCGCCGGCCATCGGCGCCGCAACGGGTTCCCGTGCTTCCTCTGCGCTTCAGGTCACGCTATGGTCACATCGGTCGGCACGATGCCGTCGAAGTGCTTGCGCTGGTAGTTCCAAGGCGTCTGTGGCTGGACTCGTCCTGTTTCGTCGGTTGCGCGCGCCATGATCTGATACTGGCCCGGTTGATTGACTTCCCACAGATAAGACCAGCGCACCCATAGCCATTTCTCGCGCGGTTCCTCGATGTGCGCATCAACCCATGTGCTACCTTGATCGAGGCTCACTTCCACCCGGGTTATCGCGCCCATTCCGCTCCATGCCCGCCCAACGATCTTGTGCGAGCCGCGCTCGAGAGGGGAGTCTTCGTCAAGCGGGTCGATGATGATGCAGCGCACCCCCATTGCCATGATCGGCGCCTTGTGCGGATCCTCCGGCGACTGGCCATATGCAAAGTACTGTGTCTGGTAATAGCACTCCGGCATGTGATTCAGGACCTCGATCTTGTGCAGCCATTTCACCCACCAGTTGCCGGACCAGCCCGGCACCACCGCGCGTACTGGCGCGCCGTGAAGATGCAGCAGGTGTTCGCCGTTCATCGCCCAGGCGAGCAGGGTATCCGGATCAAGCGCTTTGTTAAGCGGCAGGCCTTTTTCATAATTGATGACGCCGGGGTTGACGAGCTTGAAGTCGGAGCGGCCGACCGAGCGGTACTGGACCGAAAGATCCGGTTGCCCTCGGTCGAAGCCTTGCATGCGCACGCTCACCGCACCGGACTTGATCCCGGCCTTCTTCAATACTTCCGAAAGCGGAACCCCGGTGAATTCGCCGGCGCTGACGGCGCAGGTGGTTGTCGCCTCGCTGCCGATTTCCTCGGTCGAGGGGACTTCGTTGGTTTCGCGGGTGCGCAGGCGCTTTTGCATGTCCTGCTGGTTGATGCGCGAGGGCTTCCTGCCGCCCTTCATCAGGTAGTCAAAGAACCCCGCATCGTTGCCGGCACACTCGGTCACTGCGCGCACGGTTCGCCCGGGCAGCTTTCGCAGATCCTTGAAAGACATTTCGACCGGGCTTTCGACCTCGCCGCTGATTGAAAGCGTCCAGTCGTCAGGGTGGACGGGTTCGGGCACGTCGAGCTGATTGACGATGTAGTAAGCATCGGTGGGGGTAATCAAACCTTCGATATCGGTGACGGGCGACCGGCCATTGATGATGCGACCCTCGCCGTCCTTGCCCGGGATCAATGCCGGCCGCTTGCGGTCCGGCCAGCCCATTACCCAGTCGCCTTCTATCTCACGTCGTGGCATTTATGCGTCTCCCGTAGTTCCGTCCGGGCGGTGGCGGATCAATGGGGGAAGATGAGTGCCCCCGGCCAGCCATCGCAACATTTTCCTCGAGCCTCTCTTTTGTAGCTTAGTGGAAGCAGTCCGTCTGTCTCCCAGAGCACAATTCCAGCCTGCCTTGTGGCGTGAAGCCAGGCAAGCGAGGCAGAAGGTGTGCGGCCTGAATTCCCGGCATCGGACACGGGATCCTGGTGTGCCTTGCCAGTCGCCGGGAGAGGCTTGCCGGGGCTGAATTGTGCGGTGCGATGGCCTGTGCTCTGCCACAGCCGGGGCCGTCGTGCCGTCTAGGGATGACGTGCCGCGTAGCGCATCAGCAGTTCGCGATCACGGATACTGATGTTGCGATAGTGCACCGACAGCGCGCCGCGCTCGGTGAATTTTCCCAGGATGCGCGTCACGGTCTGGCGCTGCACGCCGGTGATATTGGCAATTTCCTGGTGGGTGAGTCCTACCGGGTGCTCGGCTGCGTTTTTGGGGTCGTGATAACGTGCGGCAAGGTCGACCAGGAGCTTGGCGATGCGGGCCTCGGCGTTATCGGCCATGAGGTAGACGAGGCGGTTGGCGAGCATGCCCAGGCGTGAGGCCACAACGCGTATGCACAACTGCGAAACCTCGGCATGCGAGGCGAGAAATTTGCGGAAGTGCGCGCCGGATACCTTGGCGATCTCGGTGTCCTCGCAGGCCTGAACGTTGACCATGCGTCCCCTGTGCTGCGGTGTTTCCACCAGCCCGAACACTTCGCCGGGAAAGCCGAACCAAAGGATCACTTCGCGGCCGCTGGGCGAAATTTTGTAGGTCTTGACGCGGCCGGCGAGCAGCAAAAACACCGTGTCTCCCGAGTCGCCGACGCGGAAAATAAATTCTCCCTTGCGCAGGGATAGCCGCGTCGCGCTGGATAGCAGTTCTTCCCGGCGCGAGGCGTCGATCTGTCCCAGAAAATCGGTGTTTGCCATACCTGGCGTTGTGCCCTGCAGCAATTTACGGGCTGCGGTTTGTTGATGCGCGTTCTTACGCGCCGTTTGATTCATTCTAACCTTCCTGGCCCGCGCGGGAAATTGTCACCCACATGGCAGTTTCGTTTCGTGCCAGTCCTCATAATGCATGCAAATCATTCCAGCTGAAGGATTTGCACGTCATGACGGATATTCTCGTCCCGCGCGGCCTGGATGGCGTAATCGTCGATGAGACGCGCATCTGCCTGCCGGACAAGCAGACTGACCGGCTTTACTATCGCGGCTACCCGATCGAAGAGCTTGCAGCGCATGCGAGCTACGAGGAGGTGGCCTGTCTTGTGGTTAACGGGGAGCTTCCTGACGCCGCCCGGCTCGCGCATTATCGTGAAGCCTTGCAGCGCGACCAATCACTGCCGCAGCCGCTCGCGGCCGTGCTGGAGCTGATTCCGAAGGAAACGCATCCCATGGACGTGCTGCGCACGGGGTGTTCGATGCTCGGCAACCTTGAGCCCGAAACCAAGGACAATGACCTCGGCGCGATCGGTGTCCGTCTGTCCGCCTGCCTGCCATCGATGCTGCTGTACTGGCACCACTTCCACGCATCGGGAAGGCGCATCGATACGAACACCGGCAGGCCGGATCTTGCCGGACACATTCTGCAACTGCTTCTTGGCAGCGCGCCGCCCGATCTCGCACGCCGCGCAATCGAGGTTTCCCTCATCGTCTATGCGGAGCACGACTTCAATGCATCGACGTTCGCTGCGCGCGTGGCCGCGTCCACGCTGACAGATGCGCACTCGGCGTTTGTCGCCGCGATCGCCACGCTGCGCGGGGCGCTGCACGGCAGCGCCAACGCGGCGGTCCTGCGCTTTCTCGAGCGCTTCGACACGCCTGCCCAGGCCGAGGCCGTAGTAACCGAAATGCTCGGGCAAAAGAAGCGGGTGCCGGGTTTTGGGCAGCGCGCTTATGCCAAGGCCGACCCGCGCAACGCGATCAACCGCGAGTGGGCAAGGAAGCTCGCAGGCGCGTGCGGCAGCCAGAAGCTGTTCGACATCGCTGAGCGCATAGAAGACGTGCTGATGCGGGAACGCGCCATGTTTGCCAACATCGACTATTACACGGCGCTTATCTACAAGGACTGTGGGCTGCCGGTGGCCTTGTTTCCCCCGATGTTTCTTCTGGCCCGCGTGTGCGGGCTTACGGCGCATATTGCCGAGCAGCGCGCCAACAACCGCCTTATTCACCCGAGTTCCCGCTACACTGGTCCTGCCGCGCGATCCCTCGCGACGGGCGCGGGGTCCGACTCTGCTGCCGCAAGGAGCTGACATGAAATTCGAGCGACAGATCAAGCAGCACGAGGCGCTCGCGGCCCGCGCCAGGATGATGGGCGGCGAGGACAAGCTTGAGAAACGCAGGAAGGCCGGGCAGCTCAATGCCCGCGAACGGATAGACCGTCTGCTCGATTCGGGCACCTTCCGTGAAACAGGTCTGTTCGGCGTTTCGTATATCCCCGAGATGCGTGATTCGACCCCCGGTGACGGCAAGATCACCGGTTTCGGCAAGATCGACGGCCGGCGCGTGGGTGTCGTGGGGTACGACTTCACGGTGAAAGGCTCGTCGTCGAGCTACACCAACAATCGCAAGATGGCGCACGTCAAGGACACCGGTGGCAAACGCGGCTTTCCGGTGGTGTTTCTCGGGGAATCGACCGGCGTTCGCATGCCTGACATCATGGGCGAGGGCATGGGCATGAACTTCGAGGGGCCGCGCTTCCTGCGCACGCGCGAAGCCCCCTGGGTTGCCGCGGTGCTGGGAAACGCATTCGGGTCGGCTGCATGGCACGCGTGCTGCTCGGATTTCTGCGTCATGCGCAAGGGCTCGGTGATGGCGGTGGCGAGCCCTCGGGTCGTCTCCATGTCGCTCGGGCGCGAGGTAACGCCGGAGGAACTGGGCGGCTGGCAGGTGCTTGCAGAGCATTCAGGTTTCGCTGATGCCGTGGTAGACAGCGACGAGCAGGCGATCGACACCATAAAGCGCTTCCTGTCGTACCTGCCGACCAACAATCGCCAGGCACCGCCCGCAGCCCCCGTGCCCGAAGGCTCCGGCGAGGCGGTTAAATCAATTCTCGACCTGATTCCCGAGTCCGCCTCGCAGGTCTACGACGTGCGCAAGGTCATCCGTGCATTTGTCGATCTCGACAGTTTTTTCGAGGTGAAGGAGCGTTACGGCCGCAGCATCACTACGGCGCTCGCCAGGCTTGACGGCCGCACAATAGGCATTGTGGCCAACAACCCGCTCTACAAGGGGGGGGCGATGGACGCGGATGCCTGCAGCAAGGCGACGGATTTCATCGTGCTGTGCGATTCCTATAACGTGCCGCTGGTGTTCCTGCAGGACCAGCCGGGCTTTCTCATCGGTCCGGATGCGGAGAAGCGTGGCGTCATCGGCCGCGTGATCAACTGGATGAACGCCTTGCTGCAGGTCACTGTGCCGCGGATCAGCATCATCCTGCGCAAGAGCTACGGCCGCGGCTTCATCAACATGGGCGGGGCGGGTATCGCCGATGAAATAGCGGCCTGGTGGACGGCCGAAGTGAGCTTCATGAACCCCCGGACTGCGGTCATGGTGGTGCACGGCGTGAAGGAGGAGGATGACCCCGAGCGTTTCCGCGACCTGCTCGCGGAAATGGCGCGCAACGGCGGCGCTTATGATCTTGCGGCGGTTTACGGCGTCAAGGAGGTGCTCGACCCGCGCGAGACGCGCGACTACCTCAAGGAAACGCTCGAAGTGCATACCCTGCGGCTTTCGGGCGGAGTTGGCCAGCACCGGCTCTCGAACTGGCCCACCAGCTACTGACGACCGCAGCAACCGGCCCCGGAGAATAAGCGCGATGTCGTATCTGTCTCATCTCGAGTACGCGCCCGGTGGGGAGCGCTTGAGTGCTGATGTGCCGCGCAACAATGAAAAGGGAAATGGCGCGCTGCTGCTCGCGCGCTACGATCTTGCGCGCATCAGGCGCGAGATCGCTCCGCAGGACATCACGCGCGGGCCGCCTACGCTGTGGCGCTACGCGCCGCTGCTGCCGGCTGCCGATCCGCAGCGGGTGACATCGCTGGGGGAGGGCTACACGCCGCTTCTGCGCGGCGATCGCATTGCGCGCGCCATCGGCTGCCCCAACCTGTGGATCAAGGACGAGGGGCGGAATCCGAGCGGAACGTTCAAGGATCGCGGCGCTGCCGTGGCGATATCGCGCTACCGCGAACTTGGGGTGAAAACGGTTGCGCTCAACAGCTCAGGCAATGCCGGGGGCTCATGGGCGCTTTACGCTGCGCGTGCAGGAATCAACTGCGTGAACATTCTGCCCATGGATGCGCAGCCTTCCAGCCGGGCGCATTGCGATGCCGCTGCTGCCCATACCTACTACATCGAGAACTGGCATGAATCGGGCAGGGTTGTGGCTGAAGCCTGTGCGCGCCACGGCTGGCTCAATGTCTGCACGCTCAAAGAGCCATACCGCATGGAAGGCAAAAAGACCATGGGCCTGGAGATCGCCGAGCAGCTGGGTTGGCAGTTGCCGGATGTCGTCATTTACCCGATGGGCGGCGGCCTGGGAGCGATCGCCATCTGGAAAGCATTCGAGGAGCTGCTGGAACTCGGATGGGTCACTGGAAAGATGCCGCGGCTGGTTGTCACCCAGTACGCCGGCTGCGCGCCGGCCGTGAAGGCCTTCGAAGCGGGCAAGGATGACGTCGAGCCATGGCAGAAGCTGGATGTCCCGCCGGGCGGTCTCAAATCACCCAATCCGCCGGGTGGACGCGCGGTTCTGGCATTGATCCGGCGTTATGGCGGAACCGCCATTGCGGTGAGCGTTCGTGAAGCCATGCATGAAGTCGCGCGCCTGGCCCAGTACGAAGGCATTTTCGCATGTCCTGAAAGCGCAACGACGCTGGCGGGTCTGGTCAAGGCACTCGCCAGCGGCGCGGTGAAGGCAGATGAGCGAATGGTGGTTGTATGCACCGGATCGGGGCTGAAGTCCGTTCCGTCCATGACCGAAGCGTCGATGCGGAAAATCAGGAGCAGCGCAGACATCTCAGAAATCTGATGGCCGTCATCGGAGCGTGAGTGGCGTAATTCGCGGAGGAGAACATGAAGGTCGTTAAAGTCGAGGCAATTCCGGTCTGGTACGAGCTGACCGATGAGTACCATGCGCTGTTTGGCTCTGGCAAGAAAAAAGGCACCATGGTGCATGCGCGCGAGGGTTGGTTCGCGAACATCGAATACAAGGAAAACGTTTTCGTCAAGATCACCACCGATGAAGGCATCGTTGGATGGGGCGAGGCGTGCGCGCATCCGGTTACCAGTGAAACGCTCGCGGGGCTGGTTTCCACCATCGAGCTGTTCGGCCGGACCATCATGGGCAAGGACCCGTTCCAGATCGGGGCGATTCATGCCGCGCTCGACCACCTGTTCCTTCAGGGCAATGGCGGCGCGCGCTGCGCGATCGACATCGCGCTCTACGACATCATGGGCAAAGCCTCCGGCCAGCCGGTCTACAACCTGCTCGGCGGGGCGTTCCAGAAGACGTTCGGAAAGCTCGCCACCATGCCCCGCGCCGAGCCCAAGCGCATGGCGGACCATGCCGGCGCGCTGCTGAAACGCGGCTACACCTGCTTCGAGCCGAAGATGACCGGCTATCTGGAGTCGCTGGACGCCGACGCTGACCGGCTCGAAGCGATAATCGGCGCGGTGCCGGGCAAGGCGCTGGTCATCGCGGATCCGAACCAGATGTGGCGCACGGCGAAGGAAACCATAGAGATCCTGATACGGCGCTTCTCCGGAGTGGCAAACCTCGCGATCGAGCAGCCGGTCATGTACCACGATCTGAAGGGGCTGGCTTCGATCACCCAGGCAGTCCCGCATCAGGTGGTCGCTGACGAAGCGATACAGAATCTTGCCACCATGATTGAAATCGCCTCGCAGCGAATTGCCGACATGATCAGCCTCAAGCTTGGCAAGTGCGGCGGTTTCTACAAGGCGCTGCAGATGATGCGCCTCGCCGAGGTGGCGGGGTTGCCGGTGCGCATCGACTGGACGCAGGGCAGCCATCTTCTCGACACCGCGACGGGACACCTGCACGCGGCCGTGCGCATTGTCGGTTGCGATCCAGGCATGGACTATCAGCTGCGCATCAGGGACAGGCCGGTCAAGGAAGGCGGGGCCGCTCTCGACAAGCAGGGCAGGGTCGTGATGCCGGACGCGCCGGGGCTGGGGCTGGTCATGGACGAGAAACTGATAAAAAAATTATCGCAGCGGCGCTGACGCCGGTGCACGCCGGGCGCGTGCGGCAGGAATCCGGCGGATGAAAGAAGCAAACCAACGGAGGATATCGACATGAACGCGAAACGTATTTTGTGTTTGGCGGCCTCGATCGCAATGCTGGCTGCTGCCGGGGCCGCCGGCGCCCAGCAGTACCCTGCAAAGCCGCTGCGGATGATAGTCCCCTTTGCGCCGGGCGGCAGCACCGACATCATGGGCAGGCTGGTCGGGCTGCGATTGGGCGACGCGCTGGGCCAGCAGATTGTCGTGGATAACCGCGGCGGTGCCGGCACCATGATCGGCACCGAAATTGCGGCAAAGTCGCCGCCTGACGGCTATACGCTGCTGCTCACCAATGTCGCATTCACGATCAACCCGGGGCTGCATGGCAAGCGCCTGCCTTACGATCCGCATCGCGATTTCCTGCCAATAACGCTCATCGCTTCTCAGCCGACGGTGCTGGCGGCGCATCCTTCGCTGCCCGTGAGGTCGGTTGCGGATCTGATCAAACTGGCACGGCAGAGGCCGGGTCAGTTGAGCTTCGCATCCTCGGGTACCGGTGGTGTCGGCCACATTGCCGGCGAGATGTTCAAGCTTTTGGCTGGCGTAGACCTGATCCACGTGCCGTACAAGGGTGGAGGGCCGGCAGCGGTAGACCTGATGGCGGGGCAGGTGATGCTTGCCTTTATCGGCATGCCGACCTCCATGGCGCATGCCAAGGCGGGGAAGTTGAGATTCCTGGCGGTTACTGACAGCAAGCGCACGGCAGCACAGCGGGATCTGCCGACAATTGCGGAAAGCGGCCTGAGCGGTTACCAGGTGGAAAACTGGATCGGCATGCTCGCTCCCGGGGGCACGCCGCAGGCTGTCATCGCCCGGGTGCATGACGAGGTGACTAAGGTCATTCAACGTCCCGATGTCAGGGAAAAGCTGGAATCCCTGGGGTTCGACGTGCTTGGACTTGGTCCTGCCGAATTCAAGTCGCTGCTGGCGCGGGACATAGAATCGTTTTCCCGCGTCATCGCCGAGGCCAAGATCCGCGTGAACTAGGGGCAGGCCTGGCACCGCTGAAAACCGAAATGGCTTCCGCAACACCGTAAACAGGAAACTAGCATGACTACAACAGGCCGGCCGTTTTTTATCGTGAGCGCACCGCGCTCGGGTTCAACCCTGCTGAGACTGATCCTCGATGCGCACCCGCAGCTCGCGGTGCCTCCGCCGGGCTGGCTTTTTGACCTCGTGTATCCCTATCTTTACAGCTATGGGGACCTCGGCAGGCATCAAAATTTGCTGGCGCTGGCCGAGGACATCCTGAACACGCCGACCGTTGGCAAATGGCCGGTCAGGCCGGCGGCCGAAGAGCTCGTCAAGTCCTCCGCCACGCCGACATTCGCCGGTTTGTACGACGCCCTGCACCGCGCATACGCGAAAGCCGAGGGCAAGCCGCGCTGGGGCGAGAAGACGCCCCGCAACGGCTTCTGGATGGACCAGATCCACGCGCTTTTTCCCGCAGCGCAGTTCGTGCACATCGTGCGTGATGGCCGCGACCAGGCGATAGACATTTCCGATTCGGTGCTGTGGCCGAATTCCGTCTATTCCGGAGCCAGCCTGTGGCAGCGCTATGTCGAGGCAATCCGCGGATACGCGGCGGATATCCCGGCAGGCGCCTTCATGGAACTGCGCTATGAGGACCTTTGCGCAACGCCCGAGACGGCGATACGCCGGGTCTGCGATTTTCTGGGCATTGAATTCAGCCCGGCTATGCTCGCGCCGCATGAAACGCCTTCTGCACGGGCGTGGAGCACGCATCCATTGCATGCCAAGACTGCCCAACCGATCTCGACCAAATACTGCGGAATGTACAAGACGCGGCTGCCGGTGGCTGACGTGGCAGCCCTTGAAGCGCTGATTGGGGACACGCTGCAAAGTTTCGGTTATCCGCTTTCCACCACGCCCAGCCTGCTGCCGCCGCAACTGGCGGCGAAGATGCTGGAAAGCGATACGGTAACCAATCCCGAGAATGTCGCCTACAAGCGCTGGCATGAGGAGCGCCGCAAGCAGCGCAAGGCGCAGGGCGTATGGCGGGATGCCGACCGCAGTTCGCTGTTATGGAGCATGAATTAAACGGCCGGATATTGAACGACCAGATGCGCCACCAAAAGGAGGGTGTATGAGGCCAGCGCGCGAATTGGGCAGAGGGTTGTTGTTTTGTGCCGTGCTGATATGGCTGCCGCACGCGGCAGCGCAGACTTACCCTGGCAAGCCGGTGCGCGTGGTCGTGCCATTTCCCCCGGCGGGCGGCACAGACCTGTTTGCGCGCACGGTAGCGCAGAAGCTTTCGACGGTGCTGGGGCAGCAGATCATCGTTGACAACCGCTCGGGCGCGGGGGGAATGATCGGTTCCGAATCGGTGGCGCGCGCGGTGCCCGACGGATATACGCTGCTGATTACATCCTCCAGCACCCATTCCATCAATCCGCACCTCACGCGGAAACCCCTTTATGATCCATTGCGCGATTTCGCGCCGGTGATCGTGATCGCATCGGCACCCAATGTGCTGGTGGTGCATCCCTCATTGCCGGTCAGGACGGTCAAGGAGCTGATCGCGCTCGCAAAGGCCCGTCCGGGCCAGATCAACTATGCCTCGAACGGCAGTGGCACGCTGAGCCATCTTACCGGCGAACTGTTCAAGCTGCAGACTGCCACCAGCATGCAGCATATTCCCTACAAGGGCGGGCCGCCGGCCGTGACCGACCTGATGGCGGGACAGGTCTCCGCGCTGTTCGCTGCGTTTCCGACGGTATTCGGGCAGGTGCGGGCAGGCAGGCTGCGGGCAGTGGCGGTGACCGGGGCCAGGCGGGCGGCTGCGGCGCCCGACTTGCCGACGATGTCAGACACCTTGCCCGGTTTCGAGTCCAGCCAGTGGTGGGGGATGTTCGCGCCGGCCGCGACATCTTCCGCAATCATCAGCAGACTCAACTCAGAAACTGCCAGATTTCTCGGCGATGCGGACGTGCGGGAACGATTCTCCACCGATGGTGCTGAACCGATGGGCGGCAGCCCGCGCGAATTCGCGGATTTCCTCAAGGCTGACCATGAGAAATGGGGCAGGGTGGTAAAAGAGACCGGCATACGGCCCGAATGAGCGCGTGAGCGGCATCGCGCGCAGGTAACGTCAGCGCCGCAGGCTGTTAAAATAGGGTCCGCGTGTCATAGGGTCCGTGTCATAGGTTCCGTATGTCATAGTCCGTTTGTCATGCTTGTTTCCACCGACTCCATGCTGCCTGTCGAATAATGCCGAAAAGCAAAAAGCTGATCATTACCGTGCGCGTCAACGAGTACATGTCGCGCGCGGTCAATCCCAACGTGCCGTTCACGCCCGACGAGATCGCGGAAACCGCGGCGGAATGCCGCGCGGCCGGTGCATCCATCATTCATTTTCATGCGCGCACGCCGGACGGCGGCAAATGCCACACTCCCGAGGTTTACGCTGAAATCGTCGCCAAGATTCGCGAGAAAACCGACATACTGATCGATTCCACGCTGGGCCAGATCACGGTCAGGGAAGACGAAAACCGCCTTGCGCATGTCAAGCTGATGGCGCAGAAGAGCGCGACACGCCCGGATTTCGCGGCGGTGGATACCGGCAGCAGCAATATTGATGCCTATGACCCGGCGCAGAAAAAATTCCTGACGACCGACAAGGTTTATCTCAACAGCACGGAGACCTGCCTGTTTCTTGCCAGGGGCATGACCGAGGCCGGGGTGAAGCCGCATCTTTCGGTATGGGCTGTGCCTTTCGTGCGCATGGTTGACGCATTTCTCGACATGGGTGCCATACGCGAACCGGCCTATGTGCAATGCGTGCTGGCCGAGGGCGGCATCGTCGGTGCGCACCCGTGTACCACGCGCGGTCTGGAGGCGCTGATCGATTTTCTGCCGCCGCAGCGCAAGATCGAGTGGACGGTGGCGTGCAAGGAGGGCAACCTGTTCAACGTCGCAACGACCGCGCTGGAGCGCGGCGGACACCTGGCGCCGGGCATAGGTGATTATCCCTATCCTGAACTGGACTGCCCGAGCAATGCGCAACTGGTGCGGCGTTTTGCTGAGCTTGGCCGCGCAATGGGGCGCGAGATTGCCACCACCGACGAAGCGCGGCGCATGCTGGGCATAGCCTGACGCCGTCTGCCCCGGCGTTCAGACGCCGCGCCGCGCGCCTTTCAGCAGGTGCGCGAGCAGCAGGCGCGCGGACATCGAAAGCGTTTCCCGCGGCCGGGTGCAGATATTCAGCTGGTAGCTTGCCCAGCGGTCGGAAAGCGGGATGCAGGTGAGCTTCATCGCCTTGGCATAGGGCAGGGCGCAGAACTGGGGCAGTATGCCCACGCCCATTCCGGCCTGCACCAGCCTGCGCACCGGCTCGTGCCCGGTCACCTGCAGCCTGGTTTTGAAATCAATTCCGTGCTCGGCGGCGATTCGCAGCAGCAGCTGTCCCAGCGCGCTGTCATCCGACAGTCCCACGAATTCGTAACCGGCCGCGGCAGCAAGCCGCACCGAACGCCTGCGTGCCAGCGGATGATCGTTCTTGACCAGCAGCACAAGGCGCACTTTGTGGTAAGGGTGAACGTCGAGACCTGCCGAAGCGACGTGAGGAGCATAGATGCCGATGTCCGCTTCGCCAGCAACCACTGCGCGCACCACTTCAGGGCTGTGCTGTTCCTTGATCTGTATCGTGACCTGCGGATGCCTGGTGGTGAAGCTGCGCAGGTCTTCGGGCAGGCGGCCGACCAGGCCAGAGGCGCCGGAATAAAGGCGAACCTCGCCGCGGCTGCCAGCCGCATATTCGCTCAGCTTGGCCTGCAGGCGGTCGAGCGTGCCGAGCACGCTGCGCGCTTCGGCGGCGAGCGTCTGTCCCGCGTCGGTAGGACGCATGCCGCCGCTGTGGCGCTCGAGCAGCCGCACGCCGAGTTCCACCTCAAGTTCGCTGATGCGCTTGCTGATGGCCGGCCCGGTGATGTGCTCGCGCCTGGCGGCCTTGGCAATGCTGCGTTCCTGCACCACGGCAAGAAACAGCTTGAGAGTGACGAGATCGATGCGCATGGCGGAGGCAATATCCTGTCGCGCAACTATAGCAAACCATGCGCGGGTGCACGCGGCGGCGCAAACCCACGGTAATGGCAGCCGTAACCATAAATCAATTCACCCGGGATGCCGGTCCGTGGCACTATTGCGCACCACCTGCAGGGCAAGCTGCTGCAGGATTCCCAGGAGGAAGCAGGCCACAATGACGAATCCACAAAGCGGCGCCGTGCGCGAACTGGTCGCGGGCGGTGCTTCCTTCCGCTACTACAGCCTGCCGGCGGCAGCGGCGGCGCCGGCGCTGGCAGGGCTGGCGCGGCTGCCTTATTCATTGCGCATCCTCGCCGAAAACCTGCTGCGCCATGCCGGCGAGCCTGACGTCAAGGCCACCATGCTCGAGGCGCTGGCGCGCGGCGAGCGCGGCTTCGAGATCCCGTTCCGGCCGGCGCGCGTGCTGCTGCAGGACATGCTGGGCGTGCCGGTGATGGTGGATCTCGCCGCGCTGCGCGATGCGGTGGCGGCAGCGGGCGGCGACCCGCTCGCGGTCAACCCGAAAATCCCGGTTGATTTCGTCATCGATCATTCGCTGGTTGCGGACGTGGCGGGCACGCCCGATGCCGCACGGCGCAACACCGAGATACAGTTCGTGCGCAACCGCGAGCGCTTTGGGTTCATGGCATGGTGCCAGGGCGCGTTTCGCAACTTCCGCGTGGTGCCGCCGGACAGCGGCATCGTGCACCAGATCAACGTCGAACGCCTTGCGCGCGGCGTGTGGACCGTGGAGGCGGGCGGGGCAACGCTGGCTTATCCCGACACCCTGGTCTGCAACGACAGCCACACGCCAATGGTGAACGGCATCGGCGTGCTCGGCTGGGGCGTTGGCGGCATAGAGGCGGAAGCGGCACTGCTGGGGCGCGCGCTGTCGCTGCGCGTGCCCGATGTGCTCGGAGTGCGCGTGACCGGCGAGCTGCCGGTGGGCGCGACTTCGACTGATCTGGTGCTGACCGCGACCGAGCTGCTGCGCAGGACCGGTGTGATAGGCAAATTCGTCGAGTTCTACGGGCCGGGGCTGGACAGACTGCCCGTCACCGACCGCGCCACGCTCGCCAACATGGCGCCCGAATACGGCGCGACCTGCGTGTATTTCCCCATCGACCGCCTGTGCGCCGATTATCTTGCGTTCACCGGGCGCGACGCGCAGACCGTCGCGCTGCTGGAAGCCTATGCCAAGGCACAGGGACTGTGGCGCGACACCGATACGCCGGCGCCGCAATTCGATGCCGAGATCGAACTCGATCTCGGCCGCGTCGAGCGCTGCCTGGCGGGTCCGCGCCGGCCGCAGGAGCGGGTGGCGCTGGGTGAAGTTGCACGCAGCTTCGCGCAGGATGTGCCTACGCTCGCACGCGACGGCCGCAAGGCGCCTGACAGGCGCGTGGCGCTGGCGGGACGCGACTACACGCTGGGCGACGGCGACATTGTGATTGCGGCGATCACCAGCTGCACCAACACTTCCAATCCGGCCAACCTCATCACCGCCGGACTGCTTGCGCGCAATGCCGCAGCGCGCGGGCTCAAAACCCGGCCCTGGGTAAAGACCTCGTTTGCGCCGGGCTCCAAGGTGGTCATGGATTACCTGAGGCGTGCGGGCTTGGTCGAGCCGCTGGAGGCGCTCGGCTTCCATCTGATCGGCTTCGGCTGCACCACCTGCAACGGCAATTCCGGACCGCTTGCGCCGGAAATCGAGGCGGCGGTCAAGGCGCAGGAACTGGTATCGGTCGCCGTGCTGTCCGGCAACCGCAATTTCGAGGGCCGCGTGCATGCCTGCGCGCGCGCGGCCTACCTGGCTTCGCCACCGCTGGTCATCGCCTACGCCATCGCCGGCAGCATCCTGCGCGATCTCGAGCGCGAGCCGCTGGGCGCCGGCAGCGACGGCGGAGAGCTGTTCCTCAGGGATGTCTGGCCATCCCCCGAAGAAGTGGCGCGCACGCTGGCTGAATGCGTGACTCCCGATCTCTACCGTTCCAGCTACGAGCACCTGTTCGAGGGTGCGCCCGAGTGGCAGGCGCTGCGCGGCGAGGCTGCGCCGCATTTTCCGTGGAGCGCCGACAGCACCTTCGTGCGCCGGCCGCCGTACTTCGACGCGCTGCCCGCGCAGCCACCGGCGCTGGCCGACCTGACGGGCATGCGCCCGCTCGCCATGCTGGGCGACATGGTGACCACGGACCACATTTCTCCGGCAGGCTCCATCGCATCCGACAGCCCGACGGCGCGCTATCTGACAGAACGCGGACTCAAGCCTGCGGAATTCCACAGCTATGGCACGCGCCGCGGCAATCACGAAGTCGGCATGCGCGGCACCTTCGCCTCGATGCGCCTGAAGAATGCCATGGTGCCCGGCAGCGAGGGCGGCAGCACCATGCTGCAGCCTGATGGCAAGGTGATGGCCATCTACGATGCCGCAGAGGCCTATCGCAGCCGTGGTGTGCCGCTGGTGGTGATTGCCGGGCGCGACTACGGCGCGGGCTCTTCACGCGACTGGGCGGCCAAAGGGCCGGCTCTGCTGGGGGTGCGCGCAGTCGTCGCCGAGAGCTTTGAACGCATACATCGCTCCAACCTCGTGGGCATGGGCGTGCTGCCGCTCGAACTGCGCAACACGACGCGCGCGGACCTCGCCCTTGACGGCACGGAGGTGTTCGACGTGCTGGGCATTGCCGACGACATGCGGCCGGGCGCGGAGCTGCGCCTGCGCATACGCCGGGCGGGCGGCGCCACGGACGAACTGCCCGTTGCCAGCCGGATCGACACCGCCGAGGAACTCGTCTACTACCGCCACGGCGGCATCCTGCCTTACGTTTACCGCGAAATGATCGCGGGCAGGCCGTGACGCGGCGCAGAAACAGCAGGGCAGTGCGGTGGCAAACGCTGCTAAAATGTACGTTTTCCCCATGCACATTTGTGCCGGCGCACAGCCGGTTGCGACCAATTCCAGCGGAGGCAGGGTAACCAGTGGGTTCGACCATAGCTGAAAAAATCCTCGGCGCACATGCCGGCGGCGCGACGGTGAAAGCCGGTGATGTGGTGGTGGCTGATGTGGATTTCGCGATGATTCACGATGCGCGGGCCGGCAATGCCATCAAGCAGATCGGCAGGCTCGGCGCGGGAAACGACAAGTTCACGCTGCCCCATGTTTCGCGGGTGGCGCTCGTCCTTGATCACTATTCGCCGCCGCCGAATGCGGAAGCTGCCAACACCCATACCGCGATGCGCGAGTTCTCGGACCGGCATGGTTCCGTGCTCTACGACGTGGGCGACGGCATTTGCCACCAGGTGCTGCCCGAAGGCGGGCACCTGACCTGCGGCGACCTGGTGGTCGGCACCGATACCCATTCCACGACGTATGGCGCATTCAATGCCTTCGGCACCGGCGTCGAAGGCACCGACGTGGCCGCGGTGATGCTGACCGGCAAGCTGTGGTTCCGCGTGCCGGAGACCCTGCGCATCGAACTCAGGGGACGCCTGCAGCCCGGGGTATGGGCGAAGGATGTGACCCTGCACATGCTGGGGCGCCTGGGCGCGGAAGGCGCCAACTATCGCGCGCTGGAGTACTGCGGAGAAGGGGTGGCGGCGATGGAAATCGACGACCGCATGACCCTTTCCAACCATGCCGCCGAACTGGGCGCCAAGGCCGCGCTGCTCGAAGCCGACACCAAGACCATTGCCTGGCTCAGGGCCCGCGGCGCGCGCGAACCCCGGCCGGTCAGGGCCGATGGGGATGCGGCGTATGCCGGGCGCATCGACATCGACGCCGCGCAGCTGCCGCCGCAGGTGGCGCGCCGCCACAACATCGATGACGTGGTCGGCGTGCCTGAAGTCAAGGGCCAGAAAATCAATGTCGCGCTGATCGGCACCTGCACCAACGGCCGTCTCGACGACATACGCCAGGCCGCTGCCATCCTCAAGGGCAGGCGTCTCGCGAAGGGCGTGCGCATGATCGTGACGCCCGCCTCGCGCCGGATTTATCTGGATGCGATGCGCGAGGGGCTGTTTGAAATCCTCACCGCCGCCGGGGCATCGGTGGAGGCCGCGGGTTGCGGCACCTGCGTCAACATCACCGGCCATCTCATCACCGGCGACGGCGAGGTGGTGATTTCCAGCGCCAACCGCAACTTCAAGGGCCGGCTGGGCAATGCCAAGTCGGAAATCTGGATCGGCTCGGCGGCTACGGTTGCTGCCTCGGCATTGCAGGGCCGCATTGCCGACCCGCGTGAAGTGGCGGGCGGCGAATGGCGCCCGCAGGCCGAGCAGGCCGCCTGAAAGTTTGGCTTCAACGGCAATTTATCGGACAGGATGAACAGGATTGAATACAGGATTTGCAGAACTGTTTCGTGCTCCTTTAGTTTGCCCTGTCCATCCTGTCCATTTGCATTGAATCTGGATTCCTGAAGATGACGACAATCAACGGTAACGCCCGCGTGCTGGGCGCCGAAATCAACACCGATGTGCACTGCTCGAGCAAGTACCTGCCCGGCAAGGACAATGCCTACATCGCGCAGCACGCCTTCGAGCAGGTCGCGCCGGGTTACGCGGGGCGCTTCGGGCAGGGCGACATCATCGTCGCCGGCAGCAACTTCGGCATCAATTCCTCGCGCGAGCAGGCAGTGCACGTGATGCGCATGATGGGCGCGACGGCAATAGTCGCGCCGTCATTCGGCCGCCAGTTTTTCCGCAATGCCATCAACAACGGCCTGCCGGTGATTGAATGCGACATCACCGGCATTGCCGACGGCGATGCCTTGGAGATCGACCTCGCTGCCGGGCGCGTCGGCGTTGCTGCCCGCGGCATTGCGCGCAGCGTGCCGCCGCTGCCTGCCGCAGTGCAGGCACTGCTGGCCGCGGGCGGCCTCATCCCTTTCCTGCAACAACATCCTGACTGGAAATTGACATGAATCTCAAAATCGAACGCGTGGAAGTGTTTGGCGTTGCAATGCCGCTGGTCGGCGAATACAAGAACGCCTACCTCTCCAAGTCCGTGGTCAAGAGCGCGGTGGTGCGCATCACCGCCAGCGGCGGCGCGGTCGGCTACGGCAATATCGATCCCACGCCGGGCTATTCCAAGGAATCGATAGACGACAGCCTGAGGATGCTCGAGACCCGCCTTGCAGGGCTGGTGACGGGCATGGACCCCGCCAACGTGCACATGGTGCTGGCGAAGATGGAGTCTGCGGTCGACGGCTACCTCGACGCCAAGGCGGCAATCGAGATGGCCTGCGTGGACCTGTCGGCGCGGGTGGCAGGCATGCCGGTGTACACCTATCTTGGCGGCGCGGTGAAGGACAGGCTGCAGTTCAATGCCTGGATCGGCATCCTGCCGCCAGACGAAGCGGCGAAAGAAACCCTGCAGTGGAAAACCCAGGGTTTCCGCTCGGCCAAGATCAAGGTCGGCGGCAACATCGAGGCCGACCGCGACCGCGTCAAGGCGATACGCGAAGCCGTGGGCGCCGATTTCAACCTGCGCATAGACGCCAACGCCGGCTACGACGCCGACACCTCGATCAAGCTCGCCGGCATGGTCGCGCCCTTCAATCTGCAGCTGTTCGAGCAGCCGGTGCCGGCCGACGACATTGCCGGCATGGCCCGCGTGCGCAAGGCGGCCAATGCGGTGGGCGTGCCCATCATGGCCGACGAGTCGGTGCTCGACCATGCCAGCCTGATCCGCATCATCCGTATGGATGCTGCCGACATCGTGAAAGTGAAAGTGATGAAGCAGGGCGGTTTCCTCAACACGCGGCGCATGATCGCCACCGCCGAGGCGGCGGGCATACGCTGCGTGGTGGGCCACGGTTTCGGCCTGGGTGTGAACACCATGTGCGAAATCATGCTCGCGGCGACTTCCGCCAACGTCATCGACGGGCTGGAATGTGTGGGACCGCTGAAGACCCGCGACGATATCGTTACCCACAAGCTTGATCTCACCAAGGGCAGCATCGCGCTGCCGGCCGGGCCGGGCCTGGGCGTGACGCTGGATGATGCCAAGCTCGCCAGATACAAATTTGAAGTGAAGCAGGCAGCATAAAAAATTACAATTAAATCAAATACTTAACGAGGAAAAACCAATGATGTTCCGCAAGTCTGGTTGGCAGGTGCTGTGCGCACTGGCAGCAGTGCTGATGATGGGCAATGTCCAGGCGCAGCAATATCCGGCGCGTCCGGTCACCATATTGTGCTGGTCGGCGGCAGGCTCGCCGGTCGATCTGTACGCCCGCATCATGGCGAAGCTGCTGTCCGCCGAGCTTGGCCAGAACGTGGTGGTCGAAAACCGCCTGGGCGGTTCCGGCATCATCATGGTCAACACGCTGATCCGCGCGCCGGCCGATGGCTACACCATCGCCGCCAACACCATCACGCTGGCGACGCTGTTCAGCGAACCCACGGCGGGCTTCAAGCCCGACGACCTGCAGATGATCTCGCGCTCGCAGGTCGATCCGTACGGATTGATCGTGCATACTTCGACGCCATTCAAGACCATAGACGACCTGGTGGCTTTTGCCCGCAAAAAGCCGGAGTACGTCAACATCAGCGGTCCTTTCGCGATGAGCGGCCATCGCGTGGCATGGGAAGTGTTCTCGGAAGTCGCGAAAATCAAGACCACCTGGGTGCCGTACCCCGGCGGCGGACCGGCGCTCAACGCGGTGGCGGGCGGTCACGTCGATGCCGCTGCCACCAATCCGGGCAACGTCAAGCCGCTGATGGCCGCAGGCAAGGTGCGGGTGCTGGCAGTGTCCTCGGACAAGCGGCTCGAGGATTTCCCCGATGTTCCCACCTACAAGGAGCGCGGCTGGAATGTCGTGCGCTATCAGTGGCGCGGCATCATGGCGAAGGCCGGCACGCCCAAGCCGGTCATCGACCGCCTGGCGTCCGCCATCCAGAAAGCGCAGCAGACGCCGGAGTGGAAGGCGTATCTCAAGCAGGTGACCCAGCTCGACGGTTTCCAGGGTCCGGACGCGTTTCGCGCGCAGCTGCTGCAGGACATGAAGGAAATGGAAACCGTGAAGAAAAAACTCGGTTTATAAAAGGCGCGACAGTGACTGATGAATCGTTGAAGAGCATTCCCGTGCGCAAGCGCTTGCGCGCCCGGCTGACCAAGGGAGGCATGATCGTCGCGCCCGGCATTTACGATGCCTACGGCGCGCGTTTTGTCGAACAGGCCGGATTCGAGGCGGTGTACATGACCGGCAACGGCGTTTCCGCATGCCTGCTGGGGCGGCCCGACGTCGGGTTGATCGATCTCACGCTGTTTGCCGCACACGCGCACCGCGCCGCGGCCTGCGTCGATATTCCGCTCATATGCGATGCCGATACCGGCTACGGCAACGCCGTCAACGTCAGGCGCACGGTCGAGGAATTCGAAGGCGCCGGTGTCGCGGCGATCCATATCGAAGACCAGGTGGCGCCCAAGCGCTGCGGCCACCTGCCGGGCTCGCGGCCGGTGGTATCGATGGAAGAGCATGCCGGCAAGATCGAAGCCGCCGTCGCCGCGCGCCGCGATCCGGACTTCATCATCATCGCGCGCACCGACGCCGCGTCGGGGCACGGGCTGGATGAGGCGATACGCCGCGGCAAGGCCTACCGCAAGGCCGGCGCCGACGTGGTATTCGTCGAGCTCAAGACCAGTCCGACCATACTGGAAGACATGAAGCGGGTGACCTCCGAGATTGACGCGCCTTGCCTGGTCAATATCGATGGCGGCGGCAAGCTCGGCGCGCTGACCGCCGCTGAAATCGAGCAGCTGGGATTTCGCATCGCCATTTACCCGGGGCTCGAGCGCTACGCCGCCGGCTTTGCAACCCGCGAGGCGCTGGCCGCGCTCAGGCGCGACGGCTCCACCGCGGCAGTGCGCGAGCGCATGCTGAGCATGAAGGAATACAACGAAGTGCTCGGACTGGCGGAAGTCGAGCAGTGGGAAAAGAATTTCATGGGCGGCTAGGCCGCCGCCGGCGAGCCGTCGGCAGGAAAATCCATCCCGGCCCGCGCGCCGCCTACCTTCAACCGAATCACCGGAGCCGTTAATGGAAGTCACCAGAACGCTGGCACGTTATGTCCTCGCATCACGCTATGCCGACATCCCGCAGGCCGTCAAACACGAGGCTGCGCGCTCGTTCCTGAACTGGGTCGGCTGCGCCGTTGGCGCGGCACGCCATGAGACCGTGGAAAACGCGCTTGCGGCGCTCAAGCCTTTCTCCGGGCCTGCCCAGGCGAGCGTGCTCGGCCGCGGCGACAGGCTCGACATCATGCAGGCGGCGCTGATGAACGGCATCACTTCGCACACCTTCGATTTCGACGACACCCACCTGAAAACGGTGATTCATCCCAGTGGCCCGGTGGCTTCCGCCATTCTCGCGCTGGCCGAGCGCCAGCCGGTAAGCGGCGAAGACTTCCTGCATGCGTTCATCCTCGGCGTCGAGGTCGAATGCCGCATAGGCAACGCGGTGTACCCCAACCACTACGACGTGGGCTGGCACATTACCGGCACCACCGGCGTGTTTGGCGCCGCCGCCGCCGCGGGCAGGCTGCTCGGGCTCAGCGAACAGCAAATGGTGTGGGCGCTGGGCATTGCAGCCACCCAGGCTTCGGGCCTGCGCGAGATGTTCGGCACCATGTGCAAGCCCTTCCACCCCGGCAACGCCGCGCGCAACGGCCTGCTTGCCGCGCTGCTGGCGCAAAAGGACTTCACCAGCTCCAACCAGGGCATAGAGGCCAAGCGCGGCTTCGCCAACGTGCTGTCGACCAAATTCGAGCCGAAGGACATCACCGAGAATCTCGGCAAGAGCTTCGAAATACTGATCAACACCTACAAGCCATTCGCCTGCGGCATCGTCATCCATCCGGCCATTGACGGCTGTGTCCAGCTGCGCAACGAGCACAATCTGAAAGCGGATGACATCGCCGGCATCGAACTCAAGGCCCATCCGCTGGTGCTGGAGCTGACCGGCAAAAAAACGCCGCAGACCGGACTGGAGGGCAAGTTCAGCGTTTATCATTCTTCCGCGGTGGCGATTATTCATGGCGCAGCCGGCGAGAGCGAATACAGCGACGCCGTGGTGCGTGATCCTGCGGTAATCGCCCTGCGCGACCGCGTGACGGCGGTTGTCGGCGCGGGCATACACGAGGACCAGGTGCATGTCACCGTCAGGCTCAAGAACGGCAAGACGCTGGAGAAGTTTGTCGAGCATGCCATCGGCAGCATTGCGCGGCCGATGAGCGATGCGGATCTCGAGGCCAAGTTCCGCGGCCTGGCCAAGGGTATACTGCCGGCGGCGCAGACTGACCGCCTGATCCGGCTGTGCTGGGACATCGCAGGGCTCAAGGATGCCGCCGAGGTCGCGCGCGCAGCGGTGCCGGCAAGCGCAGGCTAGTCATCCGCCGCCACTTGCGGCGCGCGGGAAAATAACGACAATGACGCCAGCGCGCTGCTCCATGCATCGCGTGACATACGCTGTTCCGGGCAAGATTACAAAGGAGGAGAAATGAAAACAATATCGAGGCGCGTTTTCCTGGCCGCGGCCTGCCTGATGGCGGTCGGGGCCGCGCACGCGCAATCGACGCCGTCGTACCCGGCGCGGCCGGTGCGCATGGTGGTGCCGTTTGCGCCGGGCGGCGCTTCTGATTTCGTCGGCCGGCTGATCCAGCCCAAGCTGGTGCAGGAACTGGGGCAGCAGGTGGTGATCGACAATCGCGCCGGCGCTTCGGGCAATATCGGCGTCGAGGTGGCGGCGCGCGCCACGGCCGACGGCTACACGCTGCTGCTCGGCAATATCGGCACGATGGCGATCAACCCCAGCATCTATCCCAAGTTTCCGATCAATCCGGTGCGCGATTTCATCGGCGTGACGCAGGTGGTGGACGTGCCGGTGGGGCTGGCCGCCCATCCTTCGGTGCCGGTCAAGACCATGAAGGAATTCATCGACTACGCCAAGGCACAGGCCGGCAGGCTCAACTATGGTTCGGCCGGTGCCGGCAGCAACGGCCGCCTGGAAATGGAGCAGTTCATGCGTGCGGCGGGCATCAATCTCACCCACATCCCATACAAGGGCGGGGCAGGCGCGGCCGCGGCGGCACTGGTTTCGGGCGAGGTGTCGGTGGCGTTCGTCAGCCTTGCCTCGGTCATGCCGCACGTGCGCGCCGGCAAGCTCAAGATACTCGGGGTGTCCGCACCCAAGCGGATTGCGGCGCTGCCCGACGTGCCCATCATGCCCGAACTGGGGTACCGCGACATGACCACGGGTTCATGGCAGGGCGTGTACGTGCCCGCCGGCACGCCGCGCCCGGTAGTGAGCAGGCTGTTTGCCGCCTTCACCAAGGTCATGGCTGATGCCGAAGTCGAAAAGCGCGTGGGCGACAGCGGCGCGCAGGTCATCGTGAGCAAATCCCCTGCGGAGTTCGCAGTGTTCATGAAGGAACAGAATGAGCGCTTTGCCAAGGTGGTGCAGCAGATCGGCGGCATCACCGAGTAGGGCGCAGGTCAAAGAGAAAAGGAAAAGCAGGCGTGCTGAAGATAGCGATTCTCGAAGGCGACGACATCGGACTTGAAGTCGTGCCCGAGGCGGTGAAGGTGATGAAGGCTGCCGCAGCCAAAACCGGGCTGCAGGTGGAGTGGCTGCCGCTGCCGATCGGGCGCAAGGGCCATGAAACTCACGGCCACACCATGCCTGCAGCGACGGTCGAGGCGCTGGCCGCGGTCGACGGCTGGCTGCAGGGGCCTATTGGGCACAATGCCTATCCGCGCAATGACCCAACCTGGATCAATCCGCCGCTACGCAAGAAATTCGAACTTTTTGCCAACATCAAGCCGGTGAAGTCCTATCCCAATCTTCCTTCGCTGCACAAGGACGTGGATATCGTGTTCCTGCGCGAGACCACCGAGGGCATGCAGTCGGGCAGCGTGGTATTCGCGGGCAGCGGAGAGTTTCGTCCGAACGATGACATTTCCATCGGCATGCGCGTGGTTACGCGCAAGGGCGCCAACCGCGTGGCGCGCGAGGCCTTCGAGGTCGCGCGCACCCGCAGGCGCAAGAAGGTCACCGCCCTGCACAAGGAACCGGTGTTCCGTCTGGTGTGCGGCATGTTCGCCGAGGAATGCCGCAAGGTTGCCAGGGAGTATGCCGACGTCGAGTTCGAGGAGGTGCTGATCGACGGTTTCGCGATGAAGCTGGTGATGAAGCCGCAGCAGTACGACGTGGTGGTCACCACCAACCAGTTCGGCGACATCATCACCGATGAGGGCGCTGGCCTGGTTGGCGGTCTTGGATTGGCCCCCGGGTTGGTGGTTGGCGAGCGCCAGGCGATGGCGCAGGCAACCCACGGCTCGGCGCCGGACATCGCGGGCCGGAACATCGCCAATCCGTATGCGATGATCATGTCGGGCAAGATGCTTTTCGAGTGGCTGGGGCGCAAGCGCGGTGACGCCCGTGCCACGGCTGCCGCTGCGCGGATTGAAAGCGCGGTCGACAAGGTCATCGCCGAGGCCAGGCATTTGACGGGCGATCTTGGCGGCAAGGCCGGAACCACCCAGATGGGGGATGCGATCGCGTCCGCGGTTTAAACCTTGCTTGAGGATTGGCGCCGCATTGTCAGGACGCCGGCGACAGTAAATGGCCAAGGCGGGAACTTATCGATGCGGCCGGCAATCTGCATCAAGTGCAGGATAAACGAGTATTGCAGCGAGCAATGCCCGCTACGGCTGAATCGGCCGCTTGAGCATTGAGAGAATAACAGTTCATCGAATAGCGTCCGTCATTTCCCAGGGGGTAATGTCTCGGCAGGAATTTTTGTCTGCCGGTGATTTTGGTGATCCGGGATGCGACGCCGGAGCAGTGGTGGCTGCGCATCAGTTCATTTTGGAGGGGGAGTTGAAAATATATTTAAAATCAATATATTACGCTTTCATCTGCGGAGTGCTGCTGCTACCGGTGCTGGCGACGGCCCAGCACAAGGCGGAAAAAGCACAAACGGCGCAAAAAGGGCACAAAGCGCAGAAATCACAGAAAGCGCAGCATCGGGGCCGGCCTGAAAAGCTTTATTGCACGCTCGGCACCGAAGACCGGCAGGCACGCATAGCGGTGGAACTGTTCGGCGGCAAGGTGCACAGCATCGCTTACTACAGCAAATGGAAGCCGCGCACCTGTTCCGTGCATATCGTCCGCGACGACGCGTACAGCAAGTGGGAAGATACCGGCAATCACACGGTGGTTACTTTGATTGAGGACAAGGGCGCTTTTCTCATCGATCACGAGCGCAACCGGCTGCATTTCATTTTCCGCAATATCGACCGCGAGCGCTTTTGCGGAATGGAAGGCCGGATCAACGGCAGCCTTACGGTATGGCGCGGCAAGCCGCAGTGCGGCCTGGAGGGCGTGATGGACGAGCATACACCGGAAACGCCGGACAAAAAACCTTGAGCATGGCGTTTCGCGCGACGCCCGAATAACCCACCCTTCAGGAGGAATGAATGTCGATACATAAGCTGCGTCGGGCATTCTTGCCGGCTGTCCTGCTGTGTTTCCCGCTTGCCGCGGTTTATGGCCAGGCGGTGGCCCAGTCCTACCCTGACAAGCCGGTGCGGCTGATCGTGCCTTTCCCCCCGGGCGGCAGCAACGACATCGTAGGGCGCATGATGGGCGCCGAACTGGGTGCGCGGTTGGGCCAGCAGGTGGTCATCGACAACCGCGGCGGTGCCGGCGGCATGATAGGAACCGGCATCGCGGCGCAGTCGGCACCTGACGGCTACACGCTGCTGGTGATCTCGGTTGCGTACGCATTCAATCCGGCGATCTACAAGTCCAAGCTGACCTTCGACCCGGTGAAATCCTTCGCGCCGGTATCCAGCCTGGGCACCGGGCCGAGCGCGCTCATGGTCACGCCCAAGCTGCCCGTCAAGTCGGTGAAGGAACTGGTTGCGCTGGCAAAATCCAGGCCGGGCACGCTGAATTATGCTTCTGCCGGCGTCGGCAGTTTTCAGCATCTGGGCAGCGAAATGTTCCGCCTGATGGCGGGCGTCAACATCGTGCACGTGCCGTTCAAGGGCGGCGGACCGGCCATGGCCGACGTGATCGCCGGCAATACCGAGATCACCCTTGGCTCCCTGATCCAGATGATTCCGCACATCAGCAGCGGCAGGCTCAAGATACTGGGCGTGGGCGGTGCCAAGCGCGTTCCCATCCTGCCGGATGTGCCGACTGTGGCCGAGGCCGGCGTGCCGGGCTATGAGGCCAGCAACTGGTGGGGCGTGCTGGCGCCGGCCGGCACACCGTCTGCCATCACCAAGCGGCTGCATGGCGAGATTGCCGTCATTCTCGCCAAACCCGACATCCGGAAAAAGTTTGAAGCCCAGGGCGCCGAGGCATTCAGCATGGGGCAGGCCGAGTTCGGCAAGTTCATCAGGGCGGAAACCGAGAAGTGGGGCAAGGTGGTGCGGGAGGCCGGCATCAAGGAATAGCGCCTGCCGCCGCGCCAAAGAAAAAGGCCCGCTGTCACAGCGGGCCTTTTTCTTTGGCGCGTGCAACAGCGCCGCTGACGCCTACATCCTGCTCAGGTCCTGGATCGCGTCCACGACCATGGAGGTGCCAACGGCGATCAACAGGATGTCGGCGGCCACCCGCACGTAGCGATGGCCCGCAGGCGGTTGCCCGAGCTTGATGACCACTGCCGGAGGCAGGTCGTAAAAAATCACGTCGCGCGGCAGCGGCCGGCCGATCTGCCATTTCTTCGCCTGTCCCGGCGGCATGCAGCCGTTGTTCTTCTTGGCCAGGCCAGGCGGACAGCGGCCGGTGCGATACTGCTCGCCGTAGTACTCGCGGATCACCACGCGGTGCTGGTCGGAAAAATGCGTGACCACACGGCTGCTGCGCTTGTCGTTGTCGCGCCTGTCGTTGTCGCGGTCGGCTCGCTTGCTCTTGTTGTTACCCTGGCCTTTCTCGCTTCTCTCGCGCTTGTCCTTCTTGTCGTTGCCGCCGCCGGCCCACGACGGTTTTTCGGCCAGCGCATTACCTGCTGCCAGTGTTGCAGCAAGCAGAAGCGTCGGTATCCATTGAATGCGTGAGGCGATGTTGCGCATGGTTTCGTGCTCCTTGTGGAATATGGCCGTATCCAGCTGCCGGCCGGCGTTGAAGCGGTGTCGGCGCTGTCCGCCGATGATCGCTGGGTGAAAGCATACTCATCTGTCGCGACGCGCGCAAAGTGCAGATTTCACGCGCGGCAGCGTGGTTTTGCCCCCGGCAGTTCCGGATGCGGGGGTTGGCCTATAAATGCGCGGCGATTTCCTGCCTTACCGCTTCTCTTATGTATTTCTATGATTTTAAATATATTTTCATGCCTTCCCGGGAATCGGCACCGACTACCCGGTGATTTCCGCATGTATGCGCAGGTGCTGTGCTTCCAGGCAGGCGATGATTTTCGTCCAAGATGACCGTACACGATCCGGTTGAGATGCATTCATCACGCGCGCTCCTGCATGGCTCTGCGGCACCTTCATCCCAGCGTGAAATAGACGGAGGTGCCGTGGCCGACGGCGCTGTCTATCCAGACCTTGCCGTGATGGCGCTGGATGACGCGCCGTACCGTGGCCAAGCCTATGCCCGTGCCCTCGAAATCCCTGCTATGGTGCATGCGCTGGAAAGGGGAGAACAGTTTTTCGGCATAGGCCATGTCGAAACCCGCGCCATTGTCACGGACATGATAAGTGGTGACGCCGGCGCTGGTGGTTGACCCGATTTCGATCTGCGCCTGTTCCATTTTTCCGGTGAATTTCCAGGCGTTGCCGATCAGGTTTTCCATCACGATATGCATCAAACCGTGATCGGCGCGCACCGGCATGTCGGGCTTGATGCTGAAATTGACACGGCGCTCAGGCTGGGTCTGGGTGAGCTGGCCGGAAATTTCCCTGGCGATTTCGCCGAGATTGAAGCTGCAAAGAGATAGTTCCCGGCGCGAGACCTGCGACAGGCTCAACAGGTCGTCAATCAACCTGGTCATGCGCGCGGCGGCGGCGATGATGCGCTCCAGGTTGGCCTTGCCATCCGCATCCAGCTGCCGGGCGCTGTCCGCGTGCAGAATATTGCTGAAGCCGGTAATGCTGCGCAGCGGGGCCCTGAGGTCGTGCGATACCGAGTACGAGAACGACAGCAGTTCCTCGTTGGCAGCCTGCAGGTCCATGATCCGCTGCTCGCGCTCCTGCTCCCATGCAATCTGGCGCTTGAGGGCCCAGCGGTAGACCGCAAGCGCGCCCAGCACGATGACCAGCATCAGCGCATACGAGAATTGAACGCTGCGCCACCACGCCGCCAGCAGGTTGGATCTGGGCGTGACGACGTAGAACGTGACCGGATAGCTCGACAACCGGCGGAACACCATGCGGATGTCTTCCCCGCTTATGGCGCTTTTGAATTCAAAGGAGCCGCTGCGCGGGGGATTCTGCTGCGTGACCAGCTGGCTGAGCGGACCGGACCTCGCCTCGCTGTATATTTTGGCCACGTCGACTGAGTCGGGCACCGGATACCTGCTGCGCAGATAGCCGTCGTCGCCCACCAGCGCCATGGCCGCGTTGCGCGGCAGCGGCACGTCTTTCCAGAAGCTCTGGGGCTTGGACAGCGGCAGGCCGGCGCCGATCAGGAATGCCAGATTGCCGCTGGCATTGCGCACGCCGTATCTGAGCGGGATGATCCACTCCTTGCTGACGGGCCCCAGGAACGGCCGGCCGATGTGGAAGGGCGGGCCGTTCATGATGGCATCGCGTGCGCGCTGGAAGGAGGGTTCGTTGGCCAGGGAGGGCAGGGCGCTGCGCGGCGTGGCCTCGGTGGTGGTGAGTATTTGTCCGTCGGGGCGGCTGACGATCGCGATGCGCATTTCGGGGTAGGCCTTCCTGAGGCGCTGCAGCATGATCTCGCCGCGCTCGACGTCGAATTCCCCCTTGCTGTCGAGCATGTCCTGGCTGGCAATGCCGAGTGCCCGCTCTATCGATGCGAAATAGGCATCCAGGGATTTCTCCCCCAGTTCTGCAAGCGAGAGCAGGTATTGCAGCTCGCGGGCTTTTTCCGCCTGCCATGATGTCCATGAGAAGGCGAGGCCGAACGCGAGCACGAGCGCGGCGAGCAGGCCGGATGCCCAGCGCAAATTGCGGACTGCCTGCGAACGGCTACTGATACCCGCACTCATGTCACCTCCCTCCGCGCACCGGTCCGGACAGGATGGCGCGGGGCCGCAACCGGCACGAATGCAGCTTAAATGAACGAGAGGGGCTTGGATAGCCGGCGCTATCCGGACTGCCGTCAGGCAAGTGCTTTTTCGCGGTACTTGTCGTAGATCACGCCGCCCTCGAACAGGGCATCGATATCGCCGTCGCTGTAACCCACGTCGCGCAGGGTTTCGCCCGAGTGCTGGCCCAGCCAGGGGGCGGGCTGGCGGATGGCAGTGAGCTCGCCGGTCGATTTGACCGGCAGACCCAGCGATTTCATGCGGCCGATTTTCGGATGGTCGATTTCCACCACCATCTTGCGCGCCTTGATGTGCGGATCATTGAGGATCTGGTCGTAGGTATAGACCGGACCGCCTGGCACTGCGGCCTCGTCAAGTTTTTCGACCCAGTGTGCGGTGGGCTGGGTGGCGAACACCAGTTCGATTTCTTTTTCCAGCTCGTCGATGTTTTTCAGGCGCGAGCCCAGGTCCTTGAATCGCGGGTCGCTCATCCATTCCGGCTTGTTGCAGACAATGGTGCAGAAGTTCGTCCACAGCTTGTTGTTGTTGGCGCCGACGGTGACATAGCCGTCCTGGGTCTTGTAGGCCTGGTAAGGCGTGGAGCGGCGGTGGCGGGTGCCGGTTGCCGTCGGCAACTCGCCGGAACCGAAATAGGCGCCCGATTCCCAGTGCGTCCATGCCAGCCCCGCTTCCAGCAGCGAGGTTTCGAGGTACTGGCCCTTGCCCGAGCGCAACTTGCCGATGTAGGCGCCGAGTATGCCGTAAAGCGCGGTGACGCCGCTCGAGATATCGTTCATGGCGATACCGACCTTGGCCGGGCGACCGCCGGGATAACCGGTCATCATCATGATGCCGGACATGCCCTGGGCGACGATGTCGAAGCCGCCTTTCCTGCCGTAAGGCCCGGTCTGGCCGAACCCCGACATCGAGGCGTAGATCACGCCGGGGTTGAATTTGCTGACGGCGTCGTAGTCGATGCCGAGCTTTTTGACCACGCCGGGGCGGAAGTTCTCGGTGATGATGTCGGCCTTGGCGGCAAGTTTCATGAAGATCTCCTTGCCGCGGGGATCCTTCATGTTGAGGCCCAGGCTTTTCTTGTTGCGGTTGAGCACCGCAAAGCAGTAAGACTCGTCGTTGACCTTGGGGTCGAAGCGACGCGAGGCATCGCCCTCGGGAAAATTCTCGATCTTGATGATTTCGGCGCCCATGTCGCCGAGCACCATGCTGCAGTAGGGGCCGGCCATGACGGTGGTGAGATCGAGTACTTTCACGCCTTCAAGCGGCAGGGCCATGCGGACTTCCTCCTAAATAGCTGATGACTGCGATTCAATGATTGCTGTCCAACCGTTGTGATTCGATGGCACTGCGGCGGCTGCCGAGTCGGGGGACAAAATGGGGGCAAGATGCCGGGGGCACAATGCCTGAAATCCCCATCATTATAACGTGTTGGCCGAGGCAGGCATAAGCGCTTGAATAATCGCCGGCAATGTGACCATAATGTGGAACAAAGAATGTGGAGTCAAATCAATCCACAACAACGAGGAGGTAACACATGAAGCTGCTTTGCCGCATTGCCTGTTTCATCACCGCCGTTTTCTCGGCTGCACTGTCCGTCCCGACCGCAGTTCTTGCGCAGGCCTATCCCTCGAAACCGGTGCGGGTGGTCATCGTGTTTCCGCCTGGCGGGTCGAATGACCTAGTGGGCCGCATCGTGTTCCAGAAAATGGGCGAGATCATGGGCCAGCAGTTCATCATCGACAATCGCGGTGGTGCGGCAGGACAGATCGGCTCCGAGATCGTCGCGAAAAGCCCGCCCGATGGCTACACCGTGATGGTGCAGTCCACCACGCACGTGGCCAACGCCCACCTTTACAGGAAGCTAAATTACGATGTGCTCAAGGATTTCATCGGCGTAACCACACTGGCGCGCCAGGTGGGCATGCTGGCCGTGCATCCTTCCCTGCCGGCCAAAACGGGCAAGGAGTTCGTCGCGCTGGCCAAGGCGCGTCCTGGTGAGGTCATTTACGGCTCCGCCGGCAACGGCAGTTATGTCCACCTGTCCATGGCGCTGATGGCGTCCATGGCAGGCCTGAAGATGATCCACGTGCCGTTCAAGGGAGGTGGGCCGGCTGCAGCTGCGCTCGTTGCCGGCGAAACCCAGGCCCAGCTTGCGACCATAGGCTCGCTCTACACATATGTTAAATCGGGGCGCCTGCGGCCCATAGGCGTGGCGACGGACAAGCGGGTTCCGCAGTTTCCCGATGTGCCGGCGATTGCAGAGTTCGTGCCTGGCTATGAATTCACCGCCTGGGTCGGCTGTTTCGTGCCGGCGGGAACGCCGAAGCCTGTCGTCGACGCGCTCAACGCCGCGCTCGGAAAAGCCCTGGCTGATCCCGACGTCGCTGCCAAGCTTTCCGCGCAGACGCTGGACCCGATGCATATCACGCCGGAGCAGTTCGCGGCGCGCCTGAAATCGGATTACGACAAGTACCAGACAGTCGTCAAAATCAGCGGCGCGCGCGTCGACTGACAAGGTCTGCACAGCCGCGCTTGCGCAATGGGCGCGGCTGTTGCGGATTCGCCCGCAGGGCAGGCTACGGTTCTTTGCCGTGCCCGTGCTTTTTGCAATCCTTTCCGCAATCCGGACGCGGGATTGAACCGTGATGTGTTTTTCGCGGATAATCGCAATTCTGCAGCACGCTGTTCCGCAGATCACGATAATCAATCCTGGAGGAAATACCATGAAAGGAATTCTGCATGTCATGGCCGCTGCCCTGACTGCGTCCTTGTTCGCGCCGGCCAGTGTGATGGCACAGGCCTATCCATCCAAGCCGGTTCGCGTTCTCATTCCCTGGCCGGCGGGCGGCTCCAATGACGTGGTCGGCCGCATCGTGATGCAAAAAGTATCCGAGGCGCTGGGCCAGCAATTCGTGGTCGACAACCGCGGCGGCGCTGCGGGATCGATAGGCGCGGATGTCGTGGCCAAGGCGCCTGCCGACGGCTACACCATCATGGTGCATTCGACCACCCATGTCGGCAATGCCCATATCTACGGCAAGAAGCTTGCTTATGACACCATGAAGGATTTTGCGGGCGTGGGCATGCTGTCGGCACAGCCTGGCGTGCTCACCGTGCATCCTTCGCTGCCGGTCAAGACCGCCAGGGAATTCATTGCGCTCGCCAAGTCGCGCCCGGGCCAGATCAACTATTCCTCATCGGGCAACGGCAGCGCGCCCCATCTGCAGATGGCGCTGCTGATTTCGATGACCGGCATCAACATCACCCATGTGCCGTACAAGGGCGGTGCGCCGCAGGTCACTGCGCTGATGGCGGGTGAAACCCAGGCCTCGTTTGCCACAGTGGGCACGGTGATCAACCACATCCGCAACGGCAAGCTGCGCGCGCTCGGGCTGGGTTCGACCAAGCCAAGCAAGGCGCTGCCGGGTGTGCCGACGATTGCGGACTCCGGCGTGCCGGGCTATGACATGAGCCCCTGGATCGGGGTGTTCGTGCCTGCGGGAACGCCCAAAGCGATCATCGACAGGCTCAACGTGGAGATCAACAAGGCGCTGGCGCTGCCTGATGTGGTGCAGAAACTGGAAAACCAGGCGCTCGATCCGGCGCCGAGCACTGTCGACCAGTTCAACGCGATCCTCAAGACCGATTACGACAAGTACGGCAAGCTCATCAAGCTCACTGGCGCGAAGATCGAGTAGCCTGGGGCAGGCGACCGGATTGATCCGGGAGCACCGGCGACATGGCGCCGGTGCGCGGGGCAGCGAATGACTCCGTGCGCCGGCGCCTTTATTTTGGGGAATGGCAAACATGGATCTGGGAATCAGGGGCGAGACCGCGCTGGTCGTGGGCGCGAGCGAAGGCATAGGCTATGAAAGCGCCAGGGGGCTGCTGGAAGAAGGCGCGGACGTGCTCATCTGTTCGCGCAATCCCGGCAAGCTTGAGCTTGCAGCACGGAAACTGGAGCAGGCCTGCGGCCGCAAGGTGCGCTGGTTTGCCGCTGACATCACCAGGGCGGTTGACGTCGCAAAACTCAAAGCCTGGCTGGAAAAAGAAACCACGGGCCTGGACATCCTGGTGTCCGCGGTGGGTGGCAGCCAGCGCGCGCTGTTCGAGGAGCTCGACGACGCAGCCTGGATGGCCAATTACGAATTCAACATCCTCGGCACCGTGCGCATCATCCGCGCAGCGCTGGAGCTGCTGAAAAAGTCGTGCGCGGGGCGCATCGTGATTCTCGGCGCCGCAGGGCCGCGCATGCCTTATCCGCACCAGGTCGTCTCCAATGTGCACAAGGCTGGCCTGATTGCGCTCACCAAGACGCTGGGCGTCGAATTCAGGCCCTACAACATCCGCGTCAATTCGGTTTCGCCGGGCCGCACCATGACCTCGCTGTGGACTGCGCGCATTGAAAAACTGTCGCAGGAGCGCGGTGTGCCGGCGCAGGAAATCATCGAGGAGTTTGCGCACGAAATTCCCATGGGGCGCTTCGGCAAGCCCGAGGAAATCGCGCCCATGGTGGTGTTTCTCGCCTCGCACAAGACGAGCTATGTCACCTGCCAGTCGATCCTGGTGGATGGCGGGATTGCGCGCGGGCTGATCTAGGCGCTTTGCCGCAGTCCGGAGCTGACGCCCTCGACCATTTCGTTGAGCGAGGAAAAAACCGCGACGCCGGCCGCTTCCAGTGCCGCGCGCTTGGCGGCGTAGGTGCCATGGCTGCCGTGGGTGAGCGCGCCGGCGTGGCCCATGGCCACGCCTTCGGGCGCGGTGCGTCCCGCGATCAGCGCAAACACGGGCTTGGCGAAGCGTTGCATTTCAAGCGCGGCGGCGAAGTCTTCTTCCTCGCTGCCGCCGATTTCGCCGATGATGAGCAGCGCCCTGGTCTGGGCGTCTGCAGCATAAAACGGCACCAGGTCGGCATAGCGCGTGCCCTTGACCGGGTCGCCGCCCACGCCTATCCACACCGAAGTGCCCACGCCTGCCTGCGCCAGGCGGTAACCGGCTTCGTAGGAGAGCGTGCCCGACTTCGACATCAGCCCAAGTGCGCCCGGCTTGAGCGAATCATCCGGCAGAAAGCCCAGCTTGACGACGCCCGGAATCGCCATGCCGGGCGTCGAGGCGCCAATCCAGATCGCATTGTTCTCGCGCACCAGCCGCTGCGCCCGAAGTGCGTCGTGCACGGGCATGCCCTCAGTCGGCGTGACGATGTACTGTATGCCTGCGGTGATGGCCTCCTGCATGGCCCCCAGCAACTGCGCGGCGCCCACCAGCGATACGCAGGCGGTGGCGCCGGTGGCTTGCACTGCCGTGGCGCAGTCGGGAAACAGCGGGATGCCGTTGACTTCCCGTGTTTCCATTTTCGGCGAAATGCCGGCAACGATGTTCGTGCCGTACTCCTTCATCAGCCGGCTGTGCAGCCTGCCGGCGCGGCCGGTGATACCCTGGACGACGACCCGCGTGCCGCGGTCTATGCGTGGATTGTTCATGTCAGTCGCGGGCGCCGGCCTTGAGATGCCTGCGCACTTCGGCAATGGCTTGATCCAGATCGGTGTACAGCGTTACGCCGGCTTGTGCAAGCACTTCGCGCGCGGCGGGCAGGCCGTTTCCCACCAGGCGCGCGACCACCGGCACCCTGAGCTGCGGCGCCTGCTTTAATGCACTCACCAGCAGCTGCGAGAATTCACCGAGATCGGTGATGCCTGCAAAAATATTGACCAGCACTGCGCGCACGCGCGGGCCCGCGGCGATCCACGACAGCACGCTGACCAGCCGCTTGGTTTCGCCACGCAGGCCGCCGGTGCGGATGTCGAGAAAGTTATAGGGTTTCAGTCCGGCTGCACGCAGCTCGTCGATCAGCATCATCGACAGCCCGGCGCCGGTGGTGAGCAGTCCAAGTTCGCCCTCGGGATCGACCACGACGTAATCAAAGCCGTGGTTCAGCTTGAGCGCCGCTTCGGGATAGGCGGCGGCGCGGCGCTCCAGCAGTTCGCGGATTTCAGGCTGGCGCTCGAGTGCATTGTCGTCGGTGACGAACTTGGCGTCGCCCGCCAGCCACTGCCCGTCGGATCGGACAAATAGGGGATTGATTTCGATCAGCAGCGCCTCGCGTTCCAGGAACATGCGCGCCAGCCGCTCGCCAGCCTCGCGCAGGGCGTTGCCGACGGGGCCCGCGAATTGCGCGGCGAGCCGCTGCACGCATTCGGTGAGCGCCGCGGCATCGGGCGCGGCGCTGGCGGAGCGGATATCCCCGGGCGGCAGTGCCTCGACTTCCATTCCGCCCCGCGCCGACATGATGATGCGCACGCTGCCGCTTGCGGTGTCGAGCAGCAGTCCGATATAGGCTTCGTCATGGCCGGTGATCTGCTGTTCGATGCGCACCGACTGCACCTGCTGCCCGTGCACGGTTGCGCCGAGAATGGCGTCAACATGGTCGGTGATGTCCTGCAGCGTATATGCCTTGCGGATGATGCCCGCCTTGCCGCGCCCGCCGCGGGCAATCTGCCCTTTGACCACCCACTGGCCGGCGGGCAGGGCGGGACGGTAGATGGTTTCATCGCGTTCGATCAGGCGCCCCTGCGGCACCGGGATGTCGTGGCGCGACAGCAGTTCCTTGGCGTCGTGTTCGAGTAAGTACATGGCTAGACGTTAAATGAATAAGCAGGCGAACGGACACATCGCTGCCGCAAGGCAATGCATGCGCGACGCGGGGGCGCCCCGTTTCTGCTCAAAAATTCGATCATTTCCTCTGCTTTCTCTGCAGGAAGGCGTCCATCAGGCGCCGCGGTTCGTCGCTGCTGCGGGCCTCCACGCAGGCGCGAATCCCTGCCTGCACCGCATCGGCGATCGGCATGCGCTCCCAGTCGCGCACCAGCGCCTTCTGCAGGCGCAGCGCGCGCGGTCCACCGGCGAGAATGGAGGTTACCCACTGTTCAACCGCGCTGTCCAGCGCCTGCGGCGCGACCAGCTTTTCGAGAAAGCCGCAGCGCTGGGCTTCGCCGGCGTCGATGTGGTCACCGGTGTACACCAGTTCGCGGGTCTTGCCCCAGCCGATCAGTTGCGGCAGCAGGCAGGCCTCCATGCCCGACGGGATGCCGAAGCGTACTTCGGGCATGCCGAATTTCGCCGTGGTGACGCCCGCCCGCAGGTCGCAGGAAGCGGCGAGTTCCATGCCGGCACCGAAGCAGTAGCCATTGATGCGCGCGATCACCGGCACCGGAAGGCTGCGGATCGCGTCGCAGGCGCGGTGGGTCCAGGTATGCTCCTCTTCCGCGCCGGTGGCGTCGAGGTCCTTCATCTCCGCCAGGTTCGCACCGGCGATGAACGATTTTTCGCCCGCGCCGGTGAGTACTGCCACACGCAGCTTCTCATCCTGCGCCAGTTCCCGGAAAGCCTGTGCGATGCGCCGCTTGCCGACGACGCCCAGCGCATTGCGTCGCGCCGGGTTGCTGACCGTGATCCACGCCACGTGGCCCGCGTCGCGCTCCTCGATGCGCGTCGATACCAGCTCCGCCTCGTCAGCCACGGTCCTGCGCCTCGCGGTGCTGCACGCTGGGCTGGATCAGCCGGCACATGCGCCGCCGCGTGTTCTGGAACAGCGCGCGCATTTTCGCGGTCCACGGCGTCTTGCGTGCCTGCAGCCCGGCCGGGCTCTCGAAGGCATCCCTGTCGTTGAGTTCGTAGGCCGTCAGGTATCTCGGGCCGCTGGCGCTGACGGCGGTATAGCGCCGCGCACGCACCACACCGGGCACGGTGACCAGCCGCGGCAGGTGCTCCCTGTCGTACCAGGCGTTGTATTCGTCGACGATATGGTCGGGAATGTCGGTATGCACGATGTAAAGCCAGGGCGTATCCTGCTCTGGCACGCGGCCGACGTCACACATCAGCCTGAAGTTCATGCGCTCGCGGTTGTCGCCGTAAAAAAGGCGTATGCGCTGCGACCAGGGTGTGGGGTGTGAAACGATGCGCTGAAAATCGGGGCCGGTTTCCACGTCTTCGTCTGCCGTGTCGTACCAGGCAAGATACCTGAGCGGTGCGTCATCTGCGCGGTAGCGCCGCCCGCTGACGAAGCCGGGCAGGCCGACCACCTGCGGGATGTGCTCGAGCCGGTACCAGTCGTTGAATTCCTCTTCGCGCTCCGGCGCAACGTCGAGCCAGACGGTGATCAGTGCGTTTGCTGTCATCACAAGTAAACCGGTGCCTGCCGTTCAAACGAAAGCGGGCGGCGCATCAGCGCCGCCCGCGCGACTAACGAAGACCGCAGTTTATCAAAAAGGCGCGGTGCCGCGGACTGTGGTCCGGTACATCAGGCGGCGCATCGGCAAATCGTAGTCGAAGGTGGCTTTGTGCTGTACGGCACAATTGTCCCACATCAGCAAATCGCCGGGCCGCCAGCTGTGCACGTACTGGAATTCAGGCTGGGTGATATGGCGGTACAGCTCCTTCAGCAGCGCCTCGCTTTCAGCAGGCGGCATGCCCGGGATGTGCGAGGTGTGCGCTTCATTGGCAAAAAGCCCCTTGCGCCCGGTAACGGGGTGGGTGCGCACCAGGGGTGTCTCGATATCGGGCACGCTGCTGAGCTGCGCTTCGGTCAGTTCCGGCTCCTGTATCGTGCGGCCGCCACGCGCTCGTTCTTCCGCCTGCGCTGTGCGGTTCTTGGTGCGGTAATAGCGGTAGCTGTGGACATTCTTGAGCCCGGCGACGCGCTGTTTCATCTCCGCGGGCAGGGCGTCGTAGGCGGCGGTAGTGCTGGCGAAACCGGTATCGCCATGGACCTTGCCGTCTTTCTCGGGCACTTCTATCGAATACAGCGCCGACAGCATGCTGGGTTCTTTCTTGTACGACAGGTCGCTGTGCCAGAAACGCCCCGCGTCCTGCGAACCGATGGCCCTGCCCTGGTCGTCGAGCAGATTGGAAATGATGAGGATTTCCGGGAAACCATCGAGCCGCGCTTCCTTGCGCACATGCTGCTCGAGCACGCCAAAGCGCCGCGTGAAGGCGATTTGCTGCTCCGGCGTGATTTTCTGGTTACGGAAGAACACGACCTCGTTGTCGAAAAAAGCCTTGTAGACCTGGCTGAAGGTGTCGTCGTCCAGCGGTCTGGACAGGTCGACACCTGAAATTTCGGCACCGAAGTGCTTGCCGATACGGTTCACGGTGATCATGGAAACATTCCTTGCAATATTAAAAGTGCCGGACTGGGATTGGGGCAGGCAGCATCCTAGCAAGATCCCGTCATGCAATAAAAGAATAAATATTTATATTGCCATGTGATTAAAGTATAGTGAGGCCATGACCCTGCAGCAATTGCGATTTTTGCGCGAGATCGCGCGCCAGTCGCTCAACATCTCGAACGCCGCGGCGGTGCTGCACACCTCGCAGCCGGGGGTCAGCCGCCAGATCCAGCTGCTCGAGCGCGAACTCGGGGTGCCGCTTTTGCAGCGCCGCAAGAACCGCATTCTCGGCTTCACTGAGCCCGGCAGGGAGATTCTGCAATCCGCGCAGCGCATGCTGAACGAGGCCGAGAACATCAGGCTGATCGCTGAAGAAACGCGCGAGCAGGGCAAGGGCCAACTGATGCTCGCGACCAGTCATTTGCACGCGCGCTACACCCTGCTGGGTCCGGTCAAGGCGTTTACCGAACGCTATCCGGGCGTGGAACTGCATTTGCTGCAGGCCGATCCGGACGACATCCCGGCCTTGGTGGAGGCGAACGAGGCTGACGTCGGCATCAGCACCGAGATCAGGCACAAGCATCGTGCGCTGGTGACCCTGTCCGGCGGCACCATCAGGCGCAGCCTGATCGTGCCCAGAGGCCATCCGCTGTCGGGCCGCAAGCGGGTTGCCCTGGCGGAGATCGCGCGCTATCCCATCGTCGGTTACAGCCCGCGCTTCCGTGGCGGACAGATCATTTCGCAAACCTTCCGCGACCACGGGGTGAAGGCCAGATTCGTGGTCAGCGCGAGCGATTCGGATGTCATCAAGGCGTATGTGGCCGAGGGACTGGGCATCGCCATCGTGCCCACGCTCGCCCTGGACAGCTCGGACAGCCGGCTGAGCGCGGTGGATGTCACCGATCTGTTTCCTAAAAGCACAATGACGGTCAGCCTGCGCCCGGATTTTTATCCGCGCCGCTACCTCCTCGATTTCATTTCCATGCTGGTGCCGAAATTCAGCCGCGGTGCCATGCACAAAGCCCTGCATTCCGCTCATGCCGGATCATCACCCACCAATGCCAACCGGGAGAAAAAATGAAACTGTACGGCTCGCCCGCATCGCCTTACGTGCGCAAGGCGCGCGTTTTGATCAGGGAAAAGCAGCTGCCGTGCGAGTTCGTCATCGAAGATCCGTGGCCCGACGACAGCAGGATCCCGCTGCGCAATCCCCTGGGCAAGGTGCCGGTGCTGGACATCGGGGAGGCGAACTATCTCTTCGAGTCCGCGCTGGTCGTGCATTACCTGGATAATTTCGACGGCAATCCGCTGACTCCCCGGGAAGCCGCCGCCTACTGGCAGGCGCAGTGGTGGCAGGCGCTGGGCAACGGCATCATCGACGCCGTGGTTGCGCGGGTGCTGGAAACGCGCCGGCCGCCTGAAAAACAGATGCCGGAGAAAATGCAGCGCGAAGAGCGGCGCGTGCAGCGCGCGGTCGACGCCGCGAGCCGCGCCTTTGCCGGTGGAGCATTTCTGGTCGGCGGCCGCTTTTCCCTGGCTGACCTGGTGCTGGGCGTCGCGCTGCAGTACACCGATTTCCGCTATCCGCACCCCTGGCGCGACGCTGCGCCGGGGCTCGCCCGATGGCACGCAGGCATTGCCGCGCGGGCATCGTTTCGCGAAACGCTGCCGCCGAATTTCGTGCCGCCGGCATGACTGGCCGCGGCATCCCGCGCGAGAAACCCGGGCCGGATGTTCAGAAATGGCGCGAGGCGGTGACCGGTTTCAACGCCGGGTCGAGCTTCAACTCGAGCAGCGTGTTGCGCCTGAGTTTCCTGCCGAGAGCACCCATGCATGCGTCGAATTCGCTTTCGCTCGCCGCCTGGGCGTAATGCCAGCCGTAGAGCCTGGCCAGCCCCGAAAAATCCAGCACGGGCGGTTCTATGGTGAAGGAATCCAGCGCGCCGCCGGCGAGACGGCTTGCGGCTTCGTTGAGGGTCGCGTAACGGCGGTTGGACAGCACGACCAGCAGCAGCCTGGTGCCGTGGTGTCCGGCGGTCCACAGCGCTTCGGATGCATACAGCGAGGAGCCGTCGCCGATCACCGCCACCACCTGGCGTTCCTTGCGGCCGATGGCGGCGCCGACCGAGGCGGCAAGTCCCCAGCCAATGCCGCCGCTGCCGTTGATCAGGTACTCGCCCGCTTTCAGTTCCATCCATTGCCGCACGTCGGAAGTCGACAGCCCCGATTCATCGACCCAGATTGCGTCGCGAAACCGGCCAAGCAGGGCGTGGATGGCGCGCGAAGGGTGCAGTTTCCTGGCGTGCATGGCAGGCAGCGCGACCGCAGGGCGCTGCGAAAGCGAAGCGCGTTTTTTTGATAAGTTATTGATTTTATTTAAAATATTTTGCAGGGCACCGCGTGTGTCGGCGACCTGCGCCAGCTCGAATTCGCCATCAGCCGCGAGCACGGCGGCATCGTTGCCCAGCCAGGCCTTCTTCTGCGGCAAGTGCGCTTCGCTGTAGAGCGTGGTGCGCAGGCCGCGGCCGCCGACGAACAACAGCGCATCGTGCGGCGCCAGGCGTTCGGCAATCTGCCTGAGGCTGGGCGGCAGATAGCCGGCATAGCACGGCGACTGGCTCGCCACCGGCAACACGCCGGTGTATGGCGCGGCGTACACCGGCGCCCCCAGCTTGTGCGCAAGTTTTTCCAGTTGGGCGCCGGCATCGCTCCAGTGCACGTCCTCTGCCGCGATCAGCGCGGGGTTTTTCGCGTGCGAAAGAAAGCGCGCGTAGCGTTGCGCGTCTGCGTCGGCAAGCGCAGGCAGCGCGGGCGCGACGACGGCGGCGGGCGTGGCATCGATTTCCTGCTCCAGCAGATCGGGCGGGCAGATCAGCGCCACCGGCGCATAGGGCGGGGTAAGCGCGGTGCGCAGCGCGCGCTTCACGTTGGCCGCGGCGTCATAACGCGTGTTCAGACCGAACACCGCCTTGCATACCGAGCCGGCCATTTTTTCCAGCGGTCCCCACAGGATGGGATTGGTGTGCAGGAAGCGCCTATCCTGTCCGCCGACCAGCACCAGCAGCGGCGTCCCGGCGATGCCCGCGGTGTAGAGATTGCCCATGCCATTGCCCAGCCCCGGCGCGACGTGCAGGTTGACCACGCCCAGCGAGCGCGTGGCGCGCGCATAGCCGTCGGCCATGGGCACCGCGGCGACTTCCGACAGCGCAACCACGTACTTGAGCTTCCTGCGTTTTTCGCATGCCCGCACCAAAGGGATTTCAGTGGTGCCGGGATTGCCGAAGATGTGGGTGATGCCGTTTTTTTCGAGGGTCTGCAGCAGGAATTCGGAGATTTTCATGAAGGACCGCGTGAGCTCGGCAAATGCACGACAGCAGGATCAGTTGATGGTGATGTTGGCATCTTTGACCACTTTGCCCAGTTTTGCAATCTCGGACTTGATGTAGGCGGAGAACTGTTCAGGGCTCGTATGTTCGGGATCCGCACCCTGCTTGACCAGATTTCCCCTGACCTCCGGCTGGGCGAGCACCATGCCAAGCCCTGCGTTGAGTTTGGAAACAATCTGGCGGGGCGTGTGGGCCGGGACCACCATGCCCCACCATCCGGTAAATTCATACCCAGGAAGTCCGGCCTCGGCAACGGTGGGTGTGTCCGGCAATGCCGACGAGCGCTTGGGCGTCGATACCGCGAGCGCGCGCAGACGCCCGGCCTTGAGATGGGGAACAACCGACAATATCGTCGCGAACCCGGGAGACACGCGCCCGGCAAGCAGGTCGATGAGCGCCGGTCCTCCGCCCTTGTAGTGCACCGGCACCATGTCGATCTTGGCCATCTGCTTGAACAATTCCATCGCGATATGCCCGGTGGTGCCCGCCCCGGAGCTGGAATAGTTGAGCTGGCCGGGTCTTGATTGCGCGACTGCGATCAGTTCCTTGACCGAGCTTGCGGGAAACGGAGGATGTACCACCAGCACCGAAGGCGAGGTGGCGAGCAATGAGACGGGCTGGAAGTCCCTCAGCGTATCGTAAGGCAGCTTCTTCACCAGCACGGGGTTGGTCGCGAAATTGACATTTGCCATCAGCAAAGTGTAGCCGTCGGGCGGCGCCTTGGCCCCCAGGTCGGTGCCGATGACGCCGCCGGCGCCGCCGCGATTGTCCACCACCACGGGCTGTCCCCAGCTTTCGCCCAGCTGCGCACCCACGATCCGCGCAACGATGTCATTGGTGCCGCCGGGGGCGAAAGGCACGATGAAGCGTATGGGTTTGGAGGGGTAGGCCTGCGCGGCGGCGCAGAGTACCGGCGACAGGGCAAAAAGCAGCGCGAGCGGCAACAGATTGAGAAGATTGAGACAGCCCATGATTCCTCCTGTGGAAGCGTATTTTCCATTATGGCCCGGTCTGGACGGGATCCAAAAATGCTATCAGCGCGACCGCATGCAAGCCAATAACAAATGCGCATATCGCAATGCAGTGAAAACATAGCGGCAACACGGCCTGGCAGACGGCAGCGCGCGTATTGAGGCGAATAAGGCCCGCTGCATCCAAAGCGGCATGCGGCGTGTAGTATCATCCAGCAGCGCCGGTCACCTCCGGCCTGTGCCCGGACCGCACCGTGACTGCCGACAACAACGATCTGCCGTTCGATTACGAAGCTGCGCTGCTGGGCTGCGCCCGCGGCGATCGCTTTGCGCTGCGCGCGATCTATGAACGCGAGCGCCGCTGGCTGATGGCAGTGGCGCTGCGGCTGGTGCGGCGGCGGGAGCTGGCGGAGGAAGTGCTGAACGACGCGTTCCTGCAGATCTGGCGCAAGGCGGGCAGCTATAACCCGCGGCTGGGCTCGGCGCGCGGCTGGATCTATACCGTGGTGCGGCATCGCGCGCTCAATGTGCTGCGCAGCGCGCAAAGCGCCCCGGAGCGCGAGGACGAGCGCTTCGAGGAGCTGCTGGCGGCCCACGCCGAATGGCAGGATGGCGGCGATCGCGCCGCCGAGCATGGTGCGCTCGCGCAATGCCTGGAGCGGCTGGAAGAGCAGAAGCGCCAGTGCGTGCTGCTCGCTTTCGTCGACGGTTATTCCCATGAACAGGTCGCGGCCCAGCTGGGTGCTCCGCTGGGCACGGTCAAGTCGTGGATACGGCGTGGTTTGCTGACCTTGAAGGAGTGCCTGTCATGATGCCCGACAGCCCTGACGAGCGCTCGGCGACCGCCGCTGAATACGTGATGGGCACGCTCGGCGCGGCGGAACGCGCCGAGTTCGAGCACGCGCTGACGCGCGACTTTGCCCTGCAGCGGGAAGTGTATTACTGGCAGGACAAGCTGCTGCCCATGGCGGGCGTGCTGAAGCCGGTCGAGCCTTCGCCGGACCTGTGGGCGCGCATCGAACGCGGCATGGATGGCGATGCCGCGCCTGAGTCCCGGCCAGGCACGGGCTGGTGGCACAGCCTCGCTTTCTGGCGCCTGGGCACGATGGCGGCTGCCGTGGTGGCGATCGTGCTGGCGCTGCGCCTGATCGGGCCCGGGACCGGCGTGGCGCCGCCCGCCGATGCGGGGCGCTACCTCGCCATCCTGCAAAGCCCGGACAAGACCGCGGGCTGGATCGTCGAGGCTGCAGCCGGCGGCAAGCTGCGGCTGATCCCGCTGGTCACGACCACGGTCGCGCCGCAGAAAGCGCTGCAGTTCTGGACCAAGACCGAGAGCGCAAGCGGTCCGACTTCGCTTGGGCTGGTGCCGCCCGACCGCGTCACTGAAATCGAGGTGGCGAAGCTGCCGGCGCTCGAACCCAACCAGCTGTTCGAGCTGACGTTGGAGCCTGCAACCGGCTCGCCCATCGGCCGTCCCACCGGCCCCATCCTGTTCGTCGGCCGCACCGTCGCGATCAATTAGGCCTGCCCGTAAAAATTTTTCCGCGGGCTGCATCCAGGCCGCCGCCCCGGGTGTAGTGCAGGGTGAGACGCCGCAAACCGGCGTCTGTTCTCAAACCCGTTCTCAACCACTACACGAGAGGATCTTCACATGAACAAGCAAATTTCCGCTGCCTGCCTGCTGCTCGCGTCCGGCGCTGCCTTCGCATCTGTCGATAACGCCATGCTGCCCGAGCCGGTGCGCGTGCCCGCAGGGCAGGTGGTCAAGCTCGAAACCCTGGGCATAGGTGAGATCACCTACGAGTGCCGTGACAGCAAGGATGCGCCGGGCGGACATGCCTGGGTATTCGTGGCGCCCGTTGCAACGCTCTACGACATGCAGAAAAAAGTGGTCGGCAAGTACTACGGCGGCCCGACCTGGGAAGCGGCCGATGGCTCCAAGGTCACCGGCAAGCAGCTCGCGGTGGCGCCTGCGAAAGTGCCCAGGAGCATTCCGCTGCAGCTGGTAAAAGCCGATCCGGCGATGGGCAGCGGCGCCATGACCGGCGTCACCTTCATCCAGCGCCTGGACACCAAGGACGGCGTCGCGCCTGCCGCAGCCTGCAGCGCCGCGAACAAGGGCGCGAAACAGCAGGTGCCATACGAAGCGAAATACGTGTTCTATACCCAGAAATAGCAGTAGACTGCGCTGGAATTTGCGAAAAAGGCGGCGATATTCGCCGCCTTTTCGTGGTTGCCAGCGCGCAATGCATGGCGCTGCGAATATGCGACGGCGATCCGGGAGGAGGGGATATGAAGCGGCTCATGGCTTGCTTGATGGGTGTCTTGTTTGTGGATTGCGCATTTGCTCAAAATTACCCGACCCGACCGATTCGAATGATCGTGCCCTTCGCGGCCGGGGGCGGCACGGATGTGGTTGCCCGTGTCATTGCGCCGAAACTGACCCAGCAGCTCGGGCAGAACGTCATCATCGACAATCGGACCGGTGCCAGCGGTAACGTCGGATCCGAGATTGCGGCGCGCGCCGCGCCCGATGGCTACACCGTGATCATGGGCAATGTCAGTTCGCACGCCATCAATGCGAGCGTGTTCAAGCTGCCCTACGATCCCGTCAAGGATTTTGCCCCGGTGAGCGTGGTGGCGATAGCCGCCAACGTGCTGGTCGTTCACCCCTCCTTTGCGGCGAAATCGGTGCAGGATCTCATCGCGGCGGCGCGTACTGCGCCCGGCAAAATCGATTACGCATCCGCCGGCAACGGCAGCCCGGCGCATCTTGCGGGCGAGCTGTTCAAGGTCCTGGCCAAGGTGGAGATGAATCACGTTCCTTACAACGGCAACGCACCGGCGATCACGGCGCTGCTGAGCGGCCAGGTAGCCCTGATGTTCAGTGCCATGCCTGCCGCCATTCCGCATGCGCGGACCGGAAAGCTGCGCGCGCTGGCCGTGACCAGTCTCAAGCGCGTGTCCGGCGCGCCCGAGTTGCCGACGATCGCGGAATCCGGCCTGCCGGGTTTCGACGTTACCCAGTGGATCGGCATCCTTGCGCCGGCCGGCACGCCTAGGCCGATCATTGAGCGGATCTACAAGGCAGTGGTGGCGAGCGTGAAGCAGCCTGATGTGATCGAGCGTTATGGCGCGCTTGGGGCCGAGCCGCTGGGCAACACCCCGGATGATTTTGCCGCGCTCGTGGTGAGCGACGTGAAAAGGTGGTCGGAGGTCGTGCGCGCCGCGAAGTTGAAAATCGATTGACTGCCCATCGATCGGACAAACCGAGCGTCTGATCTGAAACAAACGTTCGGCGAGTCCTGATTCGTGCTTGCTGTTTTTTACTGTGTCACAAAACGCCCAGCTCCCCTGCAAGGTTCACCATGTCTTCTCCCTTCCCTTCAAGGGGAAGGGATGGGTTGGTATCGCGCTGCATTTTCCCCATCCCCATCCTGTCCTTCCCCTTGAAGGAGAAGGAACTCGCTGGCAGGCTTCAGATCATGGAAAGAGCAGTTGCATCGAATTGGCTGGGGCAGGGCATGAAACAGACGTATCATTGGCGGAATGAAATCACTGCGTCGTTTTGTTACGCTTTGCGGCTGCCTGCTGATGCTGACGGCAAATGCGCCCGCGTCTGCCCAGGACAAATCGATACTGGGGGTCGAGCTTGGCGCGCGTTTTCTGGTGCCAGCATGCAATCCCAGGGAAACGGCTTTTCCGTCGCGCATCTGCTTCGACGGCAGCCTGACCAGCCGCAAGGCCTGGGGGGCGGACGAATACTATGTATTCATTCCCGGCGCCGGCACGCCGCCTTACGTGCGCGGCGAACTGAAGGTTTTCGTGGTCGGCGGCAGCGTGGAATCGGTGCAGGTCGGCACCTGGGGCATACAGGCGCAGGGCATTGCACTGGAGGCGCTCACCAAAAAATACGGCGCGCCGGCACGCGCCCGCCAGGAAAAGCAGAATGCACTGCGCTCGCGTTTTCCCACGCAATTCGCGGAATGGGAGTTCGGGGATTTTTCGCTGAAGCTGGACGGCACCACCGGGTCCATAGACTGGGGTCGCATCGAGGCCAGCACCCATCGCTACCGCAAGCTCCTCGGCGATTACGAAAAACGCCAGCCTGCCAAGTCGCAGAGATAAGCGCCGCGAACTGTCCGCTACGGCCTGCGGCTAGCGCATCACGAAGGGGTTAGGCACTTCCAGCGCAGTCGAAATCCACACGCTCTTGGTCTGCAGGTATTCCTTGATCATTTCCTGCCCGCTCTCGCGCCCTATGCCCGAGCGCTTGTAGCCGCCGAAAGGCGAGAGGTAGGACACCGCGCGATAGGTGTTGACCCATACCGTGCCGGCCTGCAGGCGCTCGCTCATGGCGAAGGCGCGGCGCATGTTCTGCGTCCACACCCCGGCGGCGAGGCCGAACACCACGTCGTTGCCGATGGCCACCGCGTCTTCCTCGTCCCTGAACGGAATCACCGACAGCACCGGGCCGAACACTTCCTCCTGCGCGATGCGCATGGCGTTGTGCACGCCGGTGAAGATGGTGGGTTCGACGAACCAGCCGTCGCCGCATTCTGGGCGCGCCGCCCGGGCGCCGCCCAGCACCGGCTTGGCACCTTCGGATTTTGCGATCTCCATGTACTTCAGTATTTTTTCAAACTGCGGCCGGTTGGTGACCGGGCCCACCTGGGTGTCCGGCAGCATGGGATCGCCCATTTTCGCGGTGCGCGCGAAGGCCACCAGCTTTTCGACGAAGGCGTCGTGTATGTTTTCCTGCACCAGCAGGCGCGAGCCGGCGATGCAGGTCTGGCCCGTCGCTGCGAAGATGCCCGAGATCACGCCTTTCACCGCGTTGTCGATGTGGGCGTCGTCGAACACGATGTTGGGCGACTTGCCGCCGAGTTCCATGCTGACGCGCTTCAGGCCGCGCGCCGCGGCTTCGTAGATTTTCTGGCCGGTGGCATCCGAGCCGGTGAACGCCACCTTGGCGACCCGTGGATGCTCGACCAGCGGCGTGCCGACCTCGGCGCCGAAACCGGTGACGACGTTGACCACGCCCGGCGGAAAACCCGCCTGCTCGACGAGCTTCATGAATTCGAGCGCCGAGGCCGAGGTGTATTCCGAGGGCTTGATGACCACGGTGTTACCGGCGGCAAGCGCCGGCGCGAGCTTCCACGCCAGCAGCAGCAGCGGGGAATTCCAGGGGATGATCGCCGCCACCACGCCCAGCGGCTCGTAGCGCGTGTAATTGAAGGTGTCAGCCTTGTCGGTGGGAATGACGTGGCCTTCGACCTTGTCGGCGAGCCCGCCGTAATAGTAATACCACTGCGCCATGTAGGCGGTCTGCGCGCTCATCTCGGCATAGAGCTTGCCGTTGTCGCGCACCTCGGTTTCGGCCAGCGCCTTCGAGTGCGTGGTAATCAGATCGCCCAGCCTGCGCAGCAGCGCGCCGCGCTTCGAGGCGTTGAGTTTCGGCCATTCGCCGGAAGTAAAGGCCTTGTGCGCAGCCGCGACCGCGCGCTCCACGTCCTCGGCGTTGCCGCGCGGAATCCGCGCCCAGGGCTGGCCGGTATAGGGGTTGTCGCTTTCGAAATGCGCACCCGAGGCGGCGTCAGTCCATGCGCCGCCGATGTACATCTGGTATTTCATGAGCTCTTGAGCGTTCATGGTAGCTCCTTTTGTTACCCCTCACCCCAGCCCTCTACCCGCAAGCGGGGCGAGGGAGTAACGCGGAACGGGATGCGTATCCCCTCTCCCCGTGCGAACGGGGAGAGGGTCAGGGTGAGGGGTGGTCTAGCGCATCGTGAATTGCCTGCATGACGCTTTGGGTTTTAGTGAGCACATCGTTATCCCAGAACCGGATCACGCGATATCCGGTAGATTCCAGATATGTGGTGCGCCGCGAATCGTATGTCGCTTTTCGGCATGCTGTCCGCCATCCAGCTCTATGATCAGTTTTCGTTCCAGGCATGCGAAATCGGCAATGTACGGCCCTACAGGGTGTTGCCTCCTGAGCTTGAAGTTCTTCAGGCTCCTGTTTTTGAGCAGCCGCCACAGTTTGAGCTCGGCATCGGTAAAGGATTTCCGCAAAGACCGTGCGCGGTCGCGGCCGAGATTCGAATAAGCCCTCATTGCCACATCCATCAGTTGGCGATAAGGCCGGAAAATTATTCAAAAGCCCTGGCCCCGAGCAGGGCTTCGCGAAAACGGTGCTTGATCGCGGTGCCGTCGCGCAGCGGCAGGATCATGGGCACGGGGTTGGTGGTGACCTTGATCGCCGCGAATAGCGGCCCTGTGCTCTTGTGCAATTTCGGTATCCAGGCCTTGAGTTGCTGCGCGCTGTAGATCGTCCCGCTCGCGGCAAAGCCCGCCGCCTTCGCCATGCCCGCGATATCGACGCCGCGGCCGGTGTGCGCCTGCTGCATGCCGGTTTCGCCATAGTGCTGGTTGTCGAGCACCACGATGGCGAGATTCTTCGGCTTTTCCACGGCAATGGTGGCGAGGCTGCCCAGCCCCATCAGCATTTCGCCGTCGCCGGTGAGCACCAGCACGCGGCGCCTGGGCTGCGCCAGCGCGAGCCCCAGGCCGACCATCGCCGCACCGCCCATGGCGCCCCACAGGTAGAAGTTGAGCGGGTGATCGCCGGCTGCCGCGGCATCCCAGGTAGCCGAGCCCAGTCCCGTGACCAGCAGCGTGTCGCCGCGGTCCTTGAGAATGGCCGCCACCACGTCGCGACGCTCGAGGGTAATTCGGGGTTTTTTTGTCGTCGCCATCATTTGCTCCAGTTCTTGAAACCGATCACGCGCTGGCCGATCAGCACCGCCACCGCGCGGTAGGAACTGAAGGCGAGGCGTGCGGCGGCGGCGACGGTCTCGCCGATTTCTTCCGCGCGCTCGACCGGCTGCACGATGACGCCAGCGTTTTCCAGCGCGGCAGGCGTGCCCTGGCCCATGGGCGACTGCCACGGATTGAATTCGCCCCACTGGCCGCGCATGGTGATGAGCGTCAGCAGGGGAAAGCGGCATTCCTGGACGAGGCTCAGCATGTTGATGCAGTTGCCCACACCGCTGGACTGCATGAGCAGCGCGCCGCGCTCGCCGCCGAGCCAGGTGCCGGCCAGCATGGCGATGCCTTCCTCTTCGGTGGTGAGCGACACGGTGCGCATGGCCTTGTCGGCGCGGCAGAAGTTGATGAGCTTGCTGTGGCCGGCGTCGGGTACATAAGCCACCTGGCGTATGCCGGCGTCCTTGAACACCCTGAAGATCTGGTCGGGCCACAGCGTGGCGGCGGATTGCTGGTCGGTTTTCATTGCAGCGGGATGATTGTGGGAAACACGCCAATATTAGCTCTTTTGCCGCCACGCTCCAATGCGCCGCAGCGCATCGTTTATAATTAGTGCCTTCCCGTGACGAGACTGCATTTACTCCCATCATGCAAGGCATTTCCGACAACAATAGCCATGCCGATTTGCGCGAAGGCGTGCGCGCGCTGTGCAGCGAGTTCGACAGCGCCTACTGGCAGAAAGTGGACGACGAGCGCGGCTATCCCGAGGCCTTCGTCGAGGCGCTGACCAAGGCCGGCTGGCTGTCGGCGCTGATCCCGGAAGAATTCGGCGGCTCCGGACTCACGCTCACCGAGGCCTCGGTGATCATGGAGGAAATCAACCGCTCGGGCGGCAACTCCGGCGCCTGCCACGGCCAGATGTACAACATGGGCACGGTGCTGCGCCACGGTTCGCCGGAGCAGAAGGAAAAATACCTGCCAAAAATCGCCAGTGGCGAGCTGCGCCTGCAGTCGATGGGGGTGACCGAACCCACCGCCGGCACCGACACCACCAAGATCAAGACCGTGGCAGTGAAAAAGGGCGACCGCTACGTGGTCAACGGCCAGAAGGTATGGACCTCGCGCGTGCAGCACTCGGAACTGATGATCCTGCTGGCGCGCACCACACCGCTGGCCGAGGTCAAGAAGAAATCCGAGGGCATGTCGATTTTCATCGTCGATCTGCGCGAAGCGGAAAAGAAGGGCATGACGGTCAAGCCCATCCGCAACATGGTGAATCACGAAACGAATGAATTGTTTTTCGACAACCTGGAAATTCCCGCCGAGAACCTGATTGGCGAGGAGGGCCGGGGCTTCAAGTACATCCTCGACGGCCTCAATGCCGAGCGCATCCTGATCGCCGCCGAGTGCATAGGCGACGGCTACTGGTTCATCGACCGCGCGACGAAATACGCCAAGGATCGCGTGGTGTTCGATCGCCCCATCGGCAGGAACCAGGGCGTGCAGTTTCCGATTGCGCGCGCCTATGTCAACGTCGAGGCCGCCAACCTCATGCGCTACAAGGCGGCGGCCATGTTCGACGCGCACAAGCCCTGCGGCGCGGAGGCCAACATGGCCAAGCTGCTGGCGGCCGATGCCTCGTGGGAAGCGGCCAACGTCTGCCTGCAGACCCACGGCGGCTTTGGGTTCGCCGCCGAGTACGACGTCGAGCGCAAATTCCGCGAAACGCGGCTTTACCAGGTAGCGCCGATCTCGACCAACCTCATCCTGTCGTACGTCGGCGAGCACGTGCTGGGCATGCCGCGGTCGTTTTAAAAATATAAATAAAAATAAATACTTATATTTAATCGCTCCCTTCAAAGTAATTCCCCTCTCCCCGCAAAGCGGGGGGAGGGCTAGGGTGAGGGGTAGCCACTAAGCCTAGCAGCAGGGTCAAGGTGAGGGTTAGCCCACCAATTTGGACGAATCCGCGCCATTCAATTCACTGAGTAAAAAAGTGCGCGCTTGCCTGCTATTTTTTTAACTATTTTTTTAAAATCTTAATCTTATTAACCCTGCAGTTGCCCCTCACCCTAACCCTCTCCCCATCAAACGATGGGGAGAGGGGAAAAATGGGAGGGGATGAGAATCTGATCCCATGTCCAAACTTCCCTTATCCGGCATCACCGTGGTATCCCTCGAACAAGCCGTCGCCGCGCCGTTCGCGGCGCGCCAGCTCGCCGATCTCGGCGCGCGCGTGATCAAGATTGAACGCCCCAAGGTTGGCGATTTCGCGCGCGGCTACGACCAGACGGTGAAGGGGCAGTCGGCCTATTTCGTGTGGCTCAATCGCTCCAAGGAAAGTCTCACGCTGGATGTGAAGCATCCCGAGGCGAAGAACATCATGGCCAAGCTGATCGCCGGGGCCGATGTGTTCATCCAGAACCTTGCGCCGGGCGCGGCGAAGCGGCTGGGACTGGGCGCGGCCGAGTTGCGCGCGAAACATCCGCGGCTGATCGTCTGCGACGTGTCGGGCTACGGCACGACCGGGCCCTATTCGAAAAAGAAGGCCTACGACCTGCTGGTGCAGGGCGAGGCGGGCGTGCTGTCGCTGACCGGCACGCCGGAGTCGCCGGCCAAGGTCGGCATTTCCATAACCGACATCGGCACCGGGCTGCATGCCTATGCCGCCATCCTCGGCGCGCTCTACAACCGTGAACGCACCAGCGAGGGCACCCACATCGACCTCACTATGTTCGAGACCATGGCGGAATGGATGGGGCATCCGCTGTATTACACGCACTACTCGGGCAAGGCGCCGCGGCGCAGCGGGCCGGACCACGCGACCATCGTGCCCTATGGCCGTTTCCGCACCAAGGACGGTGATGTGTTGTTCGGCATCCAGAACGAGCGCGAGTGGGCGAACTTCTGCGACAAGGTGCTGGGCCGGCCGGAACTGGCGCAGGATGCGCGCTACGACAACAACACCAAGCGCACCGCGGCGCGCGCCGAGATGGTGGCGCTGATCGAGCAGACCTTTGCACCATGGACCAGCGCGGAAGTGGTGGCCAAGCTCGATGCCGCCGACATCGCCAACTCGCGGCTCAACACGCCGGATCAGGTCTGGGATCATCCGCAGTTGCAGGCACGCAAGCGCTGGAGGGAGGTGGAAACGCCGGCAGGGGCGATTCCTGCGTTGCTGCCGGCGGCGACGTTTGAGGGCTTCGAGGCGCGCATGGATCCGGTGCCCGCCATCGGCGCGCAGACGGATTTGATTCTGGGGGAACTGGGTTATTCGGCGGCGCAGATCGCAGAATTGAAAACTGCCGGGGCGGTGTGACCGCTGCCCGGCAGTAATATCAATAAGTATTTGTTTTTTTATTAATTATTTTTAACGCCTGCCACCTGCCAGTTATACGGCCGCAGTTTGAGCAGCAGTTCCGGTTTCATTTCCTTCGGCGAGTTCACGCCGATCCGGGTCAAACACTTGAATGACTTCAGGTCATCAGCGCCGTTGTGCAATCAGAATTCGGGAATAAGCAGAATCTTGGCTGATGGTGTTTTCCCCAAATGCAAGTCCTGGAATGCGGCTGCACCTTCCTCCAGGCGACGTTCCTCGATCCAGGCTAAATCGCCAAAAGCGTTCTCGGCGAGTTTTTGAACTGTCGCGCGCAGATCCGCGGTGGAATACGTATAGGTGCCGAGCAGCGTGATTTCTGCAAGTGTGAGCTTGCGCATGTCGATCTCGCTTTCCCAATCCTGCAGGCCGATGTGCATGATGACGCCGCCAGGCTTGATTGCCTGGAACGCCGTCTTGCGGGTGATCTTGGAGCCTACGGCATCGATCACATAGTCATACTGGTTCTCGGCAATCGGTTGGGCAATGGGGTTGACGGCCTCGCAACCGACATGTGTCTTGACGGAGTTAAGCCGAAGAGCATTGGCCTCGCTCACGGTGAGACGTGTCACTCCATAGCTTTTCAGCAGGAGCGCAGCCAGCATGCCGATGGCTCCACCGCCAATCACCAGGGTCTTGCACTCGGGCAGCGGCCGGGCCAGGCTTTTGAGGGACAGGTTGATGGCATGAACAGCGGTAGCCGCAGGCTCGGTGAGCGCCGCGACACGGGCTGGCATGTCCTGAGGGATGTCGACCAGGGATGACGCAGGGATACTCATGTACTGAGCAAAGGCCCCGGGCCTGGTCATGCCCACCATGGTCCGATTACTGCACAGGTTATTGCGGCCCGTCACACAGTACTCACAGCAACCGCAGACAATCAGCGGGTTACCGGTGACTCGCTGACCGGCCTTGTACTGCGGGTGTCTGGACTCCGTCACCTTGCCGCAGAACTCATGGCCCAGGACCAAACCCGGTTTGCGACGAGGGTCGTGGCCATGATAAGCATGCATATCACTGCCGCAGATGCCAACAGCCTCTATCTGAAGCACAACTTCCCCGTCGGCAGCCGATGGCATGGGCCGATCCTGGATCATGACTTCATTGGGCTGGGTGTAAACAAGGGCCTTCATGGGGGCGTTTCTCTCGGTGGGTTGTGTGGGCTTTTAAATCAGACGGTTCAGTATGGTTCTGCCGGCACTACTTTGCAGTAAAACCACCGTCAACCATGAGTGTTTGGCCGGTGATATAGGCCGATGCGTCACTGGCAAAAAATACAGTGACCCCGTATAGATCTTTGAGCGCTCCATTGCGGCCGATGCACGTTTGGTTGGCATTTTGGGCGGCAAGTTCCGGATTATCAAAGACGGGCGCAGTAAGGGCGGTCTTGAAAAATCCGGGGCCAATCGCATTGCATGTGATGCCATACTGCGACCACTCACAAGCAATGGCCCTGGTGAGTTGTACGATTCCACCTTTACCCGCACCATACGGGGTGCCGTTGGCAAACGCACGGTAACTTTGAAGCGACGCCAGGTTGATAATGCGGCCCCAGTTGCGCTGCTTCATGGCGGGTGCCAAGGCCTGCGTCATGAAGAAGGGCGCTCCCAGATGCAGGGCCAGATGCAGGTTCCAGTCCTCGGGGCTGTTCTCCAGGAATGGCTTGCGCAAATTAATGCCGGCAGCGTTGATCAGGATGTCCACATGGCCATGACGATCCAGGCACGTTGCACCGCAGGCTTTGACGGATTCAGCCTGCGACAGGTCACAGGCCAGCCAGTCGGCCTGGATGCCGTCTTTGCCCAGTTCATCGACGGACGCTTTGAGCTCATGCTCGCGGCGGGCCACCAGGGTGACGCTCGCGCCGGCAAGGCCCAGCGCGCGAGCCATGGCGAGACCGATGCCAGCGTTGCCGCCAGTCACCAGGGCATGGCGGCCGTTCAGCTTGTACAGCGATGCGATGTCCATTCTTGAAGGGCGGTCAGACTTTGACAGGGGTACCCAGATCAAACTGCTGGTTCGGGAAATATTTGGCCAGGCGGTCGTCGGCCGTGCGGGCGTGGGCCTCCATGCCTTCGATGCGAGAAATACGCGCAGTGACCAGGCCGATTTCCCGGCTGGCCTGGCGATTCATGCGCTGCCAGGTGAGCGTCTTCATGAACTTGTGCACTGACAGACCGCCAGAATATCGTGCAGCCCCCTTGGTGGGCAGCACGTGGTTGGGGCCACTGGCTTTATCGCCAAAGGCTACCGTAGTCTCCTCGCCCAGGAAGAGTGAGCCGTAGCATGTGAGGTTGTCGAGCCACCAGTCCAGATCCTTTGCGTGGATTTCCAGGTGTTCACTGGCGTACTGGTCTGAAATGGCCGTGACTTCCTCGCGGGTGCTGCACACGATGATCTCCCCATAGTCACGCCAAGCTGCGCCCGCGGCATCTTTTGCCGTGGGCGGGAGTTTGTCGATGAACTGCGGTACCAGATCCATGACTTTCCTGGCCAATGGTTCTGATGTGGTAAAAAGCCAGGCCGGGCTCTCATGGCCATGCTCGGCTTGTCCTACCAGATCACTGGCCACGATTGCAGGGTCAGCTGACTCGTCTGCAATCACCGCCACTTCCGACGGACCGGCAAATACATCTATGCCGACCTTGCCGAAGAGCGTGCGCTTGGCTTCCGCCACGAACTTGTTGCCCGGGCCCACCACCACGTCGGCGGGCTTGCCGGTAAACAGGCCGTAGGCCATGGTGGCAATGGCCTGAACGCCGCCAAGGGTCATCACGGTGTCGGCACCAGCCACCTTGAAGGCATAGAGCACATAGGGATGCATGCCGCCACCGCGATATGGTGACGAACAGGCGATGATGTGCTTTACGCCGGCTGCCTTGGCGGTCGCGACGGTCATATAGGCCGAGGCGATATGGGCATAGCGCCCGGCGGGCGCGTAGCAGCCCACGACATTGACCGGCAATACCTTCTGGCCGGCGATGACGCCTGGGTGGAGTTCAGTCGAGAAATCCCGGATCGACTTGCGCTGTGCCACGGCAAAGTCATAGACCTGCTTGGCAGCAAACTCGATATCGCGGCGCACTGACACCGGAACCTCTTTAACCCGGGCATCAATGTCTGCGGGAGACATGATGATGTCCCCGGTCCAGCGATCGAGCTTTTCGGAATATTCCCTCACGGCTGCTTCGCCGCGGGCCTCGATATCGGCCAGCATCCCGGTCACGACCTTTTGAGCGGTGGCAGTCTCGGTTTCGGGTGTTTTGGCGGCTTTTTTGAGATAGTTGATGGTCATTGGTCTCGATTTTGTTTCTGCACTGGGTAACGGTTACGTGCTGCGCTAAATCCTCATCGCCTTTTGCGGAGCACGGCCTTCACGGCTGTTGGAAAACAAGGCTCCCTTGAGCAGCCACTTCATGCAGCTCTCTGAAAGCTCGTTGCGCATGACACGATATTCCTCCACGTTCCACAAGTTCTTGATCTCATCCGGATCAGCCTTGAGGTCATAGAGTTCTCCGGCAGAATCATCGAGATACAACACCACTTTCCATCGACGATCCCGGCGCATCACAATGAATTCGCTGCCGGTCTGGATATGGTCTCTGGCCAGTTCCGAGTACACTGCGTCGCGGGGCTGGTACCCGGTTTTCCCCGAAATTGCGCCCCATAATGTGCGCGCCTCGAAATCCGCAGGCACTTTCAGACCGGCAGCATCGAGGATCGTGGGCGCAACATCGAACAGCTGCACGAGATCATCCCGGGCGCCGCGTTTTAATGCCATATTTTTCGACCAGAAGATCAGGGGCACCCGGACCACCGTGTCATACATGGTCCACTTCTGGATGTGCCCGTGATCCCCGAGGGCATCCGCATGATCCGATGTAAAGATCACCAGTGCGTTATCCAGGTATCCCCGGTCATCCAGCGCCGCCAGGATACGTCCCACTTGCTTGTCAATCATGCTGACATTTGCGGCGTAATGACGACGCAACCTTAAAATATCCTTCCGGCTGACGTTATGGCGCCAGGCAATTGAATCGAAATTAAAATCGATCATGTTCTCGCGCAATTTTTTTTGCGCGGGCGGCTGCATGCTCAATTCCTCCGCAGTCACGTTTGGCAGGGGAATATCGGCGTCGGCGTAGGCAGCCAGTGCTTCCGCAGTTGGGTCGTAGGGTGGATGCGGACCCGGGAAGCCGATTTGCAGGAAGAGGGGATCCGTGTTTTTCCGGTCACCGATCCACCAGCACGCGGTGTCGCCGATGAAATTATCGGGGTGCATGTCGGCGTCAAGATGCCAGGTAAACGCCCCGATCGCTTCTTTGTAGCCTTCCGGGTCGGACTCGTGACGATTGTAACGGGACGGCTTGATCAGTTTGCGAGCACGCAGTGCCTTGTCCCATTCATCGTAAATCGCGCGGTCACGCTCCTCAAGAAAGAGCGGCCGGTCCTTGTTCTCCATGATCAGTCGCTGGTGAAATCCGCCGGGCGCATCATAGGGATTGATATGCATCTTGCCGATATTCACACAGTGATAACCGCCATCGGCCAGACTGCTGACCCAGGTGGGTTGCCAAGGCTGAAAATTGCTGAAAACCTGACAACCATGGGGATATTTTCCCGTGAACAGGCTGGCACGCGAGCCAACACACACCGGAGAGGTTACAAAACACTCGGTGAACGCTGTCCCTTCGTTGACCAGCCGGTCCAGAATCGGCGTCTGCATCCAGGGAAAACCCAGCGCGCCAATCGTATCGGCGCGCTGTTGGTCCGTCATGATCAGAATGATGTTTGGAGAATTCATTTGTCTAGTTCGCCTGAACGCCTGCTTTCTGGATAATCGATTTCCACTTTTGAACCTCCGCTGCCTGAAAAGCGGCGAATCGTGCTGGGCCTTCGACCAAAACTTCATCGCCTTGTGCCGCCAGGCGCTCTTTAAGCGAAGTTGAGTCGGCTGCAACTGCAGTGGCCTTGTAAAGTCGATCGACGACGGCAGCCGGAGTCCCCGCCGGGGCAAAAAGACCAAACCAGGCCGAAGCTACGATATCCAGCCCCGACTCCTTCAATGTAGGGACATCAGGGTACGTTTTTGATCGGGATGTGCCGGTAGTCGCAATCACTCTTACGCGCCCCGACTTGACCTGCGCCTGGATGACGGGAATATGGTTCTGCGTGAATTGCACTTCGCCGCCCAGAAGCGCATTCAGCGCCTGGGCCCCCCCGGCATACGGTACATGCACTGGTTTGACGCCCAGTGCCTGCGTCATCAATTCAACAGAGAGATGCGGATAGGTCCCGCTTCCGTTTGACGCGTAATTGATCTTCGATGTATCCGTGCGAAGAAATTTGACGAAATCATCCAGTGTTTTTATGGGCGACGAGGCCAATACACACAGCGCAAGCGGTCCCTCGGAGAGCTGGGTAATCGGCACAAAATCCTTCACAGGGTCATATGCCAGCTTTTTGTATACCCATGGCGCGAAAGCATGGGTTCCCGCGCCGCTGAAGAGGAGGGTGTAACCATCCGCAGTCGCTTTGGCGACCTGGGCTGCTCCGATGGTTCCGCCCGCGCCAACTCTGTTGTCCACCACGATCTGAACGCCAAGCTGACGAGTCAGCTCCTGCGCAAGTTGCCGCCCGCTGATATCGACCACGCCTCCGGGTGGATAGGGCACCACGAGCCGCACGGGTTTATTGGGGTAGGCTTGTGCCAAGGCGCCTAATGGCAAGCCGCAGCAAAGAACTGCGAGATGAATCCATCTGCGAATGTTGTTCACTTGACCTCCTCCTATGGCTTGGTCGGGATGCGGGTAGCGAAAAGTAAAAGTGTATATAACATACTACAGTTAATCAGTTTAGGGCAAGCAAAGGACATAATCCACCTCTTTGGGATATCCTTAACGCCATGAATATGCACTCAAGTTACGGTTCCAGTCCGCTGTACGCGCAAGTAGCCGACGTTCTGCGCGGTCGGATTGCCAAGGGAACCTGGCCGGTAGGATCCCAAATCCCGCCTCTCCCTGCCCTGGCCAAGGAGTTTGGAGCCGCCCTGGTTACGGTGCGTCAGGCAATACAACTTCTGAAAGCCGAGAAATTGGTCGCTCCCGAACGGGGCCGGGGAACTTTTGTCCGCAACAAACCGCAAACTCACCCCAAGATGAGGGTTGAGACTTCCCTGACTGGATTGGCCGATTTGTACCGCAAGTCGAATCCAAGGGTGACCGTTTTAGAGGAAGGCATTGCTTGGCCTGCACTCAATTCTGAGGATGGAATCGCAGCGCCAAAATATCACTATATGCGGCGGATTCATTCCACGGACAGACAAATCACCTCCGTAATTTCTGCCTATATTGATGAACGAATATTCAAACTGGCGCCACAAAAATTTCGAAGGAAAGTAATCATTCCTGTTTTATTGGATCTTCCTGGCATCAAGATCGGCTCAGCCAGGCAAATTATCACCATTGGAGCTGCCGATGCAGAAGCTGCGGCTGCGCTCAATATTTCAGTATCCTCACCTGTGGCCGAGGTTCGCAGGATTTTTTGTGATCCTGAGGGAACAGTTATTTACCTGGGTGAATTAACGTACAGATCTGATTTCATTCGTGTCGATATGGACTTGCTCGGGTAGTCATAAAAACAACTGACTTCTGACGGAAACCATTAAAGGTTTTCAGGCGCGAATGAATTCGGTGCCGATGGTGAGGCGCACACTTAGGCGATTCTTGGCGAACTGGGGTATGGGGCGGCGGAGATCGCTGCGCTGAAGACGGCTGGGGCGGTCTGGGCTTCGAGGCTGGTTGTTACCCTCTCCTTACCCTCTCCCCATCAGAATATGGGGAGAGGGGGCAAACCCTCGGTTGCGCGGCGGCGGAATGCGGCGTTGCGGCCGGCCGTGGCGAACGGTGCTAGCATACGCGGGGAACGAAAGCAGAACCCCGCCCGCTTGCCGGATGCACGACACTTGCGCGGGCGGCCGCAGCAGGCAGCGCCCCAACAATAAACAACCGGAGGAGGTCTTGATCATGAATGCGAACAAGCTCGGCGGGCAGCTTGCCCTGCACGCCCCTTATTCCTTGCGGCAGGTCGTGATGGCGGCTGTGCGGATGTGCGGCATGGCGCTGCTGATTACCGGCGTGGTGGCGCCGACGTGGGTCCAGGCCCAGGCCTACCCCAACCGGCCGATACGGCTCATCCTGCCGTTCCCGCCGGGCGGCTCCACCGACATCCTGGGGCGCATCGTTGCGCACAGCCTCAGCGAAAGACTGGGACAGCCCATCGTTGCGGACAACCGTCCCGGTCTCGGCGGCTACTTCGGGCTCGAAATGGCCTCGAAAGCGACACCCGACGGGCACACCATCACCATCGCCTCGCTGGTCTATGCGAGCGGCCCCGTGACCTATCCGGATATGAAACTCAATCCCGCGAAGGACCTCACCTCGATCGGCCAGATCTCGGAGGCGCCGAACTTCGTCGTGATCAACCCGGGTGTTCCGGCGAAGTCCATGAAGGATCTCGTGGAGCACGTCCGGGCAAATCCCAAGAAGCTGCACTACGCGACCAGCGGCGTCGGCTCCACTTTGCATCTTTCGGCGGCCATGATGAACAGCATCACCAAAATGGACATGGTGCACGTGCCGTACAAGGGCGGCGGCGGTCCGGCGATGAACGCGGTGCTGGGCGGCGAAGTGCAGGTGATCGTGCTGGGGCCGGCGTCGATTCCGCACTTCAAGACCGGCAAGGCGCGCGCGCTTGCGGTGCTCAGCGAGGAACGCGTGTCAGTGGCTTCCAATGTTCCGACGGCAAGGGAGCAGGGCTTCGACGTGGTGGTGACGGGCTGGCACGGCCTGCTCGCGCCCGCCGGGACGCCGCGCGCGCTGATCGAGCGCCTCAACCGTGAATGGGTGCAAAGCGCGGCGAGTCCCGACGTGCGGGAGCGGCTGGAGAAGCTGGGATTTTTCCCGCGCCCGGGAACGCCCCAGCAGTTCACGGCCTTTCTCAAGACCGAGACCGAACGCTGGACGAAGCTGATCAAGGAAATCGGCCTCGAGCCCGCGCGCTAGCGCCGTGACCCAACGCGAGGCATCATGAGACTGCGCAGCGTCGAGCTCGCCATGCCGCAGGCACAGGCGGCGGCCGAATTCCTGGAAACCCTGTGGGGATTGATGCCGGCGGGCACGCGCGGCAGCACGCGCTATTTCCGCGGTACCGGCGAGCATCCCTACATCCTCGCCGTTCGGGAAGCCGATGCGCCGGCCGTGCATGCCATCGAGTTTTCCGGGCTGCCGGCAGAAATCGAGGCCACGCAGGCGCGGGCGCGCGAGGCAGGCGCAAAGGTCGGCGCGTTCACGGAGTTCGACGCGCCGGGCGGCGGCGCGGGTTTTGTGGTGCAGGGCCCCGAGGCGCAGACGTACCGCTTCGTCGCCGAATCGGCGCCTGCGGCCGGGTTGGCGCCCGAGCGCGACAGGCCGGTCCAGATCACCCATGCGGTGCTGAATGCCATCGACGTGGCGGCAAGCGAGCGCTTCGCGGTCGATGCCCTGGGGTTCAGCGTGTCCGACCGCACGCGCGCGATGACTTTCGTGCGCTGCAACCGCAAGCACCATGCGCTGGCCTACGCGCACTCGGAAGTCTCTTCGCTCAATCACATCGCGTTCGAGATGAACGATTGCGATGGCGTCATGCGCGGCATCGGCCGCATGCGGGACGCGGGCTACGACGTGGTGTGGGGACCGGGCCGCCACGGCCCCGGCAACAATGTGTTCGGCTACTTCATTGCCCCGTTCGGGGGCGTCATCGAATACACCGCGGAAGTCTCGGAAGTGGCGGACGACTACAGGGTGGGCGCGCCGGACGACTGGAAATGGCCGCCCGGGCGCATGGACCAGTGGGGAATCTCGACCAAGGACACCGCGCGCATTTCGGTGGCGGAGCGCCGGTTCCGGTTCGGCGGCGCCGGACCAGCATAAGCGACATCAGCGCAGGTGCGCAGTCGCTTCTTCCTCCGCGCGCTGCTTGATCTCGTAGGCCATGGGGTCCTTCATTTCTTCGAGGATGTGGCCCACCAGGCCGATGGCGCGCGCCATCACGCCTATGCCGCGCACGATTTTCCACGGCAGTTGCAGTTCGCTGGCGATGGCGCCGATGGCGCCGGTGGCGTTCACCGGCAGCGATTTGTCATAAATGATTTCGGCCTGCTGTCCGACTTTCTGCATCAGTTTCACATACGGGCCATCGTAGCCATTGGCCGCGGCGATCTCGAACAGGCGCGGCGCGCGCGGGTCGACGGGCTTGTGCAGGGTGTGGCCGATGCCGGGTACGGTCTGCTTGCGCGCGCGGAAACGCTCGACGATGTCGCGCGCCAGCCGGTCGAGATCGGCGTCCCCGGCTGCCGCCGGGTCGGGCAGGGCTTCCTGCAGCATGCGCGCGGCGGTTTCCATGCTGCCCACAAACACGCTGCCCAGGCCGCACAGGCCGGCGGCGACCGCCGCCTGCATGGCTTCGGGCGCGCCGGTATAGGTCATGCGCGCCGCCAGCGAGCTGGGGGTGAGGCCGTGCTCGACCAGGGTGACGGCGATGGCGTTGAACATGACCGATTCGCGCGGCGTGGGCAGGCGGTCGGTGATTTCCAGAAACGCCATGTCGCCGAGCGAGAGCCTGCCCAGAATTTCGCTGCACAGGTCATGGCCCTTGACGGTAATGCGGTCAGTGGCACTCCATGCGATGTTGGTGCGTATCGATTTTCGTTTCGCCATGCTGGATCTCCCCGGGTCTGCGCTGACATGTATTTTCTAGCTTAACATTCCCGGCCGGCCGGACCGGTTCGTGCGGGATTTTCCGGTGCGGCGGGCGTTTGCTTTAAAATGGCGTTATCAAGGCATTTCCGTCCAGGCATCATTCCGGAGTCGTCCCCATGAACATGGCCGTCAAAAATTCCATTCTTGCCGCCGGCGTGGCGCCGACGCGCGCGCTGTGCGAATTTCTCGCTTCCATACGCTACGAGCAGCTGCCCGAAGCGGTGGTGGCGCGCACCGAAGATCTGTTTCTCGACTGGTTCGCCTCCGCGCTTGCCGGCAAGGGCGCGCGCCCGGTGGAAACGCTGGCGAAATTCGCGGCAGCGATGGGCCCCGGCAGCGGCAAAAGCGAAGTGCTGATTTCGCGCGGCAGAACCTCGCCGTTTTTTGCGGCGCTTGTCAATGGCGCGGCTTCCCATTTCGTCGAGCAGGACGACCTGCACAACAGCTCCGTGCTGCATCCGGGCACGGTGGTGTTTCCCGCGGTGCTGGCCGCGGCGCAGGATGCCGGCATTTCCGGCAAGGACTTCATCGCCGCCGCGGTCGCCGGCTACGAGTGCGGCGTGCGGGTGGGCGAGTTCCTCGGCCGCTCGCACTACAAGGTGTTCCATACCACGGGCACCGCCGGCAAGCTGGCGGCAGCGGCAGGCGTGGCCCATGTGCTCAGGCTCGATGCCGACAGGATGCAGCACTGCCTGGGTTCCGCCGGCACCATGGCGGCGGGACTGTGGGAGTTTTTGCGCGATGCGGCCGATTCCAAGCAGTTGCACACCGCAAAAGCCGCGGCCGACGGGCTGATGGCGGCGTGGATTGCGCGCGACGGCTTCACCGGCGCGCAGCAGATACTCGAGGGCAGGCAGGGCATGGCGGCGGGCATGTCGAGCGACGCCGACGTGAAATGGCTCACCGACGGCCTGGGCACGCGTTGGGCGCTGGCGGAGACTTCGTTCAAATTTCATGCCTCGTGCCGCCACACCCATCCGGCGGCCGATGCTCTGCTCGATCTGATGCGCGAGCACCGGCTCAAGGCTGCGGACGTCGCTGCCGTGACGGCACACGTGCATCAGGGCGCGCTTGACGTGCTGGGGCCGGTCACCGATCCGCAGACCATACACCAGTCGAAGTTTTCCATGGGCCTGGTGCTGGCGCTGATCGCCCGCCACGGGCGCGCGGGACTCGCCGACTTTACCGACGCCGCGCTGAGGGACAGCGAGATCCGCGCCTTCCACGACAAGGTGAAAATGGTGCTTGATCCCGACATCGACCACGCCTATCCGCAGCGCTGGATGGGGCGGGTGACGGTCAGCACGCGTGACGGCCGCGAGATCGAGCAGCGCATCGCCTCGCCCAAGGGCGATCCCGACAACACCCTGACGCGCGCCGAGCTCGAGGACAAGGCGCTGCGGCTCGCGGGTTACAGTGGCGGTGCAAGCGCTGCGGAAATGCAGCGCGTCATCGCGCGTATCTGGCGTTTGCGCGACGAACCGAACGTTGTTAGTTTTTTGCAATAAATCAATAATTTAAGAGATATTCGTGCAACTGACGCCGCATCCGGGCCTGCGTTTCGTGCAATTCGCGGGCAACCGCGCAGGTGCGCGCCGCGCCTGTCCGCCATGAGGACCATCCTGCGGCGTTATCTGCCATGGCTGCTGGTGCTGGCCGCTGTCGTGGCGGCAGTGCTGTTCATGCAGCGCCCCAAGGCGGTTGCAGTCGATATCGTTGTCGCCAAAACCGAGGACGTGCAGACCAGCGTGGTCGCCAGCGGTCGCGTGCTCGCGCCGGCGCGCGTTGACATCGGCGCCACCGTCACCGGGCGCGTGCAGCGGGTCGCGGTGCGCGAGGGCGCGCGCGTCGCGGCAGGCGAGCTTCTGGTGCAGCTTGAAAAACAGGAACTGGCGGCGGCGGTCAGCCAGGCGCTCGCGGCACGCGACCGCGCCCGGGCGCGGCTGACTTCGGTGACGACGCTGGCGCTGCCCACCGCGCGCGGCGCGCTGACGCAGGCCGAGGCCAATCTGGCGGTGGCCGAGCAGGAGTGGCGGCGTGCGCAGGAACTGGTGGCCAAGGGCTTCATCAGCAAATCCCGGCTGGATGAAACCGAACGCCAGCTGAAAGTGGCGCGTGCCCAGCTCGACAGCGCGCGCGCGCAGGTCGGCGCACAGGAGATCGCGGGAGCGGAAGCGCAGCAGGCGCGCAGTCAGCTGGTCGAGGCGGAAGCGGCGCTGGAACTGGCGCGGGCGCGCCTGGCGCAGGCGGACATCCGCGCGCCGGAGTCTGGCGTGGTGCTGGAGCGCGTGATCGAACCCGGCGATATCGCGCAGCCCGGACGGCGCATGATGACGCTGGCGCTGGACGGGCCGGCACGCCTCATCGTGCAGGTCGACGAGAAAAATCTGCCGCTGCTGGAGCAGGGGCGCGCCGCGCTCGCCGCGGCCGACGCTTTCCCCAACCAGCGCTTCGAGGCGCTCATCGACTATGTCTCTCCCGGCGTGGATGCGGCGCGCGGCACCATCGAGCTGCGCCTTGACGTGCCCAAGCCGCCGGATTTCCTGCGCGCCGACATGACGGTATCGATCGATGTCGCCGGCCCGCTACTCAAGCAGGCGCTGTTCATTCCGGCGGAGGCAATACGCCAGCTGCAGTCCGACGCGCCGTATGTGCTGGTCGAGCGTGCCGGTCAGGCGCTGAAGGTTTCCATCCGCACCGGCCTGCAGACCCAAGGCAGGGTGCAGGTCGTGGGCGGCATCGCGGCCGGCGACCGCGTGATCCTCAGCCGTGAAGTCGAGGCCGGGATGCGCGTGCGCGAGCGGCGCTAGGGCGATGGGCGCGACCATGGGCAGGCTGGGCTTCGAGTGGACGGTGGCGCTGCGTTTCCTGCGCGAGGGGCGCATGCAGACGGCGCTCATCATCGGCGGCGCTGCAGTGGGCGTGGGGGTGATTTACTTCATTACGGCGGTGCTGGTCGGCGTGCAGTCCGATCTCATCCGCAGGGTCACCGGCGCGCAGGCGCACATCGTGCTGAAACCGCCGGAAGAAACCGTGACCCCCCTTGTTGCGGCAACGGCCGAGGCGCCGCGGCTGGCGAGCGTGCAGGCGCGGCCGCAGCGGCTGACCACCATAGACGGCTGGGCGACGCTGGCACGCCAGACCGAGACCACGCCGGGCGTGGTGGCGGTGGCGGCGGTGGCCACCGGTTCCGCGCTGGCGATCAAGGGCAATGCCTCGCGCTCCATCGTGCTGCTCGGCACCGATCTCAACCAGTACATGCGCGTGGTGCGCCTCGACGACAAGCTCACGCAGGGCGTGCTGCGGCTGGAGCCCGGCGAGGCGCTGATCGGCCTGGAGCTGGCGCGCGACATCGGCGCCGTGCTCGGCGACCGTTTTCGCGTGCAGTCGGCGGAGGGCGGCAGCCAGGTGTTTCAGATCCGCGGCCTGCTCGACCTGGGCTCGCGCGAGCTTAACCGGCGTTACGTTTATGTTGATTTGCGCGGCGCGCAGAGCCTGCTCAACATTCCCGGGCGCATCACCAACATCGACGTTGCGGTGGGCGACATCATGCGTGCCGAGCAAATCGCGGCGCGGCTGCGCGCGCAGTCCGGGCAGCTGGTGGAAAGCTGGATACAGACCAACAACCAGGTGTTCGCCGCGATCAATAACCAGAACATCATGACGCTGCTGATCCGCGTTTTCGTCACCGTGGTAGTGGCGCTCGGCATCGCCAGCGTGCTGGTGGTGTCGGTGGTGCAGAAGCGCAAGGAGATAGGCATCCTGCGCGCCATAGGTGCGACGCGCGCCCAGATGCTGCGCGTGTTCCTGCTGCAGGGCGCGATCGTCGGCATCGTCGGCGCGCTGGTGGGGTCGGCGCTCGGGCTAGCGCTGGTGGGCATCTTCAGCCGCGTGCTGCGCTCCGCCAGCGGCGAGCCGCTGTTCACCATCGAGTTTGATCCGCAACTCATCGGCATATTCGTGGCGGCTGCCGCGCTGCTCGGACTCATCGCCGCGGTGCTGCCGGCGCGCAATGCGGCCGGGCTCGATCCGGCGCAGGCCATCCGGGGCTGATGATGGCGCAGGAAGGCCATGCTGCGGATGTGCCGCTCATCGCGCTGTCGCAGGTGCGCAAGACCTACAACGCAGGCCTGCCCAATGCCGAGGAAGTGCTGCATGGCATAGACCTCAGCGTGCGGCGCGGCGAGTTTGCGGCGCTGATCGGCCCTTCGGGATCAGGAAAAAGCACGCTGCTCAACATTCTCGGTTTGCTGGAACGCGCTTCCAGCGGCGTTTACCGCCTTGGCGGGCGTGATGTGACGGGACTGGATGATGACGAGCGCACGCGCGCGCGCCATTCGACGCTGGGGTTCATTTTTCAGTTCCACCACCTGTTGCCGGCCTTCAGCGCGCTCGAAAACGTGATGCTGCCGGCGCTGATCGGACGCAAGCGCGCGTCCGCGCAATCACCGGGCGCAAACGGCATCAGCGAGGGCATTTCACGCGCCCGTGCGACTGCTTTGCTCGATGCCGTCGGCCTGCGCGATGCCTACAACAAGAAGCCGGGCGAGTTGTCGGGCGGCATGCAGCAGCGCGTCGCGATCGCGCGCTCGCTGGTGCTGGGGCCGCAACTGGTGCTGGCCGACGAGCCGACCGGCAACCTGGATACCCACAGCAGCGACAGCATTTTCGAGCTGCTGCGGCGCTTCAACAGCGAGCAGGGCACGGCCTTCATCGTGGTGACCCACGATCCGCGGCTGGCTGCGCGCTGCGACCGCATTATCGAACTGGTCGACGGCCGCATTGCGGGTGACCACCTGAATCAGGCTCGAGCATCAGCATGAGTCGAGAGTCCAACCGTTTCCGCTATTGAACAGAACCGAGGAACTCCATGCGCATCACATCCATACACTCCGCCAGCGTGCCCATCGCCTCGGCCATCCGCAACGCCTACATCGATTTTTCGAAAATGACCGCGAGCGTGGTGGCGGTGGTCACCGATGCCAAGAGGGACGGCAGGCGCGTCGTCGGCTACGGTTTCAATTCCAACGGCCGCTACGCGCAGACCGGGCTGCTCGCCGAGAGGTTCATCCCGCGCCTGATGCAGGCCGAGCCGGCTTCCCTGCTCAACGACGAGGGCAGCAATCTCGATCCGCACCGCATCTGGGCATGCATGATGGCGAACGAGAAACCCGGCGGCCATGGCGAACGCTCGGTGGCGGTGGGCGTGGTCGACATGGCGGTATGGGACGCGGTGGCAAAAATAGAAGGCAAACCGCTGTATCGCGTGCTGGCCGAGCGCTACAACGGCGGCAAGGCGGATGACAGGGTGTTCGTCTATGCTGCGGGCGGCTATTACTATCCCGGCAAAAACCTTACTGCCCTGCAGGACGAGATGAAGAAATACCTCGATCTTGGCTATTCGGTGGTGAAAATGAAAATCGGCGGGGAATCCCTGGCCGACGATCTGGCGCGCATCGAGGCCGTGATCAAGGTCGTGGGCAAGGCGGACAGGGTGGCGGTGGATGCCAACGGCCGCTTTGATCTGAAGACCGCGGTCGAATACGCCAGGGCGCTGGCGCCGTACGGCCTGTTCTGGTACGAAGAGGCGGGTGATCCTCTCGATTTCACATTGCAGGCGGAGCTGGCAAATCACTATCCCGGCGCCATGGCCACCGGTGAAAACCTGTTTTCGATGCAGGACGCGCGCAACCTCATACGCCACGGCGGCATGCGCGCCGACCGTGACTGGCTGCAGTTCGACTGCGCGCTGTCCTACGGCTGCGTCGAGTACATGCGCACGCTGGCGATGCTGCGGGAAAACGGCTGGTCGCCGCGGCGCTGCATCCCGCACGGCGGACACCAGATGTCGCTCAACATCGCCGCCGGCCTCGGGCTGGGCGGCAACGAGTCCTATCCCGACGTATTCCAGCCTTTCGGCGGTTTCGCCGACGGCACGCCGGTCGCAAACGGCTATGTCACCATGCCCGAGGCGCCCGGCGTGGGATTCGAGGCGAAAAAAGCCCTGTACAAGGTGATGAAGGCGCTCGCCGCCTGATCAGGCCGTGGGTGGCCGCGCAGTGCCGCAATTCCAGCACGCGGTGAACTGGCCCTCCAGCATTTCTGCGCAGTCCGGGCACTGCCAGCGTTCGCCGCTGAACTTGCGGGCATGTGCGCCCTTGAGAAATTCGATCAGCAGTTCGTTTGCCTGTTCGAATTGCGCGTCGTCGGTGATCCACACCGAGCAGATGTCGGCCGGCAATTCACCCAGTCCGCCGGTGAGAAATTCACCGCGCACCAGTGCCGGTATGCCCTGCGATTCGAGAAATCCCCTGACGATATGCGCTTCGGCCGCGTGTTTTGCGGCGTGTATCTGCTTCATGTGAGCCCCCTCCCTGCCGCGCCGCCATGTCGCAGGCAGCGGCCAGTTTAGCGGTTTGCGGACCCGCTGTGCCCGGAGCCTGGATGCAGCATATGGCATGCCACCGAATGGCCGGCTGCAGCATCGTGCAGCGCAAGTGCGGGCTCGGTGCGGCCGCATACCTCTTCGGCGAAGGCACAGCGGGTGCGGAAGCGGCAGCCCGGCGGCGGGTCGACCGGATTCGGCGGATCACCGATCAGCGGCGGGTTTTCAATCCTGATGTCCGGGTCCATCGACGGGCGCGAGGCGAGCAGCGCCTGAGTATAGGGATGCCTGGGGCGGCGGTAGATTTCCTCGACCGGGCCCAGCTCCACCACTTTTCCCAGGTACATCACCAGCACGTGGTCGCTGATGTACTGCACGACGTTGAGGTCGTGTGAAATAAACAGGTAGGTGAGGTGGAGGTTGTTCTTGAGGTCCACCAGCAGGTTGAGCACCTGCGCCTCGATCGACTTGTCGAGCGCTGAAACCGCTTCGTCGAGGATGACCAGCCTGGGTTCGAGCGCGAGCGCGCGCGCGATGTTGACGCGCTGGCGCTGGCCGCCCGACAGCTCGTGCGGGTAGCGCCGGCCGAATTGCCGGGGGTCCAGCCCCACCATGGACAGCAGTTCGCGTGCCTTGGCGGTCGCCTGGACTTGCGGCGTGCCGTGAGTGCGCGGCCCGAAGGCAATGCTGTCTTCAATCGCCAGCCGCGGGTTGAGCGAGGCGTAGGAGTCCTGGAACACCATTTGCATGTTGCGGCGCAGTTCGCGCAGCGTGAGTCCGTCGGCATTGGCGCCGCCCAGGCGCCTGCCGTCCAGCCACACCTCGCCCGCATCCGGGTGAATGAGGTGCATGAGCAGGCGGGCGGTTGTCGATTTGCCGCAGCCGGACTCGCCGACGATGCCCAGCGTTGCGCCCTTGCGGATGGTGAAGCTCACGTCGTCCACGGCCTGCACCAGCGGACGCCGGCCGAACAGCCGGTCCGATTTCAGCGCGAAATACTTGCGCAGGTTGCGCACCGTGAGCAGGTTGCCGTCTGCCGGCGCGAGGGAAGGTGGGAGGGGGCTGTTCACGCGTTTGCCGTTTGCGGGTTCATGGGCTTACAGGCGCACGTCCATTGCACTGCGCAGGCCGTCGCTGATCAGGTTGAAGCACATCGAGGTAATGAAAATCATGAAACCCGGCAGCACCGCATTCAGCGGCGCGAGAAATATCGACTCGCGCAGGGTGTTGAGCATCAATCCCCATTCGGCGGCAGGCGGGCTCGCGCCCAGGCCGATGAAGGACAGCCCCGCGGAAATGACGATGGAGACGCTGACCAGCACGGTGGCATAGACGAAAATCGGCCCCAGCACGTTGCCGAGTATGTGGGTCCTGATGATGGCAAAGCTGGTGGCGCCGCTGGCGCGCGCCGCTTCCACGAAATCCATCCCCCGCACCTGGGTGGTCACCGACTCGGTGACCCGCGTGATGGGCGGTATGAACACGATGGTGATCGCCAGCAGCGCGTTGCCGATGCCCGCGCCCAGCGCGCCGGCGATGGCCACCGCCAGCAGTATCGACGGAAAGGCATAGAACACGTCGGTGGTGCGCATGATCAGCATGTTGATGCGGCCGCCCATGAAGCCCGCCGCCAGCCCCAGAACGCCGCCGACGGCCAGGGCGATCAGCACCGGCAGCACGCCCATCATCAGCGACAGCCGCCCGCCATAGATCAGACGCGACAGCATGTCGCGGCCCAGTTCGTCGGTGCCGAGCAGGTGTCCAGGCGAGCCCATGGGCAGCAGCCGGTTTGCGGAATTCGATTGCGCCGGGTCGGGCAGGCCCAGCCATGGCGCGAGCAGCGCCGCGCCCGCGATCAGCACCAGCACCGTGGCGCAGGCCACGGTAAACGGATCGCGGACCAAGCGCAGGCCGACGTTCTGCCAGTAGGTGCGCTGCACGATGCTGCCCACGGGAATTTCGACTGCGCGCGGCGTGCCCGCGGCGTCCAGGGCGAGGGTGATTTTTTCGTCAGCCATGCGTCATCCCCGGCTGATGCGCGGATCGGCCCAGGTCTGCAGGATGTCGACGACCAGGTTGATGGCCACGAAGAACAGCGCGAGCAGCAGGATGGTGCCCTGCAGCACCGGTATGTCGCGGTCGAAGATCGCGAGATTGAGCAGGTAGCCGGTCCCCGGCCAGGTGAACACGGTCTCCACCAGGATGGAGCCGCCGAGCAGATGCGCAAACTGCAGGCCCATCACCGCGAGCACGGTGGGCATGGCGTTGCGCGAGACGTGCAGCAGGATGCGGCGCTCGGACAGGCCGCGCGCGCGCAGGGCCTCGACGAATTCCTGCGACAGGATTTCCATCACGCAGGCGCGCGCGGTGCGCGCGACGATTGCGCCGGGTATGGCGGCGAGCGCAATGGCGGGCAGGATCATGTGCTTCCACGACTCCCAGCTCCAGAACGCGGCGCTGCCGGCGCCGATCGACGGCAGCCATCCCAGCTGGACCGAAAACACGATCACCAGGATGATGGCGAGCCAGTAATGCGGCACGCTCACGCCGGCAATCGCGATCGAAGACACCGTTTTGTCCAGCCAGGTGCCATGGTTGTACCCGGCGAGCATGCCCATTGCCGCGCCAAGCGTGAAGCCGATCGCCGCGGCGACCACGCCCAGCGTCATGGTGCGGGCGGCGGCGTCCATCAGGATGTTGAATACCGGCGCGCCGCTGCGCAGCGAATAGCCCATGTCGCCGGTCAGCGCATTGCCAAGCCAGATCAGGTACTGGAGAGGCAGCGGTTTGTCGTAGCCGAACGAGGCGCGCATTTCGGCGAGCATTTTCTGGTCGACTTCACCCATAACCGCCGACAGCGGGTCGCCCGGCGCCAGATGCACCAGCAGGAACACGATGAGCGACACCCCCAGCGCGATCGGGAGGGTGTAGAGGACGCGACGCAGGATGTAATAAAGCATCAGCAGCGGGCCTGGCGGGGCGCGGGGATCACGGCAGGGAAACGGTATCCTTCATTCCCCGGCATTGCGGTTGCGTTTCCGCTTGCGATCCCGCGCGTCCTGCACGCAGTCATGCTTCAGTCGGCGACATAAACCGGCGCCAGGTCCTGAAACCAGTGCCGCGCCTGGGTCCAGCCCCTGACCTTGGCCGACATGGCACGCGGGCCGGTGTCATGCACCACCCACACGTCGACCGCCTGGTCGACCAGGTAGGCGTGCAACTCGCCCAGCAGCTGATCGCGCTTCTTGTCGTCGAAGGTCACCGCCGCCTTGTCGATCATGGCGTCGACCTTGGGGTCGGAGTAATTCATGTAATTGAAGCCCTTGGGCGGAATCGCGCTGGTGCTGTAGATGCGGCCGAAGGCGCTGAACGGATCGACCGTCGCCGAAGAGTTGTTGATGCCGTGCGTACCCTGGCATATCGGGGCGCCGGCGCCGGCGCGACGGCAGTTGCGCACCTGCTCCCAGTCCACCGTCACCAGCTCGAGATTGATGCCGACATTCTTGAGGTTCTGCTGGATGTACTCGTTCATCGGCTTGGGCAGCATCTGGCCCGAGCCCGAGGGCGCAACCAGCACCTTGAGGGTGAGCGGTTTGGCGGCCGAATAGCCGGCTTCGGCCAGCAGCTTGCGTGCCGTCGCCGGGTCGTGCTTGATGGCGAAGCCGGGTTTGCCGAACCACGGGCTCGACTTGTCGACCACGCCGACCGCGGGCTCGGCGAATCCGCCCAGCAGCTTGACGATGCCGCCGCGGTCGATGGCGAGGTTGACCGCCTTGCGCACACGGATGTCGCGCCATGGCGAATCATCCTTGAAGCTCATGAAATAGGGCCAGAAGTGCGGGTACACATTGGCGCTGATCTGGAACCCCTGGGACTTGAGCCGCGGCACGAAGTCGGGCGGTGGCGCTTCTATGAAGTCGACCTGGCCCGAGAGCAGGGCCGAGGCGCGGGTGGTGGCTTCCGGTATCGGCAGCAGGATCAGGCGCTCGGATTTGGCGACGCGCTTGGCGTCCCAGTAGTTGGGGTTGCGCACGAGCTCGGCGCGTTCGCGCGGCTTGAGCGATTCAAGACGGAACGGTCCGGTGCCGGACGGCTGCGCCGAGAACTTGTTCCAGTCGCGGCCCAGCTTCTCGTATTGCGCCGGGCTGGAGTAGAAGACATACGTTACCTGGTATGGGAAGGTCGAGTCCGGCGCGTGGGTGGTGAGCTCTATCGTATAGTCGTCAACCTTGCGCCAGGATTTGAGCGACAGGATGCGTCCGGCGACCTGCGCGGTCTGGCGCGCGTCATGGTGGGGCGCATCTTTCTTGAACAGCTTGTCGAGATTCCAGACCACCGCATCGGCATTGAACTCCGATCCGTCATGGAATTTCACGCCCTTGCGCAGCTTGAAGGTCCACTTGGTGTTGTCCTTGGGGTCAACGTTCCATTCGGTGGCGAGCCCGGGTACCAGCGTCGAAGCGCTCTTGGCGTCGTCGAGCTTCCAGTTGATGAGCCCGTCGTAGAGGGTCAGCCCGGTCATGCGGTAGCCTTCAAAGCCGCCGTTGGGTTGCCCGCTGGTGGTGGAGATATCGGACAACGTCATGCCTATGCGCAGCGGCTTGGATTGTGCCCAAACTGTTCCGCCCGCGAGCGCGCACGCCACACTGATACATGCAACAGCCAGCTTGAATCCTCTGGGTTTCATGACAATCTCCTTTTGTTGACTGCAGTAAGCGGTTAAGCGGCGAGTGCGCGCTGCACCCATTCCGAGTTGAGGAAAAGCGCGGTATCGCGACCATGGGGCGCAATGACCTGCAGGCCGAGCGGCAGCCCGGCCGGCCCGCTGCCATGCGGCAGCGTCATGCATGGCAGGTGCAGCAGGGTCCACATCAGGCCGAAAATCGGTTCGCCGGTGCTTTCGATTCCCGGGGCTTCGCCAGGCGCGCTGGGCGCAATCAGCACATCATATGCCCTGAACACATCGGCGATGCGCGCGCGGCAGCGCACTGCGAGGGCAACCGCGGCCTCGTATTGCGGGCGCGTGACTTTGCCGCCGGCTGCAATGCGCGCGGCAAGGCTTGCCGAGATGAGCTCAGGATGGCGCGTGCGTTCATGGGTGAGGGCGCGGTAAAACTCGTAGGCGCTGAGCGCGATCTGGGTATCGGCAAGTCCGGAAAAATCAGCGCCGAGCTCGACCTCGGTCACCTGCGCGCCGGCGGCGGCAAGCGTGCGTGCAGCCTGCTCCAGGCTGGTTCGCGTGGCGTCGTCGGCATGGTCCCACCATGGCGTGCGGCAAAAGCCGACGCGGGGCCTGAGCGCAGCCACGTCGCCGAAGTCTGCGGGAGCCATGCCGGAGAGCTCCTCGGCAATCAGCGCGGCATCGGCCACGCTGCGCGTCAGTGTGCCCAGGGTATCCAGCGACTCGGACAGGAATTTGAGGCCGGCGCGGTTGAGCAGACCGAACGATGGCTTGTAGCCGATGACACCGCAATATGCTGCGGGGCGGATGATGGAGGACGAAGTCTGGGTGCCGAAGGCGATGGGCACCATGCAATCGGCCACCGCGGCCGCCGAGCCACTGGACGAACCACCCGGCGTGCGCTGCGGATCGTGCGGGTTGCGCGTCTTGTTGGGATGGCGGGTGGCGAATTCCGTCGAAACCGTCTTGCCGAGAATGACGCCGCCCAGCTCGCGCACCTGGGCCACGCATGCCGCATCGCATGCCGGACGGTGGCCCTTGTAAATCGGCGAGCCATACTCGGTCGGCAAATCGCAGGTGTCGATCACGTCTTTGACGCCCACCGGGATGCCGTGCAGGCGTGAACGCGGCGGTTCGCTGTCGCGCGCGCGGGCCTGGCGCAGCGCAAGCTCGGGATCGACGCAGGCCCAGGCCTGCACCGCGTTCTCGCGCTCGCGGATGCGCGCAAGGCAGGCGTCGACCAGTGCCTCCGAAGTCAGTTTGCCGGCGGCAATGGCAGCGGCTGCGTCCGCGGCAGAAATCTGGTTGAAGGGCAGGGCGGTGGTCATGTGGTGGCGGCCTCGCGTTGAATGACAAGTTCGGGGTAATGGCAGCGGGTGAGGTGATCATAGCCCAGGCTGGCGCCCATGGTCACTGCGGCGGGAAAGTCCTCGGTGCAGCGCGCCTGCGCGTAGTGGCAGCGCGGCGCGAAGCTGCAGCCGGGCGGCAGCGCCGCGAGATTGGGCGGCGAGCCGGTGATGGGCGTCAGGCGCGTGCCTTTGGCGACTTCGTGCACGGTCGAACCCATCAGGCCCTCGGTATAGGGATGGCGCGGGCGCCGCACGACATCGGAGACCGCGCCGCTTTCGACAAAGCGGCCGGCATACATGACTGCGATCTTGTGTGAAACCTCGACCGCCACGCCCAGGTCGTGCGTGACGAAGATCATGGCCATGCCCAGTTCCTGCTGCAGCGTGCGCAACAGCAGCAGCACCTGGATCTGTACCGTGGCGTCCAGTGCGGTGGTCGGTTCATCGGCGAGCAGCAGCTGCGGGCGGCAGGACAGCGCGATTGCGATCATTGCGCGCTGGCGCAGCCCGCCGGAGAGCTGATGCGGATAGGCATCGAGACGGCGCCTGGCCGAGGGAATCTGCACCAGGTCCAGCAGTTCGAGCGCCCGCCTGGCGGCTTCGGCGCGGCTGATGCCTTCGTGCTGCATGACCTGCTCCATGATCTGCTGGCCGATGGTGAACACCGGGTCGAGCGCAGTCATCGGTTCCTGGAAGATCATCGCTACCGTCGGGCCGCGCAGGCGGGCGAGCGCCTCGCCGCCAAGCGACATGACGTCGTGTCCGGCAATATCGACGCGGCCGGCAAGCCGGGTTTTGGCGGGAGGCAGCAACCGCATCAGCGCGCGCAGGGTGACGCTTTTTCCAGATCCGGATTCGCCGAGAATGCCCAGCACTTCGCCCTTGGCGAGGGTGAAGCTCACGCCGTTTACCGCGTGCACCGTGGCATCGCGGCTTATGAACCTGACCGAGAGGTCCTCGACCGTCACCAGGGGCGCATCATTCATCGCTTGCCCGGAGCCCGCGTGCATTTGGCGCAGGCAAAGAAGCGGATTCGCAACGCGCGATGCGCGCGCAGGAGTCCGGCGGTTGCTGGTATCGCATCTTCATAACGGCGGCATGCGGGCATGCCAGTCGGTTTCCTGCTGGTAGAGGTGTGCGGTGCGGAACAGCAGCGATTCGGAAAAGGGCCGCCCCATGAGCTGGAATGCGATGGGCAGTCCGTGCTTCGAGAATCCGGCGGGCACCGACAGCGCCGGCAGGCCAAGGTAGTTGGTCGGGCGCGTATTGCGCGTGATGCGCGCCACGATGCCGACCACGTCGCCGGAAGCGCGGGGCTCGGTTTCCGCGACGGTGGGCGGCGGTGCGACCATCACCGGCATGTGCAGCACATCGATTTTGGCGTAGACCTTGCGCATGAACTCATCGAGATAGTAAGCACGCAGGTTGAGTGCCTCGAGATAGGCTGTGGCCGGAATGTGGTAGCCGGGTTCGACTCGGCTGCGCACGTACAGCGAATAGTCCTGCGGCCGCTCGCGTATCCATTTGCGGTGAATGACGGATGCCTCCGATATCGAGACCGTGCTGGAAAGCAGGTAGATCTGTGCAGGATCGGGCACTTTCACACCGATGATGCGGGCGCCCAGCTTTTTCAGAACCTTGAGGCTGGCAGTCATGCACGCCTGCACGTCGTCGGTTGCGCCGTCGTAATAATGGTTCTCGGGCACGCCGATGCGCAGCCCCCGGATACTGCCCGCAAGTTCTTTTTCATAGTCGGGTACCGGCAGCGCGGCACAGGTCGCGTCCCTGGGGTCGGCGCCGGCGATGGCCTGCGTCATGCGCGCGCAGTCGCGCGCCGTGCGGGTGAGCGGTCCTACCGTGTCCTGCGACCATGAGCGCGGCATGACGCCGTAGCGGCTGATCAGGCCGTTGGTGGGCTTGAGGCCGACCACGCCGCATGCGGCTGCCGGCAGGCGTACCGAGCCCCCGGTGTCCGAGCCGAGCGAGCCGAAGCAGGCGCGTGCGCCGACCGCGGAACCGGAGCCGCTGGAAGAGCCGCCGGTCATGTGTGCGGGATTCCACGGGTTGCGGCAATGGCCCCAGTGGTCGTTGTGGCCGGTGGGATTGGCGGCGAATTCCGCCATGTTGAGACTGCCCAGCCAGATTGCGCCGGCGGCTTGCAGGCGCTCGACCACGGTGGCGGTCACCGCAGGACGGTAATCGCGCAGGATTTTCGAACCGCAGGTCGAAACCTTGCCGGCGCGGTAATACATGTCCTTGTGCGCGAGCGGCACGCCGTGGAGCACGCCCGGGCGGGCGCTGCGCTTGTGCAATGCCTGGTCGGCCTTTTTTGCGGCCTTGAGCGCGGCATCCGCTTCCAGCGCAATGAAGCAGTTGAGCGCGGGCTGCACCCGCTCGGCCTGGGCAATGCAGGCGCGGGTCACTTCCAGCGAAGACAGTTTTTTCCTGCGGATGGCTTCCGCGACCTCGGTAAGGCTGAGCTTGACGATGTCCGTGCTCATGCGCTTATCTTTCACGCTTGCGCGGTTGCGCATGCGCAGAGAGCAGCGCACTGAAGCGCGCCGGTTCGTCGTTGAAATCGAGCCGCTGCGCAGCATTGCGTATCGCCGCATTGTGACGCTCTACATCTGCGGCCAGTTCCGCGCAGCGCGCTTCGGGAATGTCCAGCCCATGCAGCGCTGCAGCCTGGCCGCGGATCAGCGTTCCGGTGACCTTGTCGTCCATGTTCCTCCCGTAGCCCGCTTTTATTTCGTCATGCCGATTTCAGTCAGCAGAGATTTGGCCTGGTCATATTCTGCCTTGAGATAGGCCGCTGTTTCCTTGGAATTCTTGTAGCCGGCTTCCCAGCCGGTGGTGGCGATGAATTTTTTCCAGTCATCGGTCTTTACCGTTTTGGCAAATGTGTCATCCCAGTAGGCCACCTGCGCCGGCGTCAGGTTCTTGGGGCCGATGAAGGCATACCAGCCCTCCATCACCACGTCGAATCCCTGCTCGCGGAAGGTCGGCACGTCGGGCAGGCTGGCGGAGCGCTTGGGCAGGCTCATGCCGAGGATGCGCATCTTGCCGGCCTGGTGGTGGGGAATGGCATTGTTCGCCGCCTGCACCATGGCATCAATATGCCCGCCGAGCAGGTTGGTGACGGACTCGGCGCCGCCGCCAAACACCACGATCTTGAGCTGCTTGGGATCAACGCCCGCGGCCTTGGCGTACAACGCAGTCGTGAAATGGTTGACTGCGCCGCGCGTGCTGCCGACCGAGATCGACAGCGAGCCCGGGTCTTTCTTGAGCTGGGCGGCAAAATCCTTGAGCGTCTTGTAGGGCGAATCTGCGCGAACTGCCAGCGCCACGGCTTCGGCGCCTATGTAGGGCAGAACGGTGACGTCGGCCAGGCTGATCGGGCTGCGGCCGAGGATGTGGTTGGTGAGCAGTCCAGCCTGGGCGATGGCGATGGTATGGCCATCGGTTTTCTGCGTGGTGTAGGTATAGGCGAGCGAGCCGCCGCCGCCGACCTTGTTGTTGACGATGGCGTCGACCAGGTCGTTCTCCTTCCACACCTTGTGGATGTAGCGCGCGGCCTTGTCGTTGCCGCCGCCGGGCGCAGCGAACACGATCAGTTCTATCGGTTTCTGCGGCTTCCAGGCGCTTTGCGCATGCACGATGGCGGATTGCGAGCCGAGCAGCGCAACTGCGGCGGCGGTGGCACACAACAGCGAACGGCGGATGGCGAAGGCGGTCATGGCGGGCTTCCTTAAAGAAGAATTGAGAAGAATTGTCGGCGGATTCAGAAAACGCACAGGTCGATTGGCGAACTCAAGACTCCATGGACAGCAAACTCCATACCATTTGCCAGGCACAGGGCGGAGGGCAGGGGCTGGGCGGGTAAGCGGGCTGCAACAATGCTGTTGCGGCACCGCCAATCATGCACCATTTTGTGTCGGGCAGACGCGGAAAGGCATTGCCATGGTGCGGCCACTATCATGCTCCTCGCTCTTTTAATGGTGTTGCCCTATATTAAACTGCATCGCAAACATGCGGCAAACGCAAGCCGGCTTGGGGGAAAGGCAAATGCTGCGGAGCAGCGCGAACGGCGCATGCTAAAATTGCTTCCAACAAAAATCCATTCCCGTCCGTACAGAACATTCTTGCCGTCCGCCAGCCGTTGTCGCCGGCGGCAGATTCCGCCGAAATCCGCGCGCCGAAATCCACAGCCATGTCCAGCCTCCGCAATCTTGCCCTGCTAAGCATCGCCGAGCAGGCCGATCTGATCAGGACGCGCCAGATTTCCCCCGTCGAGCTGGTCAAGGCCTGCCTCGAGCGCATAGCGCGCTACGATTCCATATTGCGGGCTTACATCACCGTGTGTGCAGAGCAGGCGCTGGCGCAGGCTGCGGCAGCGGAGCGCGAAATCGCCCGCGGCAATTACCGCGGTCCGCTGCACGGTATCCCGTTCGGCGTCAAAGACCAGTTGTGCACGCGCGGCGTGAAAACCACGCTGGGTTCGAAAATCAGGGCGGATTACATTCCCGATTTCGATGCCACGGTGATCGCGCGGCTGCAGACCGCGGGCGCCATCCTCATCGGCAAGGAAAACCTGCACGAATTCGGCAAGGGCGGCACCAATGTGTTTGCCTACGGCCAGCCGCGCAACCCCTGGAATCCCGAACGCACGCCCTCGAGCTCCTCGAGCGGTTCGGGCATCGCGCCGGCGGCCGGCTTCTGCTCGGGTTCGCTGGGCGAGGATACCGGCGGTTCGATCCGCGGTCCGGCCGCAGCCAATGGCGTCGTCGGTTTGCGCCCGACTTTCGGCCGCGTCAGCCGCCATGGCGGGGTGATGTATGCATGGACTGCCGATACCATAGGGCCGCTGACTCGAAGTGTTTTAGATAACTCTCTGTTTTTAAAAGAAATTTCAGGTTACGACCATTGCGATCCACTGTCCAGCAAACGTCCGGTGCCCGATTACGCGGCGGGGCTGACGGGCGACATACGCGGCTTGCGTCTGGCGGTGGTCAAGGAGATGGCGTGGCCCGCGGGCGTGCATCCCGAAGTGCGCGGCGCGTTCGAGCAGGCGCTCAAGGTGCTGCAGGAACTGGGCGCCCAAATCAGCGAGGTCTCGCTGCCGTGGGCGCGACATGCGATTCCGCTGCAGATGCTGACCTCCGATGCCGATGCGGCGTCCATGTATCTGCCGTTGTTGCGTACGCGCTGGCAGGATTTTGACGTCGGCACGCGCTCGCGCATGGCAACCGCGGCGCTGGTGCCGGCGGTGATCTACAGCCGCGCCATGCGCGCGCGGGCGGTGGTGCGCGCGCACATCCTCGACGCGCTCGGCAGCTGCGATGCGCTGCTGTGTCCGACCAACCTCAATCCGCCGTCGCTGATTGCCGATGCGCGCGAGAAGGTGGAATCGAAAGCCGACGTCGCGCAGCGCCTGCTGCTGCGCCGGATCAGCACCCATCCTTTCGGCGTCGCCAACACGCCGACGCTGGCGCTGCCCATGGGGTTTACCCGCGACGGCCTGCCGCTGTCGCTGCAGATCGCCGCCCGGCCGTTTGCCGAAGACATGGTGTACCGCATCGGCCACGCTTTCGAGCAGGCCACGCCTTGGCACAGGCGTCATCCCGATCTCGAGCGCACGCTGGCGGATTTTGCCAGCCAGGCTGCTACAGGGGCATGAAGATGGAACTGACCGCAGAACAGGTGCGCGCAATGGCGCAGGCCGTGAATCTGGAGATTCCCGACGCCGATTTCAACAATGTCATGTTGCGGCTGTCGGCGCTGTTTGCGGAGATGGACAGCATCGAGCGCGAACTGGGCGCGGAGATGGACAGGACCGAACCGATACCGCCGGTCTACCCGCACGAGGAGTTTTGAGCGGCAGAAGCGGGATCGGGATCGTGCGAAGATGCATGGGGCAGGGCAGGTCGAGAAAACAGCCGCGTTGCGGCGCATTGCAATCAACAGGGAGCTGACGGCATGACAACGCTGCGCGTACTGAGTGGGGGCGCCGCCCAGGCGGTGGTGGAAAAAATCGCCGAGGAATTCCGGCGCGAGACCGGTCACGATATCCGCGGCGAGTTCAGCGCAGTGGGCGCGATGCGCGACAAGGTGGTTGCCGGGGAGGCGGTGGACGTGGTGATACTGACCGCGGCGCTGATTGACGAACTGGCTGCGGCAGGGCATGTCGTGGCGGGCTCGCGCCGCGATCTCGGAAAAGTCGGCACCGGTGTCGCGGTGCGCGCGGGTACGCCGCTGCCCGACGTGTCGAGCCCGGAGGCGCTGCGCGGCAACCTGCTGGCAGCCTCGAAAATTGCCTGCCCGGATCCCGCGGTCGCAACCGCCGGCAAGGTGGTGATGCGCATGCTTGAATTGCTGGGCATCAGCGAGGCGATAAAGGGTAAAATGCAGTTTTTTCCCAACGGCTACGCGGCTATGAAGTGGCTGGCGGCAAGCGGCGGCAGCCTGGAGATGGGCATCACGCAGGTGACGGAGATCCTGCCCAATCCGGGCGTGGCGCTCGCCGGGCAACTGCCGGACGCGCTGCAGATGAAGGCGGTTTATTCCGCCGGTCTGGGAACGCGCGCAGCCAACGCCGAAGTGGCCAGGGCATTCATTGCGCGGCTGGTGGTCCCGGCCGCGCGCCCGGTACTGACGGCCTGCGGTTACGAACTGGCGGGTTGAAAAGACAAGTAAAGTAAACGGAGAAAACAAACAATGAATCGCATCGTGCATCTCGCGCTCAAGGTCGATGATCTGGAGAAAACCACCGAGTTCTACCAGAAGGTGTTCGGCTTCTGGGAGGCCGAGACGCGCAAGACCCGCGACCACCTGTCGCGGCATCTCACCGACGGCGCGCTCGATTTCACCCTGATCAAGTATGACGAGGGCACGCAGTCGGCGGAATCCAAGGCTTCGGGCGAGGGTCCCTGCATTCATCACTTTGCAATCGAAGTCGACGATGTTGCGAAATACGCCGAGGAAATCAAGCAGCATGGCTGCGAAATCATCAGCGATCCAGGCGTGATTCCGATCAAGTTCCGCGCACCCGGCGGCATTACTGCCGAGATCGTGCCGATAGGCCGCTACAAGAAGCCCGCGCCGCCCCCGGGCAGGTGATGCGGGTTTGTCCCTGTCGGCGGTGACGACGCACCGCCGTATGCCACGCTGCCCCGCGACCTGACGCGCGGGATGTTTTTCGCAACTTTTTCACAACAACTGATCAGAGCAAGGCCAAATGGAGGAGTCCTGGTTTAAACGCGGTGATGTCGTGTCCGGCGCGGTGCTGGCCGGCCTGGGCATGTACATCGTGGCCGAAGCGCGCGGCTGGGATTACTTCACCCCGGAGGGGCCCGGTCCCGGGTTTTTCCCGATGTGGTACGGCATCGCCATGATCGCGCTGTCGCTGCTGCTGGTTGTCACTACGCTGCGCCGTGCCGCGGATGCGAGGCAACTCAACTGGCGCGAGGTCGGCAATGCACTGATGACATGGGCGGCGTTCACGGCCTGCATCGCGCTGCTCAAGGTGCTGGGTTTCCTGCTGGCGTTCGGTTTGCTGACGCTGTTCGTGGTTGCCGTGATGTATCGCCGGCCGCTGCCGGTGGCGCTGGCGGTCGCGGCAGGCAACATGGCCGGTTTCTATGTTCTTTTTCCGCTGGCACTGAATCTGCAGCTGCCGGTGGGCATTTTCGGTTTCTGAGATGGAAGTCATCAACGGACTGCTGCACGGATTCGGAGTGGCGCTGATGCCGCTCAACCTGCTGTGGTGCTTTATCGGCGTACTGCTGGGCACCCTGATCGGCATCCTGCCGGGCCTGGGGCCGGCGGCAACCATTGCGATGCTGCTGCCGCTGACTTTCCAGATGCACCCGACCAGCGCGGTGATCATGCTGGCGGGCATTTATTACGGCGCCAAGTACGGCGGCTCCACCACGGCGATCCTGCTCAATGTGCCCGGCGAATCGGCATCGGTGGTCACCTGTCTCGACGGCTACCAGATGGCCAAGCAGGGGCGGGCCGGGCCGGCGCTCGGCATCGCCGCCATTTCCTCGTTCATCGCCGGCACCGTGGGCGTGCTGCTGCTGATGCTGGTCGCACCTCCGCTCGCCAAGTTCGCGCTCTCGTTCAGCTCGCCCGAATACTTCGCCCTGATGAGCCTGGGCCTGGCGATGGTGGTGCTGCTCGCCGGAAAATCGCTGCTCAAGGCGCTGCTCGCCATGCTGTTCGGGCTGTGGATTGCGAGCATGGGCATAGACCTGTTCAGCGACGCCTCGCGTTTCACCTTCGGCCAGACCCACATGCTCGACGGCATCGATTTCGTGATCGTGGCAATCGGCGTGTTCGCGCTGGGCGAGGTGCTCGGCAACATGGAGTCGCGCGAGCACGCGCAGGTGCTGCCGGTGCCCAAGGGGCTGCGCAATCTGCTGCCGAACTGGGCGGACATGAAAGCCTGCCGCTTTGCCTTCCTCAACGGCTCGCTGATCGGTTTCGTCATCGGCGTGCTGCCCGGCGCGGGCTCGACCATCGCCTCGTTCATTTCCTACGGGGTGGAGAAGGCGGTGTCCAGGCACCCGGAGAAATTCGGCACCGGCCTGCCGGAAGGTGTGGCCGCGCCGGAAGGCGCCAACAACTCCGAGACCGGCGGCGCGCTGGTGCCGCTGCTCACCCTGGGCATTCCCGGATCGGCGACCACCGCCATCCTGCTGGCGGCGTTCGTGCTGTGGGGACTCAAGCCGGGGCCGCTGATGATCACCGACAATCCGGACCTGTTCTGGGGACTGGTGGCCAGCATGTATGTCGGCAACGTGATGCTGCTGATACTCAACCTGCCGCTGGTGCCGCTGTTCGCGCAGCTGCTGCGGGTGCCGGTGTACGCGTTGTATCCCATGATCTTCGGCATTTCCATCGTCGGCGTCTACAGCGTGTCGGGCAGCCTGTTCGACACCTGGATGCTGGCGGCATTCGGCCTGCTGGGCTATGCCATGCGCAGGCTCGACTATCCGTCGGCGCCGCTGATTCTGGGTCTGGTGCTGGGCGACGGCATGGAGCGCGCGCTGCGCCAGTCTCTGATGATGTCGTCCGGTGACCTGTCGATACTGGTTTCCAGGCCGATTTCGGCGGTCATGCTGTTTCTGGCGGTGCTGATTCTGGTGCTGCCGATGTTTCGCAAGGCCAATGCCTGGCGCGTCAAGGCCATAGAGGAAAATGGCTGAGCAGGGTAATTACCATTACAGGAGGAATTAAATGATCAAGCATTTGTCGTACGTGCTGTTCGCGTCCGCGGTGTTCGCCGCAGGACCTGCCGTGGCGCAGTTCAAGCCCACCAAACCCATCGAGGTGATCGTGCATACCGGACCCGGCGGCGGTGCCGACGTGCTGGCGCGCTTCATCTCGTCGCTGGTCGACAAGGAGAAGCTGGCGCCGGTGCGCCTCCAGGTCAACAACAAGCCCGGCGGCGGCGGGCTCACCGCCATGTCGTATGTCGTGGAAAAGAAAGGCGATGCGCATGCCATCGCGATTTTCACCGGCAACTGGATGACCAATCCGCTGACGCGCGCCGAAGCCAAGACCACGGTCAAGGACATGACGCCGATCGTGCGGCTGGTGCTGGAGCCGGCGCTGATCGCAGTCAAGGCCGATGCGCCGTATAAGACGATGCAGGACTTCATCGAAGCCGCCAAGAAGAATCCCGGACAGATGAAGCAGTCCGGCGGCTCACTCACCAGCCGCGACAACGTGGTGCGCCAGCTCATCATGAAGCAAAGCGGCGCCAGCTGGGCTTTCATCTCCTTTCCCGGCGGCGGCGAGCGCATCGCGGCGCTGCTGGGCGGTCATGTCAACATGATGGTGGTCGAGCCGCAGGAGGCAGGCGAGCACATCCGCGGCGGAAACATGCGGGTGATCGCGCAGGTGTCGGAGAAGCGCCTTGCCGGCTTCCCCAACGTGCCCACGCTCAAGGAGGCCGGTGTCGATATTCCCGACGTGCCCCAGGTGCGCGGCGTGGTAGCGCCTCCCGGCATACCGGCAGACGCGATCGCCTACTACGAGGACCTGTTCGCAAGAATCACCCAGTCTGCAGGCTGGAAAAAGTATCTCGAGGAGAACCAGTTCGAGGACGGCTTCCAGAAAAGCGGTGATCTCGCCAAGTTCTTCGACGCCTACACCGACCGCATGCGCGGAATCCTGAAGGATGCTGGCGCCAAGGTCGTGCGCTGAGCGCGGGCCGATCCGATCCAGTATGGGGATGCCTCGGCATCCCCTGTTTTTTTAACGAGGCATAAGACAGGCAATGAATTCCTCCGCTGACATCAAGGCTGTTGCAGAAACGCTCGCTGACCAGGCCGCATCGCTTGCGGCAGGCGGCATTCCGGATGGGGTGCGCACCCGCACCGAAGAACTGCTGATCGACGTGGTGGGGCTGTGCGTCGCCGCCCGCAACATGGATTACATGAAGGCGCTGATCGCCGGTGTCGACAGCGGCGGGCCGTGCACTGCCATCGGCCATGCGGCAAGCTTCGCGCCGGAGACGGCGGCGATGATCAACGGCACTGCCGCCCACGGCGAGGACTTCGACGATACTTTCGAAGGCGGTCCGGTGCATTCGAGCGCGGTGATTGCGCCAGCGGTGCTCGCGGCCTGCGAGCGCTTCGGGCGCGACGGACGCTCGGCGCTGGTCGGCATGGTGGGCGGCATTGAAACGCTGTGCCGGCTGTCGATGGTCATTCCCAAGGCCATACACAAGGCTGGTTTCCATCCGACCAGCATCCTGGGCTCGCTCGCCGCCACGCTGGCGGTATCGGCGGCGATGGGGCTCAACCGCCGGCAGACGGTGGATGCGCTGGGCATCGCCGGCAGCATGGCGAGCGGCATCATCGAGTATCTCGCCGAGGGCGCCTGGACCAAGCGCCTGCATGCCGGCTGGGCGGCGAAGATCGGGGTGCAGGCGGCACGTCTCGGGCAGCAGGGCTTCCTCGGGCCGCGCACGGTGTTTGAAGGCACGCACGGGCTGTTCCAGGGCTTCGCGCGCTCGAGCACAGGCAACTACGGCGTGCTTTCCGAGGACTTCGGGCGCAAGTGGTTC
>JAESFZ010000170.1_pt1 | contig 100727 bp, 95 predicted proteins | sample 9269561 | NCBI WGS metagenome assembly JAESFZ01 (sample SAMN14515552, study PRJNA621657) | algae metagenome | isolation source: Tildeniella nuda ZEHNDER 1965/U140 and co-occurring heterotrophs from wet... | place: Switzerland: Stansstaad, Zurih | collected 1965-01-01 | reverse complement strand
GTGCCAACACAGAATCACCCAAGCAGCCCCCGCTGCCACCCCCATCTCGCCACCGAGTCAATCCGCCGCACCACAAACGACCAAGATGTGTGCATGCCGTAGCCGCTTCGCAGGGGCGAGGAACCCAAGCTGGAGAAGCGCCGGCATCGCGGCAGCGGTTCCTCGCCCCCGCGAAGCGGGGGAGAGGTGGCGAGCCCGAAGGGCGAGACGGAGAGGGGGACCGGAGCGGCGAATCGGCCGGAGCTCAAAGAGCCGATGGCATCCATCGGGCGATGTGGGCAGGTCCCCAGCGGCGCGTCTACAGCGCTCCTTCGCTACGTCTTTCGCTTGAGCCGTGTCGAGCGGGCGATCCTGAGGACGTGGCGGGCATAGAGCATCTGCATGGGGATCGGGTTGCCGCGGCGCTCGATCTGGTAGAGCTCGTCATCGATCATCTTGATCGCCCGCCAGAAATCATAGTCGGTGAGCTTCGTGTCGGACGCGAGCCGCGCCGACATCGCCGCGATGTCCAGCTTCATACCAATCTCCGGCGAATCGCGTTCCGCCCACGCGACTCGGTCTCTTGGACCGGAGTGTTTTCGGTCAGGCTGGTTCGATCAACCGGGCCCGACCATTCAAATTGTGCATAAACGGTAACCTTAAGATTTTGATGCCCGGCATGGTTAAGGATCGGTAAACGGCTATTTCCGCCTGATGCCGATCGAGCGGCCGGCGCGCTCCGGCACCGGCAGGCCGGCATGGGCGGCCCCGAGCGCCGCCACCTTATCGGCGATGTCGGGCGGGAACGGCGCCACCTTCGGCCCTCTCATGTCGACATGCAGGGCAAGATGCTCGGAGGTCGCCGCCAGCCAGCCGTCGACATGGCGGATCTCCTGGTAGCCGCGGATGCGCTTGTCATCGTGGTCGAGCAGCTGCAGGCTCGCCGTCACGCGGTCGCCGAGATGCAGCTCGCGCACGTAGCAGATATGGACTTCCGCCGTGTAGATGGTGAGGCCGCGCTCGCGCGCATAGGCCGGGCCCATGCCCATCAGCTCGTAGCCGTCGTCCGAGGCGCGGTCGAACAGCACGTTGTAATAGGCCATGTTGAGATGGCCGTTGTAGTCGATCCACTCCTTCTCGATGTCCATGAGCCCGGAGACGAAGGGAGCGGGCAGGGGCATGGAGGCGATCCTTCTGGCGCTGGACAAGAGGCGGTTCTCGGCATAGGCGACCATAAGGGCCGGCGGAAGTGGCCGCTGGTCCATTCGCGGAGGAAACCATGGCTTTGCGCGACCTCAAACCCGTTGCCCGCAACGCGGAGGGGGCGGCGCTGGTCGCCGGCGTGCTCAAGCAGCGGTTCGGCGAGCGGTTCCAGGCCGGCCAGGCGATCCGGGAGCAGCACGCGCACACGACCACCTACATTCCCGTCCAGGCGCCGGATGGCGTGGCCTTTCCCGAGACCGCGGAAGAGGTGCAGGAGGTGGTGAAGCTCTGCGCCCAGCACCGGGTGCCCGTGATCGCCTTCGGCACCGGCACCTCGCTGGAAGGGCATGTGAACGCGCCCGGCGGCGGCATCTCGCTCGATACCTCGCGCATGAACCGGGTGCTGGCCGTGCATGCGGAGGACCTCGACGTCGTGGTCGAGCCCGGCGTGACGCGCGAGGGCCTCAACGCGCATCTGCGCGACACCGGCCTGTTCTTCCCCATCGACCCGGGTGCGAACGCCAGCCTCGGCGGCATGGCGGCGACGCGGGCGTCCGGCACCAACGCCGTGCGCTACGGCACCATGCGGGAAAACGTGCTGTCGCTGTCGGCCGTGCTCGCCGACGGCAGCCTGATTTCCACCGGCAAGCGGGCCAAGAAGAGCTCGGCCGGCTACGACCTGACGCGGCTGATCGTCGGCTCGGAAGGCACGCTCGGCATCATCACCGCGCTGACGCTGAAGCTCTACGGCATACCGCAGGCGATCGCCGGCGGGGTGTGCCCGTTCCCGAGCGTGGAAGCCGCCTGCCAGGCGGTGATCGCCACCATCCAGATGGGCATCCCGGTGGCGCGCATCGAGCTGGTGAACGCGCTGCAGATGCGGGCGCTGAAGACCTATTCGAAGCTCGACTATCCGGAATCGCCCTGCCTGTTCCTGGAATTCCACGGCAGCGACAGCGGCGTGGCCGAGCAGTCGGAACTATTCGGCGAGATCGCCGCCGAGTATGGCGGCGGGCCGTTCCAGTGGACCAAGGTCGCGGAGGAGCGGGCGAGATTGTGGAAGGCGCGGCACGACGCCTACTGGGCGTCGATGACGCTGCGGCCGGGCGCCAAGGGCCTGTCGACGGATGTCTGCGTGCCGATCTCGCGGCTGGCCGAATGCATCGCCGAAACCGAAGCGGATATCGCCGAAATGAGCCTGATCGCGCCGATCGTCGGGCATGTCGGCGACGGCAATTTCCACGTCCTGGTACTGATGGACCCCGACAGCCGCGCGGAGATCGAAAGCACGGAACGGTTCGTGGAGCGGCTCAACATGCGGGCGATCGCCATGGACGGCACCTGCACCGGCGAACATGGCATCGGCCAGGGCAAGATGGGTTTTATCGAGCACGAGCTCGGCCACGGGGTGGACGTCATGCGCACGGTCAAGGCAGCGCTCGACCCGCTGGGAATTCTCAATCCGGGGAAGATTTTTTAGGGGCTGCCGGACACTTTGGGGCGGTGCCCTTGCGCACCCCCCTCTGTCCTGCCGGACATCTCCCCCGCAAGGGGGGAGATCGGCTGTCGGCTCGGCTTTCGCCAATCGCCAGCGCGGCAAAATCATCGCCGTGAAAGCGGCCGGCTGATCTCCCCCCCTTGCGGGGGAGATGTCCGGCAGGACAGAGGGGGGTGCGCAGAAGTGCAAACGGCCGATTTTAGGCCTTAACCCCGCATCCCTCAGATCGGCTTGAAGTCCGGCTCGATCTCGCGGGCGACGGCGCGCCACTCGTCGCCGTAGTCGACGTTCTGCCAGTCCTTGAACCAGGGGCCGCCATTGGTGAAGTGCACGGCGTTGGGCGTGCCGGTGGCGGGCTTGTCGTTCCAGCCCTCCAGCCAGTTCCAGCTCACCGGGATCTCGCCGATCTCGTCGTCGGCCGCCCACTGCATGCGGTGCAGGTAGGCGCCGCTCTCGCGGTTGATCAGCTCCGGCGTCAGCTGGCGGGTCGACGGATGGGCGCAGTTGAACAGCATGAAGGACGACCAGTTCTTGCGCGGATAGGTGGTCTGCACCTTGCCGTCCATCTTGACGCCTTCCTTCGGCCGGTAGTCGTGCTTGACGCAGGCAACCGCCTTGCTGTCGTCCCGGTATTGCAGCAGGTCGGCGACGTCGGCGAAGAACAGGAAGTCGCAGTCGCAGAACAGCGCCCAGCCCTCGTAGCCGGCCAGCCACGGCGTGAAGAAGCGCGAATAGGTGAATTCGGTGGAGGCGAGCGGATCGATCTCGCGCGTATAGGCTTTCTTCTCCACCAGCTCGTTCAGCACGATTGGGATAACCCGGACCGGGATGGAGGCGTGGTCGAGAATGGTGCGCTTCGCCACTTCATAGGCGATCGGCTCGCGTGAATCCCAGCCGATGTAGATGTCCAGAGATCTGCTCATAGTGTCCTCGACGTTTTGCTCGTCACTCTATCATTGTGAGAAGGCCCTGCCTGACCCTGTCCTCGACCCACTTGCGCTCGTCGGCCCAGGCATGCCGCTTCCAGCCTTCCCAGGAGAAGCCGCACAGGGAGATCGCCCATTCCGCGGCAGAAAAATGGCGCAGGGCGTAGAAAATACCGAAATAGCCGGTGCTCGGATAGACGCTGGCCATCTTGTCCTCCGGCAGGCCGAGTTCGCGGCAGCCGTCCATGTAGAAGGAGGCCGGGAAGACGATGCTGGCCTTGCCAATGCCGCCCAGCGCCATGATGGTGGCGAAGGTCCAGTCCTCGCGCCGGCCTTTCAGCCGCGACAGGAAATTAGGTTTCGGGAAGTAGCGATCGATGATGATCGGGTGATAGGCGAGGATGACCTGACCGGCGTTCCTGACGATGGCCGAGGCCAGGAAATCCGGGCTCTCCAGCCGCCGCTGCATCGGCTTGCCGGCATTGCACAGGAACAGGATGTCGGTCTTCACGCCCGACATGCCGATCGAGGCCTTCGGCTCGTTGAAGCGGACGACGAAATCCGCCGCGTCGATCTCGGCCGACATGTCGCGGCCGACCGGTGCGTTGCCGACGATGTAGAGGGTCTTGCGCGCCATCATCCGTCTCTGGTCCGGATGGCTTGGCCGCCTGCCGCGCCTGCCGTCCGGGTCCAAGCTGTCAACCGGCGCAATGCCTTGCGCCGTCGTCGGGCGGGACTGGGGGAGGGCGGCCGATTCGCCGCTGTGCCTGGAGCACCGACGCGGCTGCTTATGACACGGCTTCGTGAAGGATGCACGCGCAACCTTGCGACGAGCCGCGCAACCGGGCAAGCGAGGCGAATCGCCACTTTATCGCCGGACGGATGCCTTTTAGATTCGCTTGTCCGTCGCAGGTTCCCGTCGCAAAACCGTGCGACACTTTTGCGGAACCTGCTTAGAGTGAGTATCCGCTCCCATGCGTGAAAGGGCCTGATTCTGGCGCGGCTGTTCGTCTTCGTCGGTGGATTGATCGTTCTGGCGCTGACCACGGCGCTGGTCGCTCCCTATTTCATCGACTGGACCAGCTATCGCGCCGCCTTCGAGCGCGAGGCGAGCGCGGTCCTCGGCCGCAAGGTTACGGTCGAGGGTCCGGCGGAGGCGCGGCTGCTGCCGTTCCCCTCGGTGAGCTTCTCCGATGTCTCGGTGGGCGGCGGTTTGCGTGGCGAGCCGGCCATGACGGTCGAGACCTTCTCCATGGATGCCGAGCTCGCGCCGTTCCTGCGCGGCGAGTTCCTGATCTTCGACATGCGCATGGTACGGCCGAGGGCGATCGTCGATATCGGCGAGGACGGCATGGTCGACTGGGCGGTGCGGCCGTCGAGCCCGATCCCGGCCTCGAAGATCGCCCTGGAGAAGCTGACGGTGACGGACGGCCGGGTGGAGATCCGCCACCGCCCGTCCGGGCGCACGCATGTCGTGTCCGGCATCGAAACGGAGCTGTCGGCGAAGTCGCTGGCCGGCCCGTGGCGGCTCGCCGGAACGCTGGCCTTCGACGGCGAGGCAGCCGCCGTCTCCGCGGCGACGGGCGTCGCCGATCCGGACGGGCGCCTGCGTCTCAGGGTCAAGCTGGCGCCCGCGCGGCAGCCGGTCTCGCTCGATGCCGATGGCGAGGTGGCGCTGAAGCCGGAGGGGCTCGTCTACTCCGGCGGCTTCCGGCTGACCGAGACGCCGGTCAAGCCGGCTGCGGCGGAAGGCGAGGCGCAGCCGGTCCGAGAGGCGGAGGCGCCGCGCTACCGCCTCAACGGCCAGTTCATCCTGGACAGCCGCAAGCTGGACCTGGCGGCGTTCCGCTTCGAGAGCGGGCCGCTCGATCATCCCTATACGGCCGACGGCATGGCGAGCCTCGATTTCGGCGCCGAGCCGCGCTTTACCATCAAGGCGAGCGGGGCGCAGATGCGCATCGACGAAGCGCTCGGCGCCGACCAGGGTGCCAGCCTGTCGCTCGAGCAGCGGCTAAGGGCTTTCACGGCGGCGATGCTCGCTCTGCCGAAGCCGACGATCCCGGGCTCGATCTCCGTCGACCTGCCGGCGGTGGTGGCCGGCGACACGACGATCCGCGACGTGCGGCTGGCGGCGGAGCCGGCCGCCGGCGGCTGGAGCATCAAGTCGGCCGCAGCCACGCTGCCCGGCCGCACCACGCTGGAGGCCGACGGATTCCTGCGCACCGAGGGTGAATTCGGCTTCGACGGCAATCTGCTGATCGCCGTTGCCCAGCCATCCGGCTTCGCCGCCTGGGTGGCCCGGGACATCGACGAGGCCATCCGCCGGCTGCCGGCCGCCGGCTTCAGCGCCAGGGTCGAGATGACCGAGCGGCGGCAGCTGTTCCGCGACCTGGAGCTGGCGCTCGGCAAGGCGCGCTTCCGCGGCGAGATCGACAGCCGCCAGCCCGCGGACCAGCGTCCGTCGATGCTGGTCAGGCTGGACGGCGATGCGCTCGATGTCGACGGGCTTTCGGCCTTCGCATCGCTCTTCGTCAGCGATGCCGGGCGGACCCGGTTCGGCGCGTCCGACCTCGATCTCCAGGTGAAGGCGGGACCGGTCGACATGGCCGGGCTTTCGGCGGAAACCGTCGACACGGCGCTGCGGCTGCGCGAGGGAAGACTGGAGATCGATCGCCTGTCCATCGGCGGGCTGGCGGGCGCATCGATCAGCGCGACCGGCATGATCGAGGGATTTCCGGAGAAGCCGGCGGGCAACGTCGATGCCTCGATCGTCTCGGTCGACCTTGCGCCGCTGGCCGGCCTGGTGGCCCGACGCTTTCCCGACAGCTTTCCGGCGCAGCAGCTCGAGCGCCGTGTCGCCGCCTATCCGGGCCTGCTGACGGACGCCCGCCTCGACATCGTGGCCAAGGCGCGGCAAGGCACGGATGGCCGGACCGCCGTGGAGCTTGGGCTCGACGGCATCGCCGGCGGGTCGACGCTGTCGGCCAGCCTCTCCGGCGACGGCCGGACCGACGCGATCCGGGATGCCGAGCTGTCGCTGTCGGCCTCGGCGGGCAATGGCGACGCCACCGCCCTGCTGGCGCTTGCGGGGCTGCCGGCGCTGCCGCTCGGCGTCACCGGCCCCGGTGAGCTGACGGTGTCCGCCAGGGGGACGCTGGCGGGCGGGCTGGACAGCACCGCGACCCTGAAGGGCGACGCGTTCCTCGCGAATTTCGCCGGGACGTCGACCATGGAGGAAGACAGCTTTGCCGCCAAGGGAAAGGCCAATGTGGAGGCGGCCGACATCGAGCCGTGGCTGATGACCATGGGCCTGAGCCTGCCCGGCATGGGCCTGGGCACGGCCGTCCACTTCACCGCCAATGCCGATCTCGGCTCGGGCCTGCTCGTGCTCGACGGCGTCGACGGCGTCGTCAACGAGACTGCGGTCGCCGGCGACCTCAATGTCGGTCTGGAGGCGGACAGGCCGAGCCTCGACGGGGCGCTGGTGCTCGACGAGCTGCCGCTGGAGCCGTTCGCGGCGATGGTCGTCGGCGGGGAGGCGCTGGCGAGCGAGAAGGGCCAGTGGGCCTCGGCGCCCTTCGGGCAGAAAACGGTGCTGCCCTTCACCGCGTCGCTGGATGTCTCCGCAGCGACGCTGACGGCCGGCTCGGCGGCGGCCTACGACACGACGCTGTCGCTCGGGCTCGACGACGACGGGCTGCGGGTCGCCGACCTGAAGGCGACCTATGCCGGCGGAGCGCTCGGCGGCCGGTTCGAGCTGAAGAACAATGGTGGCACCGCTCTGTTCTCCGGGCAGTTCCGGCTCGATGGCGCCGAGCTGAGCGAGGCCGTGGCGGGCGGGCTTGCCGGAAAGGGCAGTCTCTCGGCCACCGTGACCGGCAATGGCAAGTCGGTCGAAGCGCTGGTCGCGTCACTGTCCGGTTCGGGAACGGCATCGGTCAGGGGGCTTGCCATCCAGGGCATCGCCGACACGGCGCTGCCGGCGCTGCTGGCGCGCGCCGACGCGATCGGCCGCGACATCGACGCCGGCAAGGTCGCCGCCTTCGCCCCCGCGATCGTCGACGCGGGCGCGTTCGCGGCGGGCGACGCCGATGCCGCCTTCACCATCGCCGCCGGCGTGCTGCGCACCCCGCCGGTGCTGCTCGGCAATCCGAGGGCGCAGATCACGGCCGAGCTGCGGAGCGACTTCAGCAGCGGCGAGGCCTCGGCCACCGGCAGCATCGCCTATGCGGCAGGCGAGGCGGCCCTGACCGGCTCGGAGCCGAGCCTGAACTTTTCCGCGCGGCGTCGGGCCGGGGTCACGGAGGCGAGCTTCGACAGCGGTCCGCTGGCGCAGTTCCTGACCCAGCGCGCCCTGGAGCGCGAGCAGGAGCGGGTGGAGGCGATGCAGGCCGCGCTGGTCGAGAAGCAGCGGCTGCGCCGCGAGGTCCGCTACTACGCCGCCCTGCAGGCCGAGCGCGAGCGGGTCGCCGCCGAGGCGCTGCGCAAGGCGGAGGAGGAGGCCCGCCAGCGCGCCGAAGCCGAAGCCCGCCGCAAGGCGGAGGCGGAAGAACGCCGCCGCCGCGCCGAAGAGGAGGCGCGGCAGGAGGCGGCAGAGGAGGCGAGGGCGGCCGAGCAGGCACGCCTGCGCGCCGAGGAAGAGGAATTCCGGCGCATCGTCGCCGAGGACGAGGCCCGCAGGGCCGCCGAGGCTCGGCGCGCCGCCGAAGAGGAGCGGCAGCGCGCCGCCGCCCTCCGGCGCCAGGCGGACCAGGCCGCGCCCTTGCCCTCGGATCCCGGCGACGTGCCGCTGCCGGCACCGCGCCAGGACGTTCAGCCCCTCCGGCCGGCGCAACCGACGCCGCAGACCATCGAGGGCTTCATCGATTCACTGACGGGCGGGTAAGGGGTTTCGGGGCTCGCCCGGCTCGGGCCTGACGGATGCGCCAAGAACCAGCGCGATCGTCAGCCGCCGTATGACAGGATGTGCAATGGTTGAACTCCTCTCGGGCGTCCGCGTGCTGGACCTCACCAACGTGCTGGCCGGGCCGTATTGCTGCTACCAGCTCGCCCTGCTCGGCGCCGACGTGATCAAGGTCGAGGCGCCGGCGGGCGGCGACCTGGCGCGGCAGCTCGGTGCCTCGCCGGAGCTCAACCGCGCCGGCATGGGCGCCTCCTTCCTCGCCCAGAACGCCGGAAAACGCTCGGTCGTGCTCGACCTCAAGAAGGAAGCCGAGCGCGAGCGTTTCCTCGACCTCGTCGCCACCGCCGACGCGCTGGTGGAGAATTTCCGGCCAGGCGTCATGCACAGGCTCGGGCTCGGCTACGAGGCGCTGAAGGCGGTGCGGCCGCGCCTGGTCTATTGCGCGATCTCCGGCTTCGGCCAGACCGGGCCGATGCGCGACAACCCGGCCTACGACCAGATCATCCAGGGGCTGTCCGGCATCATGAGCATCACCGGTACGCCGGAGGCCGCGCCGCTCAGGGTCGGCTATCCCGTCGCCGACACGGTCGGCGGGCTGGTCGGCGCCTTCGCCACCTGCGCCGCGCTGGTGCGGCAGAAGACCACCGGCGAAGGGGCCTTCCTCGACGTGTCTATGCTGGAGAGCGCGCTGTCGGCGCTGGGCTGGCCGGTATCGAACTATCTCACCGCCGAGGTCGAGCCGGCGCCGATGGGCAACGAGAACATGACGGCGGCACCCTCCGGCACCTTCCGCACCGGCGACGGTCTGCTCAACATCGCCGCCAACAAGCAGGAGCAGTTCGTGACGCTGTGCGCGCTGGCCGGCCGGCCGGAACTCGCCGCCGACCCGCGCTTCGCCGAGCGCGAGGCGCGCAAGGCAAACCGCACCGCGCTGAAGGCCTTGCTCGAGGAAGCGCTGGCCGGCGACACGGCGGCGGCGTGGGAGCAAAAACTCAATCGCGCCGGCGTGCCGGCGGGCCGCGTGCTCACCATCCCGCAGGTGCTCGACGAGGAGCAGGTGCGGCAAAGGCGCATGACGCGCAGCTTCGCCGGCGTCGCCGGCCGCGAAAAGCCGCTGACGGTGGTGCGCGGCGGCGTCATCGTCGACGGCCGGCCGCCGCTGCCCGAATCGCCGCCGCCGGTGCTCGGGCAGCATTCGGACGAGATTTTCGCGGCGACGCCGCGCCGCGCCGGAAAGGCCGCCTCATGAGCACGGACGACAAGAAGACCGGCCGCGCCCGCGGCGAGGAATGGTGGACGACGAACATCATCGAGATGAAGCCGGGCATGATCCGGCTGCGCGGCTATGCCATCGAGGAGCTGATCGGCCGCGTCAGCTTTCCCGCCATGATCTGGCTGCTGCTGCGCGGCGACCTGCCGAGCGAGGACCAGGCCGAGCTTCTCGGCATCGCCCTGTCGGCGGCGGTCGACCACGGGCCGCAGGCGCCGTCGATCGCCATCGCCCGCATGGCCGCGACCTGCGGCGTCGGCATCAACAGCGCCATGGCATCGGCCGTCAACGTGCTGGGCGACGTGCATGGCGGCGCCGGCGAGCAGGCGCTGTCATTCTTCGGCGACATCGCCGCGGCCATGGATGCCGGGCAGCCGCTGGAAGCCGCGGCGGCCGCTCGGCTCGATCGCTTCTTCGCCGAGGCGGAAGGCTACGTTCCCGGCCTCGGCCACCGCTTCCACCCGGTCGACCCGCGTGCCCCCAGGCTGTTGGCGGTGACGCGCGATTTCGCCGGCCGCGGCGTCGTGCCCGGCCGCTTCGCCGAAATCGCCGAGGCGGTGGAAGCCGAAGTCGAGCGGCGCAAGGGCAAGAAAATCCCGCTCAACATCGATGGCGCCACCGCCGTCATCTATGGCGAGCTGGGATTCCCGCCGCCGCTGACGCGCGGCCTGTTCGTGCTGTCGCGCTCCGTCGGCATCTTGGCGCATGCCTGGGAGCAGTCGCAGCAGGGCGAGCGCAACAAGGGCCCGCTGCCGCGCGAATGGCTGTGGGCCTATGCCGGCGAGCCGGCGCGGGATCTGCCGGAGGCGGAGGACGAGTAGCGGCGTCCACACTAGTCGGCAGCGGAGTTTCGGTGGGCAGAAACATCTTCGCCGGCCGGTGAAGGGTGCTTGCAGAAAGCCCGATACTTTGGCGCTAGTCCCGCAGCACCGTATGCGGCGAGCCCTTCTCGACCTGGTCGATCACCAGCAGCGTCAGCGGCTCGGCGCCGGTGTTGGTGCCCTGGTGCCACTGGCCGATCATCTCGACGATGAAGTCGCCGGTCTTGTAGTCGGTGCCCTGGCCGGTCTCGACATTGGTGACGCGAAGGTTTCCGGCGAGCACGTAGGCGTAGCGGGCGAAAGGATGCTTGTGCACCGCCAAGGTGGCGCCCGGCGCGATTTCGTAGATCCACGCCAGCACCTGCACATCCTTGCCCGGCAGGGTTATCGGCTGGCCGGTCGCCGTGACGTCGGCCGAGACAAGCGGCGTGACGATTGCCGGCGGCGCCTTTTCCGTCGCGTCGAAGGCGCGGGCAGCGGCGGCCTGCAAAAGCAGCGCCGCAAGGCCGGCGCATCCGAAAACTCCCGCACGCATCCCGACCATGCCTTCCCCCCGACGCATCCCGACGAGACCGACTTTGCGGCCGGCGGGCCGGCGTGGCAAGCCTCTGTCGCTCGATATCGCACTGGCCGGGGCATTTGCGCGGCGTGCTAGTCCGGCGGTCCGACATGCCTGCCGGTGGCTTGGCGTCGCAAGCATATTTTGGTGGACTTGAACAGCAGGATACGTATCTTCACCTGTGGTGAAATCGGGAGAGGTAGTCATGGCGGGCGGGGGGCAAGGGGCCAAGAAGGACAACGGCCAGCAGACAGCGGCGGCCGCGGCCGCGGGAACCAGGATTCCGCTCGCGCCGCCACAACGACAGACGACGCTGCATCAGGATCCGCACGCCATCCGCGACACGCGCGAAAAGGTGCTGGAGGTGGCGATCGGCCACGAGGTGCGGGCCTTCCGCAAGAAACTCGGCATCACCGTCGCCGACCTTGCCGCCACCACCAACATCTCGCTCGGCATGCTGTCGAAGATCGAGAACGGCATCACGTCGCCGTCGCTGACGACGCTGCAGGCGCTGTCGCGCGCCCTCGGCGTGCCGCTCACCGCCTTCTTCCGCCGCTTCGAGGAGGAGCGCAACGCCGTGTTCGTGAAGGCGGGCGAAGGCGTCGACGTCGAGCGGCGCGGCACCCGCGCCGGCCACCAGTACAATCTGCTCGGCTATATCGGCTCCAACACCGCGGGCGTGCTGGTGGAGCCCTACCTGATCACGCTCACCGAAAACTCCGACGTCTTCCCGACCTTCCAGCATGACGGCATGGAGTTCCTCTACATGCTGGAGGGCGAGGTCGTGTACCGTCACGGCGCCAACCTCTACCGGATGCTGCCCGGCGACAGCCTGTTCTTCGATGCCGACGCGCCGCATGGTCCGGACGAGTTGACCAGGCTGCCGATCCGCTATCTGTCGATCATCTCCTACCGCAAGGGCAGCGGCAGCGAGTAATTCGCCCTATGCCGCTCCGCCGGGACAGCCGTCGTCCCGGCACCACCTCCGTTCTCCGCCCTCACCGGCCGTGTCCCTCCTGCGATAGAAAACTTCTATCGGTCAACCGGGATGGCGCATTGACGCCCGCCGCCATTGCTGTAGCTTGGCTATCCTTGAACCGTGAGAAAGTATTTTTCTTGTGGTTCAATTCGGCGGGCGCTGGTGATGCGCGTAGATGTCCGCCTGTCGATTGGGAGGAGCAATGTCGGAGATTCTGCCGGGGCTTCATCTTGGCCGCGCCCCGATCGCGCTGCACCACGCCTTCCATGAGACGATGGAAGCGCTGGAAACGTGGGCGCCGGGCGAGCCGGAACCGCCGGTTTTCGTCGACGGCCGCCGTTTTGCCGCGACCGCGGTTCTGGCCGGGATGATCGACTGCACGGACCTTGTCCCGCTCAGGACCCGCGATGTCCTGCAGGTCCAGGCACGGTCGATGCCAAGCGGCCCGACGGTCGAGAGCGGCGATACCTATGGCCGCTGGGCCGCGCTGGTGCTGTCCGATTGCGCCCGGCGGAAGACCGCGGAGCCGTGCCTGCCGAGCGCCGCGGCCGATGCCTGCGCCAGCGGCGCCCTCTAGACAGGCGGCGTTCGAAGCCGGGCCTTAGACATATTCATTGCAGGATCTTTCGTGACCGACAGCTACGATCGCAGCGACCTGGAGCCACAATCGCCGGAAGAGGCGGATCGGCGGACGGCATGGGCGGCGAGCGCCGCCGACAGCCGTGGCCGGCGGACGGGGAGGCGCGGATGGCTGCGGTGATCGACGGCAAGGCGGTCGCGGAGGATGTGGTCGGGCGGGTGAAGCGGCTGGCGGCGGAGCTGCGGGCCGGGACCGGCATCGTCCCGGGGCTGGCCGTGGTCATCGTCGGCGCGGATCCGGCCAGCCAGGTCTATGTCGCCTCGAAGGGCAAGAAGGCCAAGGAGTGCGGTTTCCACTCGGTCCAGCACACGCTGCCGGTCGACACGAGCGAGGCCGAGCTGGTCGCGCTGGTCGAGACGCTGAACGCCGATCCGGCCATCCACGGCATTCTTGTGCAACTGCCGCTGCCGGAGCATGTCGACAGCGGCCGCATCATCCAGACGATCTCGCCCGACAAGGACGTCGACGGCTTTCATTTCGTCAATGTCGGAAAGCTCGGCACCGGGGAACTGGCGACGGCCTTCGTGCCGTGCACGCCGGCCGGCTCCATGCTTTTGATCGAGCGGGTGCGCGGCAGGGATCTGTCCGGGCTGAATGCCGTGGTGGTCGGCCGCTCCAACATCGTCGGCAAGCCGATGGCCAATCTGCTGCTGGCCGCCAACGCCACCGTGACCATCGCCCATAGCCGCACCAAAAACCTTGCCGAGCTCTGCCGGAGCGCCGACATTCTTGTGGCCGCGGTCGGAAAGCCGGAGATGGTCCGCGGCGACTGGGTGAAGCAGGGTGCGACGGTGATCGACGTCGGCATCAACCGCGTCGCAGCACCCGAGAAGGGCGAGGGCAAGACGCGGCTGGTGGGCGACGTCGCCTATGGCGAGGCGGCGGAGAGGGCCGGCGCCATCACCCCGGTGCCGGGCGGGGTCGGGCCGATGACGATCGCGCTGCTGATGGCCAACACGCTGGTCTCGGCCAGCCTCGCCGCCGGACGGCCGAGGCCGGCGTTCTGATCCAAATCCTCCACTTCGAACCAACCGTTTTCCAGGGAAGCCCCATGGCCGATTTCAAGACCGACATCGCGATAGCACGTGCTGCGAAGAAGCTGCCGATCCAGGAGATCGGCGCCAGGATCGGCATTCCATCCGAGCATCTTCTGCCCTACGGCCATGACAAGGCAAAAGTGTCGGCCGAGTTCATCAAGTCGAAGCGCGGCGGCAGGGACGGAAAACTGATCCTGGTGACGGCCATCAACCCGACGCCGGCCGGCGAGGGCAAGACCACCACCACGGTGGGGCTGGGCGACGGGCTGAACCGCATCGGCAGACGCGCGATCGTGTGCATCCGCGAGGCATCGCTCGGGCCCAACTTCGGCGTCAAGGGCGGGGCGGCCGGCGGCGGTTTGGCCCAGGTGGTGCCGATGGAGGACATGAACCTGCACTTCACCGGCGATTTCCACGCCATCACCACCGCCCACAACCTGCTCGCGGCCCTCATCGACAACCACATCTACTGGGGCAACGAGCAGGGCATCGACATCCGCCGCATCGCCTGGCGCCGCGTCATGGACATGAACGACCGGGCGCTGCGCGACATCGTCGTGTCGCTGGGCGGGGTGGCCAACGGCTTTCCGCGCCAGGCCGGCTTCGACATCACGGTGGCCTCCGAGGTGATGGCCATCCTGTGCCTGGCCACCGATTTGAAGGATTTGGAGAAGCGGCTGGGCGACATCATCGTCGCCTACCGGCGCGACAAGAGCCCGGTCCATGCCCGCGACATCAAGGCCGACGGCGCCATGACGGTGCTGCTGAAGGACGCCATGCAGCCCAATCTGGTGCAGACGCTGGAGAACAACCCGGCCTTCGTGCATGGCGGGCCGTTCGCCAACATCGCCCATGGCTGCAACTCGGTGGTGGCCACCACCACGGCGCTGAAGCTCGCCGACTATGTGGTGACGGAGGCCGGCTTCGGCGCCGATCTCGGCGCGGAAAAGTTCTTCGACATCAAATGCCGCAAGGCCGGCCTCAAGCCCGCCGCCGCCGTCATCGTCGCCACCGTGCGCGCGCTGAAGATGAATGGCGGAGTGAAGAAGGAAGACCTTTCCAAGGAGAACGTCGAGGCGGTGAGAAAAGGCTGCGCCAATCTCGGCCGCCACATCGAGAACGTGAAACAGTTCGGCGTGCCGGCGGTCGTCGCCATCAATCATTTCCATTCCGACACGCCGGCCGAGATCCAGGCGATGAAGGACTATGTCGCCGGCATGGGCGAGGAGGCGGTTCTGTGCCGCCACTGGGCCGAGGGTTCGGCCGGCATCGAGGAACTCGCCAACAAGGTGGTGCAGCTCGCCGAGAGCGGCGCCTCGCAGTTCGCGCCGCTCTATGCCGACGACGTCCGGCTGTTCGACAAGATCGACACCATCGTCAAGCGCATCTACCGCGGCTCGGAGGCGATCGCCGACAAGAGCGTGCGCGACCAGCTGAAAGCCTGGGAGGACGCCGGCTACGGCAAATTGCCGGTGTGCATGGCGAAAACCCAGTATTCGTTCTCGACCGACCCCAACCTCAGGGGCGCGCCGACCGGCCATGTGGTGCCGGTGCGCGAAGTGCGGCTTGCCGCCGGCGCCGGCTTCGTGGTGGCGGTCTGCGGCGAGATCATGACCATGCCCGGCCTGCCCAAGGCACCATCCTCCGAGAAGATATTCCTCAACGAAGAGGGGCAGATCGAGGGGCTGTTCTGAGGGGCCGAACTCCCAGGATCGCGGACCATCTCTAGGTCCGCCGCCTCCCTTCGGCCTGGCATCGCAACGGCGATGCCAGGCCGTGTTTGCGTCGGCCGCCGAGGTTCCCCGGTGTCTCGACTGGAGATCGGAACGGCCCGAGGCAAGCGGTGCCACGGGCCCTGATACAAGACCTCAATTGCCGCCGCCCGTCCGTTTCAGCCACTCCAGCACATGGACGCGGATCGCCGAGGACAGGTTGGCATCGCGCGGCCGCGCCGCGTCGATCTCCGCGATCAGCGCCGCCAGCGCCATGCCGCGCGCCGCCGCGATGGCGGCGAGCTCGTCGAAGAACGGTTTTTCGAGCGAGTAGCTGGTGCGGTGCCCGCGGATGACCACGGAGCGCTTGCGCACCGAACTCACGCAAGGCATCCCGGCTGTGATCCGGGGGCTGGGCGCCACGGAGCGTCAGTCCTGCGCGGCATCGTCGCCGTCGCGCCGGTGCGCCTCCACATGGGTGCGCAGCCGTTCGGCCTCGATCCGGTCGCGCTGCTTCTCGGCCTTGCTGCGGCCGTGGCGGGCGCGGTTCTCCTCTGCCTGGCGCGCATCGTCCTCGCGCTTGCGCTGCTTGCGCACGCCGCGCAGGTTGACGACGTCGCCCACGGCGAGGCTACTTCTTGCGGAAGGCGTCGAGCGACACCACGTCGGCGCCCTTGCCGTCCTCGGCGTCGGCCTCCGCCCTGGCGGGTGCCGGCTTCGGCTCGCCCTTCTTCGGGGCTGCGGCCGGCCGCGCCGGCTTGTCGACAGCAACCGGCTTGCCCGGCTTCGGCGCCTCGGCCTCCGGCGACGACTCCATCGCCACGTCGAACTCCATCTCGAAGGTGACGGACGGGTCGTAGAAGCCGCGCACGGCGGAGAAGGGGATTTCCAGCTTCTCCGGCACGTCGGAGAAGGAGAGCACGATCTCGAAGCCGGTCTCGGTGACCTTCAGGTCCCAGTACTGGAACTGGATGACGATGGTCATCTGCTCGGGATAACGCTCGCGCAGGCGCGGCGAGATGCGCACGCCGGGCGCGCCGGTGAGGAAGGTGATGTAGAAATGGTGGTTGCCCGGCAGGCCGGTGCGCGCCACCTCGGCCAGCACCTTGCGCATGACGCCGCGCAGGGCCTCCTGGGCGAGGATGTCGTAGCGGATGTGGTCTTCGGCCATCGCGGCACAGGTTCCGAGTGAGTCGACTGCCCCTACCTCTAATGAAGCTTGGCGCGGTCGTAAACGGAATATAGGGACGCGGGACCGTGCGGTCAGGGTTCCGTCGCGGCAGACGCCGGCTCAGGACCGGCGGGCAAAGGCGCACAGGAAGGTGCGCACCGCATTGTCGGCCGAGCGTGCCAGTTCCTCCGGGGCGATGTCGTCGCCGAGCAGCAGGGCGATCTGCAGGTCGGCGTTGATCAGCGCCAGGAACTGGCGGGCGGCGAGGTCGGGGTCGTCGAGCTCCAGATGGCCGGCAAGCGCGAGGCGGGCGAGCCGGGCGGCCAGCGCCGACCAGACGCGGGCCGGGCCGTTGTCGCGCCAGTCGGCGAAGAGATCGGGGTAGCGGTCGCCCTCCGACTGGATCAGCTTGCGCAGGAACTTTCCGTCCCGGTTGCAGATGCAGTTGCGCATCAGCCGCACCGCGAAGGTGGAGAGGTCGGCCTGCAGATCGACGGGCTTGTCGGGAAAGGTCGCCAGCGTCTCGAAGATGCCGGCATTGATGCGCTCCGTCACCTCGCGCACCACCGCCCGGAACAGCTTTTCCTTGTCGCCGTGATGATTGTAGATGGTCTGGCGCGACACGTTGGCTTGGGCGGCGATCATGTCGATGTTGGTGCCGCCGAAGCCTTCGCGGCAGAACACGCAGGCGGCAGCGTCGATGATGGAGACGCGCTTCTCCAGATGGCCGCGAGGGCCGGCAATGTCAGGAACCGTGACAGTTGGCATCACGGATTTGTATATAGCTGATTGACATTTTGGACAAGCCCGTCCAAAAAACTCGACATCCATTTGCTGGGCGTGCTGCCGTCGGAGGAGCGGCAGCGCCAAAAATCCAGCCGCCCCACGGCATTCGGCCGTACCGGCCCAACCGAAACGAGCTTGGTCATGCAGCAGAAATTCCTCCGCACCGCGGTCGTCCTCGGCCTGCTATCGGCGATCGGCCCCTTCGCCGTCGACATGTACCTGCCGGCGCTGCCGACCATCGGCCAGGACCTGCGGGCCAGCACCAATGCCGTGCAGATGAGCCTGCTGGTGTTCTTCGTCTCGATGGGGCTCGGCCAGATCGTCGTCGGGCCGATTTCCGACATGGTCGGCCGCCGCGCTCCGCTGCTGGTCGGCCTCGGCCTGTTCATCATCGGCAGCATCGGCTCCGCGCTGGCGCCGACGGTGGAGTCGCTGATCGCCTTCCGTTTCCTGCAGGGCTTCGGCGCCTGCGCCGGCATGGTGGTGCCGAGGGCGATCGTGCGCGACCTGCATACCGGCAACGACGCGGCGCGACTGATGTCGCTGCTGATGCTGGTCTTCAGCGTGTCGCCGATCCTGGCGCCGCTGACCGGCAGCGTCATCATCGAGAGCTTCGGCTGGCGGGCGGTGTTCTGGGCGGTGACGATCGCGGCGGTGGTCGCGGCGGTCATGCTGATGACCGCGCTGAAGGAGACGCGCCCGGCCGAGCACCGGGTCGGCAGTTCCTTCGCCAGCGCGCTGTCCGGCTACCGCTTCCTGCTCGGCGACCGCAATTTCCTCGGGCTCACCTTCATCGGCGGCTTCGGCATCTCCAGCTTCTTCGTCTATCTCGCCAGCTCGTCCTTCATCCTCATCGACCATTACGGCCTGTCGCCCTGGCTCTACAGCGTGTTCTTCTCCATCAACGCGGTCGCCTTCATCGGCATGTCGCAGCTCACCGGCATGCTCGCCGACCGCTTCGGCCTGAAGCGCGTGGTGCGGGTCGCGGTCGTCGGCTACGCGGCGACCATGGTCGTGCTGCTGGCGGTCATGTCGACCGGCGTCGAGCAGCTCGCGGTGATGGCCTCGCTGCTGTTCGTCGGCTACGGCTTTCTCGGCCTGGTCATCCCGACGACCTCGGTGCTGGCGATGGAGGAGCATGGCGCGATCGCCGGCACTGCCTCGGCGCTGATGGGCACGCTGCATTTCGCCACGGGCGCCGTGGCGATGGCGGTGGCGGGCCTGTTCTTCGACGGCACACCGCTACCGATGGTGACCGGCATAGCCGCCTGCGCCGTGATCGCCTTCGCGCTGACCCAACTCACGCTCGGACGCCGCCGCGCGGTCGCCGAGATGCCGGCCGAGTAGGCCGGTCCATCGACTCCGGAGCGGGCGGCCCCCCGCTCTCTTTGAAACGGAGGCGGACTGTGCTTTTTCCAAACAAAGCCGGGTAATTCACGATAGCTGTAGATTTCTTGACAAATTTGCACAAGTTTCATTGACCTGGCGCCAGTGTGGCGATAGTGGGGTGAAATTGTGGCGACGACGCGTCGCCTCCCCCCCACGAATAGCCAGCAGCGCCGGCGGTTTGTCCGCCCCAACCGTAGCCAGCAGATCATCATCAGCACTGGATACGGACGAAAAGCATGCCTTGTCGGGTTGGATCGTTGGCGCGGCTGAACGCGGCGCTGCTGTTGAGTGCTGCCGCCTTGATGGTCCTGCCGCCATCGTCGGCCATGGCGCAGGCGGCGCCGACCGACGAGGCCGAGCAGAAGGAGGCGGAAGCGGAAGCTGACGTGTCCGGGGCGGCCTCCGGGGCGACCGTACTGCAGCGGATCACCGTCGGCGGCCAGTCCGCCAAGGACAAGGCCTACAAGACCCCCGCCGCCGTCACCTCGCTCGACGCCGTAGACGTCGAGCGGTTCGGCCAGAACAGCGTCGGCGACCTGCTGCGTACCGTCCCCGGCGTGTTCACCGAGAGCAATACGCGCTCACCCGCGCTTTCCGTCAACATCCGCGGCATGCAGGATTTCGGCCGCAACGCCGTCACCATCGACGGGGCGCGCCAGAACCTGCAGGTCAGCGGCCACGGCTCCAACGGCTGGGTGTTCGTCGATCCCAACCTGCTCGTCGGCATCGACGTCCAGCGCGGCATCGTCTCCAGCGCCCAGGGTTCGGGCGTCATCGGCGGCGCGGTCGATTTCCGCACCATCGGCGTGGACGACGTCGTGCAGCCCGGCCGCCAGTGGGGCGCGATGACCAAGACGACCTGGGGCGACAACGGCTTCGGCCGTTCCGGAATGGCCGCCGCCGGCGTCAGGGTGAACGAGGATTTCGGCTTCGCCGGCGCGATCAGCGGGCGCAAGTCCTCCGACTACACCGACGCCTGGGGTTTTCCCGTTGTGGGGACGGGCCAGGAGCTGTCATCGGGCCTGCTGAAGCTGAACGCCAATCCCGGGGAGGACCAGAAGCTCGATCTCGGCGCCGTGCTGTACCGCAACGACTGGACCGTCGGCGCGACCGACATGGAGGCGGACGTCAACACCTTCACCGCCGCTTATTCCTATACGCCGGCGGGCAACGACCTGATCGACCTCAGGATCAATGCCTACCACAACGACGCGCGCTTCGAGCAACTGTTCGGGCCGAGCCACATCTCCAGGAACACGCTGGTCGAGTACAAGGACAGGGGCACGGGTGGCAGCATCGCCAACACCTCGCGCTTCGACCTCGGTCAGGCGCAACTCGCCGTCGAATATGGCGGCGAATATTATTTCGACGCCGTGCGGACGACCGCGAGCTCGACGGTGGGCGGAACTCCCGACGGCGCCTATGGCGGCCTGACGCCCGCCGGCGACCGCGGCGTCGGCGGCGTGTTCTCGAAGTCGACGCTGAGCCTCGGCCGGTTCGACCTGATCGGCGCGCTGCGCTACGACGCCTATACGCTGACCGGCTCCGGCTACAATACCTTTCCGGGCGGGCTGATCCCGGTCGGGCCGTTCAGCGTGGACAATTCCGAGGGCAAGCTGACCGGCAAGGGCACGCTGGCGTTCACACCGCTTGAGGGGATCCAGATCTACGGCTCCTGGGGCACGGGCTTTCGCCCGCCGGCCATCACCGAGACGCTGATGGCCGGCATCCATCCCGGCAACATGTCGTTCCTGCGCTTTCGGCCGAATCCGTTCCTCAAGCCGGAGGTCTCGACCGGCTGGGAGGTCGGCGCCAATCTCAGCTTCGACGGCCTGCTGTTCGCGGACGACCGGCTGCGCGTCAAGGCGAGCTATTTCGACAACGAGGTCGAGGACTACATCACCAGCGTCTGGTCGATCGCCGGCGGCATCAACTTCACCTACATGAACACGGCCGACCCGGCCCGGCTGAAAGGTTTCGAGCTCGAGGCCAACTACGATCTCGGTTATGTCTTCGCCGGCCTCGCCTATACCAACACCGATATCCGTCTTGCGCCGCCGGCTCCCACCTTCGGCCTGACGCTCACGCCGCCGAAGGAGGTGTGGACCGCCACCGCCGGCCTGCGCCTGTTCGACGAGCGGCTGACGCTGGGCGGCCGCGTCCGCTTCGTCTCGGAATCCGAGGTATTCAATGTCCTCGGCACCATCACCCCGAACCCGGAGTACCGTCTGTACGACGCCTTCCTCAACCTGCAGGTGTCGGAGAATGTCAGCGCGTTCCTGACGGCCGAGAACATCACCAACGAAGGCTATCTCGTCGCCAAGGACAACTCCTTCCAGTACGGATCCGGCCGGACCATCATGGGCGGCTTCACGACGAAGTTCTGATCCAGGTGGGGCGGCCGGCTGGGGCCATTGGAAGGCTGGCACACAGGCGAGGCATGTTCAGCGGGGGTAGGGCGCCCTCGCGCGAACAAAGGCGAGGCGCTCGGAGACCGTAGTTTTCGGCACCTCCACCAGCGTATAGCCGCACGCGGCATAGGCCGCCGAAACCGCCTCGAAGGTGCGCACCGCCTCGTCGAAATCCTGCTTGCGCTCCTTGTCGCCGCTGTAGATCTCCGGCCAGGGCGGCAGCACGAAGACGGTCGGGTGATAGCGGAAGCGGTCCGCCGCGCTGCGGAAGTGGTCGGGGACGGGCAGCCCGCAGAGTTCCAGATAGCCGATGCAATCGGGAACGCCGCGGTCGAAGAACACCGGGCCGGTCGTTTCGAGCGCCTGCGCGTGGGAGCGCATCTCCCAGGAAAGCATCAACTCGGCGAACAGCGCCCGGTCGCCCCAGGGCAGCGCGCTGCCGCCGACCGTGACCTGGTCGCGGATGACCCCGCGTCCGGCTTCCTCGGTGCCGGCGAAACCTTCGGCGCGCAAAGCGTCGATCAAAGTGGTCTTGCCGGAACCGGGGCCGCCGGTCAGCACGAAGAAGATGTCGGCTTGCAAAATGTTGTCTCTGGAGATTCGGTCTCGCGTACGCACGTGTACGCGTTAGCTTGAAAGTTCGCTCATCACTGCTGTGCGCAGCGTAGGCAGCGCCAGTTTCACGGTTTTCCAGATTTCTTTCGCCAGCACGCGTTCGTAGCTGTGTCGGTAGACGTTGCCCGCGCTCGCTACCGCCCGCCAATCGATCTCCGGGTGCCTTGATTTCAGGTTTTCATCCAGACGACGCGACGCTTCCGATATGATTTCGAGGCATCTGACGACGGCATACAGGCGGAGGATGTCGGCGGCGAACTCTTCTGGTGCTAGCTCGCCGAGGAATTCTTCGGCGAGCGTTATCTGGGCAAGAATGTCCTGAAGGTGGCCCGAGGTTCTGTCAAAAGGCATATACGAGCTCACGTTCGACGTGGTCTCGCAAATATGGCTTGAGTGCGGCTCGGTTGACGACATCGACGGGGAGATCGAAGAGATCGGCGACCACGTTCTTGACGTGAGCGTAGTCGTAAATCGTTAGAACCGTCAGATCGTCCAAATCGACGGCAATATCGATGTCGCTGTCGTGTCGGTTCTCTCCGCGCGCCACCGATCCAAAAACGCCGGCATGAAGGATTCCGTGCGGCCGCAACTCAGGCTCGGCTTTCTTCAGCGTTGCAAGGACATCGGCCAGTTTCATGGCGGCAGATTATCATGGAACAGGAGAAAGTGGAGGCTTCTGTTGCCAGGTGCCTCCGGACCCCGCCTGAAAGTGCTAACCCACAGGACTTGATTCGAGACTATCGCGCCGCATTAAGCAGCGAGACGTGCCTCAGCATAGTTGTCGTTGGCAACTATAAGTTTAGCCCGATAACGGCGGTACAATGCCGGGCAAAAGAACGATCTTTACACCTTCGTCGATCCTGTTTCGCCCCCATCAGAAGCCGCCGCCATCGACGGTGGCTTTTGGTGGAGGCGCCGGGTACCGCCCCCGGGTCCGAACGGCTTATTGCATCGCCTGTTTATCGCCATAGTCAGACAAGCTGACGCCTCGAATATAGGCAGCCGGCCACAGGATTGAAAGCCCCCCTGGCGCAACTTCGGCGTGCCTGTGGATCGTCGTTGCGCTTGACTTAGCGGAAAGCGTCAACAACTCTCCCCCACGTTGCAGCGTTGTCCGCGTCGGACGGGCGATTCGGCCCGTCGAGCGAGGCGCAGAGCCCTGGAGAGGATGGACATGGCCGACTATCTTGCAGACGTGAGAAAATACGATTCCGGCGCCAGCGAGGAGGTCGTCAACAAGATCGTCAAGCATCTCGGCATCGCCCTGCGCAACCGCGATTCCTCGCTGGTCTCGGCGACCGATCCCAAGGAATTGGACCGGGTGAAGGCGAACTGGATCGGCAAGAAGCTTGGCGTGACCGACGGCGCCAAGGCCGACGCGGCGATCGACAAGACGGTCAAGGCGATGGCGGCCGACAACACCAAGAGCCGTGTCACCTTCTATTACCTGACCGCGAAACATCTCGACAAGCTGAGCAGCCTCTGAGGGCAGGATTGCGGCCGGCCGTCAGGCCGGCTTCGGAGGGGACGGGCATGGTGTCCGGAAGCCGCGCTTCCGGGCAGACGTTTGGCTGGTTTCGGCCTCGACAATGATAGCGGCTTTGACCGCTCGCACCGCGCGCCTTCATCCGGTCAAAGCTCATGGCCGCCTGGTAGGGCCGCCACCGCCGGCATCAGCGGTCGGTGAAGACCGCGTTCACCGCCTCCGCCGTGCGCCCGACGACGATGTCGGCTTCCTCGCGCGTCAGGCAGAGCGGCGGCGCGAAGCCGAGGATGTCGCCCTGCGGCATGGCGCGGCCGATAACGCCGCGCTCCAGCAGGGCGGCCGCGACCTGCGGCCCGATCTTGCGCGACACGTCGAAGAATTTCCGGTCGTCCCTGTCCTCGACGAACTCGACCGCCGCGAGCAGCCCGTCGCCGCGGACGTCGCCGACATTCCTGTGTCCGGACAGTGCGTTGGACAGCTCGGTTCGGAAGTAGAGTCCGGTTTCCCGGGCGTTCTTCACGAGGTCCATCTCGTCGATCAGCTCGAGATTGGCGACGCCCGCGGCGGCGCAGATCGGATGCGCGGCATAGGTCCAGCCATGGCCGATGGAGCCGAGCTTGTCCGACCCCTGGACGAGCACCTGCCACACCTTGTCGGAGACGATGACGCCCGACAGCGGCGCGTAGGCCGAGGTCAGCCCCTTGGCGATGGTGATGAGGTCGGGCCTGATGCCGTAGTGATCCGAGCCGAACATCGTGCCGAGGCGGCCGAAGCCGGTCACCACCTCGTCGGCGACCAGCAGCACGTCGTATTTCCTGAGCACGGCCTGGATCTTTTCCCAGTAGCCGGCCGGCGGCGGGACGATGCCGCCGGTGCCGAGGATGGGCTCGCCGATGAAGGCTGCGACCGTATCCGGGCCTTCGGCCAGGATCATCTCTTCCAGCCTGTCGGCGCAATGCTGCGAAAACTGCTCCTCGCTCATCGAGCGGTCGGCGCGGCGGAAGTAGTAGGGTGCCTCGGTGTGCAGGACGGGCGCGCGCGGCAGGTCGAAGGCGTTGTGGAAGAGCTCCAGGCCGGTGAGCGAGCCGGTCATGACGCCGGAGCCGTGATAGCCGCGCCAGCGCGAGATGATCTTCTTCTTCTCGGGCCGGCCGAGCACGTTGTTGTAATACCAGATCAGCTTGATGTTGGTCTCGTTGGCGTCCGATCCCGACAGGCCGAAATAGACCCGGCTCATGCCTTCCGGCGCCCTGTCGATGATCATCTTGGCAAGCCGGATCGACGCTTCCGTGCCGTGGCCGACATAGGCGTGGTAATAGGCGAGGTCCTTCGCCTGGGCGGCGATCGCGTCGGCGATCTTCTGGCGGCCGTAGCCGACATTGACGCAGTAGAGGCCGGCAAAGGCGTCGAGGCTGGTCCTGCCGGCGGTATCGGTGATGTAGACGCCTTCGCCGCCGCCGATGACGCGCGTCGGCGTCTCGCCGCGGGCATGCGTCCCCATATGGGTCGAGGGGTGGAAGAAGTGGTCGCGGTCCCAGGCGGCGAGTTCGTTGGAGCGGTCGTGCATTGCGGGGTCCTCCTGGGTCAGGCTGCGTCGATGCAGAGATATTTGAGATCGGTGAAGGCTTCCAGCCCGTGGCGCGAGCCTTCGCGGCCGAGCCCGGACTGTTTTACGCCGCCGAAGGGGACCGGCGCGCCGGTGATCTTCACGCGGTTGACCGCCACCATGCCATAGTCAAGCGTCCGGCCGAGACGCATCTGCCGGGCGCCGTTGTCGGTGACGACATAGGCGACGAGCCCGTATTCGCTGGCGTTGGCGCGTCTGACCACCTCATCCTCACTGTCGAACATCGTGACGGCGGCGACGGGGCCGAACGTCTCCTCGCGCATGATCAGCGCGTCGTCGCCGAGATCGGCGAGCATGGTCGGCTCGTAAAACAGCGGGCCAGCGCCGTGGCGCTTGCCGCCGGCGAGGCAGCGGGCGCCGCGGGCGAGGGCGTCCTTCACCTGCGCGTCGACCTTGGCAAGCGCGCGTGCGTGCATCAGCGGGCCGATCTCGGTGGCGGGGTCGAGCCCGGCGCCGACCTTCAGCCGCATGATCCGCTCGGCGAAGGCGGCGCAGAAGGCATCATGGATGCCGCGCTGGACATAGATGCGGTTGGCGGCCAGGCAGTCCTGCCCGGACGTGGCGAACTTGGCGGCCATGGCGATGTCGACGGCGCGGTCGAGATCGGCGTCGTCGAAGACGATCAGCGGCGCATGGCCGCCGAGTTCCATGACCAGCCGCTTCATGGTCGGCGCGCATTGCGCGGCGATCAGCCGGCCGATCTCGGTCGAGCCGGTGAAGCTCATGGCGCGGACCCTGGGGTCGGCGCACAGCCTGCCGACGAGGGCTGCCGCATCCCCGGTGACGACGTTGAACACGCCGGCCGGCAACCCCGCCCGCTCGCCGAGCTCGGCCAGCGCCAGCGCCGACAGCGGCGTCTGCGAAGAGGGGTGGGCGACGACGGTGCAGCCGGCGGCCAGCGCCGCGGCCGCCTTGCGGGTCAGCATGGCGGACGGAAAGTTCCACGGGGTGACGATGCCGACGACGCCGACCGGCTCGCGCCGCACCAGCATCTCGGCGTTCGGCAGATGGCTGGTGACGCCCTCCGCGTTCATCCGCTTGCCTTCCTCGGCATACCATTCGACGAAGGACGCGGCGTAGTCGATCTCGCCGAGCGCCTCCCGCAACGGCTTGCCCTGTTCGAGCGTCATCAGCAGCGCGAGGTCGTCCTTCGCCTCGAGCATCAGCCCGTGCCATTTTCGCAGGATCGCGGCGCGCTGCTGCGGCAGAAGGGCCCGCCATCCGGGAAAAGCCCGAGCCGCGGCCTCGATCGCCCTGTCGGCATCGGCAGCCTCCAGCGCGGCGACCCAGGCAACGGTGGCGCCGCTCGCCGGGTCGCTCACCTCGAAGCGGTGTGACGCCGCGCCCGCGGTCCAGCGGCCGTCGACATAAGCGAGTTCGCGCAGCAGGCGGCGGTCGACGAGCGTATCGAGGCCATCGTCGCGGGTGAGGGGGGCAAACAGAGCCGACATGGAGACCTCCGCTTTTTGTTGCGTGAATCGTAGCCGGATGCAGGAGAGAACGAGGCCAAAAGCGTGTAAAAACGCAGCGGAACGGGCCAAAAATCCCGCGTTTCGTGGTGAAACTCTCTATCTTTCGAGCGGCGGTGCCAGCTCGGGCAGGGGCAGGACGACGTCTTCCTTCACCGTGCGCGTGACGATGTAGGTGAAATAACGGTCGATGCCGACGTCGCGTTCAAGCAGGCCGTCGACCAGCCGCTGATAGGCGTCGATGTCGCGCGTCATCACCTTGAGCACATAGTCGACGCCGCCGCCGACCGCCCAGCAGGCGACGATCTCAGGCAGCTCGCGGACGGCGCGCTCGAAACGGTCGAAATCGGCCTGCCGGTGGCTGCCCAGCGTCACCTCCATCAGCACGCTGGCGACCGGCGCGATCACGCGCGGCTCGATCCGCGCGTGATAACCGCCGATGATCCCTGCCTTTTCGAGCTTGCGCAGCCGCAGCCAGCAGGGGGTCGGCGACAGGCCGACCTTTTCCGCCAACGCCAGCTTGGTGATGCGGCCGTCCTGCTGGACGGCCATGAGGATCTTGAGGTCGATCGCGTCGAGCTTGAGGCTGCTCATCGGGAGCGCCGTAGCATGCCGATTGTCGGGGAAATCGTGGAAGCGTCATCCCGCCGAGTACCCCCACCCCTAACCCCTCCCCACAAGGGGGAGGGGGACTTTGCGGCCGCCATGCCATGCGAAACCATCGACGATTGGCGCCTGGCGCGGGCGCAGCAGGATTCCCCTCCTCCTTGTGAGGAGGGGTTAGGGGTGGGGGCAAGTTCGTGTGCGACCGCCCTTTCCTCGATGAGGAAGAGGGGTCGGCCGAAGGTCCTGGGACGAACTGCTCGGAACTGACGGATCAAATCGGAACCTCGGATGTCAACCGGCCACGGCGATCACGCTCGCGCAGTCGCCGGCCTTGACGAGGCCGGGGAAGTGGCGTGCCGTGAGGATGCCGTCCATCTTGGCCCTGATCTCCTGCGGCGCGACGCCGGTGCGCCCGATCGGGTGGATGCGCGCGACGACCTGGTCATGCCTTACCGTGCCGCCGAGGTCGACCATGGTCTCGAACAGTCCATCCTCCTCGGCGAAGCAGAAGCAGTCGCCCGACGGCATGTCCAGCCAGCGCGTCGGCCGGCGGTCGATCTCGCCCGCCAGGATGCCGGCGTGCTTCAGCACGTTGGTAATGCCGCGCCGGGCGATGCGCACGGTCGCCGCCGTCGCAGTGCCGCCGCCGCCGAGCTCCGTGGTCACGAACACCTTGCCCATCTCCTCCGCCGCGGTGTCGTACATGCCGACGGCGTCGATCTCCAGCATCTTCATCGACCACGGCGCGGCGAAGGCCTCGACGGCGGCGAAAGCCCGTGCCGACAGAGCCTGATCCGGAAGGATGTGCGCGGCGCAGAACGGAATGAAATCGAGCGTCTTGCCGCCCGAATGGAAGTCGAGCACGAGATCGGCGCGGGGCAGCAGCTCGCGCCGGAAATAGTCGGCGATCTTCTCGGTCACCGTGCCGTCGGGTTTGCCGGGGAAGGCGCGGTTCAGGTTGCCGCCGTCGATCGGCGAGGTGCGCGTCGCCGCGCGGAAGGCGGGGTAGTTCATGGCCGGCACGATGATGACCGTTCCGCCGACGTCTTCGGCGTCGAGGGTGCGGGCAAGGTCGAACAGGGCGAGCGGCCCCTCATATTCGTCGCCATGGTTGCCGCCGGTGAGCAGCGCGGTCGGGCCGTCGCCGTTGCGCACGACGGCGATCGGGATCATCACCGAACCCCAGGCGGAGTCGTCGCGACTGTAGGGCAGGCGCAGATGGCCGTGCTGGACGCCGTCCTTGTCCAGGTCGATGGTGGGGGAGATGGGGGAGGGTTTCATTGCTCCCGCTCCCTGGCAGTGACGGTGTTTCTTCGCACCCCCCTCTGGCCTGCCGGCCATCTCCCCCGCAAGGGGGGAGATTGGCAGCGTTGGCCTCGCCGACTCGTCTGCAATGTGGGTGATTGGCGAACCCCAAGCGGGCGGCTGATCTCCCCACTTGCGGGGGAGATGTCCGGCCCATTCGACAAGCTCAGGACAGAGAGGGGTGCGAAGCGGATCAGCATCCACATCAATCCTTCACCACCAGCTTCCTCGGCACGTCGGCAAAACACTCGACGCCGGTGTCGGTGATCAGGATCGATTCCGTGATCTCCAGCCCCATCGTCTCCAGCCACAGGCCAGTCATGAAATGGAAGGTCATGCCCGGCCGGAGCTCGGTGCGGTCGCCGGGGCGCAGGCTCATGGTGCGCTCGCCCCAGTCCGGCGGATAGGAGAGGCCGATCGAATAGCCGGTGCGGCTGTCCTTGACGATGCCGTAGCGCTTCAGGACCGCGAAGAAGGCGTTGGCGATGTCCTCGCAGGCGTTGCCCGGCTTCGCCGCCGCGAGCCCCGCCTCCATGCCTTCGAGTGTCGCCTTCTCGGCGTCGAGGAAGGCCTGCGTCGGCTTGCCCAAAAACACCGTGCGCGACAGCGGGCAGTGGTAGCGGTGGTAGCAGCCGGCGATCTCGAAGAACGTGCCTTCGTTCGCCTTCATCGGCTTGTCGTCCCAGGTGAGATGCGGGGCCGACGCGTCTTCGCCGGACGGCAGCAGCGGCACCAGCGCCGGATAGTCGCCGCCGATCCTGCCGTCGGCGCCGTCGACGCCGCGGATGCCGGCGTCATAGATCTCGGCGACGAGGTCGTTTTTGCGCATGCCGACCTCGACCTTTTCGACGATGCGCCGGTGCATGGCTTCCACAATACGCGCCGCCTTGCGCATGTAGCCGATCTCAGTGGGTGACTTGATCGCGCGCTGCCAGTTCACCAGTCCGGTGGCGTCGACCAGGCGGGCGTTGGGCAGGTGTTTTTGCAGCGACAGATAGGCGGCGGCGGAGAACCAGTAATTGTCCAGCTCGACGCCGATGGAAAACTTGTCCCAGCGCCGGGCGGCGAGCACCTCGGCGAGGTAGTCCATCGGGTGCCGCTCGGTCGACTGCACGTAGTGGTCGGCATAGGGGACGATGTTCTCTTCAGCCAGCCAGGCGGTGCGGCGGGCGCCGTTGGCGTCCTGGCCGCGGCCGTACCAGACGGGCTCGCCGTCCGGCGGCACGATCACGGCCTGGTGGACGTAGAACGACCAGCCGTCATAGCCGGTCAGCCAGTGCATGTTGGAGGGATCGCTGACGATCAAAAGGTCGATGCCTTTCGCCGCCATGGCGCGGCGGGTTTTTTTCAGGCGCTCGGCATATTCCTGCCGGCTGAAGCGGAGGTTAGGGGTGCCCATTCTTCTTGCTCTTCCTGTCTGCCGTTCAGCCTTCGAAAACCGTGCCCGCGCCGGCCGCGCTGGCACGGTTGCGCGCCAGCGTTGCGATCGCGGTGTCCTGGACGCCGGTTCCTGTCAGATCCGCCACCGTGATGTCGTCGGCCGAGCGGCGGCCGTGCTTGAGGCCGGCGATCACCTCGCCGAGTTCCGTCACCTCCGCATCACCTGAGATCAGTCCGGCCTCGATTGCGTGGTGCAGCTCGCCGAGCCGCCGAGTCTGGCGGGCGGCGTCGGCGACATAGAGGTCGGCGAGCCTGAGAATTGCCGGCGCGATCTCGTTCTTGTGCTCGGCGTCCGAGCCCATCGCCGTGACGTGCTGGCCGGCGGCGATCCAGCCGGCCTGGATAATCGGTTCGGTCGCTGGCGTGGTGGTAACGATGATGTCCGACCCGGCGGCCGCCTCCGCCGGGTCGGACGTGGCGCGTATGATGATGCCGAGCTGCTCACGCAGCGCCCCCGCCGCGGCTTCCGCCCTGGCAACATCACGCGCCCATATGCGCGCTTCCGCGATCGGTCGGACCAGCGTCAGCGCCTCCAGCTGCAGTCTTGCCTGCACGCCGGCGCCGAAGATCGCCGCGACCGAGGAGTTTTCGCGCGACAGGTGCTTTGCCGCGACGGCGCCGGCGGCGGCGGTGCGGATGTCGGTGAGAAAGCCGTTGTCCAAGAGCAGCGCCTCGACCAGGCCGGTTTTGGCGGACAGCAGCACCATCATGCCGTTGAGGCTGGGCAGGCCGAGTTTCGGATTGTCGAAGAAGCCGGGGCTGATCTTGATGGCGAAGGCGTCGAGGCCGGGCACATAGGCGGTCTTCACGTCGACCTCGCCGCGGTGGTCGGGGATGTCGAGACGCATGATCGGCGGCATCGCCACCGGCAGGGTGGCGAGCGCGCGGAAGGCATTTTCCACGCAGGCGACGGCGTCGAGGTCGAGCCGCACGATCTTGCGCAGGTCGGCCTCGGTCAGGATGGTCATGCGGGCCATGTCAGCGTGCCTCCGTTGCGTCGGCCCAGCTTCCGCAGACGATGCCGCGGTGCAGGTCCATGTCGATGTTGCGGCCGGAGACGAGCACGACCGTCTCGCCGTCGAGCCTGACCTTGCCGGCGAGGATGGCGGCGATGCCGACCGCGCCGGCGCCCTCGACGACCTCGCGCTCGGCCGCGTAGGCGTGGCGGATGCCGGCGGCGATCTCGGCCTCGGTGAGCAGCACGACGTCGTCGAGCAGGTTCTTGCACATCTGGAAGGTCAGGCGGTTGGCGAGGCCGATGCCGCCGCCGAGCGAATCGGCGAGCGTCGGCAACTCCTCGACCTGCACCGGCCGACCGGCGTCGAGGCTCGCCTTCATGGCGGCGCCGCGATGCATCGACACGCCGACGATCCTGGTCGACGGCAAAAGGCCTTTGACCGCCGCGGCGATGCCGGCGGCAAGCCCGCCGCCGGAGAGTTGCACCAGCACCGTCCGCGCAGTCGGCACGACTTCGATCATCTCCAGTCCGAGCGTGCCCTGTCCGGCGACGACCGCGGCGTCGTCGAAGGGCGGCACCATCGCCAGCCCGTCCGTCTCGACGAGGCGGTCGACCTCGTCCTGGGCATCGTCCTGGCTGCCGCCGACGATGCGGATCTCGGCGCCGAGCCGGCGGATTTCCGCGACCTTGTTCTCGGGCACCAGCTTCGACATGCAGATGACGGCGCGCACGCCCTCCAGCCTGGCCGCGTGGGCAAGGGCGCGGCCATGATTGCCGGTGGAGGCGGCGACCACGCCGCGCGCCTTCTCGGCGGCGCTCAGCTGCGCGATGGCGTTGGAGGCGCCGCGCAGCTTGAAGCTGCCGGTGGTCTGGCGGTGCTCCAGCTTGAGGAACACCGGCACGCCGGCGATCTCCGACAGCGATGCCGAGGGGACCGTCGCCGTCGGCTCGATCCGCCCGGCGATCCGCCGCCGCGCCGCCTCGATATCGGCAAGGGAGACCGGCTGCATCATCTTATCCGTCGCGTTGGAGAGGGAGTCGGAAACCATGGCGCTACCGGACGATCGGCCCGGCCGGGGTTTTGGTCAGCACCTCCGCGCCCGTTTCCGTCAGAAACACCGTGTTGGAGACGAAGTCGTCGCCGCGCCCGGTGCCCATCAGCCAGGACAGGATGTGGAAGCTCATGCCCGTCTCGACGACGAGGTCGGAATCATGCCTGAGCCCCGTCACCGAATTGCCGCCGGTCCAGGACGGCGGCTGGCCGATGCCGACGAGGTAGCCGCAGTGGTGGCGGCGATAGTGGGAGAGGCCGGCCGCATCGACGACGTCCTGCCAGGCGGCATAGACGTCGCGCGCCCTGACGCCGGGCCGCAGCGCCGCGACGACGGCGTCGAAGGCGCGCGCCGTCACTTCTGCCATGGCGGCGTCCTCGGCCCCGATACCGCCGATGCGGACGAGCCGGCCGAGCGGTGCATGGTAGCGCGACAGGCAGCCGGAGAGTTCGAGGAACACCGGCTCGCCATTGCGGTAGACGCCGTCGCCCCAGGTGGTGTGCTCCTCGCCGAGGCGGGATGCCGGGCGGATGAACGGGCCGAAACCCGGCGGGTGCCCGCCGGCGCGGAGCATCGCCGCGACGCATTGCGCGGCGACCTCCCGTTCGGCGGCACCGTCGGCGATGGCGTCGATCGCAGCTGCCGCGGCGGCGTCGCTGACGGCGGCGGCGCGGCGCATCAGCGCCTGCTCCTCGGCGCTCTTGACCCGGCGCATTCCGTCCACCACGCCGGAGACGTCGCTCCACAGGGCGTCCTGCTGTGCCTGCAATTTCAGGGCGAGGCCGTGGCTCAGGCCGGCGGTCCAGCATTCGAGGCCGATGCGCTTGCCGGCCAGCCCGCGTTCGCCGAGCAGCCGCGCGGCGAGGTCGGCGGCGGTCTCGCTGTCGGAATGGCCGTAAAAATCCGCTGCCGTCACCTGTTTCTCGATCGTCACCCTCTCCATCGCGCGGGTGACCAGGACCGGTCTTCCGTCGAGAGGGACGATCAGCAGATGCGGCGCGAAATAGCCCCAGTGGTCGAGGCCGATCAGGTAGAAGACGCTTTCGGGCGCGGCGAAGACGGCGGCATCCACCTGCCGCGCGGCGAGCAGCCCGCGCAGCCTTGCCAGGCGCCCGGCGATCTCGGCTTCGGTGAAGGGGTTGCGATCCATCAGGCGGCGCCTCGAATTCCGTCAACAATTCCCGGCAAGGTCATAATGTGCACAACTGTTGGGCGGCTCCGCTCAAGAATGCGGCTGGTCGCGCGGCATTGTCTGGATAGCTACATCTTTGCTTGCAAGCTGTCTAGGCTAGTTGTATACGTCTATGCAACTTGCCGGCGACCTGGAGGAAGGCGTCGGCAGTCCGAGCCTGGCTACCAAGAAAAAGGGGAACCTATGTCCAGATCATCGATGTCCCGCCGTATGGCGATCAAGTCCGCCGCCGTCCTGGCGCTTTCCGCCGCGACGTTCGCGGCGGTGCCGGCGTTCGCCCAATCGACGCTCGAAAAGGCGAAGGCGGATGGATACATCCGCGTCGGCTTCGCCAACGAGGCGCCGTTCGGCTTCGCCACGCCCGACGGCAAGCTGACCGGCGAGGCCCCGGAAGTGGCCAAGGCGGTGCTCGCCAAGATGGGCATCGCGCAGGTCGACGGCGTGCTGACCGAATTCGGCTCGCTCATCCCCGGCCTCAAGGCCGGACGTTTCGACATCATCGCCGCCGGCATGTTCATCAATCCCAAGCGCTGCGCCGAGATCAATTTTTCCGAGCCATCCTACGGCATCGGCCAGGCCATGCTGGTGCAGCAGGGCAATCCGAAGGGCGTGAAGGACTATTCGAGCATCAAGGACAATGCCGACCTCAAGCTTGCCGTGATGGCCGGCGCGGTCGAGAGCGGCTACGCCAAGGATGCCGGCGTGGCGCAGGAGCAGATCGTGTCGCTGCCGGACCAGTCGAGCCTGGTCGCCGCCGTGCAGTCGGGCCGCGCCGACGCCGCCGCGCTGACGGCGCTGTCGATCGCCGACATGGCCAAGAAGGCGGAAGGGGTGGAATCGACCACGCCGTTCGGCGAGGTCGCCGGCAAGTCGGTGAAGGGCCATGGCGGCTTCGGCTTCCGCAAGGACGACACCGACCTGCTCGAGGCCTTCAACGCCGAGCTGGCGAAATTCCTCGGCTCCCCCGAGCATATCGCCCTCGTCGAGCCGCTCGGCTTCGGCAAGGACTATCTGCCGAACAAGACGACTGCCCAACTCTGCGCGGGTGAGTAGTCTGCCCACCCCAGGGCGGCGCGCCGTCGCCGCCCTCGCCAGAACGGGGTAGCGCATGGGTATTCCGACGCTCGTTGCGATGCTGGTCGCGGCACTCGCCGTGATCGGCGTGCTTTCCTTCCGGGAAGAGTACAGCCTGTTCGTGCCGGGCCTGCTGCAGGGCGCGGTGCTGACGCTGGAGATCGCCGTGCTCGGCTCGCTGCTGGCGGTGGCCGCCGGCGTGCTCGCCGCGCTCGCCCGGCTCTACGGGCCGGCGCCGCTGCGCTGGCTGGCGACGGTCTATGTCGAGATCTTTCGCGGCACCTCGGCGCTGGTGCAGTTGTTCTGGTTGTTTTTCGTGCTGCCGCAGTTCGGCGTGACGCTCGACGCCTTTCCGGTGGCGGTGCTGGCGCTCGGCCTCAATGTCGGCGCCTACGGGTCGGAGGTGGTGCGCGGCGCCATCCAGTCTGTGCCGCGCGGCCAGTGGGAAGCCTCGACGGCGCTCAACATGAGCCGGCCGCAGATGCTGCGCCGCATCATCCTGCCGCAGGCCTTCATCGCCATGATCCCGCCTTGGGGCAATCTGTTCATCGAGCTCTTGAAGTCGACGGCACTGGTGTCGCTGATCACGCTGTCGGACCTGGCGTTCCGCGCCCAGCAGATGAACCAGACGACGCTGAAGACGGTGCCGATCTTCACGCTGGTGCTGCTGATGTACCTGGTCATGTCGCTGGCGATCACCATCGTCATGCGGATGCTCGAGCGGCGGGCCTCGCTGGGGCTGGCGCGGGGGAGGGCGGCATGATCTGGGACTGGGCCTTCGCACTGGAGATCCTGCCGACGCTGGCGCGGGCGGCGGTGGTCACGGTGCAGGCGACGCTGCTCGGCTTCGTCATCGCCGCCGGGCTCGGGCTGGTGCTGGCGGTGGTCCGCATCGCCGTCCCGGCGACGGCCTGGACGATCTCGGTGCTGGTCGAGCTGATCCGCTCGACGCCGCTGCTCATCCAGATCTTCTTCCTGTATTTCGTCTTCCCGAAGTTCGGCATCGTGCTCGACGCCTTCACCGCCGGCGTGCTGGCGATCGGCATCCACTACGCCGCCTACTGCTCCGAGGTGTACCGCGCCGGCTTCGACAACATCCCGCGCGGGCAGTGGGAGGCTTCCATCGCCCTCAACCTGTCGGCGTGGACGACCTTCCGCGACATCATCATCCCGCAGGCGGTGCCGCCGGTGGTGCCGGCGCTCGGCAATTATCTGGTGGCGCTGTTCAAGGAGACGCCGCTGCTGTCGGCCATCGCCGTGCTCGAGCTCATGCAGACGGCCAAGATCATCGGCTCGGAAACTTTCCGCTACACCGAGCCGATCACCCTGGTCGGCGTGTTCTTCCTGGTCATGAGCCTGATATCGGCCGCGCTCATCCGTCTCATCGAGCGCCTGCTCAACAGGAGGATCCTGCGATGACCGACCAACCGATGGTCCGCTTCGACAATGTGTCGAAGCGCTACGGCCCGCTGACCGTGCTGGACGGGCTCAACCTCGACATCATGCGCGGCGAGAAGGTCTCTGTCATCGGCCCGTCCGGCTCCGGCAAGACGACGGTGCTGCGGATGCTGATGACGCTGGAGAAGATCAACGACGGCGTCATCTGGGTCGAGGGCGAGCCGCTGACCCATATGGAGCGCAATGGCAAGCTGGTGCCGGCCGACCTCGCGCATGTGCGCCGGGTGCGCGGCAAGATCGGCATGGTGTTCCAGTCCTTCAACCTGTTCCCGCACATGACGGCGATGCAGAACTGCATCGAGGCGCCGGTGACGGTGCTCGGCATGAAGCGGGCGGAGGCCGAGGCGCGCGCCGCCGAACTGCTCGGCATGGTCGGGCTGTCGCAGAAGAAGGACCACTATCCCTCGCAGCTTTCCGGCGGCCAGCAGCAGCGCGTCGCCATCGCCCGCGCGCTCGCCATGCGGCCGAAGATCATGCTGTTCGACGAGGTGACCTCGGCGCTCGATCCGGAGCTTGTGGGCGAAGTGCTGCAGGTGATAAGGCAGATCGGACGCGAGCATGACCTCACGATGCTGATGGTGACGCACCAGATGGGTTTCGCCAGGGAATTCTCCGACCGCGTCTGCTTCTTCTATCAGGGCAAGATCTGCGAGCAGGGGCCGCCGGCCGAGCTGTTCGGTGCGCCGAAGAACGAGCGCACGCGGCAGTTCCTCAATGCCGTTCTGGAGGCGGGATGACGCTTGGAGAGGAGGCCGTTCTCGAGGCGGAGACGCTTGCCGTGGTCCGGCCGTCGTCGGTGAGGGAGCGCTTCGAGCGCATCTACGGCATCCTGCGCGACCGCATCTGCGTGCTCGACTATCCGCCGGGCAGCCGGCTGTCGGAGGAGGAGCTGGCGCAGGAGTTCGAGATCAGCCGCACCCCGGTACGCCGCGTACTGGCCCGGCTTGAGTCGGAGGGGCTGGTGCAATCGGTGCACGGCGTCGGCACAATCGTCACCGACGTCGACATCGAGGAGTTGCAGCAGGTCTATCACCTGCGGCTGGAGTTGGCGACGCTGACCGGCAAGCTGTCGCCCATCCCGCGCACGGCGGCCGACCTCGACCGCATCCGGGCGCTGATCGCTCGCTGCGACGCGGCGCTGCTCAACCCGGACCAGCGCGTCTTCCTGCGCCTCAACATGGAGTTCGTCGCCGAGATCACCGCCATCACCGGCAACCAGCCGCTGCGCGAGGTCAGCGAGCGGCTTTACGTGCAGGTGGCGCGCGTCGTGCTGAAGATGATGCCGCAGCTCGGTCTGGTCGAGGAGTTCACTGCATTCCGCAACGAGATGGCGGAGGTGCTGGCGGCCGCCGAGATCGGCGACCTGGAATCGATCGGCCATATCAGGCGTGCCCATATCTCCATGAGTTTCCGCCGCATGATGCTCAACCGGGATTCCGCGCGGGATTCCTGATTGCGCTGCGCTGACGGCCGCGCGGCTGGCGCCTACCGGACAGGATGGGCGATCATCCGCGTTTTGCAGCGCCGCGATTGTGCTCGTCCCGGTACAAACGCGCGGTCGCTTCCTCGGTTGCCCGCCGCTCCGCCGGGCCGCGGCGGCGGCGTGTCATCAGCGCATACGCGATCAGCAGTCCCAGGATCACCGGTCCGCATGCCACGACGAAAAGCCAGAGCATTTCCATGGCGATTCAACTCCGTTTGCTGCCCCGAAGGGCCTCCTACCGCAACCGGTCCGGCGTGGATTCGTTCCGCTCGCCGGTCAACGAGATCGCGCGGCTCGAATATGCGGCCCCGGCGAACCGGATGCGTCGCATTCATGACGGGACGCCGGTGGTCAGGGGTGAGCCTCCCATAGGTCGAGCGGCATACGACATTCACCGGGAATTCCGGGAGGGGGCGGTGATTGTGGCGGGCAGGTGGGGTATCCTGTCGGCCGGAAAAGAATCAGCCGAAAGCCGATGCGCCAGTATCTCGACCTCCTCGACCACGTCCTGACCAAGGGGACCGACCGCCCCGATCGCACGGGCACCGGCACGCGCTCGGTGTTCGGCTACCAGATGCGCTTCGACCTCGGCCGGGGTTTTCCCGTCACCACCACCAAGAAGCTGCATCTGAAGTCGATCATCCACGAGCTTCTGTGGTTCCTGGCCGGCGACACCAACGTCAAATATCTCAACGACCACGGCGTCACGATCTGGAACGAATGGGCCGACGAGAACGGCGACCTCGGGCCGGTCTATGGCAAGCAGTGGCGCTCCTGGCCGAAACGCGACGGCGGCGAGATCGACCAGATCGCCGAGCTTCTCATCCAGTTGCGCAAGAACCCCTCGTCGCGGCGGCTGATCGTCTCGGCCTGGAACCCGGAGGAGGTGGACGCCATGGCGCTGCCGCCATGCCACTGCCTGTTCCAGTTCTACGTCGCCGACGGCAAGCTGTCCTGCCAGCTCTACCAGCGGTCCGCCGACATCTTTCTCGGCGTCCCCTTCAACATCGCCTCCTATGCGCTGCTGACCCTGATGGTCGCGCAGGTGACCGGCCTCAAGCCCGGCGATTTCGTGCACACGCTGGGTGACGCGCATCTCTACGCCAACCATTTCGAGCAGGCGCGCGAGCAGTTGCGGCGCACGCCCAAGCCGCTGCCGACGATGCGGCTCAATCCGGCGGTGCGCGATCTCTTCGCCTTCCGCTACGAGGATTTTTCGCTGGAGAACTATGTGGCCGACCCCGCGATCAAGGCGCCGATCGCGGTGTGAGCGGGCAAGCGGGCACCAACCGGCGCCGGTTTGCTCGGGCCGGCGACTTTGCCATAATTCCCGAAAACCGGCAGCGCTTCACGAGAGGTATCGATGTTCCGTCCGCTTGTTCCCGGGATCGTGCTTGCCGGCCTGCTGTCCGGCGCGGCGTCGGCCCTCGCCAATGATTCCACCGCCGAGCTCGGAACCGGAGGGCTGATCCTCGCCCGGACCGATGCGATCGCCATGCAGAAGGAGGAGCTGTTCATCTCCGAGGAGATCGTGCGCGTCGACTACGTGTTCCGCAACGAGACGGACGCGGACGTCGACACGATCGTCGCCTTCCCGATGCCGGACATCGACGGCAATCCCTACACCATGCCGGCGATCCCCAACGATGCCGATGCGAATTTTCTCGGCTTCGAGGTTTCGGTCGACGGCAAGCCGGTCGAGGCCGAGCTGCAGCAGCGCGCCTTCGCCGCCGGCATCGACGTCACGCAGGAGCTCGTCGCGCAGGGCGTGCCGCTCTATCCCAATGGCGATGCGGCGAGCGGAGCGCTCGCCAAGATACCGGATGCGGTGGCGGCCGACTGGATAGACCGCGGCATCATCGTCGTCGAGGAATATGACGACGGCTCGGGCTGGAAGAAGGTGCGTTCACCCTTCTGGCGGCTGCAGTCGGTGTACTGGTGGCGCAGCCGGTTCACCGCCAATGCGGATGTGCGCGTGTCGCACCGCTACAAGCCGAGCGTCGGCAGCACCGTCGGGCTCAGCTTCCTCGCTGACGGCAAGCCGGGTGGCGAGGTCTATGAAGACTACAAGGCAAAATATTGCATCGATGCCGCCTTCGAGCGGGCGGTGGCGAAAGCGGCCGCGGCCGCGAAGGACGGCGAACCGGCACTCTACGAGAACCGGATCGAATACGTGCTGACCACCGGCGGCAACTGGGCCAACGGCACGATCGGCGACTTCAGGCTGACCGTCGACAAGGGCGATCCGACCGCGCTGATCAGCTTCTGCGGCAGCGGCGTTAAGAAGACCGGCCCCACCACCTTCGAGATGTCGGCCAAGGATTTTTATCCGCAGCGCGACATCGACATCCTGCTGCTGAAGCGCTGGCCGGGCGAGGGCGGAGAGCCCGCGGCCGCGCGGACGGGGAGCGGCGGCTGATGCAGGTCACCATCTATGCGGCGGTTGCCGAGAACGGGGTCATCGGGCGCGACGGCGGTCTGCCCTGGCGGCTGTCGACCGACATGAAGCGGTTCAAGGCCGGCACCATGGGCAAGCCGATCGTCATGGGCCGCAAGACCTGGGAGAGCTTTCCCAGGCGTCCGCTGCCGGGCCGCCTCAACATCGTGATCAGCCGTGATCCGGCCTATCGCGCCGAGGGAGCGGAGACGGTTACCTCGCTGGAGGACGCGTTGAAGCTGGCTGCGACCAAGGGCCGCTGCATGGTCGGCGCCGACGAGATCTGCATCGTCGGCGGCGGCGAGATCTACCGGCAGGCGATCGCGATCGCCGACCAACTCAAGCTCACGCATGTCGAGAGCGCATTCGAGGGCGACGCCAGCTTTCCGCGCATCGATCCGACGGTCTGGCAGGCGGTTTCCTCCGAATCCGTTCCCGCCGGCGACAAGGACAGCCATGCAACACGCTATGCTGTTTACGTGCGCCGTGCGAAGATGCAATGAGGAGGAGCACCGTCCGTCACCGCTTTTTGTAGGCGAGCAAGGCGTTTACCGCGTCCGCCTGCGTTGAAAGCGGGGCGCGGCGATCCTATACAAGGACCAACGTCTTCATACGCCTGCCGGGCTCCCCGCCCGGAGACCGACATGGAAGGAACTCGATGCCCTGGAAGAATCAGAGCGGCGGCGGCGGCCCGTGGGGCGGCGGCGGCAATGGCGGCGGCGGCGGCCCTTGGGGGCAGGGGCCGCGCGGCCCTAGCGGACCACAGGGCTCGCCTCCCGATCTGGAGGACATCATCCGCCGCGGCCAGGACCGGCTGAAGAACGCGCTGCCAGGCGGCGGCGCCGCCAATCCGGCCATGTTCGTCATCATCGGCGTGGTGCTGCTGGTGTTCTGGCTGTTCCAGTCGGTCTATACCGTGCAGCCGGACGAAATGGCCGTCGAGCTGCGCTTCGGCAGGCCGAAGGCCGAGCTGTCGGGGCCGGGCCTGCATTTCCATTGGTGGCCGATCGAGACGGTCGAGAAGGCCAACACCGCCGAGAAGCTGATCAATATCGGCGGCGGCACCGGCGGCACCCCGTCGGGCCTGATGCTGTCCGGCGACCAGAACATCGTCGACGTGCGGTTCTCGGTGGCCTACCAGGTCTCCGACCCGAAGGCCTATCTGTTCAACGTCGCCGAGCCCGACGAGATGATCCGCCAGGTCGCCGAGAGCGCCATGCGCGAGGCGGTCGGCCGCCGGCCGGCGCAGGACATCTTCCGCGACGACCGCCAGGGCATCGCCGAAGCGGTGCGCGGCATCATCCAGCAGACGGTCGACGAGTACCAGGCCGGGCTGAACGTCAACGCGATCTCCATCGAGGACGCCGCGCCGCCGCGCGAGGTGGCCGACGCGTTCGAGGAGGTGCAGCGCGCCGAGCAGGACGAAGACCGCTTCGTCGAGCAGGCGAACCAGTATTCCAACCAGAAGCTCGGCGCGGCGCGCGGCGACGCGGCGCAGATCCGCGAAGAGGCCGCCGCCTACAAGAACCGCATCGTGCAGGAAGCCGAAGGTGAGGCGCAGCGCTTCATCTCGGTCTACGACGAATATGCCAAGGCGCCGGACGTGACGCGCAAGCGCCTCTATCTCGAAACCATGGAGCAGGTGCTGCGGGATACGAACAAGGTGATCGTCGAACAGGGCAGCGGCCAGAGCGTCGTTCCCTATCTGCCGCTGCCTGAACTGCAGAGGCGCGCCGCCACCGGAGGAGCGAACTGATGTCGAACCGCTTTGCAGCAATCGGCGTCGTCGCCATCGTCATCCTGTTCCTGATCTACTCGTCGATCTTCGTGGTCAACGAGCGCGAGCAGGCGATCGTGCTGCGCTTCGGCGAGATCGTCGACGTCAAGACGGAGCCGGGCATCTATTTCAAGGCGCCGTTCGCCTTCATGGAGGCCGACAACGTCCAGATCATCGAGGACCGGGTCATGCGGTTCGACCTGGACGACATCCGCGTCCAGGTGTCGGGCGGCCGGTTCTACGAGGTCGACGCCTTCATCGCCTATCGCATCAGCGATCCGCGGGTGTTCCGCGCGGCGGTCTCGGGCAGCGTGCCGCTGGCCGAGCAGCGCCTGCGCACCCGCCTCGACGCGGCCCTGCGCCGCGTCTACGGCCTGCGCGGCTTCGAGGCGGCGCTCTCGGAGGAGCGCGCCTCGATGATGCGCGAGGTGCGCGACCAGCTTCGTCCCGACGCGACCTCGCTCGGGCTGGAGATCGAGGACGTGCGCATCCGCCGCACCGACCTGACGGCGGAGGTGTCGCAGCAGACCTACGACCGCATGAAGGCCGAGCGCCTGGCCGAGGCCGAGCGGCTGCGGGCACGCGGCAACGAGGCGGCGCAGCGCATCCGCGCCCGTGCCGACCGCGAGGTGGTCGAAACGGTCGCGGAAGCCCGCAGGGAATCGGAAATCCTGCGAGGCGAGGGCGAGGCGCAGCGAAGCGCCATCTTCGCCGACGCTTTCCAGCGCGACCCCGGCTTCTTCGAGTTCTACCGCTCGATGGGCGCCTATGCGACCAGCCTGAACGGCAACGGGACCAGCATGGTGCTGTCGCCGGACTCGGAGTTCTTCCGCTACTTCAACAACGCGCAGGGCGGCCCGGCCGCTCAGCCGCCTGCGGCCCAGCCCGGCTCGGCCACTCCGGCGCAGCCTGCGCCGAACGGGAACTCGACCACCGGCGCCGTCCAATAGGGACGGCGCATGGCCGATTTTCTCGCCGCCGTCGGCCTGGTCCTCGTCGTCGAGGGCCTGGTCTATGGCGGCTTTCCCGGATTGGCGAAGCGACTTGCCACCGAAGTCCTGTCGATGCCGGAAAACAGCCTGCGCGTCGGCGGGCTGGTGGCGATCGCCGCCGGTGTCGGCATCGTCTGGCTGGTGCGCGGGTAACGCAACTTTGTCATTTTCCCGATAGGCACGGCCGCAAACACGCCCTATTTCTTGACCACGGTCCGAAGCAGCATCGCAGGGCCGTCAGGCCTTTTCGGCCGGGCAGGCCCCGCAATTCTCCGGAGACCATGTTCATGAGCGCAGCGTCCGTCGGTTCGGCCACACGCAGGCGACTGTCCTTGACGACAGCCATGCTGTTGGCCGGAGCGTTGACCGTCCCGTCCCTCACGCCGCCCGCCTTCGCGCAGGAGCAGCCGGCGGCGGCACAAGCGCCGACGGTCCAGCCTCCGGCAGCGCCGTCGCTCGCCCCGACGCACGGGCCGGCATCCGTCGCCGATCTGGCCGAAGGGCTGCTCGGCGCAGTCGTCAACATCTCCACCTCGCAGAACGTGAAGGGCACCGAGGCGCCCAACGCCGTGCCGATGCCGCAGCTTCCGGAAGGCTCGCCGTTCCAGGACTTCTTCGACGACTTCTTCAAGAACCGCGAAGGCGAGGGTGGACCCGGCGGCGGCCAGAAGGTGCAATCGCTCGGCTCCGGCTTCGTCGTCGATGCCGAGCAGGGTATCCTGGTCACCAACAACCACGTGATTGCCGACGCCGACGAGATCGAGGTCAACTTCCCCGACGGCTCGAAGCTGAAAGCCGAGTTGGTCGGTACCGACACCAAGACCGACATCGCCGTGCTCAAGGTCGATCCGACGCTGAAGAAGCTGACCGCGGTGAAGTTCGGCGATTCCAACAAGATCCGTATCGGCGACTGGGTGATGGCGATCGGCAACCCGTTCGGCCTGGGCGGCACTGTGACCGTCGGCATCGTCTCGGCGCGCAACCGCGACATCAACGCGGGCCCCTATGACGACTTCATCCAGACCGACGCGGCGATCAATCGCGGCAATTCCGGCGGACCGCTGTTCAACATGGACGGCGAGGTCGTCGGCATCAACACGGCGATCATCTCGCCGTCGGGCGGCTCCATCGGCATCGGCTTCTCGATCCCCTCCGAGCTGGCGGTCGGCGTGGTCGACCAGCTCAGGCAGTTCGGCGAGACCCGGCGCGGCTGGCTCGGCGTGCGCATCCAGCCGGTGACCGACGAGATCGCCGAGAGCCTCGGCATGAAGACCGCCACCGGCGCGCTGGTCGCCGGCATCATCAAGGGCGGGCCGGTCGACAACGGCACGGTCCAGCCCGGCGACGTCATCATCAAGTTCGACGGCAAGGACGTGAAGGAGATGCGCGACCTGCCGCGCGTCGTCGCCGAGAGCCCGGTGGGCAAGGCGGTGGACGTCATCATCGTGCGCAAGGGCGTCGAGCAGACCGTCAAGGTGACGCTCGGCCGGCTGGAGGACGGCGAGAAGCAGGCTTCCGCGCAACCCGAGGATCAGGACGATCCGGCGGCGGTCGCCACGCAGAGCGTGCTCGGCATGACCGTCGGCGAGCTGACGGACGAGACGCGCAAGAAGTTCGAGGTGGCCGCCGACGTGTCGGGTGTGCTCGTGACCGAGGTGGCGCAGGGTTCGATCGCCGCCGAGCGCGGCATCCTCGCCGGCGAGGTGATCACCGAGATCGCCCAGGAATCCGTGTCGACGCCCAAGGACGTGGTCGACCGGATCGCCACGCTGAAGGACCAGGGCCGCAAGAACGCGCTGCTGATGCTGTCGTCGAAGAGCGGCGAGCTGCGCTTCGTCACGCTGCGCATGGATTGAGGTTTTCGCGCCCAGCAGCGTCTTAGCACATCCCATGGGATGTGCTATGTTGGCGTATGAAGCGTATCGTCCTGGACACAAACGTCGTGACGGCAGGATTGCGTAGTCGTAGCGGAGCTTCGTTCGCCGTATTGAAGTTGATTGCGGGTCGGCGGCTATGCCCCTTGGTAACAACAGCCCTCTTCCTTGAATACGAAGCGATGTTGAGGCGTCCGGATCAGTGCGCGGTCCATGGTTTGTCTTCTTTGGAACTGGATCGTTTCCTGGCGGGCTTGGCTCTGCTATCGGAACCCGTCGATGTCCATTTTCTCTGGCGTCCTCAGCTAAACGATCCCAAGGACGAAATGGTGCTGGAAGCCGCGATCAACGGCAGAGCTGATGCCTTGGTGACGCATAATCGTCGGGACTTTGGCGTTGCGGCGGATCGTTTTGACCTCAAGGTCCTTGGCCCGGCCGAACTCTTGAAAGGACTACGGATATGAGCAAAGCGACCTACCCCTTGAAGCTCCCGCTGTCGATCAAGGAAGCCGCCGCTCGCCTCGCCAAGGCAGACGGCGTATCGTTGAACCAGTGGATAGCTTCGGCAGTCGCTCAAAAGGTAGGAGCGGTCGAGACGGCCGCCGATTTCCTGCGGCGGAAGGCGGGAGCGGCTTCTGTCGAGGATTTTTCGGACGTGCTGAAGAGAGTGTCTGCCGGTCCAGTGGAACCCGGGGATGAACTTCCAGCTAACTGGCGGTGACTACCGGCGTCGCTGACGCCAGTCTTCTGCCGCCAGCCTGTATAACTCGTGGCGCTTAAGCTGCGGATGCGTGTTGGGCACGAGCGGGTGGTCGAAGTCGCCATCGCGCCGCATGCCGAGCCGCTTCATCACCGCTGTGGAACGGTGGTTGTTGCAGACGGCGAAGGAGATGACCTCGTCGAGGCCGAGCTCCTCGAAGGCGAAGTCGAGCAGGGCGGCCGCCCCTTCCGTCACGAAACCCTTGCCCCAGAATTCCGGTGCCAGCCGCCAGCCGATCTCATGTGCGCCGGGCGCGGCGATGCCCGGGATTTCGGCCTTGTGCAGGCCAATGAAGCCGATGCATTCGCCGGTGTCGATGCGTTCGGCCGCCGTCCAGCCGTAGCCGTCGGCCTCGATCCCGGCGTGCATCCTGTCCATCATCGCGTCGCTGGCAGCGCGGTCGCGGCGGAACGGGAAGAACTCCATCACCCGATCGTCGGAATTGATGCGGTGGAAGAGGTCGCGGTCGCTCTCCAGCCAGTTGCGCAGGATCAGGCGTTGCGTGCGCAGCGGCGTCATCGGCTGAAATCCGCCTGCGCATAACCCTGCATGTAGAGCAGCGCGGTGAGGTCGCCGTGGTCGATGCGGATGCGCGCCTTCTCGGCCACCGACGGTTTCGCATGCAGCGCCACACCGGCGCCGGCGAGCGCCAGCATGTCGAGATCGTTGGCGCCGTCGCCGACGGCGACGACGTCGGCGGCCGAAATGCCGAGACGCGCGGCGATCTCGAGGAGCGCGTCCGCCTTCGCCTCGCGGCCGAGGATGGGGTCGGCGACTTCGCCGGTCAGCTTGCCGTCCGCCTCGATCAGCCGGTTGGCGCGGTTCTCGTCGAAGCCGAGCTTGTCGGCGATGCGCGACGTGAAAGCGGTAAAGCCGCCGGAGATCAACGCCGTCCAGGCGCCGTCGCGGCGCATGGTGGCGACGAGCTCGCGGCCGCCGGATGCCAGCGTCAGCCGGCCGGCGATGATGCGGTCGATGACGCCGATCTCCAGGCCCCTGAGCAAGGCGACGCGCTCGCGCAATGCCGGCTCGAAGGCGATCTCGCCATTCATCGAGCGCGCGGTGATGGCGGCCACATGCGCCTTCAGCCCGACCTCGTCGGCCAGCTCGTCGATGCATTCCTGGTCGATCATGGTGGAGTCCATATCGGCGAGCAGCAGGCGCTTGCGCCTTCCCTCGGCCGGCTGGACGACGAGGTCGACGCGGCTTTCGGCCAGCGCCGCGCGCAGATCGAGCACGGCCGAGCCGCCGTCGAAACCGTCGGGCAGCGCCAGATCGCAGGCGATCTCCTCGGCCAGCCAGCTTCTGCCTGTTGCCTGGAGGGCGCGCGATGCCATATCCACCAGCGGACCCGTCACGGCAGGTCGGGCCGGGTGCGAGATCAAGGTGGCGACAAGCGACATGCAGGGACCCGGTCAGGAGGAAGTCGGCGGACGGCTCAAGGGCGCGATCCTGATAGCCGGCCCGACCGCCAGCGGCAAGTCGGCGCTGGCGCTCGACATCGCAGACCGGCTCGGCGGCGCCATCGTCAATGCCGATTCCATGCAGGTCTATGCGGTCCTCGACCTTCTGACGGCGCGGCCGTCGACAGCCGACCTGGGAAGCGTGCCGCATCATCTCTACGGCCATGTCCATCCGTCGACATCTTATTCGACCGGAGCCTGGCTGCGCGACGTGCGGCGGCTCGCCGACGGCGGTGCGCTGGCGGGGCGGGTGCCCGTCTTCGTCGGCGGCACCGGTCTCTATTTCCGCGCGCTTCTGCACGGGCTGTCGGAAATGCCGGACATCCCGGCGGCCGTCCGCCAGCACTGGCGCGGCAGGCTGGCCGACGAGGGAGCACAGCCCCTGCACGCCCTGCTGACGCGACGGGATCCGGAGACGGCGACGCAGCTGCGGCCGGGCGACGGGCAACGGATCGTCCGGGCATTGGAGGTGCTGGACGCATCGGGGCGTTCCATTCGCGACTGGCAGGGCGCGGCGAGCCGCCCGCTGGTGGATATCGGCACGGCCCGGCTGTTCGTGCTGGAGCCCGACCGGGCGGAACTGGTGCGGCGCATCGAGGTCCGCTTCGATCGCATGCTGGATTGCGGCGCGCGCGAGGAGGTGCGTGCGCTGACGGCTCTCGGCCTCGATCCGGGGCTGCCTGCGATGAAGGCGATCGGCGTGCGCGAGCTCGCCGCGGCCGCCGCCGGCGAGCTTTCCGAGGACGAGGCCATCCTGCGCGCCAAGATCGCCACCCGGCAATATGCGAAGCGCCAGGCGACATGGTTCCGAAATCAGTTCGGGCCGGAATGGCAGCGCGTCGCCGATCCGCGGAAAGTCGTGGAAATGCTCGGGCAGGGTGCCGAAGTGTCGCAATAAGAAGTTGTGGTAGCGATGCTACATGCGCCTGCCATTAACGCTCCGTAAGCCCGAAACTGCGATAAGCTGGTCGGTGCCTGTGCGGAGAGATGATGCGCTTCCACAAGTCAGAATCTGCCTTCTTCGTCTTCATCGTCGTGATCCTCGCGGCGGGGGCGCTGATCCTGTATGCTTACGGTCTTCTTCGCTCCGACGTGGCGGATCTTTACCAGCCGGGACGCATGCAGGACTTCGCCCTGCTCAACCGGCTGCTCTTCGCCACCGGCGTGCTGATCGCCACGGCGCTGTTCTTCGGCATCTTCTTCATCTACCCGCTGATCCGCACCCAGGTGAAGGAGGAGGGCAAGCTGCGCGCCATGACCAAGACGCTCAGCGCCCGCTCCGAGACGCTCGAGCAGGCGGCGCTGACCGACGCGCTCACCGGCATGCAGAACCGGCGCTATTTCGACGAGGCGCTGACCGAATATCTCGAGGAGTTCAGCAAGATCGACAAGCCGGTCGGGCTGATGGTCTTCGACCTCGATCACTTCAAGCAGGTCAACGACACGCATGGCCACGACGTCGGCGACGAGGTGCTGCGCGCCGTCGCCGGCTGCCTGAAGGACATGACGCGCTATCACGACGTGGTGGCGCGGCTCGGCGGCGAGGAGTTCGCCGTGGTGGCACCAAACATGGACGTGGAAAGCCTGAGCCGTCTGGCGGAGCGCATCCGCAGCGGCATCGCCAACATGCCGATCCTGTCGGGCAATGTGCGGCTGCGGATCACCGCGAGCGTCGGGCTTGCCGTGTGGGACCGCAAGGAGAGCGCCGAAGAATTCTTCCGGCGCGCCGACCAGCAGCTCTACCAGGCCAAGAAACAGGGCCGCAACCGCGTCAGCGCGTGAGGCGGGCCAGTTCGTGCGTCGAGTCGGCCGGCGGCTGCAAGCAATTGTCTTGACAAGCGAATAGCCGCCGCAGCGGCGGAGGCCGCCTACCTGCTGCGCAGGCCGAAAGCGGCGTTCCTGACGTCCAGCCTGGGCTCTTCCCGTTCGACCGCCACCGGGCGCTGGCCGGCGGACGGCGGATGGCGATATCCGGGATCGCCGGGCTGAACTCCGGCGGGCGCCGGCTCGACCGCGGCCGAGGCGGCGGCGAGCGGACGGTGCAGGTTGCGCAGCCGATCGACGATGCGACCGAGGTCGATCTCGCCGTCGGCCGGCGTGGCCTCCACGGTGTGATCCTTGCGGGCGCCGGGAATGCGGTCGGCCGGCAGGCGCTCGAACTTGAAGCGCATGGTGGTGGCCGCGCCCTCGCCGAAGGCGATCGCCTCGCGCTGGCCCATGGAAGACAGGAAGGAGAGGGTGGAGGTCGAGGAATCGGCCATGGCCGACTTGATGATCGCCTGGTCCTGCTCGTTGGCGAGCCGCATGGCGAAGATGGTCGAGCATTGCGACAGGATGGTCGGGTCGAGCTCGCCCGGGCGCTGGGTGACCACACCCAGGTAGCAGCCGTATTTGCGGCCCTCCTTGGCGATGCGCGACAGGGCGTGGCGGGTCGGCGTGAAGCCGAGGCGCGGGTCGGCGGGCATGTAGCGATGCGCCTCCTCGCACATCAGCAGCATGCGCAGCCGCCCCTCGCTCCAGACCGCGAGATCGAAGGCGAGCCGCGCCAGCACCGAGCAGACCGCATTGACGATCTCGGACGGCAGCCCTGCCATCTCGAAGCAGGTGACCGGGCGTCCCCCGCTCGGCACGCGGAATATCCTGCCGATGGTCTCGTGGATCGAGTCCTCGATCAGCCGCGAGGCGAACATGAAGCGGTAGCGCGGGTCGGCGAGCGCCGATTCGATGCGGGCGCGGATCGCCTTGAGGACCGGCCGGTCGTGCTTGCTCTCCAGCAGGCCCGTCCGCTCGTCGATCAGCCGGATCAGGTCGGCCATGCGGTAGGGGACCGGCATGTCGGCGGTCATCGCATCCTGGCCGCGGCGCAGGACGCCGCCGGAATTGGCGTTGCGGTAGGCGCTCTTGGCAACCGGGATCAGGTCGCGCAGCACCTCGATTTCCTCCGCCACCAGCTCGCGGCCGCGGAACAGAACCTCGGCGAGCTCCTCCAGCCTGAACAGCCAGAACGGCAGCTCGAGGCTGTTGGTGTCGATCCGGTAGGAGACCTCGGAGAGCGCATCGGCGAATTCGTTGTGCGGATCGAGGATGAGGACCCGCAGGTCGGGCTTGGCCTCCAGCGTCTTGCGCAGAAGCAGCGAGACCGCCGTCGACTTGCCGACGCCGGTGGTGCCGACGACGGCGAAATGCCGGCTGAGCGTGTCGTCGATGGCGATGCGCGCCTCGATCGCCTCGTCCTGCGACAGCGCGCCGATGGTGATCGCCCGCCGGCCGGCGAGATCGTAGACGGCCTGCAGGTCGCGCTGACGGATGCGGTGGGCGATTGCGCCGATATGCGGATATTGGGTGACGCCGCGATCGAAGACCGGCTTGGCCGGCGGCTCGCCGTCACGCACCTCGCCGACCAGTTCGACGCTCACCTCGATGGGGTTCTTGTCGCCGGTATTCCAGGCGCGATCCTGCTTGCCGATGGCATAGACGAGACCGACGGTGCGGATCGGGCCGAGATTGATCGAGATCATCTTGCCGACGGTCCACATGCCCGTCACGGCGCCGTCCTCGGTGTCGGCAAAGGCGGCGATGGTCGCGCGGGCGCCGTCGCATTGGACCACATGGCCGAGGATGCGCTTGTCGTTCTGGGATGCGTCGCGCCGTTCCTGCACCGTGCCTTCCCCGGCGGACCGATTATCCTCGACATACATGCTTCGTGCCGTCCCCGCACACCCGTGTTCTGAAAACCCTAGAGATGGCCGGTTAAGGTGGCGTGTGAGGGGTTGGTCGAGAAAGTCTTAACGCGATCGTTCAAGTTGCAGCTATCGCCGCGGCGCTCCGTTCGCGCCGGCTGGTGCATGCCGCAGGCCGGGTGCGGCTCCGCCGTCCAGAGCGGAATACGATCGGGATGGACCGCATTCCGCTCGATCTCCTTGTTCTGCCGCATGATCTTTCTCCGAAAAGTCTGCAACTTTTCGGGATCAGGCGGAGCGGGGCTGGGGCGGGCCTAAGCCACCGAGAAATCGGCGTTGGTGAGCGCCAGCCCGGCCGTGATGGTGGCGAAATGGATGCCGGCCGCGGCCCCGCTGCCGTCCGCGTCGTAGAAGACGTGCCCGGTGTCGGTCTCGTAAACGATCCGGTCGGTGTCGTCGTCGGCCAGTCCGGTCGTATTCGCCCGGAAGGCGGAGGCGGCGAGCGTGCCGGGATTCAGGGCGGTGAAGATCGCGTCCGACAGCAGGAACCGGTCGTCCGGCACGCTGAAGTCGAGGATGGCGTCGACGTTGCCGCCGCCGAGCTTCGTGGCGAAGACGAAGGTGTCGGCGCCGCCGAGGCCGCGCAGCTGGTCGGCGCCGCCCTTGCCCTCCAGCCGGTTGGCGCCGGCATTGCCGGTGATCGTCTGGCCTATCTCGTTGCCGGCGAGATTGATCGCCGCGGTGCCGCCCGCCGAAGTGGTGGTGATCTGCTCGACATGGACGCCGGCGCTGAGCGTGTATGAGACTCCCGCCGCCACCTTGTCGCGGGCGCCGCCGGCAGCGGTCTCCACAATCGTGTCGGTGGCGGTGTAGACCAGATAGGTGTCGTTGCCGCCGAGGCCCGACAATGTGTCCAGCCCGCCGCCGCCCTTCAGCGTGTTGGCGCCGTTGTTGCCGACGATCGTCTGGTCGAAGGCGTTGCCGGTGAGTTTGATCGCTCCCGTGCCGCCGTTCGAGGTGGTGCGCAGCGTCTCGATCTCGGCACCGGCGGCGAGCGCATAGCTTATCCGGGTGGCGACCATGTCGGCGACGTCGCCGACGGCCTCGATGACGATATCCCCGATATGGTCGACGAAATAGGTGTCGTTGCCGGCCAGACCCTGCATCGTGTCGGCGGCGCCCCCGCCGTCGAGGATGTTGGCGCCGTTGTTGCCGAAGATGGTCTGGGCGAACTCGTTGCCCGTCAGGGCGATCGCCGTCGTGCCCGGCTGCGACAGGGTTTTGAGGAACTCGATCTCGGCGGCGGCCGCGAGCACCCAGGAGACGGAGGCCAGCACGGTGTCGATACCCTCGCCGACCGCTTCGATCACCATGTCGGCGATGTTGTCGACGATGTAGGTGTCGTTGCCCAGGTGGCCGATGAGCGTGTCGGCGTTCGCTCCGCCATCCAGGCGGTTGGCCGCGGCGTTCCCCCTGATATTGTCCGCCCCCGAACCGCCGACGACATTCTCGATCAGCGACGCCGGGTTGTTCTTGTGCATGAAGGCGTTGAACACGTTGCCGCGCGCATAGCCGCCGTTCGGACCGCCGCCGAGATAGGCGCGCTGCTCGTTGGAAAACGTCGAATAGCCGCCCGGGGTCAGGCTGACAGCCAGATTGCTGGTGTAGCCGGACAGGTCGTAGGTGTCGTTGCCGCCGCCGTCCCAGATGGTCTGGAAGATCCGGTTTCCGCCCGGGTCGATGGCGAGCTTTCCATCGACGTAGGTTTCGCCGGTCCTCGCATTCCAGGAATAGACGGTGTCGCCGCTGTTGGTGCTGTAGTCGGCGCCATACATGTGCTGCAGGGCGGCGATGTCGTCCATCATGAAGGTCTGCGGCGCGCCCCACGTCTCGTAGTTATAGCCGCTGGTGTCGTCGCCGATGAAGGTGCGGTAGGTCATCACGCTGTATTCGAGCGAGTCCCGGTTGGCCGGCTGCGCGCCGAAGCCGCCGGTTTCGTGACCGTGCTTCAGTCCCAGGGCGTGGCCTGTCTCGTGGATGATGGTGTGCCAGTCGTAATTGCCGGCTGTCGGCAAGTCGCCCGAGCGCCCGTAGAAGCTGTCGCCGCCATAATTCTGCGCGGTCGGATAGTAGGCATAAGCGGTGCTGGGATTGCTCGTATTGGCATAACGTAGCGTCGCGTTGCCGGTGCCTGCTCCCGCATAGCTCACGTTGAGGCCGGTAAAACCTTCGACGGAGAAGCCGGCCGCGCCGCTCGGCTGCGTCCGGATCGTGGTATCGAGGGCGAAGTGCACCGCCACCATCTGCCGTGCGGTGAACTGGGAAAAGTTGCTGAACGCCTCGGGATGGTCGGCGCCATAGTCGGAGGCCGCGTTCGGATCGCTGTAGCTGATGGAGCCGTCGGACCATCTGTTCGGCGTGAGCAGGCCGTCGATGCGCTGGACACCGGAGGCCCTGTTGGCAGTGACTGGGTCGCTGGTGCCGTTTTCGACCGGGCTGGCCTCGAGGAGGGCGGAACTCACGCCGACGCTCCCGACCGGGACCGGCAGGGGATGCACCCTGATCCGGCGGCAGGCTCTATGCGGGCGGCATCCTCCGGGCTCGACCCGCCGCCGCGCGCCGGTCTTGCCGCGAGAACTCGAATGGACATCTCAGCCTTCCCCAGCGAGCCGTTCAAACGATCAAACCCCAACCAATTTCGGAACGACACCGGCGGCGTTGCCCAGGCAGAGCATTGCCTGCCGATGGGTGCAACCAAGTGCACGTCTCGCGTCGCCGTCCAGACGGCGGACCAAAAGCCCAGTAGATGAGGGATCGGCTTGGATCAAGAGCTATGTGCGTGACAGTTCACGCCGCTGCCATGGCGCTGCCGGTAGTTCTCCCGCGGGGAGGCATGGAAACCGTATGGCTCGACTGCGCCACGGCCGAAACAAGCATGAGGATCTCGTGCGAAACCGGCTGCCGCCCCGCGTCCGTGGTGGGGCGGCAGCCGGCGCAGGGCAGGTCTAAGCCACCGAGAAGTCGGCGTTGGTGAGCGCCAGTCCGGCCGTGATCGTGGCGAAATGGATGCCGGCCGTGGCCCCGGTGCCGTCGGCGTCGTAGAAGACCTTTCCGGTGTCGGTCTCGTAGATGATGCGGTCGGTGGCGTCGCCGGCCAGGCCGGTGGTGTTCGCCCGGAAGGCGGAGGCGGCGAGCGTGCCGGGATTCAGCGCGGTGAAGATCGCGTCCGACAGCAGGAAGCGGTCGTCGGGCACGCTGAAGTCGAGGATGGCGTCGATGTTGCCGCCGCCAAGCTTGGTGGCAAAGACGAAGGTGTCGGCGCCGCCGAGGCCGCGCAACTGATCGGCCCCGCCCTTGCCTTCCAGCCGGTTGGCGCCGGCATTGCCGGTCATCATCTGGACGAGCTCGTTGCCGCCGAGATTGATGGCCGACGTTCCGCCCGCCGAGGTGGTGCTCATCTGCTCGACATGGACGCCGGCGGCGAGCGTATAGGAGACGGCAGCGGCCACCTTGTCGACGGTGCCGCCGGTGGCGGTCTCCAGAACCTTGTCGGTCGCCGTGTAGATCAGATAGGTGTCGTTGCCGCCCAGCCCCTGCAGCGTATCCTTGCCGCCGCCGCCCTTCAGGACATTAGTCCCGTTGTTGCCGATTATGGTCTGGTCGAAGGCGTTGCCGGTCAGGTTGATCGCACCTGTGCCGCCATTCGAGGTGGTGCGCAGCGTCTCGACCGCGGCGCCGGCGGTGAGAACATAGGTGACGCTGCTGGCGACGGTGTCGGTGCCTTCGCCGGCCGCCTCCAGGATCGTGTCGCCGGCATTGTCGACGAAATAGGAGTCGTCGCCGTGCAGGCCTTTCATCGAGTCCGCCCCGGCTCCCCCGACGATCTTGTTGTTCAGATCGTTGGTGACCAGCGTGTCGTTGTGCGACGAACCGGTGAGGTTCTCGATCGAGAACAGTTCGTCCCCGGCCGCGTGTCCGCCCGAATAGGTCTCGGTCCACAGGTTCACGCTGACGGCGGCGTTCGAGCCGGCATAGCTCGCCGTGTCGCTGCCGGCATCGCCATGCAGGTGATCGCCGCCGGCTCCGCCGACCAGCGTGTCGTTGCCGGTCTCGCCGAGCAGGTGATCGTCGCCGCCGAGGCCGTTGATCGTGTCGTCGCCGCCGGCGCCGAACAGGTCGTCGATGCCGGCGGCGCCGTTGATGGTCTCCTTGACGTTGCCGGCGAACTTGAAGAACGACGCCTGCAGGTCGGAGACCTCGATGTCTGCCAGCGTCAGCACGTCGGCCACGCCGTTGTTGCGGATGGTGATCGCCGCGCCCTCAGCCGTATCGGACAGGACATGCAGCAGCGCGTCGAAGGTGCCGACGTTGAAGTCGACGAGATCGATGGCGTCGGCGCCGGTGTCGCCCTTGTCGGCGCGCAACTGGTCGCGGATCTCGCCGCCGGCGAACTTCGAGGAATGGATGTTGACGTAGAGGCCCTCGGCGAACAGGTCGTCGACCGCGGTGATCGGAATGTCCCAGGTCCTGGAGATGTCGAAGGTCTGCGCCGACGGTGGCGTGAGGTTGAAGACGATGCCGCCATTCTTGCCCGCGACTTCCTGATGGATATGGCCGCTGATCGCATTGGTGCTCAGGTTCTGCACGCTGACGTCGATGTCGAGCCTGTCCTGGTTGAAATTCAGCACCGCCGTGCTGGTGCCGGTGGCGGTGCTGGCATTCGCCGGGACTTCGTTGGCGCCGGTCAGGACGGCGCTGAAATAGCGGGAGCGGAAATCGAGGATGGTATTGGCGCCCGATCCGGAAGAGAAATCGAAGGTCTGGTCGCCGGAGCCAAGGGTGATGTCGGCCATGCTGTCCTCCCAGAATTGCTTTTTTTGACCTATCTGAAATCGATCGGCCGATAAGCCGTATCAAGACGTATCAACGACGGAACAGGTGCCGTTCTTCCCAGATACGATAGACGCGCATGGAAGTTTCATTCGCCTGCAGTCGATATGTTACTCCTCTGCCCCGAACTCGTCTCGCAACCGAGGGATGTCCTTCCGCACGCCTTCCAGTGGGGGATGGTTGTTCTGCACTTGCCGTCCACAGGCGGCTTTCTTTCTCTTCCATGCCAATTGCTTGCATGGAACTTTGATCATGTTTTGTTCTTTGGCGACCAACAATGACCTCGGCCGGAGCCTTCGGCCGAGGTTGAGCCTTGTAGGGATTACGCGATCGCAAAGTCCGCGTTGGTGAGGCTGAGGCCGATGTCGAGTTTTGCGAACAGCACGCTTGAGCCGGCGCCGTTGCCGTCGGCGTCGTAATAGAGCTCGCCCGTGTCGGTCTCGTAGATGATGCGGTCGCTGGCGTCCGCCGCCAGGCCGGTCGTGCTTGCCCGGAAGGCGGCCGCCGCAAGCGTGCCGGGGGTGAGCGCCTTGAAGATCGCGTCCGACAGCAGGAAGCGGTCGTCGGCGACGTTGAAGTCGGTGACGGTGTCGACATTGCCGGCGCCGAGCGCGGTGGCGAAGACGAAGGTGTCCTTGCCGCCCAGGCCCGTCAGCGTGTCGGCGCCGCTCTTGCCCTCCAGCCGGTTGTCGCCGGCGTTGCCGGTGATGGTCTGGGCGAACTCGTTGCCGGTCAAGTCGATGCCCGATTTGCCGGCGCTGCCGTTGGTCTGCATGATCTCGACATGGACGCCGGCGCCGAGCTTGTAGTCGACGGCGGCGATCACCTTGTCGATGCCCTGGCCCGCGCCTTCGACGATGACGTCTCCCGCGTTGAAGATGCGGTAGGTGTCGTTGCCGCCCAGCCCCTTCAGCGTGTCGGCCGCGCCGGCGCCGCCGTCATGCAGGATATTGTCGCCGGCATTGCCGGTGATGGTCTGCGCCAGCTTGTTGCCGGTGAGGTCGATCGCCACCTTGCCAGCGTTGGAGGTCGTGCGCAGGGTCTCGATTTCCGCAGTAGCGGAAAGCGTGTAGCTGACGCTGGCAGCGACCATGTCAAGCCCGCCGCCGGCTGTCTCCGCCACGATATCTCCGGCCTCGCCGACATAGATCACATCGTCGCCCGCGCCACCCACCAACGTGTCGTTGCCGGCCCCGCCATTGAGAATGTCATTGCCGGCGCCGGCGGACAGCGAATCGTCACCTTCCCCGCCGGACAGCGTGTCGTTGCCCTGCATGCCGACGAGCGTGTCCTTGCCGCCGCCGCCGTTGATCACGTCACGGAGTTCGTCGCCGAAAAGCGTGTTGCCGTCGTCGTCGCCGGTGGTGGTGCGGACGATCTCCGTAACATCGCCGGTGATGCGCCCGCCGTGGGCATCGCTGCTGTTGTCCTGCCAGACAGTGACGAATTGTCCGTTGAGCAGCCCGGCAACGGACGATTTAATGTCCGTGTCGGCCGAGTTGCTTACCGTGAACTCGTCTGTCACGGCGACGCCAACCGGCGTATAGACACGTGCCCTGATGTCGGAATCGATATTGCCGAGCATCGTAGTCCAGCTGACGACAATGAAGCCGTTGTCGAGCACCGTGATATCCGGGTCAGTCTCGTGCTGGCCGGAGGGATTGTTGATCCGCACGAAACCGCTCACCGTGTTGCCGGCGGCATCGAAGATCTGCATGGTGATCGCCGAATTGCCGGAATCCGCGCCGCCCCAGCCGCTGTCGGTGTAGACCACCGCCCAGTTGCCGTCGTCGAGACCGATGACCTTTGATTGCGTGTTGTCGCCAGCGCTCGCGATGATCTTGTCATTCATCACCGTATTGCCGTCGGCGTCGTAGATGCGCGCGCGGATGGTCTGATTGTCGGGATACGTGTCGGTATAGGTGATGACGTAGCCGCCGCTGGCGAGCGCTGCGACTGCGCTGTCGTTCTGCTCGCCCGATACGGCGGCATTTACCTGATCCAACGGCCCCTTGTGCGCGCGCACGACGTTGCCGCTTACCGTGGCAGTGAAGACGAAATCGCCGTTTTCGAGCTGGATCGCCTGCTGATCGGAGTAGCCTGTGCCGCCGCGAAGTTCGAATTGCGTCGACGTCGCCACACCATCGGAACTGAAGGAGCGGCCGACAATTCCTTCCTCCCCGACCTGAGCTTCGGTCCAAACAACGGTGATCGTGCCGTTGTCCTGCTCGATGATGCTTGGCTGGCCAACTGCTTTGGTGTCGCCCTCATAGGCGGTTTGATAGCTGCTGACCCGTTCAAGGTCGGCGCCGTAGAAATCGACAGTAATCTGTCCGTCGGCTGTATTGCCGTTATTATAGGCAACCGCGAAGCCTCCATTCGACAGGCCCACCACCTCCGGTCGGAGCTGGTTGCCGGTTTCAAAGGTATTCACCTGGAAGTCGAATTTTTTCTGGTTGACCGAATAGTCAATGGTCACAGTCATTGGATCATTCCTTCTGAACAAGCTTTCGCAAACCCGCCCGCTTGAGCGGGGGATGGATTTTCCTGATGGATGTGCGAAGGTTGCAGCCGGCCTGCCGCACAGCCTCACGGGTAAGGCGGCGCCGGGAGTTCCTTCGTGATTTTCGACGCCAGATAGACGACGCTCAACGCCCCGTCTTGGACCCACGGGCACTCGGGCTTGACCGCAGGGGAAGTCCGCATTTGCCAGGCGCAAACGAGATGGTGTTCAAACCGGCATGACGGGGCCGATGGCTGGACTTTCTTCGGATGCATAAACTGTTCATGACTTCCGATGCGCTGCCGCATGGGATTGACGAACGCGCAAAGATCGCCACTTGGCACGACGCCTATGGCGACCGCTTCGGCCCCGTAGCAATGTCATACCGCAAAGACGTGCCTTTTTCGGCGAACTATCTGCTGATCGGCTTCGGCGACGTCGGATGCGGGACTTTCGGTGGTACGTTGGACCGCGTCTCGCGCAGCGCGCGAAATGTCGCAGCCGATCCGCGCGATGATTTTCTATTGGGGTTTCCGTGCAGCGGAGCGGACGCGGTCGTTGTCCAGCGCGGGCGGGAAGTCTATTGCGGCCGCGGCCAGGTGGTCGTCACCTCGAATGCCGAGCCGATGGAGATGCGCGTCGGTCCGGGCACAGTCATCTCCTGGCGCGGTCTCAGCGTGCCGCGGGAGAAGCTGCGCGACGTTTTCGCGGATGCCGACGATATCGTGTCGAGGCCGCTCGACTGCGGTGCTCCGGCGATACGCTATCTGATGCGCTATTTGGCATTTCTGGCGGCGCCGGACATCACCAATATCGATCCCGCCCTTGGCGTCCACGTCGAGCAGACATTGCTCGATCTGGTCGGCCTTGCGCTCGGCGCAACTGGGGATGAGGCGCATCTTGCGCGCACGCGCGGGCTGGCAGCCGCCCGGCTGCAGGACATTGGGCGGTTCATCCGGCAGGAATTCGCTGATCCGAACTTCACGGCGACGTATGTTGCCGGTAGGCTCGGAGTGACACCCCGTTATGTCAATTCGCTGATGCACGACTCCGGCCGCAGTTTTGCCGAGCGTGTCATGGAGTTGCGATTGCAGAAGGCCCGCACGATGTTGGGCGATCCCCGCCATAATCGCCTCAAGGTCATCGACATCGCGTTGTCCTGCGGCTTCAACGATGTGTCTTATTTTAACCGCTGCTTCCGCCGCCGTTTTGGCGCCACTCCCACCAGTGTTCGCGGCGCAATGCATGGGGCGTCCTTCCAAACCGCGCAGGCGGAGGCGTGATGCTCACGACAGCGCACCGGTTGCGGCAACCGTGACACGCTGGAAATCAGCCTAGGCGATCCATCCGCAGCGGAACGCCAGGCGATCAGGATTCGCCGGATCAGGTTAAGCAGATCGTCTATGACGCCACGAGACTGCACGACTCGATCACCAATCTGCGACTGGTAGCCGTCACCACGCATTCCCGAGCGCTGAGCGACCTTTCCGAAGCGCTTGTTGCAGCCGTCACCAAGATCACCGGTAACACCCGCCCGCCTTGGGCACTAGGCGGCAGCGGGCAGGGAAGCTACTTCAAGGCCCCGGAGAGTGACGGACCGCTCAGAGATTGAGCGCGCACACCAAAAGCACAGGTCACGCGACAGAGAAGTCGGCGTTGGTGAGGGTGAGGCCGATGTCGAGTTTTGCGAACAGCACGCTTGAGCCGGCGCCGTTGCCGTCGGCGTCGTAATAGAGTTCGCCGGTGTCGGTCTCGTAGATGATGCGGTCGCTGGCGTCCGCCGCCAGGCCGGTCGTGTTTGCCCGGAAGGCCGCGGCCGCAAGCGTGCCGGGGGTGAGCGCCTTGAAGATCGCATCCGACAGCAGGAAGCGGTCGTCGGCGACGTTGAAGTCGGCGACGATATCGACGTTGCCGGCGCCGAGCGCGGTGGCGAAGACGAAGGTATCCTTGCCGCCCAGGCCCGTCAGCGTGTCGGCGCCGCCCTTGCCCTCCAGCCGATTGTCGCCGGCGTTGCCGGTGATGGTCTGGGCGAACTCGTTGCCGGTCAAGTCGATGCCCGATTTGCCGGCGCTGCCGTTGGTCTGCATGATCTCGACATGGACGCCGGCGCCGAGCTTGTAGTCGACGGCGGCGATCACCTTGTCGATGCCCTGGCCCGCGCCTTCGACGATGACGTCTCCCGCGTTGAAGATGCGGTAGGTGTCGTTGCCGCCCAGCCCCTTCAGCGTGTCGGCCGCGCCGGCGCCGCCGTCATGCAGGATATTGTCGCCGGCATTGCCGGTGATGGTCTGCGCCAGCTTGTTGCCGGTGAGGTCGATCGCCGTGGTGCCGGCATTGGACCTGGTGCGCAGCAACTCGATGTCGGCGTCCGCGCCGAGCGCGTAGCTGACGCTGACTGCGACCGTGTCGGACCCGCCGCCGGTTGCCTCGACGACGATGTCGCCGGCGTCGTCGACATAATAGGTGTCGTCGCCGAGCAGACCTAGGAGCTTGTCGGCTCCGCCCTTGCCGTCGAGGACATTGTCGCCGTAGTTGCCGGTGATGGTCTGCGCCACCGCATTGCCGGTGAGCTTCAGGTCGTCTTCTCCTTTGGATAGGTAGGCAGCCAGAATTTCGATGTCGGCGTCGTCGGCCAATGCGTAGTTTTCAAACACCTTGACGCTGTCGGTGCCGCCGCCCGCGGTCTCGATGATGGTGTCGAAATCGCCCTCCAGGATGTAGAAGTCATTGCCGATGCCGCCGGTCAGCGTGTTGATGCCTGATCCGCCCCAGAGTGAGTCGTCGCCCCATCCGCCGAAGAGGGTGTCGTCGTCGGCGCCGCCAAGTAGGACGTCGTTGCCGTTGCCGCCGGCAATTATGTCGTTGCCCGAGCCGCCTTCGATGGAGTCGTCGCCGCCGAAGCCGTCGAGCTTGTCGTTGTTGCCGTGACCAAAGATGACGTCACGGACGGCATCGCCGAAAATTTCATCGGCAGAGTCGTCGCCGTTGGTCGTGCGAACGATCTCGGTGACCTGTGCGCTGATCTGGCCGCCGCTGCCGTCGGTGGTGTTGTCCTGCCAGGCCGTAACGAAGCTGCCGGACAGCAGGGCGGAAACCGACGAGCGGATGTCCAGGTCGCCGGAGGCGGTGACGGCGAATGCGTCGGTGACGGCTGCCCCGGCCGGCGTATAGACGCGGGCCCAGATGTCGTGATCGCCGGCGCTCAGCTGCTTCGTCCAGGAGACGACGATGAAGCCGTTCTCAAGGACGGTGATATCCGGATCGCCTTCGATCTGTGCGGAAGGCGTGTTGACCCGGATGTGGACATTGGGCGTCACATTGGTGCCGTTGCCGTTGAAGAGCTGCAGGGTGATTGCGCTGTTGCCGGTATCGGCTCCAGGCCAACCGGTGTCCTTGTAGGCCACTGCGAACCCGCCGTTCGCCAGCCCGACGACAGATGATTGTGTGTTGTCGCCGATGTCGGCCAGCACGAAGTCGTTGACCTTGGTGGTGCCGTCGGCATTGTAGATGCGGGCGCGGATGGTTTGCTCGGTCGGGCCGGTGTCCGTATAGGTCACGACGTAGCCGCCGGTGCTGAGCACGGCGACCGTGCCGTCGATCTGGTCGCCGGGAAGGCCGGCATTCACCTGGAAGCCGCCGCCCGCCTCGCCGTTGTTGTCGAACACGCGCTGATAGACATTGCCGTCGACGGTGTGCGTCGTGACGAACCCTCCGTCCGGTCGCGCGGCAAACTGGAAGTCTTCTCCGCCGGTGCCCGTGGTCAGCACGATCTCGTCGCCGAACGGCTGGCCGTGCGGCGAGAAGATATGACCCTTCAGCCCGGCGCCGCTCTCCTTCCAGGCGACCAGGACGCCGCCGCTGGCCAGCTCGATCACCTGCGGCGCGCCCATCGCCGAGATCGGCCCGTCATTGGGAGTCTGATACGTTCCGATGCGGTTGTGATTGGCGTCGTAGAAATCCACCTGGACGGTGCCGGCGCCGACGGCGCCGCTGCGATAGGCGACGACGAAGCCGCCGTTGGAAAGGCCCGTCACCTGCGGCAGCAACTGGTCGCCGGTGGTGAAGCTGTTGGCGGCGAACTGGCTGGTGGTGACGTTGGTCTGGTAGGTGCTGGTGATGGCCATCTTTGGTCCCTCAATGACAAAGATCGTCCCGCGCCTTGAGGCGCGGAGCGGTTCGTGGTTGCACTTGGAAAAGCGTGCCCGCTCGATCCCGGGGGCACGTTCGTCTGCCGCTCCTGGCGGCCGGAAATGAAAGCGACTATCGTCGGCCTTCCGACGTCTTCGTCGATCGCCGCGTTACGACGCGCGGCCCCGATATTCCCCTCGTCTGTTGCGGTCGGGCGTTGCGACCGCTTGCCGGCTGATTTTCCGGCGCCGCCCCGCGTCGATTCAGGGCCTGCCGGTCGGCGTGTTCCGCGGCGCCTCTATCGTTTCGTTTTGTTTCGATCTGATTTCGGATGAGCGCGCTCTTTGTTTCAGGTCCGTTACAAGGAAGAGTTGCAGCGGTACGGTTCGGCGAGCAGGGCTTCCATGATGGACATTCGTCTGATATATTGGACGAATGTCTTCTTCTTCTGACGATCCTTCCGCCGATCTGTCGCATCGCATCCGCCTCGAACGCAGCGGCCGCGGCTGGTCGCTCGCCGATCTCGCCCAGCGCTCGGGCGTCTCGAAAGCGATGCTGAGCGCCATCGAACGCGGCGAGACCAGCCCGACCGCCGCCCTGCTGGTGCGCATCGCCGCGGCCTTCGACCTGACGCTGTCGGCGCTGATCGCTAGGGCCGAGAAGGCGCAGGGCAGGCTTTTGCGCTCCGCCGAGCAGCCGCAATGGCGCGACCCCGCCACCGGCTATGTGCGCCGGCACGTTTCGCCGTCCTCGGACAGCCCGCTGGAACTGATCCGGGTGGAGATGCCGGCGGGGCAGTCGGTGAGCTTTCCCGCCGCTTCCTACACTTTCGTCCGTCATCTGATCTGGCTGATCGACGGGCGGCTCGACTTCCACGAGGGTTCGCTCGTGCATGAGATGCATGCCGGCGACTGCCTGGAGCTCGGTCCGCCGACGGACTGCACCTTCCATGCTCCGGGGCCTGCGCCAGCCGTCTATCTGGTGGTCGTGCTGAGGCGCTGACGATGCGTAAACGCAGGCGCATCGGCGACAATCTGGGGCCGCCGCTCGACGATTATGAGGGTGCGCCCTGGAAGGGCGGCGATCCCCATCGCTTCCTGCAGTGGAAGCGCGCGCATGACGCCGCCTGGAAACCGAAGTCGCGCGACATCGCGCTGTTCAGGCTGGCCAAGGCCGAAGCGCTGGGGCTCACCTATGAGGAATACACCCTCGAACTGCTGGAGCGCGGCAGGCATCTGCAAGCGGAGGACGCTGCGCGTATCGGCGAGATCAAGCGGTCACGAAAACGGAGACGGTGAAGCATGTCGGATGATATTTTGCTGGAGCAGGCCGCGGACGGGCCGGAGGAGGCGCCGATCGCAATCGAGGCATTGACGGCCTTGCCCGACGTCCAGCGGCGGCTGAGCGAGATTCTCGTCGCGGTGGTTGCCGGCGGCGGATCAGTCAGCTTCATGCACCCGCTTGCGCCGGAGGCGGCGGATGCCTTTTGGGAGACGTCGCTGGCGGCCGCCGGGCGCGGCGAACGCGTCGTGCTCGGCGCCTGGATCGGCGGAGTCTTGGCCGGAACCGTCACGCTGCTGCTGGATTTCCCACCTAACCAGCCGCACCGGGCCGAGATTGCCAAGCTGATGACCCATCCGGATTTTCGCGGCAGGGGCATTGCTCGACGGCTGATGCTCGCAGTCGCGCAGGCCGCAGTGGAGCGCGGCAAGACGTTGCTCGTCCTGGACACCGCGACGGAGGATGGGGCAGGGGGACTCTACGAAAAGCTCGGCTTCCGGCTTGCCGGCGAGATACCCGACTTCGCGCTGAAGCCGCATGGCGGGCTGACGGGGACGCTGGTCTACTGGAAGCGGATCGGCGCTTCGGCGTGACGGCCGCATACCGCAAAAGCCGATCCGAATCGGTGACAAAACCCTGTTGACGCAAGGTACAACCGGCCCTATTGTCCGCGCCCATGAAGACGATCCTCATTCTCGTAGGAATGCGCATGGGCAAGGCGGTGTAACCGCCGGGCGACGTCCTCCCATGCGCTAAACGCAGGCTCCCTCCCGGGGGCCTTTTTTATTGCCCACGATACGACTAGACGATCAGCAGCGCCGACGGCGGCGGAAGAGACGGGATATTCGAGATGACGAGCACGGCCAAGGGCGAGAGCGGCAGGCGCGAGATGACGGGCGCCGAGATGGTGGTCCAGGCGCTCAAGGACAACGGCGTCGAGCATATTTTCGGCTACCCCGGCGGCGCCGTTCTGCCGATCTACGACGAACTGTTCCAGCAGGAGGATGTCCAGCACATCCTGGTCCGCCATGAGCAGGGGGCGGGGCATGCCGCGGAGGGCTATGCGCGCTCGACCGGCAAGGCCGGCGTCATGCTGGTCACCTCCGGCCCCGGCGCCACCAACGCGGTGACGCCGCTGCAGGACGCGCTGATGGATTCGATCCCGCTGGTCTGCATCACCGGGCAGGTGCCGACCTCGCTGATCGGCTCCGATGCTTTCCAGGAATGCGACACCGTCGGCATCACCCGGCCGTGCACAAAACACAACTGGCTGGTCAAGGACGTCAACGAGCTCGCCTCGATCATCCACGAGGCGTTCCATGTCGCCACGACCGGGCGGCCGGGGCCGGTGGTCGTCGACGTGCCGAAGGATGTGCAGTTCGCCAGGGGCGTCTACACGCCGCCGCAGACGGCGCCGCGCACCAGCTACCAGCCGAAGGTGCAGGGCGACCTTGACAAGATCAAGGAGGCGGTGGCGCTGCTGGCATCCGCCCGGCAGCCGGTCATCTATACCGGCGGCGGCGTGGTCAATTCCGGTCCCGAGGCGAGCCATCTGCTGCGCGAACTGGTCGACCTCACCGGCTTTCCGATCACCTCGACGCTGATGGGGCTGGGCGCCTATCCGGCCAGCGGCAGGAACTGGCTCGGCATGCTCGGCATGCACGGCACCTACGAAGCCAACATGGCCATGCACGACTGCGACGTGATGCTGTGCATCGGCGCGCGCTTCGACGACCGCATCACCGGCCGCATCAACGCGTTCTCGCCGAACTCGAAGAAGATCCACATCGACATCGACCCGTCCTCGATCAACAAGAACGTGCGCGCCGACGTTCCGATCATCGGCGATGTCGGCCGCGTGCTGGAGGATCTGGTGCGGCTGTGGCGGGCGACCGCCAAGGCCGACAAGAAGGCGCTGCATCCGTGGTGGGAGCAGATCGCCCGCTGGCGGGCCCGCGATTCGCTGGCCTACAGGAACAGCAACGACGTCATCATGCCGCAATACGCGATCCAGCGGCTTTACGAGCTGACGCGCGACAAGGACGTCTACGTCACCACGGAAGTCGGCCAGCACCAGATGTGGGCGGCGCAGCATTTCCATTTCGACAAGCCGAACCGCTGGATGACCTCCGGTGGCCTGGGCACCATGGGCTACGGCCTGCCGGCCGCGCTCGGCGTGCAGATCGCCCATCCCGATGCGCTGGTCATCGACATCGCCGGCGACGCCTCGGTGCAGATGACGATGCAGGAGATGAGCTGCGCGGTGCAGTACGATGCGCCGATAAAGATCTTCATCCTCAACAACCAGTACATGGGCATGGTGCGGCAGTGGCAGCAGCTGCTGCACGGCAACCGGCTGTCGCATTCCTACACCGAGGCGATGCCGGATTTCGTGCTGATGGCGCAGGCTTTCGGAGCGCATGGCATTCGCTGCGAGAAGCCGGGCGACCTCGACGACGCGATCAAGGAGATGATCGACGTCAGGAAGCCGGTGCTGTTCGACTGCCGCGTCGCCAACCTCGCCAACTGTTTTCCGATGATCCCGTCGGGCAAGGCGCATAACGAGATGCTGCTGCCTGACGAGGCGACAGACGAGGCGGTGGCGAACGCCATCGACGCCAAGGGGCGGGAGTTGGTGTAGGTTGAAGTAAGACGCGGCAGGAGTTATGTCTTACCGCGTCTTACTTTGTTGAAAGGCTTGATCGTGAACGCCAGAGCAAAGATGTCGAGCAAGGGCCAGATTGTGGTGCCAAAATCGATCCGCGATGCACATGGTTGGGGCGAGGGCACCGAGTTCGAATTTGTCGACAGGGGCAAAGGCGTACTCGTCCAACCAGTCGAAGACTTCGATCCGAGATTTCCTCCGATAGCGGTCGAGGAATTTCTGGCCGGCCGAATTAAGATCGACCAGCCGTTCCCCACAGACAAGGAAATAGAAGAGACTTTGTTAACCGAAGCAGCACGGCGGTTCGATGCGACTGGCCGTTGATACAAATGTCTTGGCCAGGGCGATGATAGATGACGGCTCGGAGCAGGCACGCCGCTCTAGGCAATGTTTCCTCGACTATGAAGTCTTTGTCCCTGATACGGTTTTGCTGGAGACAGAATGGTTGCTTAGAAGCCGCCTCAAGATATCCCGTGAAGCAATCAACACGCTGTTTTCACGCCTCATCTCGTCTTCCACCGTGTTTTTTGAAGACAGGATCAAGATCGGGACGGCGGTTACAGCCCATGCAAAGGGCTTGGATTTCGCAGATGCGCTGCACCTCCTCACGAGCAAGAACTGCGCCTCGATGGTTACGTTCGATGAAGATTTCATCAAGCGGCATACCGCGGTCGAAGACGCAATGCCCGTCCATCAGCCTCAATGACGTGACAACTCTCCTCCAACATCTGAAGACCCTCCCATGAACCCCCACCTCCAGCCCACCGGCTCCGCCTATTTCATCGCCCGCGAGACGGAGCGCCCCGAAACGCATACGCTGTCGGTGCTGGTCGACAACGAGCCGGGCGTGCTTGCGCGGGTCATCGGCCTGTTCTCCGGCCGCGGCTACAACATCGAAAGCCTGACGGTCTCCGAGACCGAGCACGAAAGGCACCTGTCGCGCATCACCGTCGTGACACGCGGCACGCCGCACGTGCTCGAGCAAATCAAGCACCAGCTCGAGCGCATCGTGCCGGTGCACCGCGTCGTCGACCTGTCGGTGCGGGCCGGCGAACTCGGACAGGACAAGCCGCTGGCGCGCGAGCTGGCACTGGTCAAGGTGACGGGGAAGGGCGACGATCGCGTCGAGGCGCTGCGGCTGGCCGAGGCGTTCCGGGCGAAAGTGATCGACGCCAATACCGAGCATTTCATCTTCGAGATCACCGGCGCGGTGGCCAAGATCGAGCAGTTCATCGCCATCATGAAGCCGCTCGGGCTGGTCGAGGTGTGCCGCACCGGCGTGGCGGCGATGAACCGCGGCCCGCAGGGGATGTAATCCCTATCGGTACTGGAGCATCGCCGGATCGAGCGTGTAGAGATGGCGGGCTCTGCCGACGCCGCGCAGCGCGAAGCGCCCGACCGACACGAAGTTGGACCGCTCCGCCTCGGGCAGCAACTCGATGAATTCGGACGAGCACAGGATCCGGCGATCGACCGAGTGGCACATGGCCGCGATGCGGCTCACCTCGTTGACGGCGGAGCCGACCACCGTGAAGTCGAGGCGGTCGGGACTGCCGATGTTGCCGTAATAGACATCGCCGAAATGCACGCCGAGATGGACGTTCGCGGCCGGCAACCCTTCGGCGGTGCGCCGCTCGGCCAGGTTGCGCAGCTTTTGCCCCAGGGCCCGCCCGGCCGCCATCGCTGCCATGGAGGCCTCCTTCAGATCGGGGCCTGAGAAGATCGCCAGCACGCCGTCGCCGATCAGCTTCAGCACGTCGCCGCCGGCGTCGTGGACGGAACCGATCACCGCTTCGGCGTAGTCGTTGAGCAGGGTTATCATCTGCTCCGACGGCAGCTCCTCCGAAAGCCGCGTGTAACCGGTAAGGTCGGAAAACCACAGGACGGCGCTGATCTTCTCGACGCGGCCGCGAACGATGCCGCCCTGCAGCACGCGGCGGCCGGCGTCGCGGCCGAGATAGGTTTCGACCAGAGTGCCGGCGAGCCGCGTCTGCGCCGCCAGCCGCAGCGCCAGTGCAAGCTGCGTGGTCAGCCTCTTGAGCGCCTCGATGTCGGCGTCGCTGAAGCCCTGCGGCGCCGCAGTCGTCCACCTGGCGTAGAAACCGTCGGCGTCTTCCACGCTCGGCGCGTCGCGCAGCCGATGGACGACGGCGAGATAATCGGTCTGGCCGGCCAGACGCAGCTCCTCGAACTGCGGATAGTTCAAGGTCTCGCCCTCGATCAGGCGGCAGCGCATGTAGATCTGGCCGTCCCGCAGCATGTGGAAGAAAGGATTGCGCTGCCAGTTCTCCCAGCTTTCGTCCTCGTCGCGGACGGGCTGGAACTCGTTGTCGCGAAGATTGGCGACAGGGTCCTCTTCCCAGATCAGCGCGCGTCCTTCGTAGAGCGGATGCAGCGTGTCGATGATGACGAGGCCGCGGCTGAGCCGGCAGCCCGCGGCGATGCATCGTTCCGAGAAACCGCGCACGAGCACGGCCTCGTCGGCCCCGGCCAAACCGGCCTCAGCCAACCAGTCCAGGATCGAGTCGACGGATTCGGGCCGCATGCGATTTTATTAGCACGGTTGGGCGGGATCGGCGAAACTGATGCTGCCCGTTTGTGGCGGCTCGTGGGCCAGCGCCTTGGCCGGCGGCCGGGAATTTTGTCTCGAAGGAGGCTTCATGGGCTGCATTTCAACAGGACGAATGATCCCGGCCGCCGACAGCGATGCGGTGCACGGCAAAGTGGTTTGGGTGCCGGCAAAGTCCCTCTGGGTGACGAGTCTGTCGGCGATCGCCCTGATCGGCGGTCCACTGACATTTTCGTTGGACGCGCTGGTGGTGTTCGTCGTGCTGACAGCCGTCACGATCTGCCTCGGCCATTCGGTCGGAATGCACCGCCTGCTGATCCACCGGTCGTTCAAGGTGCATATCTTGATCGAGCGCGCGCTGGTCTATCTCGGCACGCTGGTGGGCATGGCCGGACCATTCGGCATGATCTACGCGCATGATATCCGTGACTGGGCGCAGCGGCAGAAGCAGTGCCACGACCTCTACGCGCATCGCCGGTCCTTCCTGCGGGATGCATTCTGGCAGATGCATTGCAGGGTCGATCTGGACCGTCCGCCACGCTTCGTCATCGAGCCGGCCGTCGCCAACGATCGCTTTTATTGGTTCCTCGAAGCCACCTGGATGGTGCAGCAGCTCCCGCTGGCGCTGCTTCTCTATTGGTTGGGCGGCCTGCCCTGGGCGATCTGGGGCGTCGCCGTGCGAGTGCCGGTGTCGCTTGCCGGCCATTGGCTGGTCGGGCATTTCGCGCATCGCGGCGGCGAGCAGGGCTGGTGCGTCGATGGCGTCGCCGTGCAGGGCTACAATCTCCCGAAGTTCGGGCTGGTCACGTTCGGCGAGAGCTTTCATGGAAATCACCACGCCTTTCCGGAATCCGCCCGGCTGGGGCTCGAACCCGGGCAACTGGACCTCGGCTGGACCTTTATCCGGTTTCTCGAACGGCTGGGGCTTGCCTCGGCGATCAAGACGCCCCGCAACATCGTGCATCGGGCCGGGCTGAGGCGTCTGGCGCCGGCGAACATGCGGCAGGTGCCGGGACCCCGCAACGAGCTTACCGCATAAGCTTGTCACCGTGACAAATCGGAGGGTGACTTCCAATTGGGAATTAGGTCAGTAATACTGACATAAAATAGATACCGGAACGCCCGATGCCCTTCGACACGTTTCTCGCCCTGCTCGTCTATGCCTTCGTCACCTCGATCACGCCGGGACCGAACAATCTCATGCTCCTGGCGTCGGGCGTGAATTTCGGCTTCGTGCGCACCATCCCGCATATGGCCGGCATCGCCATCGGCTTTCTGGCGCTGCTGCTGGCGGTCGGGCTCGGACTCGGCGCCGTGCTGAAAGCGTTTCCCGCGCTTGAGCTAGTGCTGAAGGTCGCCGGCGGCGCCTACCTGCTCTACCTCGCCTGGAAGATCGCCATGTCGCGCACGCTGGGCGGCGTCGATGGCAAGTCGCGGCCGATGACGTTCCTGGAGGCGGCTGCCTTCCAGTGGGTGAACGCGAAGGCGTGGGCGATGGCGGTCGGCGCCATGTCGCTCTACACCAATCCGGCGCAGCCTTTCTTCTCGGTGCTGGTGATCGGCTTCGCCTTCGCCGCCGTCAATTTCCCGAGCGTCTCGACCTGGGCCGGCTTCGGTATGGCATTGCGCGGCTTTCTCGCCGATCCGGTGCGGCTGAAGTGGTTCAACATCGCGATGGGCCTGCTGCTGGCGGCGACTCTCTGGCCGATGCTGAGGTGACGCCGCCCGGCTCACCGCCCATTAAATGTTCTTAATGTAGGGTTCCGGCCGCTGTCCGGCCCCTCGGCGCGACTATCTATCGGGGGGTAATGACCCTGGCGCAGATATTTGCCGACCGCCAGATCGCGGGGTCCCGGAACGATGCGCCACAAGGGTTTGTTCTCGATCCTCCTGCTCGCCGGGGCCGTCGGCGCGGCCTTCGTGCTTACGCCGGGGCTGGCCGACAGGACGTCACGGCTTCTTGCAACGGACCGCGCCGTCTCGGCGGCGGACGCAGGCCACCAGGGCCCGCGTGCAGCGACCGTCACCACCGCCGTCGCCAGCACAGCCGATTTTCCGATCCGCCGCTACGCCATCGGCTTCGTCACCTCGCCGGCGGTGGTGGAGATCGGTGCCAGGGTGTCGAGCCAGGTGACGGCGATTAAGGTGAAGGACGGCCAGATGGTAAAGGCCGGCGACGTGCTGTTGCAGCTCGACGACCGCGCCTTGCAGGCGGCGGTCGACCGCGACCAGGCGATGCTCGACAAGGATCAGGCGCTGCTGGTCAGCGCCCAGGCGGACCTCGGGCGGGCCAAGGACCTCGTCGCCACCAGGATCGGAACGCAGCAGTCCTACGACCAGGCGCTTGCGGCGGAGAAGTCGGCGGCCGCCACCGTGGCGGCCGACCAGGCGCAGCTCGACGCCGACACGGTGCAGCTCGGCTTCGCCACCGTCACCGCGCCGATCGCCGGCCGGCTGGGGCAGGTGAACACGACGATCGGCGATCTTGTCGGTCCGAACACCTGCGGCACGGCGGTCGCCGCGCTGGTGACGATCACGCAGATGGACCCGCTCGAGGTGCAGTTCGATCTGCCCGAGAAGGAGCTCGGCCTGCTGCAGAAAGGGCTTGCCTCGCCGGCACCGCCGACGGTGATGCTGCACAAGGACGGCGATCCCACGCCGATCGGCACCGGCACCGTCGACTTCATCGATTCCAGCGTCGACACCGCCTCCGGCACCTTCGCGGTCAAGGCGACCGTGCCCAATCCAGGGCTGACGCTGTGGCCGGGCCAATATGCCGACATCGTGGTGGAGGCCGGCACCATAACCGGCCTGGTCTCGGTTCCGACGGTCGCGGTGCAGGCCGGGCAGAAGGGCCCGTTCGTCTATGTGGTCAAGCCCGACGATACCGTCGCCGTGCGGCAGGTGACGGTCGCCGTCAGCCAGGGCGACACCAGCGCCATCGGCGGCGGGCTGAAGAGCGGCGAGCGGGTGGTGGTCGAGGGGCAGATAAGGCTGAGCGAGAGCACGCCGGTAAGGGAGGGCGGGACGTGAGCGGCCGGGTGCCGCGCTTTACCCTCCCCCTTGAGGGGAGGGTCGCGGAGCAACCCGCTCGGCACGAGCGGGTTTGCGAAGCGGGGAGGGGTCGCAGATGAAGTGCTCCATTCCGAAGCTACCCCACCCCGGTTCGCAGGCTTCGCTTCGCTCAACCTGCCCGCCGACCCTCCCCTCGAGGGCAGGGCAATCGTATATGACAAGCGGCAAGCAACTCGGCCGTCTCGTACCCCCACCCCTAACCCCTCCCCACAAGGGGGAGGGGAACTTTGCGGCCGCTTTGCCGCGCAAAACCGTCGACGATTGGCGCTTGCCGCGGGTGCAAGCGAATCCCCCTCCCCCTTGTGGGGAGGGGTTAGGGGTGGGGGTAGCCTCATATGCGATTGCCCTTCCCTTGAGGGGGAGGGTTAAGCGGCGCCAGACGGATGCGACCCCATGATCTCCGAATTCTGCATACGGCGCCCGGTCGCGACGCTGCTGATGTCATTCGCGCTCGTGCTGGGCGGGCTGTTCGCCTACAAGTTCCTGCCGGTGGCCGCACTTCCCAGCGCCGAATTCCCGGTCGTCAACGTCTCGGCGCAACTGGCCGGCGCGTCGCCCGAGACCATGGCGACCTCGGTGGCGACGCCGCTGATAAAGCAGTTCGCCACCATCGCCGGTATCGATTCGATCGCCACGACGAACTCGCTGGGGTCGACCTCGATCGCCATCCAGTTCGGGCTCGACCGCGACATCGACGCGGCGGCGGCCGACGTGCAGGCGGCGATCGCCCGTACGCTGAAGACGCTGCCGCCGCAGATGACCAGCCCGCCGAGCTACCGCAAGGTCAATCCGGCCGACCAGCCGATCCTCTTGATGGCGCTCGCCAGCGATACGGTGCCGCTGACCGACCTCGACGCCTTCGCCGAGAACGTGATCTCGCCGGCGCTGTCGACCATCGACGGCGTGGCGCAGGTGGCGATCTTCGGCAGCCAGAAATTCGCGGTGCGCATCCAGATCGACCCGACCGCGCTGGCGGCGCGCGGCATCGCCATCGACACGCTGCAGAACGCCATCGCCGCGGCCAACAGCAACACGCCGCTCGGCACGCTGACCAACGAGCGCCAGCAGCTGACGATCACCGCCGACACCCAGCTCGACAACGCCGCCGCCTTCTCCGACCTGATCATCGCGACGCGCGACGGGCGCCCGGTGCGGCTGGGCGACGTGACGCGGGTGATCGACTCGGTCGAGACCACGACGACGGCGAGCTGGTACGACGGCACGCGCGCCATCCTGCTCGCCGTGCAGCGCCAGCCGGACGCCAACGCGGTCGACGTGGTCGACCGCGTCAAGGCGATGCTGCCTTCCTTCGACGGCCAGCTTCCAGCCGCCGCCGGCATAAAGCTGCTCAACGACCGCTCGACCTCTATCCGCCAGGCGGTGGCAACGCCGCCGGATCCCCCTCCCCCTTGTGGGGAGGGGTTAGGGGTGGGGGTAAGATCACAGTCGGACACGACCAAGTCGCACCAGAACGTCTTCCTGCGCGGCTACGACCGGATGCTGCGCCTGTGCCTGCGCTTCCGCCTCCTCGTCCTGCTGATCTTCTTCGCCACCACGGCGCTGTCGGTGTGGCTGCTGATGGTCTCGCCGAAAGGCTTTTTCCCGCAGGAGGACATCGGCCAGCTTTCGGTCATCACCGAGGCGCGCCAGGACATCTCGTTCGACGCCATGGCCAGGCTGCAGGGCCAGGTGGCTGACGTGTTCGCCAAGTCGCCCCATGTCGCGCATGTCGCCTGGTCGGTGGGCGGCGGCGGGGGCGGCGGTTCGGCGCCGATGAACAACGGCCGCCTGTTCGTCGAGCTGAAGCCCAAGGACCAGCGGCCCAATCTGGAGACGGTGCTGGCCGATCTGAGACGACAGCTCGCCGACATTCCCGGCATCAACAGCTACATGGTGCCGGTGCAGAACCTGAACATCGGCACGCGCGCCTCCAAGAGCCAGTACCAACTCGTCGTGCAGGGGCTGGACACCGGCGCGACCGACCAGTGGGCGCAAAAGCTCGCCGACGCGATGAGCCGCGACCACCGCGGTTTTCTCGACGTCACCACCGACCTCACCGAGAACGCCCTGCAGGCGACGCTGGTGATCGACCGCGACAAGGCGGCTAACCTCGGCATCGACGCCGACACGCTGCGTTCGACGCTCTATGGCGGCTTCGGTACCGAGCAGATCTCGACCATCTACGGCTCGGCCGACAGCTATCAGGTGATTTTGGAGCTAGATCCACGCATCGACTGGACGCCGGAGCGCATCCAGTCGATCCGCGTGCGCACGGCGAGCGGCAGCCTGGTGCCGATCGGCGCCTTCGGCCGGGTCGAGCGCACCGCCGGGCCGCTGACGGTCAACCAGCTCGGCCAATTGCCGGCGGTGACGATCTCCTACAATCTGCCGCAAGGCGTGGCGCTGGGCGACACGGTCACCCGCATCGACGCGCTGAAACAGCAGATCGAGATGCCGCCGACGATCTCGACCACCTTCGCCGGCACGGCCAAGACCTTCCAGGATTCGCTGGCCAACCAGGGTTTTCTGATCGGCGGCGCCATCCTGACCATCTATATCGTGCTCGGCATCCTCTACGAGAGTTTTGTCCACCCGCTGACGATCCTGACCGGCCTGCCGTCGGCGGTGGTCGGCGCGCTGCTGGCGCTGATGCTGGCCGGGATGGACGTGTCGATCATCGCCATCATCGGCATTCTGATGCTGATCGGTATCGTCAAGAAGAACGGCATCATGATGGTCGACGTGGCGCTGAATCTCAGGCGCGAGGGCATGGCGCCGGACGAGGCGATCCACCGCGCCTGCCTGATGCGCTTCCGGCCGATCATGATGACGACGCTGGCCGCGCTGATGGGCACGCTGCCGATCGCGCTCGGCGCCGGCGCCAGCGCCGAGCTGCGCCAGCCGCTGGGCGTCGCCGTGGTCGGCGGCCTGCTGGTCTCGCAAGTGCTGACGCTGTTCATCACGCCGGTGATCTACGTCTACATGGAGCGGCTTTCGGAGTGGCTGCTGCGGCTGGCGCCGTCGCGCGAGCCAAAGCCGGCGGCGTAGGGCAGGGCGGCTTCGCCGGTGTTGCGGCAGGGCATATGACAAACGACAGTACTTGCGCCGCTTCGTACCCCCACCCCTGACCCCTCCCCTCAAGGGGGAGGGGGACTTTGCGACCGCCATGCCGAGCGAAATCGTCACCGATTCATGTCTCGCACAACAGTGGCAAGATCCCCCTCCCCCTTGAGGGGAGGGGGTGGGGGTAGCTCCATTTGCGATTGCCCTGGGTGTTACGGGCTGAGCCACCGCCCGGTGGTGCAATTCCCGGCACCATGTGCGGCTTGTCTGCACACCGACGCGGTTCTAGACTTCGCCGATGTCCCACGACCATGACCACGACAACGACCTCGACCCGATGGCCGCGCGGGTGCGGGCGCTGGAGACCATCCTCGTCCGCAAGGGGCTGGTCGATCCCCGGGCGATCGACGCCATCGTCGAGACCTACGAGACCAGGGTCGGGCCGCGCAACGGTGCGCGTGTGGTGGCGAAGGCGTGGAGCGATCAAAGCTATGCCGACTGGCTGAAACGGGACGCCACCGGAGCGATCGCCTCGCTCGGTTATACCGGACGGCAGGGCGAGCACATGCAGGCGGTGTTCAACGGCGAGGAGACGCACAACCTCGTCGTCTGCACGCTGTGCTCCTGCTACCCGTGGTCGGTGCTCGGCCTGCCGCCGGTCTGGTACAAGGCGCCGCCCTACCGCAGCCGTGCCGTCATCGATCCGCGCGGCGTGCTGGAGGAATTCGGCCTGACCCTGCCGCGGGACAGGAAAATCCGCGTCTGGGATTCGACCGCCGAGCTGCGCTACCTCGTCGTGCCGATGCGGCCGGCCGGCAGCGAGGGCTGGGACGAGGAACGGCTGGCCGGCCTGGTGACGCGCGATTCGATGATCGGCACCGGGCTGGCGCTGGAGCCCGCGCCATGAACGGGCCGCAGGACCTTGGCGGGCAGATGGGGTTCGGGCCCGTCGCGCCGGAACAGGACGAGCCGTATTTCCACGCGGAATGGGAGAAGCGGGCGCTGGGCGTGACGCTGTGCGCCGGCGCGATGGGCGCCTGGACCATCGACGAGAGCCGCCACATGCGCGAGTCGCTGCATCCTGCGGATTATTATGCGTCCAGCTATTACGAAATCTGGATCAAAGCGCTGGAGCGGCTGCTGGTGCGCCACCAATTCCTGACCGAGGAGGAACTGGCGCGCGGCGAGGTGCTGTCGCCGGCGGCGGCGCCGAAGCGCGTGCTGAAGGCCGAAAACGTCGCGGCGGTGCTGGCCAAGGGCGGACCGTGCGACCGGCCGGTGGACGCCGCGCCGCGCTTCAAGGCTGGCGACCGGGTGCGGACGAAGAATTTTCATCCGGCCGGCCATACCCGACTGCCGCGGTATGCGCGGGGTAGGCTCGGCGTGGTGGAGGCGGTGCGCGCGGGTTTTGTCTTTCCCGACACCAATGCGCATGGCGGGGGCGAGCAGCCGCAGCATGTCTACACGGTGGTGTTCGACGCCGGCGAGATCTGGGGCGAGGGCGCCGACCCGACGCCTACGGTCTCGATCGACGCCTGGGAGAGCTATCTTGAGCCGGCGTGAAGCCGCCGGAGCGCCGTTGCCGCCGGGGGTGAACGAGCCGGTCTTCGCCGAGCCCTGGCAGGCTGAAGTTTTTGCGATGGTCGTCGCGCTGCACGAAAGCGGCCTGTTCTCATGGAGCGAGTGGGCGGAGATGTTGTCGGCCGAGGTGCATCGCGCCGATGCGGCGACGGACGGCCACGACTACTACGAGCATTGGCTTGCGGCGCTGGAGAAGCTGCTGGCGAAGAAGGGCGTGGCGGCGCCCGCCGCCGTCGACGTGCTGGCGGCGGCCTGGCAGCGCGCGGCGCATGCGACGCCGCACGGCAAGCCGATCCTTTTGGAGAATGATCCCGCACACGGCGCGGAGCTGCCATGAAACGCACAATCGCCGCGCCGGAATTCGCGCACTATCCCGATGCGTGGCACATGTCGCCCGTGCTGGACACCGGCGATTTCGTCTTCCTGTCCGGGCAGACCGGCTGGCGGCCGGACGATACCGTGGCCTCGGACCCGGAAGAACAGTTCCGCGACGTGTTCGAGTTCCTGAAAGCGAATCTCGCCGCGGCCGGGCTGAGCTTCGCCGATGTCGTCGAGATGACCAGCTATCACATCGGGCTGAAGAAACATCTGCTGGCCTTCGTGAAGGTGAAGGACGAATACGTGTCAGCTCCCTATCCCGCGTGGTCGGCAATCGGCGTGAGCGAGTTCATCAGCGACGGGACGCTGGTCGAGGTCAGGGTGATCGCCCGCCGGTGACGACGTGCGGTTCGTCGCCTAATCCCGCTCGAGGCTCGCATCGATCAGCAGCTCGGCGTTCCTGGCGACAGCGGCCGCCGGACCGCCCGGCCCGAACAGCTGGCCGCTGATATAGGCCCCCTCGATCAGCAGCAGCAGGCCGTCGCCCAGCGCGTCGGGATCGGCGGCACCCATGTCTTTCGCCATCTGCCGCAGGCGGCGGCGCAGCTCGCGCTTGTTGGCCTCGCCGACCGCGCGCGCCGGATGGCCGGCCTCGGGATACTCGACCGCCGCATTGGTCATGCCGCAGCCGCGGTAATTCTGCATCACCGCGCGTTCGCCGACGCGCGACAGGAAGGCGAGGATCTGCCGGCGCGGGTCGCCGGGATGGGCGTCGACCGCTTCATCGAAACGCTTCCAGAACTCCGTTTCGTAGACCCGCAGATAGGACGCCGCGAGCTCGTCTTTCGACTCGAAAGCCCGGTAGAGGCTGGGTTTTGTGACGCCCGCCTGCTTGACGATCTCGTCGACCCCGATGGCGCGGATGCCTTCCAGGTAGAAGAGCCGGCGCGCCGTGTCGAGAATGCGCTCGGCGGCACGCGGGCCCTGGCGGTTGCCGTAGGGTGCCGAGGTCGGGTTCAGGATTTTTTCGTCGCTCATCGGTGCGGTCGCTTGACAATGTTACTGAACGGTACGTATCTGGCGATAGATACGTACCGGTGAGTCACATGACAATAGCAAATTCGCGTCCGTTCGGCCAGCGCTACGCTTTCGTGGTGGTCGGCGTCATCTTCCTGTGCCTGCTGATCGCGGCCGGCCTGCGCTCGTCGATGTCGGTGATGATGGTGCCGCTGGAGGACGCCTTCGGCTGGCGGCGCGACGTCATCTCGCTGGCCGCCGCCGTCGGCATCTTCATCTACGGCCTCGCCGGGCCGTTCGCGGCGGCGCTGATGGAGCGCATTGGGCTGCGGCGCACGCTGCTGGCGGCGCTTTTGATCATGTCCGCCTCGACGGCGCTAAGCCTGCTGATGACAAAACCCTGGCAACTCGTGGCGACCTGGGGCGTGCTGTCCGGCGTCGGCTCCGGCGCGGTCGCGACCGTGCTCGGCGCAACAATCGTCAACCGCTGGTTCAAGACCAATCGCGGGTTGATGATGGGGCTGATGTCGGCGAGCGCGGCGACCGGACTGCTCGTCTTCCTGCCGGTGCTGGCGGCGCTGTCGCAATGGGGCGGCTGGCAGCCGGTGGCGATCGCGGTCTCCGTCGCCACCGCGGCACTCGTGCCGCTGGTCTGGCTGCTGGTGCCGGAACGGCCGTCCTCGATCGGGCTGACCCGCTACGGCGCCGACGGCCCCGAGCCGGTAGCCGCGGCCGCTTCCGGGAACTTCCTGACCCACACGCTGTCGACGCTGCGCAAGGCGGCGGGGACGCGGGTGTTCTGGTATCTGTTCGCCACCTTCTTCATCTGCGGCTTCACCACCAACGGGCTGGTCGGCACGCATCTCATCGCTTTCTGCGGCGACATGGGCATCCCGGAAGTGCAGGCGGCGGGGCTGCTCGCCGTGATGGGCGTTTTCGACCTGATCGGCACGACCTTCTCCGGCTGGCTGACCGACCGTTTCGACCCGCGAAAACTGCTCGGCGTCTATTACGCGGTGCGCGGCCTGGCGCTGATCTACCTGCCGCTGTCCGGCTTCTCGCCGTGGGCGCTCGCGGTCTTCGCGGTGTTTTACGGGCTCGACTGGATCGCCACCGTGCCGCCGACGCTGAGGCTGTCCAACGAGGCGTTCGGCGACCGCAGCGGCCCGCTGGTGTTCGGCTGGATCGTCGCCGGCCACCAGGTCGGCGCCGCGGCCGCTGCCTTCTTCGGCGGTTACATGCGCGAGTTGCAGGGCGACTACGACCTGGCCTTCCAGATCGCCGGCCTGACGGCGATCGGCGCCGCGGCGCTGTCGCTGCTGATCCGGCCGACCTGGCCGCGGGAGGAAATGGCCGAGCCGCAGGCGGCGTAAGCGGCTTCACCCCGCCGCCAGGCACATCCTCGCCATTTCATGATTTCGGCGGCGTCGCTCGAGGGCGGAACCCATCCGGAGCTTGCTCTCGGGGCGAGAATCCTGTCTTTCAGTCCGATGGAATTCTCGCCGCAACAAGACGACGCGCTGAAGGCGGTGGCGGCCTGGCTGAAGACCGGCCGGCCGCAGATCTTCCGCCTGTTCGGCTATGCCGGCACCGGCAAGACGACACTCGCCCGCTATTTCGCCGAGCATGTCAACGGCCAGGTGCAGTTCGCCGCCTTCACCGGCAAGGCCGCGCAGGTGCTGCGCTCGAAGGGTGCCGCCAACGCCCGCACCATCCATTCGCTGATCTACCGGCCGCGCGGCGAGGAGGCGGTGGCCGACGAGGCGACGGGAAAAACCTCGATGTCGCCGACCTTCTCGCTCAACCGCCAGAGCCCGATCGCCAAGGCCAAGCTCGTCGTCGTCGACGAGTGCTCGATGGTCGACGAGGCGCTCGGCCGCGACCTTTTAAGCTTCGGCACGCCGATCCTGGTGCTGGGCGATCCCGGCCAATTGCCGCCGATTTCCGGCGGCGGCTTCTTCACCGAGCACGATCCGGATTTCCTGCTCACCGAGATCCACCGGCAGGCGCGCGACAACCCGATCATCCGGCTGGCGCTCGACGTGCGCGAGGGCAGGGAGTTCATGAAGGGCGACTATGGCACCGCCCAGGTGATCGGCCGCGAGGAGGTCACGCAGGAACTCGTGCTGAAGGCCGATCAGGTGCTGGTCGGTACCAACCGCACGCGAAAACGCTACAACAAGCGGCTGCGCGAGCTGAAGGGTTTTTCCGCCGACTACCCGCAGGCGGGCGACAAGCTGGTCTGCCTGCGCAACGACCCTTCCAAGGGCCTGCTCAACGGCTCGCTGTGGAAGGTCATGACCTCGGCGCGCGAAACCGTGAAGCCGGGCATCAACCTGCTGGTCTCGCCGGAGGAGGACGATCCGGACCGCGGCGTCGCCAAGATCAAGCTGCTGAAGGCGGCGTTCGAGGATCCGGACGCCGAAATCCCCTGGCAGCAGAAGAAACGCTTCGACGATTTCGACTACGGCTATGCGCTGACCGTGCACAAGGCGCAGGGCTCGCAATGGAACGACGTGGTGCTGTTCGACGAAAGCTTCGCTTTCAAGGACACGCGCGACCGCTGGCTCTATACCGCGATCACACGGGCGGCGGAGCGGCTCACCGTGGTACGGTGAGGGCGGCGTTCACAGGCTATCCCCTTTCCTCCACCCATTCCCACGCCGCTTGCTCGTCCTCAGGCGCGAACTGCCTGAAATCGACCGGTGCCGCGTCGAGGAAGAGCCCGCGCGTCGCGGCGAGCGCCAGCCGGTCGCCGACCACCGCGCAGCGCCGCACATGCTCGCGCGCATGCGCCTTGCCCTGGCGGATGGTGTCGGGCGCGACCTCCTGCCAGTCCACGCCCTCGTTGTCGACGACGCGCAGCAGCACGTCGATCTGAGGATCGAGGACATAGGCGGCCTCAAGCAGGCCGTAGAGGTTTTCGATGTCGGCGGCCGATACATGGCCGACGACGTCGAAGGCGTGCAGGCTGCGGCGATCGGTTTCGATGCGGCGGACCGCCGGGACCGATTCGAGCGAACTCATCCATTTCTCCATGCAGACGTCCGATTGTCTGCAACACAATAATCCGCTTTCCGTTCCCCTCCTTCAGCCTGTAGGGAAGGCCGACAACCCTCGGGAGGCGAAGACTCATGCCCGCCAAACTGTCCGTGAACCTCAATGCGGTGGCAATGCTGCGCAACCGGCGCGACCTGCCCTGGCCGAGCGTCACGGAGCTGGGGCGCATCGCGCTTTCCGCCGGCGCGCACGGGCTGACGGTGCATCCGAGGCCCGACCAGCGGCATGTCCGCTTCTCCGATCTGCCCGAGCTGCGCGCATTGATCGACGACGCCTTTCCGCGGGCGGAGTTCAACATCGAAGGTTATCCGGACGAGGGATTCCTTGCCCTTGTCGAGAAGACCGCGCCGGATCAGGTGACGCTGGTGCCCGACGATCCGTCGCAGGCGACCTCCGACCACGGCTGGGATTTTCGCGCCCAGGCGGAATTCCTGCGGCCGGTCGTGCAGAGGCTGAAGCGCAGGGGATTTCGGGTGTCGCTTTTCGCCGATCCCTCGCCGGACGGGGTGGAGATCGCCCGCGCGCTCGGCGCCGACCGCATCGAGCTTTATACCGGGCCGTACGGCAGTTGCCATTCCGATTCCGCAAAAGCCGCCAATGAGCTGGAAAAGCTCGGAAAAACCGCGGACGTCGCACTGGCCGCCGGGCTCGACGTCAATGCCGGCCATGACCTGACGGTGGACAATCTGCCGGCGCTGGCGCGGCGCATCCCGAGGCTGGCGGAGGTGTCGATCGGCCACGCGCTCACAGCCGAGGCGCTGGAGCACGGCATGGCCGCAACGGTGCGCCGCTTCCTCGCGGCTTGCGGCTGGTAGCCGCCGGCATAGGCCTATAGTCTCGGGTCGGGAGGCCGCTGTTGCTATTGCAGCGCAGCAAGCGTAGAGGAGCGCCCGTTTGCCGGAGGCGCCGACACAGATGGCCATCGAGGGCTCAGCGGAAGACGAGCAGCCGGCTTCGGTTGCCGGCGACCACCAGGAACATTCGCAGGACATGCGGATCCTGATGCTCGGCGCCCTCGGCGTCGTCTATGGCGACATCGGCACCAGCCCGATCTATGCCTTCCGCGAGGCGCTGGTGGCGGCGGCCGGCGACGGCGTGGCGGCGCGCGAGGCGGTGCTCGGCGTGCTGTCGTTGATCGTCTGGGCGCTCACCATCATCGTCACGGTCAAATATGTCGGCTTCGTGCTGCGCGCCGACAATCGCGGCGAGGGCGGCACGCTGTCGCTGATGGCGCTGGCGCGCGCCAGCTTCTCCAACCGTTCCGGCGCTATCCTGCTGATCGGCATCCTCGGCGCGGGCCTGTTCTATGGCGACGCCGTGATCACCCCGGCGATCTCGGTGCTGTCGGCGGTCGAAGGCCTCAAGGTGGTCACGCCGGCCTTCGAGCCGTTCGTGGTGCCGCTCACGCTGGTGATCCTCGCCATCGTCTTCTCGGTGCAGCGCTTCGGCACGGGCAAGGTGGCGACCGTGTTCGGTCCGATCACCGCGCTGTGGTTCCTCGCCATAGGCTATTCCGGGCTGACGCACATCCTCGACGACCCGGAGATCCTCTACGCGCTCAATCCGCTTGAGGGGATCGCCTTCCTCTTCAATTCGCCGGACGTCGCCTTCGTCACGGTCGGTGCCATCTTCCTCGCCGTCACCGGCGCTGAGGCGCTTTATGCCGACCTCGGCCATTTCGGACGACGGCCGATCGTGCTCGCCTGGCTGTCCATCGTCTTCCCCTGCCTGCTGCTCAATTACTTTGGACAGGGCGCCTTCGTGCTGTCGCATGACGGCGCCATCGGCCATCCCTTCTTCGAGATGAACCAGGGGTGGATGCTGGTGCCGATGGTGGTGCTGGCGACGGCGGCGACCGTCATCGCCAGCCAGGCGGTGATCTCCGGTGCCTTCTCGCTGACGCGGCAGGCCGTGCAACTCAACCTGCTGCCGCGCTTCCAGATCCAGCACACGTCGAAGACGCAGTCCGGCCAGATCTACCTGCCGCGCGTCAATCTGCTGCTGGCGCTGGCGGTGATGATGCTGGTGGTCGGCTTCGGCGAATCGAGCGACCTCGCCGCCGCCTACGGCATCTCCGTCACCGGCAACATGCTGATGACGACGATCCTGCTCTATGTGGTGATGACGCGCATCTGGAAATGGCCGCTGGCGTGGGCGCTGGCGCTCACCCTCGTCTTCGCGGTCATCGATGTCGGCTTCTTCGTCTCCAACATCGTCAAGGTGTTCGACGGCGGCTGGGCCTCGCTCGTGGTGGCGCTGTCGGTCGTGCTGATCATGGTCACCTGGGTGCGCGGCTCGCGGCAGCTCTTCGACAAGACGCGCAAGAACGAGATTCCGCTCGATTTCCTGGCCGGCAGCATGGCCAAGAAGCCGCCGCAGCTCGTGCCCGGCACCGCGGTCTTCCTGACCAGCGATCCGCAGAGCGCGCCGACGGCGATGATGCACAGCCTGAAGCACTACAAGGTGCTGCACCAGCAGAACGTCATCCTGACCGTGGTGACGGCGCCGCAGCCTTTCGTATCCGACAACGACCGGGTGAAGATGGAGCCGGTCAACGAGCTGTTCATGCGGATAACGCTGACCTTCGGCTACATGGAGCGGCCGAACATCCCCAAGGCGCTGGCGATCTGCCGCAAGCAGGGCTGGAAGTTCGACATCATGACGACCTCCTTCTTCCTGTCGCGGCGCTCGCTGAGGCCGTCGCCCAATTCCGGCATGCCGGTCTGGCAGGACAAGCTGTTCATCGGGCTCGCCCGCACGGCGGCCGACGCCACCGAGTATTTCCAGATCCCGACCGGCAGGGTGGTGGAGATCGGCACGCAGGTGGCGATCTAGGGTTCGGCGGGTAGCCCAGGCGCCTCAAAATCAACGCCCGTCTATCTCACCCGGCAATCGGCGGGTTCAGGCGGGCAAAGCCTTCCTGCCGCCGATACGGGAAATGCGGGTAGGGCGCGGGGACGGCGCTCGCCGCATCGAGCTTTTCGACCTGCTCAGCCGCCAGCGACCAGCCGACCGCGCCGAGATTGTCGCGAAGCTGCTCTTCGTTACGGGCGCCGATGATGACGGAGGAGACGGTCGGCCGCCGGGTCAGCCAGTTGATCGCGACCTGCGGCACGCTTCTGCCGGTTTCGGCCGCGACCTCCTGCAAGGCATCGACCACCCGGTAGAGCAGTTCGTCCTCCACAGGCGGGCCGAAGCTTGCCGTCTCATGCAGGCGGCTGCCCGCAGGAAGCGGCTTGCCGCGGCTGATCCTGCCGGTCAGGCGTCCCCAGCCGAGCGGGCTCCAGACCAGCGCGCCGAGCCCCTGGTCGGCTCCGAGCGGCATCAGATCCCATTCGTAGTCGCGGCCGACCAGCGAATAATACACCTGGTTGGCGACATAGCGCGTCCAGCCATGCTTTTCGGCGACGGCGAGCGACTTCATGATCTGCCAGCCGGAGAAATTGGAGACGCCGATGTAGCGGAGCTTTCCGTCCTGCACGAGCCGGTCGAGCGTCGAGACGACCTCCTCGACCGGCGTCGAGGCGTCGAAGGCATGCAGCTGGAAAATGTCGATGTGGTCGGTGCCCAGCCGTTTCAGCGCCGCCTCCACCGAGCGGATCAGCCGGGAGCGGGAGGAACCCCGGTCGTTCGGCCCGTCACCGGTCGGCAGGCTTGCCTTGGTGGAGATCAGCACCGCGTCGCGCCGACCCTTGATCGCCTCGCCGAGCACTTCCTCCGAAGCGCCGTTCGAATAGACGTCGGCCGTGTCGAACAGGTTGACTCCGGCTTCCAGGCAGATGTCGACGAGGCGGCGGGCCTCTTCCACGTCGGTTGTGCCCCAATGGCTGAACAGCGGGCCGGAGCCGCCGAACGTGCCGGCTCCGAAGCCGAGGACCGGCACTCTGAGGCCGGACGCACCGAGATTGCGGTATTCCATGATCGTGTCTCCTGAAACGGGATTGTCGTGCAGCTCATTCCGCGGGGGCGGGACAGGGCCGGGGGCCGGCAATGCTGGCGCTGCGTCTATCCAGGCGGACGGCGAGGAGCGCCACGCCGAGGGCGGCGATCGGCACCATGCCGGCGACCAGGGTGATGGCCGGCAGGCCGGGCCCGTGATCGATGACGGAGCCGCCGAGCCAGGCGCCGATGGCGTTGCCGAGATTGAAGGCGGCGATGTTGAAGCTCGACGCCAGCCCCTGGCCGGCGCCATCTGCCTTCTCCAGCAGCCACATCTGCAGCGGCGGCACCGTGGCGAAGGCGGCGGCGCCGAACAGGCCGACGGCGACTACCGCTGCGATCGGCTGGTGGATGGCGGCGGTCAACAGGAAGAGTGCGGCGGCGAGCACGGCCAGGCTGCCGAGCAGAGTGGGCACCAGCCAGCGGTCGGCCAGCCGGCCGCCGGCGAGGTTGCCGGCGACCAACCCGGCGCCGAAGACCAGCAGGATGGGCGACACCGCGGCCGCCGAAAAGCCGGTGACCTCGGTCAGGATCGGCGCGATATAGGTGAAGGCGGCGAACACGCCGACCCAGGAGAGCACGGTGGTGAGCAGGCCGAGCAGCACCGGGCGGCGGGTCAGCACGGCCAGCGCGCTGCCGCTCTCCTCGGTTTCCCCCGTCGGTTCGTCGCGCGGCACCAGCAGCGCGATGATCGCCAGCGCCGCGACGCCGACCAAAGTCACCGCCCAGAAGGTGGCGCGCCAGCCATAGGCCTGGCCGAGCCAGGTGCCGAAGGGCACGCCGAGGATATTGGCGACGGTGAGGCCGGTGAACATGATGGCGATGGCCGACGCCTTGCGGTTCGGCGCTACGAGGCCGGTGGCGACCACCGAGCCGACGCCGAAGAAGGAGGCGTGGGCGAAGGCGGTGAGCACGCGCGCCGCCATCAGCGTCCAGTAGTCGGGGGCGAGCGCGCAGGCGAGATTGCCGAGGGTGAAGACCACCATCAGGCCGAGCAGCAGCGTCTTCTTCGACCAGCGGCCGGCAAGGGCGCCGAGCAGCGGCGCGCCGACGACGACGCCGAGCGCATAGCCGGAAATCAGCATGCCCGCCGCCGAGATCGACACGCCGAGATCGGCGCCGACTTCGAGCAGCAGGCCCATGATGACGAATTCGGTGACGCCGATGCCGAAGGCACCGGCCGTCAGGGCATAGAGGGCGAGGGGCATTGGACATTTCCAGTCAAGAGCTTGGGAGGCCCTGAAGATGGACATGCCCGCTTTGGTGAACTAGTCTGCCGGAAGGAACATGACTTGTGAGATGAAGTCATCATGGGCAGGCTCGACGTCAATCGCTCCGGCGAAATGGAGGTGTTCTCGCGGGTCGTCGAACTCGGCGGCTTCACGGCGGCGGCGCGCGACTTCCGCATGACGCCGTCTGCCGTCAGCAAGCTGGTGGCGCGGCTGGAGCGGCGGCTCGGCGTGCGGCTGATCAACCGCTCGACGCGAAAGCTGCAGCTGACGCCTGAGGGCGCTGCCTTCCATGACCGGGCGCTGCGCATCCTCGGCGACATGGACACGGCCGAGCGCGAGGCCGCCGCCGGTACTGCGCCGCGCGGGCGGTTGCGGGTCAACTGCAACGTGGCCTTCGGGCTGCACTACCTGCTTCCGCTGGTTCCGGCCTTCATCGCCCGGCATCCCGACGTCACCGTCGATATCGTGCTCACCGATACCGTCGTCGACCTGCTCGAGGAACGCGCCGACGTCGCCATCCGGGTCGGCCCCTCGCGCGAATCGCGGCTGCTTGCCCGAAAGCTCGGCGAGACGCGCAGCATGGTGGTGGCCTCGCCGGCCTATCTGGAGCGGCACGGCATGCCGAAGTCGCCCGCCGATCTCGCCGGCCACAACCGCCTCGGCTTCTGTTTCGTCAGGCTGATCGAGGGATGGCCGTTCGCCGACGGCGGCGGCGGGACAGTCAACGTGCCGCCGCTGGGCAATGCGCTGGTCAGCGACGGCGAGGCGATGCGGCATCTGGCGATCGCAGGGCTGGGCATGGCCCGGCTCGGCGTCTTTCACATCCGCCGCGACGTCGAGGCGGGACGCCTGGTGCCGGTGCTGGAGGATTTCAATCCGGGCGATACCGACCCGGTGCATGCGATCTTCGTGGGGCAGGGCGGGCACCTGCCGGCGCGCGTGCGCGCCTTCCTCGACTTCCTCGCCGAGACGGTGCGGCTCGACCGATAGGCCGTGTCCTTATCGAATTGCAGCCATGCCCATTGACAGCCGGGCGTCCGATCTGGCTGGCTCGACGCTCGCACGAGGAGCACATCAATGGAAATCGTCACGCCGGGCCTTGCCAACATCACGCTGTTCACCGGGGCGGCGCTGATCCTGCTGCTCGTGCCCGGCCCGGCTGTTCTCTACATCGTGGCGCGGTCGGTGGAGCAGGGGCGGTTCTCCGGCTTCGTCTCCGATCTCGGCATCCACTCGGCGACCCTGGTGCATGTCTTTGCCGCGGCGCTCGGCCTGTCGGCGCTGCTCGCCTCGTCGGCGGTCGCCTTCAGCGTCGTCAAATATGCCGGCGCCGCTTATCTGATCTGGCTCGGGTTGAAGAAGATATTCGGCCCCGCCGAGCCGCTCGACATCGAGGGCCAGATGAAGCGCTACGGCCATTGGCGCCTGTTCCGCGACGGCTTCGTGGTCAACCTGCTCAATCCGAAGACGGCGCTTTTCTTCCTCGCCTTCCTGCCGCAGTTCGTCGACGTCAGCCGCGGCCACCTGGCGATGCAGATCACCATCCTCGGCCTGATCTTCACCGGGCTCGGCTTCCTCACCGACGGTTGCTACGCGCTCGCCGCCGGCACGGCGGGCGGCTGGCTGAAGCGCAGCCGCGGCTATCTCAAATTCGAACGTTACGTCAGCGGCGTGCTGTTCATCGGCCTCGGCGTGAGCGCGGCGCTGGCGGGCAACGGCAAGAAATAGACGGCCTCAGCACCCGCGAGGCGGCGGAAAAATCGTCGAGAACCCACTCAATGCCGGGATTCTCGAGACAAAACCATCGGCTTTTCGCGGAAATCGGCGCGATTGTGAGCGCTTCCCGCAAATCGTGATCGACTTTTGCGGGCGTCGGTGCCGCATTTAGCAGTTTGTTTTTTCTTTTTTCTTATGCCAGCAATTACGACGCGCAACTGTCCCGAGGATACAGGGAATGCTTCGTGTTGTGAGCTGCCTGGCCTATGAGCACGACCTGTCCTTCGTCCTGGTCGCTGCGGTCATCTGCATAGCCGGCTCCGTTATGACGATGCGCCTGTTCGACCGGGCCAAGCGTCTCTCCTCGGCAAATCGTGCGATCTGGGTCGTGCTGTCGGGCGTGGCCGGCGGCGCCGCCATCTGGACCACCCACTTCGTCGCCATGCTGGGCTTCCGCCCGCCGGCCGAATTCGCCTACGAGCCGGTGCTGACGCTGGTCTCGTTCGGCTTCGCCGTGGTGTTCGTGGCGGCCGGCCTGCATGTGGCGACCCTTTCCGCGAAGGGATGGCAGATCGAGGCGGGCGGCGCGCTGCTCGGCCTGGGCATCTCGGTCATGCATTTCACCGGCATGAACGGCCTCGACGTCGCCGGCCGGATCGAATGGGACTGGACGCTGGTTGCCGCCGCGGTGGTGCTCGGCGTCGTCTTCGGGGCGCTCGCCACCAACCGCGCGGGCAGGGCCGCCGGCGCGCCCGGCAAGCTGCTCGGCGCCGGTGCCCTGGTGCTGGCGATCTGCTCGATGCACTTCACCGCGATGGGTGCCGCCATCTTCGTTCCCGATGCATCGGAAGGGATGGCGACGGGGGTCTTCTCGCGCGAACTGATGGCCCTGTCGGTGCTCGCCGTCATGTCGATCGTCACCGGGCTGGCGCTCTACGTGCTCGACGCGCGCTCGCAGCGCGAGATGCTGGACAGCTTCCGCCATGCGGCGCTGCACGATCCGCTCACCGGCATGCCGAACCGCGCCTACCTGTCGTCGCGCCTGCCGGCGATGCTGGAGGCCGGCACCAGGTCGGGCCGCAAGGTCGCCATCATCGTCCTCGATCTCGACCGCTTCAAGGACGTCAACGACGTCCACGGCCATACGGCGGGCGACGCGCTGCTGCAGTCCCTGACGACGCGGCTCAAGGAAGTCACCCTGCCGGGCGAGTTCGTCGCCAGGGTAGGGGGCGACGAGTTCATCGCGGTCAAGCAGGATATCGCCGGCGAGAACGACGTGCTCGGCTTCGCCCAGAGGCTGGTCGCCTGCATTTCGCGGCCCGTCGCCTATCGCGACCGCACCTTGTCGGTGGGCGTCAGCCTCGGCATCAGCCTCTATCCGACCGATGCCGATACGGCGGACGAGCTGATCGGCGTCGCCGATCTCGCCATGTATCGCGCCAAGAAGCAGGTCGGCCACAAGATCTGCTTCTACGACCAGTCCATGGACGAAGGCAGGCGCACCAGGAGCGTGCTGGCGATGGATCTCTATGGCGCGGTCGGCCGCAACGAACTGCTGCTCCACTACCAGCCGCAGATCGACATCAGGAGCGGCGAGATCACCGGCTTCGAGGCGCTGCTGCGCTGGCAGCACCCGCAGCGCGGGCTGGTCGGGCCGTCGGAGTTCATCCCCATCGCCGAGGAGACCGGCCTGATCCTGCCGATCGGCGAGTGGGTGCTGCGCACCGCCTGCGCCGAAGCGGCGTGCTGGCGCAAGCCCTACAAGCTGGCGATCAACATCTCGTCGGCGCAGTTGACCCAGTCCGGTCTGCCTGGCCTCGTCCACGAAATCCTGCTTGAGACCGGGCTTGCGCCGTCGCGGCTGGAGCTGGAGATCACCGAGGCGACGATCATCGACGACGTCAACGGAACCTTGCGCGTGGTGCGCCAGCTCAAGGCGTTGGGCGTCACCATCGCCATGGACGACTACGGGACCGGCTATTCGTCGCTGTCGACGCTTCAGATCTTCCCCTTTGACCGGATCAAGATCGACCGCTCCTTCGTCGAGCGGGTGACGACCAACAGGGCATCGGCGGCGATCGTCAAGGCGACGATCCTGCTGGCCGACAATCTGGAAATACCGGTGCTGGCGGAGGGCGTCGAGACCGAGGAGAATCTCGGCTTCCTGCGGGACGCGGGCTGCGCCGAGGCGCAAGGCTTCCTGTTCGGCCGGCCGCTGCCGGTGTCGGACATCGCCGCCCTGGCCGGGCGGGCGCGAAAGACAACCGTCCAGCTGCTGCCGCAGCGCCCTGCCGAAAGCGGCTCCTCGGCCACTCCGCTCGGCGTCGAAAACCTTGCCAAGGTCGCGGCCGCGCCGCGATAGGCTCCATCCGCCTCGTCCATTGCCGCGATAGCACTTGCATTTGCCGGTCGGCCGGCGCATAAGGCCGAACCGTAACGTACGGTACGGTCCGTGAGCGGGCCGGGCAAGCGGGAAGATCGGTGTTGCAGTCCGCATCGCACAGCGAAGGCGTTGAGAACGGGATGCTGACGGACCGTCAGCAGGCCGTGCTGGATGCCGTGCTGGCGCTGATGGTCGAGCAGGGCGGCGACTTCAGCATGACCTCTGTGGCACGCCGCGCCGCCTGCTCGAAAGAGACGCTCTACAAATGGTTCGGCGACCGCGACGGCCTGCTGACGGCGACGGTGCGCTGGCAGGCGTCGAAGGTGCGCGCCGGCAACTATGACAGCCAACGGCTCGACGCCGCGGCGCTGCGCGAGAGCCTGGAGAATTTCGCCGCGAACTGGCTGAAGGTGATCTCGACGAGCACGTCGATCGCGCTCAACCGCGTCGCCGTCAGCCATGCGGCGTCCGGCAAGAGCAACCTCGGCCGTATCGTGCTCGAAAACGGGCGCTTCGCCATCGGCGAGCGGCTGAAGCCGCTGCTGGAGGCCGGCCGCGCCGCCGGGCTGCTTGCCTTCGACGACAGCGAAGCGGCGTTCCGCAGCTTCTTCGGGCTGGTCGGCCGCGACGTGCAGATCCGCCTGCTGCTGGGCGACGGTCTGAAGCTGACGGCCGCCGAGATTTCGCGCGATGCAAGCCAGGCGACGGCGCAGTTCCTCGCGCTTTTCGGTGCAGAGCGCCCGAAGGCCCGTTTTATCTGACACCATCAACCAGGAAGGGAATGTCTCAATGCGTGTCTATTACGATCGCGACGCCGATCTGAACCTGATCAAGGGCAAGAAGGTCGCCATCATCGGCTACGGCTCCCAGGGTCGCGCCCATGCGCTCAACCTCAAGGATTCCGGCGTCAAGGAGATCGCCATCGGCCTGAAGGCCGGTTCCCAGACCGCCAAGAAGGTCGAGGCCGACGGGCTGAAGGTGATGAGCGTCGCCGACGTCGCGAAATGGGCCGATTTGATGATGATGGCCACGCCCGACGAGCTGCAGGCCGACATCTATCGCGACGAGATCGCGCCGAACATCCGCGACGGCGCGGCGATCGCCTTCGCCCACGGCCTCAACGTGCATTTCGGCCTGATCGAGCCGAAGAAGACCGTCGACGTGCTGATGGTCGCGCCGAAGGGCCCGGGCCACACCGTGCGCGGCGAGTACCAGAAGGGCGGCGGCGTGCCCTGCCTGGTGGCGGTCCACCAGGACGCTTCGGGCAACGCGCTCGACCTCGGCCTCTCCTATGCCTGCGGCGTCGGCGGCGGCCGTTCGGGCATCATCGAGACCAATTTCAAGGAAGAGTGCGAGACCGACCTGTTCGGCGAGCAGGTGGTGCTGTGCGGCGGCCTGGTCGAGCTCATCCGTGCCGGCTTCGAGACGCTGGTGGAAGCCGGCTACGCGCCGGAAATGGCCTATTTCGAGTGCCTGCACGAGGTGAAGCTGATCGTCGACCTGATCTATGAGGGCGGCATCGCCAACATGAACTACTCGATCTCCAACACCGCCGAGTGGGGCGAATACGTCTCCGGCCCGCGCATCATCACCGCCGAGACCAAGGCCGAGATGAAGCGCGTGCTCAACGACATCCAGACCGGCAAGTTCACCAGCGAGTGGATGCAGGAGTACCGGGCCGGCCTGTCGCGCTTCAAGGGCATCCGCCGCATGAACGACGCCCACCAGATCGAGGAAGTCGGCGCCAAGCTGCGCGGCATGATGCCGTGGATCGCCAAGAACAAGCTGGTGGACAAGGCCAAGAACTGAGGCGATCCACGGTCTTTCGTCTGCGCGTCCTCGGGCTTCGCCCTGCGGGCGCGCGGGGATCGCCAAGAACAAGCTGGTGGACAAGGCCAAGAACTGAGGCGATCCACGGTCTTTCGTCCGCGTGTCGGGCTTCGCCCTGCGGGCGCGCGGGGATCGCCAAGAACAAGCTGGCGGACAAGGCCAAGAATTAAGGCGATCCACGGTCTTTCGTCTGCGCGTCCTCGGGCTTCGCCCTGCGGGCGCGCGGGGATCGCGGAGAAAAAGCTGGTGGACAAGGCGAAGACCTAAGTCAATTCAACAGCCTCCTCCAGGAAATTAACCCTGTTCGTAACGGCAGGTTCGCAAGGGCCGCGGCACACTCCGCGGCCCTTGTTTTTTGCTAGACTGCGATTCGCAGGGCAGGGCGCGTTCGGAGGGTTTGATGCAAATCGAATCGGCGCTCGAGCTGCAGGCGCGAATCTTTTCCCAGATATTCAACTTCATCGAGCTGCCCGCGGCAGCAGGCATGGGCGCGTTTTTGCCGCCCGGCCTTTTCCTCGACCCGATGCTGCTGGAGACCAAGTCGGCGCGGCCGCGCCGGCCCCCGCGCCGACGCGCCAACGACATCGCACTCGGCGTGACCGAAGGGACGGGCGCCGGCGATGCCAGGCTGGCGGTGCTGGTGCAGAGCCGCGGCAAGATGCAGAGCGCGGTGGTCGAGGACATCGTCGGCCTGGCCAGGGGCGAGGCCGAGGTTCTCTACATCGGCCGGCAGCGGCCGCTGTGGACCACCGCGCGCAACGACCCGATCCGGCTGGGCTGCAGCATCTCGCCGGTCACGGTGCCCTATGCCGGCACGCTCGGCTGCTTCTGCCGGGACAATCTGAGCGGCAGGATGGCGATCCTGTCCAACAACCATGTGCTGGCCGACGTCAATGCCGTGCCGGTCGGCACGGCGGTGATGCAGCCGGGGGCGCGCGACGAGGGCAATGCCGAAAAGGACGTCATCGCCGAGCTCATCCGCTTCGTGCCGATCCAGTTCGGCGGTTTTCCCAACCGTGTCGATGCGGCGGTGGCCGCGCTCACCGACCATGGCAGGGCGGAGGACCGCGAAACCCTCTACGACAGCGAGGAGGTTCCCGAGCCGGCGATCACCTTGCAGCCCGGCGAGTTGGCCGAAGCCCTGCCGGGGATGAGCGTGTTCAAGACCGGCCGGACGACACGTCATACGCGCGGAAAAGTGCGCGCCGTCAACGTCAACAACTACCTCGTCGACGTCGGGGTGGGGCTGGCGCGTTTCGACGGCCAGATCGTCATCGAGACAGACATGGCGCCGCAGCCGTTCAGCCGGCCGGGCGACAGCGGCTCGCTGATCGTCGACGAAAACGGCCGTCCCCTCGGCCTGCTGTTTGCCGGTTCGGCCTCGGGCGGCGCCGGAAACGTTGGATTCACGGGGGCAAACCCTATATTGTCGGTGACCGAGCAATTGGGCGTGACCCTCGTCTAGGGCAGGGCGGGATCGTCACAAAGACGGTGTGGGGCCGGCATGAAACACTCGATGGATGAGGCCAGGGAAATCCAGAAGGCCTTCGAGGAGCGCTTCGGTGACAAGGAGGGGCTGCTCGGGGTGGGCATCTGTCTCAATCCGGGCAAGGACGACCTGGCGCTGAACATCTCCGTATCGCGTGAGGGGCAGGCGTCGGACCTGCCGGAGACCTTCGACGGCCTGGACGTGGTCGTCGACGTGGTCGGATCGATCCGCGCCTTCTGAAGCCTTCACCGGACGTATCGCCGCGGACACGGTTTTGTGTCCGCCTGTCCCATCCCGGCACACTTGCGCCTGGTCCGGTTCTTGCAGCACTTCTCGTGTCCAGCGAGGAGGCCGGCAAATGACACCAATCACGGAAAAATCCATCGGCATCGACGGCCTGGTCTTCGCCGAGCGCAGGCAGGCGGAGCGCCGCCGTGTGCTCAAGGGCGGCAGGCTCTCCTTCAACAGCGGCTATGGCAGCGCCGAATGCGTCGTGCGCAACCTGTCCGCGACCGGAGCGCGTCTCACTTTCGGGGATAGCTCGGCCATTCCGCAGCGCTTCGACCTTCTGATCACCAGCGAGGAAATGCCGCGCGGCGCAGTGGTGCGCTGGCGCAGCCAGACGGCGCTCGGCGTGTCTTTCGAGTAACGCCTGCGGGCGATGTTCCGTGCCGTTTCGGCCGGCCCCGCGGGGGGCGCCGGCGGCGGCACGAGAGCCGGCGCAGCGGGGGGCTGCGCCGGCTCAGCGGCTGAATGAAGATCAGCGTTCAGTTATAGGGCGAATAGCACTGCCGCCGCGGCCCGTTATAGGGCTGGAAGGTGTTGTCCCAAGCGCGATAGCTGCGATAGCGCGAGTAGCACCAGCGCACATGCCCGTTGCCGGCGACCGGCGCGCGGTAAACGCGGCGCGGCGCGACGTAGTAGGGATCGTATCCGCCGTAGATCGGCACGCCCAGGCTGAGATAGATGCCGGAGTCGTAGCGATCGCGGTAACGGCGATACCGCCAGCGATCGTCCCAGTCGCGGCGGGCATGCCGCCGCCAGTAGCGGTCGCGGCGCCATTCGCGGTCGCCCCGCCAGTGGCGGCGCTCGCCGCGCCAATGGCGACGATCGTCGCGCCATTCGCGGTCTCCACGCCACTGCCGGCCGCCGCCACGCCATTCGCCGCCGCCGCGCCGCTGCCGCCAGACCGGATTTGTCCCGCCGCGGAACTCGCCCTCGACGACCGGTACGACAGGAACGGCTGAGCCGGCCGCCGGCGCCTGCGGTTTGGCGATCGGGAGCGGCGCCGACTGAGCGCTCCCCGCGAGGCCGGTCAGCACGCCGAGCGCTATCACGCCCGCGCGCGCGAAACTCGAGAATGCGGTGATCATTTTCAGGTCTCCAGAACCATACCCGCCGCCCGCGGATGCCGAGAGAGGAGCATCGTAGGACCACCACGATGAACGGCGGATGAATGGTTTTGTTCCGGCGCAGCCCGCGGGAGCCAAGCCACGGGCTTGTCTTCGCCTGCGCCAGAAGGCATGAAGCGCTGCATGTCGCTGCGCCTCGCCACGTTCAACGTCGAGAACCTGATGAACAGGTTCGACTTCTCCGGCTATCGCAACCAGCTCCACCAGGACCGCACCCTGGCGCTGTTCCACATCCGCGACGAGGCGGAGTTCCGGCTGCTGGAGCAGGCGCGCACCATCGCCCATACCGACGATACCCGACAGCTCACGGCGCTCGCCATCGCGGCCGCCCGCGCCGACATATTGTGCCTGCAGGAGGTCGACAACATCGAGGCCCTGAAGGCTTTCGAATACGGCTACCTGTTCAAGATGGTGGGGCAGGGATACCGGCAGAAGTTCACCACCGCCGGCAACGATACGCGCGGCATCGACGTGGCTGTCATGATGCGCGAGCAGACGCGCGACGGCCAGCCGATCGAGTTCGTGCGCATGAACAGCCATGCGCCGCTCAGCTATGGCGAGCTCGGCCTGCACACGCCGGAGCTGGCGGCGCTCGGCATCGAGCCGCAGGAACGGGTGTTCCGCCGCGACTGCCTGGAGATCGATGTCCGCGTCGGCGGGCAGCCGCTCACCATCTATGCCGTGCACTTCAAGTCGATGGGCGGGCCGCGCGACGGCGTGCCGGGCCGCGACGCCACCATGCCGGTGCGCATCGCCGAGGCGAAGGCTGTGCGCCACGTCATCGAAAGCCGCTTTGGCATCAATCACGCGCGCGCAAAACGCTGGGTGATCTGCGGCGACCTCAACGACTACCGCCAGCGCGTCGTCATCGAGGGCGACGGGCAGCCAAGCTATGCCTTCGCCGTGGTCGACGAGCAGGCATCGGCGCTCGACCACCTGCTCGCCGACGGTTTTGCCCACAATGTCGTCGAACGCCTGCCGGAGATGGAGCGCTGGACGCTGTATCACACGCGCGGGCCGCAGGAGCGGCATCTGTGCCAGCTCGACTACCTGCTGCTGTCGCCGGCGCTGGCCGAGCGCAACGCCACCGCCGTGCCCGACATCGTCCGCAACGGACAGCCCTGGCGCACGATCTTCCCGCCGGGCCAGGAGGTCGAGCGCTTCCCGCGCGTCGGCTGGGACCGGCCGAAGGCGTCGGATCACTGCCCGGTCGCCATAACCCTCGACATTGCGTGACGCGCAAGTTCCGCAGGGCTGGAGAGGAAGCAGGCAGCATGTTCGCGTTTCCCCGCAACCAGGTGGCGCCGGTCTCGGCGGTCGAGGTAAGACTGGAACCGGGCCCGCATCCGTTCGAGGTCGAGCACGCCGCGGCGATCGAGGCCAGCTGGCAGCGCGAGGTCGCGGCGAATCCCGCGCTGTTCGACGGCCGGGTCGTGCTGCTTTCGCAGATCGCCTACGATCGCGGCAGGCTGACCGGCCGCTGCCATGCGGTCCGCTATGCGACGCTCCTGCACTGGCGGCACAGCCGCCCGGCCGGTGCCGAGCACGCCTTCGCGCATGCCGCGCTGGTGTCGGGCGACGGCGCGCTGGTGGCGATCCGCATGGGCGCGCATACGGCCAATGCCGGAAAGGTCTATTTCGCCGCCGGCTCGTTCGAGCCGGTCGACTTCCGCGACGGCCTGGTCGATATCGATGCCAACATGGCACGCGAGGTGTTGGAGGAAACCGGGCTCGACATCGCCGTTGCGCCGGTCGACGAGAGCTATCACCTCTATTCGCAGAATGCGACGACGGTGATCTTCCGCCGCTACCATCTGGCCGAAAGCGCCGACGCCATCGCCGCGCGGATTTCGGCCTTTGTCGCTTCCGAGGCCGAGCCGGAGATCGAGGGGCCGGTAATCATCCGCGGCCCCGACGACCTGCCCGACGGGCTGATGCCGCATATGCGCGCGATCGTCGACTGGCACTTCGGCCAGTGAGTTTCCGCATGGCGGCGCAAGAGCCTTCGCGCTGCCGTCAGCGTTGCTATTCGTGCCTTAGCGCCACGATCGGGTCGAGCCGGGCGCCGCGCAGCGCCGGGAAGAAGCCGAACACCATGCCTATCAGCGCCGAGAAGCCGACGGCGAGCAGGATCACCGCCGGGCTCGGCGCGAACGGGATGGCCAGCGCAAGCGAGGCGGCGCCCGCCAGCGCCAGGCCGATGGCGATGCCGATCAGCCCCCCGAGCAGCGACAGCACCGTCGCCTCCACCAGGAACTGCACGAGGATGTGCCGTTCGTGGGCGCCGATGGCCAGGCGGATGCCGATCTCGCGGGTACGCTCGGTCACCGAGACCAGCATGATGTTCATGATGCCGATGCCGCCGACCAGCAGGCTGACGCCGGCGACCGCGCCCAGCATGCCGGTCATGGTGGCGGTGGCGCTCGCCATGGCGTCGGCGATCTGGGTCATGTCGCGCACGTCGAAATTGTCGTCCGCGCCCGGCGCGATGCGGCGGGTCTCGCGCAGGATCGTCTCCATCTCCTCCTGGACGTCGGAGGTGGCCACCCCGTCCATCGCAGAGACGTAGATGGTGTCGATGTTGCGCCTGCCGACGATGCGGCGCTGGTAGGTGGTGAGCGGCATGACCACGGTGTTGTCCTGGTCCTGGCCGAAGCCGGACGTCCCCTTGCTCTCCAGCACGCCGATGACGCGGCAGCTCATCTTGCCGACGCGGATCGACTGGCCGTCCGGATCGCCGGCGCCGAAGAACAGCGTCCGCACCGTCTGGCCGATGACGCAGACATTGGTGCCGCCGCGCGCTTCCGATTCGGTGAACAGGCGGCCCTCGGCCAGACCCCAGTCGCGCGCGACGAAATAGTCGAGGTCGGCGCCGGTGACGTCGGCGGCGGTGTTCTGCGCGCCGAAGACAACGCGCACCGTGCTCTGCGCGGCGGCCGAGACGGCGCGCGCCGAAGTCAGGCCGCCGACAAGGCCGGCAACGTCCTTCTCGTCGAGCCGGCGCGGCGTGAACGAGGTCGAGCCGGAGCGGTCCGGCCGGGCGGCGCGCACCACCAGAAGATTGCTGCCGAGCTGCGCGATGTCGGACTTGACCTTCTCGGTCGTGCCGCTGCCGATGGTGAGCATGGCGATGACGGCGGCGACGCCGATGACGATGCCGAGCAGCGTCAGGAACGAGCGCAGCACGTTGCGGCGTACCGAGCGCAGCGCCAGCCGGACGGTTTCCCACAGCATCACGCCGCCTCCGCGTTCAGCGTGTCGGACGCGACGTGGCCGTCGAGGAAACGGATGGTGCGGTCGGCGTAGCCGGCGACGTCCTGCTCGTGCGTGACCATGACGACGGTCAGGCCGAACTCGCGGTTGAGGCGCGTCAGCAGGTCCATGATCTCGTGGCTGCGGGCGGTGTCGAGATTGCCGGTGGGCTCGTCGGCCACCAGCAGCATCGGCCTGGTCACGATGGCGCGGGCGATCGCCACGCGCTGCTGCTGGCCGCCCGAGAGTTCGGCCGGGGTGTGGTGCTCGCGGCCGTTCAGCCCGACCTCGGCCAGCGCCTGCATGGCGAGCTGCCGGCGCTCGGAGGCGGGGACGCCGCGATAGATCAGCGGCAGCTCGACATTCTCCGCCGCCGTGGCGCGGGCGAGCAGATTGTAGCCCTGGAAGACGAAGCCGATGTAGCGGTTGCGCAAGGTGGCGCGGCGGCCGCGATCGAGCCGGCCGGCGTCGGCGCCGAGAAAGCCGTGGCGCCCCCCGGTCGGCGTGTCGAGGCAGCCGACGATGTTCATCGCCGTCGACTTGCCGGAGCCCGACGGCCCCATGATGGCGACGAACTCGCCGCGGTCGATGGAAAACGACACGCCGGCCAGCGCATGCACGCTGGCCTCGCCCCTGCCGTAGGTCTTCCAGACGCCGTCGAAGCGGATGAGCGGGCGGTCGGCGCTCATCCGCCGCGCGCCCCGCGCGCGCCGGTGATCACCTGGTCGCCTTCCGACAGGCCGGACAGGATTTCCGTGTTCTCGCCGTCGCTGGCGCCCGCCTTGACGCGCACGGCTTCTGGCTGGCCGTCCTTCAACAGATAGAGGGTGCGCGTGCCGTCCTGCTCGCGGGCGGCGGGGCGGGCACCGCGCGGCCGGCCCATGCGCGGCATGAACAGCCGCTGCAGGCTCCAGCCGGTCTGGCTCGCCTGCACCGGCGGGCTGTAGCGGAAGGCGGCGTTGGGCACGGTCAGCACGTCGCCGGCCTGGCGGGTGACCACGGAGACGGTCGCCGTCATGCCCGGCCGCAGCAGCAGCTCGTCATTGTCGACGTCGAGGCGGGCATTGTAGGTCACCACGCCTTCCGTGGTGGCCGAGGCGTAGGAGATGTCGCGGATGTCGGCGTCGAAGCGCCTGTCGGGAAAGGCGTCGACGGTGAAGCGCGCCGCCTGGCCGGGCTTGACGCCGCCTATGTCGGCCTCGTCGATGGCCGCCTTCAATTCCATCTTCTTCAAATCGGCGGCCAGCACGAACAGCACCGGCGCCTGCAGCGACGAAGCGACGGTCTGGCCGGGATCGACCGAGCGGGTGAGCACGATGCCGTCGATCGGCGCATAGATCCTGCTCTTCTGCAGATCGGCCCTTTGCAGCTCGAGCTCGGCCTGGGCGATGGCGAGATTGGCCTCGGCGACCGCGAGGGCCGCTATGGCACGGTCGCGCGTGGCGAGCGCGGTGTCCAGCCCCTGCTGCGCCACCATGCCCCGGTCGGACAGCCGCTGCGAGCGAGTCAGCGTCTGTTCCGCTTCCTTCAGCGTGGTCTCGGCCTGTCCGATCTGCGCCTGCGCCACCTTCACCGAGGCTTCCGCCCGGTCGACATTGGCGAGGGTGCGGACCGTGTCGAGCTCGGCCAGCACCTCGCCCTTCCTCACGGTCTGGTTCTCGTCGACGGCGACAGAGCGGACGACGCCGGACAGTTCGCTGGAAATGTCCACCTGGGTCAGCGGCTGCAGCGTGCCGGTGGCCGAGACCTCCACGGTGAGATTGCCGCGCGTGGCCGGCACGGTGGCGAAGGTGATCGGCGCCTGCGACGGCGACGCCCACCAGTACACGCCGCCCGCGGCGGCCGCCAGGAGAGCGGCGGCCAACGTCGCGCGAACCAGCCGGCGGCGCCACCGGACGCGCGGGCTGGCGTCGAGACCGAGCGCGGCCTCTATCGACGGCGGGTTGTCCGCGCCTGGCCGATTGACAATCTGGTCCATCGAGGACCCCTATGATCGAGATTCCCTTCGCGTCACAGGTCATGCCGGGGCGATCGGATTTCAAGTTAATTTTCGCTCATGTTGGAGCGGCTGGAGGATCGAGGCGATGCAGAAACGCCGCTATGTGGTCTACGACGTGTTCACCGGCGAGGCGCTCACCGGCAATCCGCTTGCCGTGGTGCTCGATGCCGAGGGTCTGGATCTCGCCGCCATGCAGCGCATCGCGCGCGAGTTCAACCTGTCGGAATCGACCTTCGTGACCGCGCCGGAGGATCCCCGGCACAAGGCGCGGGTGCGCATCTTCACCCCCGACTACGAGATGCCCTTCGCCGGCCACCCGACCGTCGGCACGGCGATCGCGCTGGCTGAGCTCGCCGGCAGCACCGAGCCGTCGATCCTGGTGCTGGAAGAGAATATCGGGCCGGTGCGCTGCGTCGTCGGCCACAGCGACGGCGTGGCCTTCGCCGAGTTCGGCCTGGCGAAGCTGCCGGAAGCGCTGCCCTTCACGGTCGATGCCGACGTGGTCGGCGCCGCGCTCGGGCTCGGGCCGCACGAGATCGGCTTCGAGAATCACCGCGTCTCCTACTGGTCGGCGGGCGTGCCCTACGTCATGGTGCCGGTGTCGGGCCTGAAGGTGGCCGCCAAGGCGCGGCTCGACAATGAAGCCTGGATGGACATCTCGCCGCAGAAGAGCGGCAGCGCGGTCGCCTCCGCCTATGTCTACTGCCGCGAGACGGTGCATCATGACAGCGCTTTCCATGCGCGCATGTTCGTGCCCGGCAATCCTTCCTACGAGGATCCGGCGACGGGCTCGGCGGCGGCGGCCTTCGCCGGGGCGGTCGCCAGGTTCGACGAGCCGATGGACGGCTCGACGCGGCTGTGGATCGAGCAGGGCATGGAGATGGGCCGGCCCTCGCGCATCCGCCTGGAGATCGACATGGAAGGCGGACGCATCGAGGCGGCGCGCATCGGCGGCCAGGCGGTGAAGGTGGCGGAGGGCGTCCTGCTGGTGTGAGCCGGCGTCTCTCGACTTGGGTTCCTCGCCCCCAAGTGCAGGCTATCGCATATGAGCTTACCCCCACCCCTGACCCCTCCCCACAAGGGGGAGGGGGACTGCGTGGCCGCTGTGCAGCGCAAAACCGTCGACGATTGTGCCTGGCGGTGATGCCAGCAAGTCCCCCTCCCCACAAGGGCAGGGCTGTCCGGGGAAAGTCATGCATAGTGGAAAGCCATCTGGTTTGGCGAGCATCGGGGTCTTCTATGGCTCGGATTGACGGGCGGCGGGCGTTCGATGGCGGCGATGTGTCGGCGCTC